>Ga0206921_10094_pt1 | contig 26570 bp, 21 predicted proteins | sample Alteio_BWOrgHeat_66_FD_152930 | JGI IMG/M metagenome (GOLD analysis project Ga0206921, IMG submission 152930) | Enriched cells from forest soil in Barre Woods Harvard Forest LTER site, Petersham, Massachusetts, United States -... | ecosystem: Environmental > Terrestrial > Soil > Temperate forest >...
GTTTTTAAACTTTTTATTGGATTAGCCAGCGCCGCTTTGATAGACTGATAGCTAACCGTAAGCAGCGTAATAATTATGGTGCCTAAGCCTGTGGCTGCAAATACCCATCCGGAGATGGATGACCGATAGTCGAAATGCTGCAGCCAGTTGTGCATCAGGTACCAGGCGATCGGGCTGGCAACAATTAGCGAGATGGCCACCAGGCCAAGGAAATCGATGGAAAGCAACCGCCACAAGTTGAATACCGATGCACCTAATACTTTGCGCACACCAATCTCCTTTATGCGTTGCTCGGCCATAAACGAAGCCATACCAAACAAACCCAGGCAGCTGATGAGGATGGCCAGGCTTGCAAAAAACGAAGCCAGCTTACCTATTCGCTGCTCGTTGCCAAATTTTTTTGCGTAATCCTGGTCGACGAAGTGGTATTCGAAAGGTTGTTCGGGATTAAATTGTTTAAATACACGATCGATATTTGCCAGGGCCGCGCCGGCGCTTACCTGTGGGTTTATCCGCATCAGCACCGTGTTGGTAGAAGTTTTATTATAGAAGTATACACAGGGCTTCACCTGCCCGTATGGCGAATCAACAATAATATCTTTAACTACGCCAATGATCTTAAACAGATGGCCGTAATAAGTAAGGTTTTCGCTTAACGGGTTTTTCATTGCCATAAACTTCACGGCGGCTTCGTTTATTACCACGGCGGCTGTGTCGGTGGGGAAATCTTTCGAAAAATCGCGCCCGCCGCCAACAAATTGCCAGCCCGCCGTTTTGCCATAATCAAGTCCCACGCCAATTTGCTGAAAATCCACGCTCAGGCTGGGGTCTTTATCCCGCCACTCTATTGCGCTGGTGCTGCCTGCAGTTTCGGTCGGCCCCACATCGCCTTCGGCTGCCGACGCAATGGCGCCGCTTTTAAACAATTCTTCCTTCACCGCCTCAATGCTTTTGTGGATGTCCTGGGTGATCACCGGCACCGTAACCAGCCCATCGCGGCTATAACCTATCGGGCGGTCTTTTGCAAACTGGATCTGCCTGAAAACTACAATTGTGCCGATGATCAATGTTACCGATACGGTAAATTGCACGATCACCAGCACTTTGCGCGGAATGGCCGCCAACCGCCCCACCCTGAACGATCCTTTAAGCACTTTAACAGGCTGAAACGAAGAAAGATAAAAAGCAGGATAGCTGCCGGCGATGATACCGGTTAGCAGGCTAAAGCCAACAGTTAACACCCAAAATAATGGCGAATCCCAAAGGATGGTCATTTTTTTATCAGCTACTTCGTTAAAAAACGGCAGGCTTAGTTGTACAAATAACAATGCCAGCAAAAAGGCTAGCGTTACATATAAAAACGATTCGGCAAAGAACTGGTAAATAAGCTGAGCGCGCAGGGAGCCTATAGCCTTACGGATGCCCACCTCTTTGGCACGCTTTTCGGATCGCGCGGTGCTTAAATTCATAAAATTAATGCAGGCCAGCAACAATACAAACACCCCGATGATAGCAAACATCCATATATATTGGATGCGCCCGCCAATGTTTTTGCCATCCTTAAAATCGCCATATAAATGCCATTTGCTCATGGGCTCCAAAAACAACGCCGGTTTCTTCCTGGCCAGCACGGCGCTTACATTACGCAGTTTGGCGTCTTTTATTCGTACCGAAGCGGCGGCCATATCAGCATTATCAGCCATCTGCACATACAGGGTGCAAAAGTTTGGCCGCCACGGCTCACTCATTCCCTTGATATTATTGGCAATGGCAAACATCTCCCACGAGCCAACAAAGCTTAAGTCGGCGAAGGTGGAGTTTTGGGGCATATCCTTATAAACCCCGGCTACTTTTGCAATTATCTGGTTATCTACTTTTAGTGTTTTGCCTAAGGGGTCATCATCGCCAAAATAAGCTTTAGCGGTCGATTCGGAGATGAGGAGCGATGTGGGGTCCTTTAATGCATCCATACTGCCCTTCAGCATATCAAACGAAAACATATCCGGAGCCTGTGGTTCCATAAACATGCCGCCGCGTGTCAGTTTCTTGTTGTTAAAGGCAAGCATGTGGTCGCCGTGTCCGGCCGTCAGCACCACGCTCTTAAAATCGCTGCCATAGCTTTTGCGCAGTTCTGCCGCCAATGGATAGGGCACGCTGCCCCAGGTTTGTACTTCGCCATTATTGGTTACGTTTTGTTCAACCTGGGCAATATGTTTATAGTTAGAGGTGAATTTGTCGAACGACAATTCGTCCCAGATCCAAAGCCCTATCAGCATAGCCACGGCCATGCCAACCGCTAAACCCACAATATTGATAAAAGAGTGAACTTTATTTTTCACTAGGTTACGCCATGCAGTTTTAAGATAGTTTTTTATCATGATAGTTTCGTTTGATACCAAACTATTCAAAATTTCATGCCACTTTTATATTTATTTGATAGTCAAATATTTACAGTCAATATTGTCCGGGGCAATGTATCATTTGCGGACGATTCGGTGTGCGGTTTTGAGGGGCCGGGGCAGGGACAGAAGAATGGATATAAAAATGCAAGCGCAATCTTATTAGCAGCGTTTAAACAGGCTGGAGATACTTAGAACACAACATTATATTTCAAACAGGCAATTCCCCTGATACAGGCGGATGCCTGTTCGAAATAAATTGCCTAAAACGATCTTCAACCTCGTTTTTTAAAAAGCTATCGGCCCATTATTGGCTCCGAATGGAAATTTATTTACCCTGCCGTGCAAGTGATCACAAACCGAGTGATCCCGGTACATTTTTTGAACTTGAATTTGACGGGGTAGTGATTCTGATTTGCTGGTTTCAGTTTTGTCAAACTGAATAACTAAAGTAGTTTTTTTCTTCATAAGAAAATCTCCTCTATTACAATCTTAGCAATTGGTCATACCAAGTTACTTAATATAGCGCTCAATTCCAATAGTTTTTTATAAAAAAAGCATATGTACATTTCATGTTCTCATATGAACAATTTTCGAAATTCGAAAATTTATTTCTTACTTATAACTTAAGCGCTCGGCGACAAAAATTCCGTAAACCTTTAACCGTAAAAAATTATTTATTTGATATATTTAGCAAAATCGTTTAGAAAAAAACGGCTCATTATGGCAAACCCGATCATCAAAAAAACTTCCCTGGATTTTCTGACTACCCTATCGCAAAACAACAATCGCGAATGGTTCAACACGCACAAGGATGAGTATATTAATGCACGTGATAATATCGTTGACTTTGCCGATGCATTATTGGTTGAAATGAACAAGCATGACCATATTGAAACACCGTCAGGCAAAAAAAGCATATTCAGGATCTATAAGGATGTCCGTTTTTCAAAAGATAAAACACCCTATAATACCCATTGGAGTGCATCATTTAAAAGAGCAACTAAAAACCGCCGCGGCGGTTACTATTTCCGCATCGAACCCGGCAATTCGGGCCTGGTTGCCGGCTTTTGGGGACCTGATTCGGACGACATGAAAAGGATAAGGCAGGACATAGACGCCAACTACCCATATTGGCAGGATCTGCTTGGCGAAAAAACCCTGGGTGAGACATTCGGCCGGATGTACGGCGAACAACTCGACTCCTCGCCGCGCGGCTATGCAAAGGACCACCCGGCAATTGAACTGCTGCGCTATAAACAATTTATGCTGCGGCACCTGTTCAGCGATGAAGAAGTATTAAGTGCGGATTTTTTATACAAGATGAACGACGTATTTAAAAAAACACGGCCGTTCCTTGATTTTATGAGCGAGGTGCTGACAACGGATGCCAATGGGGTGGATTTGGTGGGATAGAAAGGTGGCGTGTGCAGATTTCATCGTGAATTGTACTGTTTATGAAGCCTATTTTATTTAACTTTATTTGATCGGCAAATAATTAAAGTTCTCGTAATATAATGATACAGGTAATACTAAATATCGGCAGCAAGAAAAAATGGAATGCCCTGAAAGCCGTTTTGGAAGCAATGAACATAGATTATATTATAAATGACGATGTTGAAAAGTTAAGTGAAGGTTAAATCGATTTACTGAACAACGCCGAAAGTGATAAAGAAAACGGCCGTCTAACTGTTTACACCAGCCATCGTGATATTTTGGGCAGGTGACGATAATAGGGATTTTAGTTTTATAAGACCAAATGCCTTCCCTGTTGCAAAACAAAAAAGCCCTCAGAAATTAATCCAAAGGCCTTCCCAATTATTGCGGTGATGTTTTCTCTAACTATAGCTCTTTAAAATCGCGTCTGCAGCTTTAAAGGCCAGCGCCATCATGGTTAGCGTAGGGTTTGATGTAGCCGTCGTAGGGAACGATCCGCAACCTACGATATACAGGTTGCCGTGGTCCCAGCTTTTCATATTTTGATCAGTTACGGAATCATCCGGGGTTGTACCCATACGGTGCGTACCCATCACGTGGCCCGCTCCTTGTGAGTAATAAGTTACGCCCTCGTATTCAAAAGCGCCCCCCTGCCCTACAGGTGGCAGTTTATTCGGCTTAACATTAAGCGTGCTGAAAATAAAGTCGGTCGCCTCAGCTGCTGCTTTAAAACCTTCCATGGTATAGGTATCAAAGTTGTAATGGATCTCGGGACGCGGGATGCCCAGGTTATCCATACAGGTTGTTGACGGAACGATATAGCAATTATCATCAGGCAGTTGCTCTATCAAAAATCCGATACGGAACTGGCGCGTAAAAACACTCTGAATGCTTCGCCTTAGGTCCTTGCCAAATTTTGGCACCGGTACAAGGCCCGTGTCATCAGGAACAGGACTCACCATATCGATCACCTGGACATACGGCGAACCCGCAGGCCAGTTCCAGCCCTCGTTGCCGATCTCTATCCGAAAAGGGGCGCGATCGCTGCGGAATGCACCATCACGCGTACCCTCGATGCCCGATGTTGAAAGCGGCCCCCTGAAAGGATAAACCGGCTTTGGCATCAGCCCCCAGCCCAGGTACATGGGGTGGTCCATCAGGTTTTTACCTACCTGCAAACTGGTATTGGCAACGCCGTTTTTCTTTTGGCTGTTTGACATCAGTAACAATTTAGCGGCTTCAATAGCGTGGGCGGCAATAATGTATTTGGTACCCGTAGCCGTAAAGGTGCCGGTGCAGGGCCCGCCGGTTGTTTCGTATGTTTTATATTCGATACCGATCACATCCTTCCCATTATCATCCAGCAAAATATTAAAGGCAACCGCCTGGTAAATAATATCCACGTTACCGGTCATCAGCGCTTTAGACATCGTTACAGTCGAATCATATTTAGCCTGTATGGGGCAAATGGGCGTGCAATTGGTATTGCCCTGGCACTGGCGGCGCCCGTTATCGTAAAACTCGCCATTTTTCATTTGATTTGGTACGCCGTTGCGGCCCGCAGGGGTACCCGTTACCTTTAGCGAACTGCCCTCGAAAGTTAAGCCTGCAAGGCCCTGGTCAATTGTATTGTCGAGGATGGTAGCGGGTATTTTCGCCATCGGGTAAACATAGCCTTCGCTGAAGGTTATGCCATGAATTTGTTGTTCGTCAACATCGGCCGATACGCCAATTTCAAACTCGGCCTGATCGTAATAGTCGGAAAGGTCTTCATATTCAATCGGCCAGTCGACGGCTTTGTTGTACACGGTCTTCAGTTTAAAATCATTGGGGAGCATCCGCAGCGAAGTGCCCAGCCAGTGCCATGATGTACCCCCACCCCGGCGCTCATAGGTACTGCCGAATGGAATAGGACCTTTTTGGATAAAGTAACCTATTTTGTTTATAGAATTAACCGGTTGGGAGCAATCATCAGGCGGAATATTGTCAATTGCATTTATATCCAGCACACTTGGCCGCGGCGCGTTATAGTTCTGCACATACGGCGATTCGGGGGTTTTAGCCATCGCCATAAAAAAAGCGTCCATAAATTCAGCACGGTTGCCCGTGGCCAACTGGTTATCGGCCGGGTTGCTGATCAGGCCGTCAATGCCTATACCAGCCTCAAGCACCAGCACTTTTTTATTGGCTTCTGCAAGCTTGTATGCCAACGCACTGCCGGCCCAGCCCCCGCCCACTATCACCGCATCATATTGTTTAGTTGAAGTATCCATTATTTAAGTTTTTTTCGGTTAGGTTATCATTCATTTACTTAGCTTATTACCGGCAGTGTAGGTACGTTGGCCCAATAGCCAAATTCGCCTACACTGTAGCCCATTGGGTGTGCGCCCATTTCGCCCCATACCAGGCCGTTGATGTATGCCGTCGGCGAAACAACGTGGTCGATATTCGGGGAATCGAAGGAATTCGGGTTTTTGGTCAGGTCGTACCAGATCCCAAAAAACCACAGGTAAATGATGTTTTGCGCCAGCCGGGTTATATCCGGGTTTTTGATGATCTTTTCCAGCACCGCGGCTTCAAGCCCGGGCGGCGGGGTTGCTGATATACTGTTCCACACCTGTGTCAGTTCATTAAGCTGATCAGCAGGTATGTTATTGCTGGGTAAATTGAGTTCGGCAAATAATGCTTCAGCAACACGCTGCGTATCAAATGCGGGCATTAACGTAGTGGCAGGGTAGCCTGTTAATGCCGCCGAAAGGTTTACAAATTGGTCGAGGGTCATATGGATAGGTTTTATAGTTGTAAACTGTTTATTTTTTTATGGATTTTGCCGTTTTTAAAAGATAGGTAAAGTCAGCCGGCCTCCCCCCCCCAGGTAACGGAGGCATTATGGCAGCCAATACAGCTGGAAGTTACGCCGGGGCTGTAAATCACCTTTCCGCCAATCAGGCTGCCCTGGTCATAGGTTTCCAATGTGGCGTTGGCCATATAAACCGGGAAGGGGTCGCCGGTATTATCCTTAGTGGGATTTACCGGCCATTGTGTACCTACCAGTTCGTAATATTGCCAAACATTATGGGGGTTGATGCCCACCAGTATTTTATGGATGGAATCGTTCAGGGCCTGCGTGCCGGCATCTATCGGCGTAAGGCGGGCAACCTGGCAGGGCACCTGGTTGGGGATACCAGGGTTCCATGGCTGGGCAGGCGCTTTGTTTAACGCCTTATCCCCGGCGGCGGTATTGTAATAGTTATAGTGCTTGCCGCTTACAGCTTTGCCATAGTCGGGTACGTTATCTACCTGTTCAAAGGTTGACCAGATCCATTGCGGGGAAATCTGTGTTTTTGTGCCGATATGTAAACCAACCAGCCCAACCCAGGCCTCGTAGCTACTGTCCCTGATTCCCCTTGAGGGTAACGCGGCGACATGAATAATGGCTTTAACTTTATGAAAGCGTGAAGTATCATCGCCCTTGCCCAGTATTTTCCACGATGCCTTTACCATTAAAGCGCCCCAGGTTTTTTTAGTGTTATCTCCTTCGGGGAATTTGATGGTGTCCGTAAAACTTTGTTGTCCCTGGATGTTGTAAAGTTTATGCTGATCGATGTAATCAAACATTTCCTTGTTCATGGCAATTTCAAAGCGGTTGTACTGCCCGTTCTGATCGATGAGCGGGCCGGTAAGGAATGGCTGGAATATGGATATCATATTATCAGGTGTTTTGCCGGTTTGCGAAAGCATTATTTCTTTTGTTTGCTGCACGGTGTCCCACGGGGCCGGGGCCTGCCCGTTATCCAAAAACACCTGGTAATTCTTTTTATAGGTTTCCCATACAGTGGGGTTATCGCCAAACTGCCCGGGTAAACCGTGTCCCTGCGATGGCCAGCTTAAAGCAATGAACGAATCCCACGAGAATTCGTCGAAGCTCCTTCGAACGGTTGTTTCCAAAACTGCGTGTTGCGGAAGGATTACATCAAAAGGCAGTGCCGGGCTAAGCGGGCTGGTTACCTTGCCAGAGTCGGTGCCGGTTAAGGGTTTATTGTTGCCGTTTCCGCAGGAAGCAATACCGCAATAGGCAATTACCGCAGCAAATGCGATTAATAAAGCGATGGTGTTGATCTTTTTCATTAGTTCAGGTTATGGTGTTGTTTTTGGTTTAGATAAAACTGGCGGCTACGCCCTTCCTATAGTGCGAAAAAAGCCTGCTGACAATTTATTTGCAAGCATCCCACCCGGTCACAACAATTACTTTTGAACAGACCACGGCGAATGAACTACTACTTTTTCGGGACGATAGAAATTTTATTTGCGGCCATTGTGATACGTTTAGGGGCTAATAACTTTCGGCTTGAACAAATGTAAATATTAATCATTAATTTAATTAATGTTTATTAATAATTTAATTTGGGCAAAACCAAGAATTGTTAGCATGGTTGCAAACCGGGAAATTATACGATCTGGTGTTGCGTTTGCCTTTTTCAGTTGGCAGCAATACATGGACAGAACCGTAAAAAGATCGTTTCCTTTTAACTGGTATTGGCTTGCGCTGGCTTGGGAAAAAGCGCAGCGAAAAGGTAAATGGTTTAAAGCATCACCAAACCAAACAATATCACCGCAATAGCGATAACCACGTAGATTACTGATATGCCATAAAATGTAGCCCACCTCAGCCAGTTTACAAATTGCTTCCCCATTTGCACCAATGGGTCATCAGACTCCTTTACAACCAGGTAGCTGTTTTGTCGTTGCGTCTCCGTAGTTATTCTTTTTTCTTCGGCATACTGCAAGCGGCTGGGATCCAGGTGGGCGCCGCAGCCTGGGCATCGTTCGTCTATTTTATTTGTCCATTTGCTCCATTTTCCGCAAACGGGGCATTTTATTTCACTAACCTGACTCATAACACATTTTTATATTAAAAATTGATACTATTGAGACTATAACAACACTTGTATGTTTTAAAAGGTTTAATATTTTACGTTTAGGGACAACGCCTGGTACCCGGCGATGGGTAGATTAAAATTAAATAAAAAAAATTGAATCGGCGAAGGCTATTCCTGAATTATTTTCAATTTTTATTCCAGGCGAAAAAAGTTGCGGCGGCGAAAAAAACCGTAAAGCGGATTCTCCGTAGTATCGGATAAGATCCGTGCATAGATAATTTGGGCGGGCTGCAAAGTTTGATGGATTTCGGGTAAAAATAAAAACCCCCTCACTCTCGCAGCTTGGGGGCTTTAACCTAAACCTTATCACAAAAGGCAAGTAGAGTACCTGCCATATGAATTGCAAACTTAATGTTAATAATTTGTGACAAAAATGATTTATATCACAAAACGTCTAAATAAAATAAATCGATAGCAAACTAACAATCACTTGACAATTGCAGGATTGATAAAAACTCCATGTCAGCCAAATTCACTTTATAACAATTTTACGGATCAGGTTATTCCCCGAATCCGCAACATAGATATTCCCTGCGGCATCAGCGCTTATGCCCGATGGAGCATAAAAAGAAGCCGAAGCGCCCACACCATTATCCGCGCCCTGGGTCCCGCTGCCTGCAACCGGAACAGCTTGCCCATCCGAATGTATTTGCCAAACCTGGTTGTACTTGGGTAACGACGCATAAACATTGCCGTTCGGGCCCAAAGTTATACCCGAAGGATAATATAGAAAAGCAAGCGTAATGATCTGCCCCTTTGCGTCAATTTGCGCAACCCGGTTATGCCTGTAATCTGCAACATAAACAATGCCTCCGGGCCCTACAGCTACACCAGTAGGGCCATCAAAATAACCCGCTCCCTCGGTAGCCCCCGCAAAGGTAGTTACCACCCCAGCCGCGTTTATTTTACGGATCAGGTTATTCCCGTAATCGGCAACATATACATTGCCGGCCGCGTCGGCAGCTACGCCTGTTGGGCTAAAAAACGAAGCGTCAGCGCCCGTCCCGTTCTTAAAGCCGGCAGCACCGTTGCCGGCTAATGTAGTCACCACGCCACCCTGGGGTTACCTTACGGATCAGGTTATTCCCATAATCAGCAACATATACATTGCCGGCTGCGTCAACGGCTATTCCGTTAGGCGCCGAAAAAGAGGCATGCGTTCCGGTTCCATTGGCAGCGCCTGTAGCGCCGCTGCCTGCCAGTGTACTCACCAGGTTATTGGCATTTATTTTGCGGATCAGGTTATTTCCCAAATCGGCGATATAAACATTCCCGGCAGTATCTGCAGCTATCGACAATGGCACGTTAAAAGAAGCGATATTGCCAAACCCATTGTCGGCCCCCGGATCACTGGTGCCGGCAAAAGTGGTCACCGTTGCGGTAATAGTTGGTATACCCGCTAGGGTAACAGGACCGGGCCCCTTCTTTTTCGAACAGGCTGCAATCAGTAATATAATTACAAATAGCAATGAATAAATTTTTTTCATATCATTGAGTTTATCACAATAAACTTTAGTTCGTATGCTGGTAGTTATAAGTTAGTTTTAGGGTCACTAACAAAAAGATCAATAAAAATAGGGTTTATAATTGTTAAGTAGAAATAGTTTGCAATGTGATCGACGGATGCATTTAGCTTTTATAGTTTACAAATCCAGCGTGATGATGGTGCCGGATTACAAAGCACGGCCGACAAGCGCCCGCGTTCGAGGGTAGTAAACTTCGAGACAACGAACAAAGCGTTCCATTTTTACACGCGGAACACGTGGAACGCTATGAAACATGTTGATTATCAACACATTACTTTTTAGTTAATTATAAACACTGATAATCAACGCCCTCGTTTTTTTCAAATGCTTGCAATAAACGAATACCAGGATATTACAATACGAGTTGATTAAAAGTTAAAAGCACGAAAAAGGTCACTTGCATTTTTTCATTAACATTCCTATTTTTATCCACCTGCATTTTAGTAGTAGACCAAAGCCTGATTCACGTCAGTTATAACATTTGAAATAAATTTTTAGAAAAGGATATCACGATACTTCGACCAGAGGTAAGGGAGCATGCACTTTTTTCTGTATGCCGCTCAAATTACCGGGGCGTTTCACGGTAGTTAACTTAAATCGTTTTAATTATGAAAAAGTTTGAAAAACTCAGTAGGGCTGAGATGAAAAAGATTACAGCCGGAAAATTCAACGCCTGTCCGGGTGGTTCATGTTTGTTGCCAGGTGACTGCCAGGTATTGGGCGGCGGATGTACAGTGGGCCCCGGAGGAGTATTTGGTCAGTATACAGGTAGTTGCATCGCGTGCACCTGCCCCGGGGGGCTGGCATTGCAATGCAGTCCGGCTAGTTAAATGCTATTTTAAGCAATTGTGCCGGCTAACAAGCCGGCAACAGCCTTTTAATAGTTAACAAAATAAAAGGGTAGCAAATAGAGCTATCCTTTTATTTTGATTCGTGTCCCCTACCGCTTTAAGCAAGACTTGAACCGGTGGCGCTTTGATTTAGAGGGTGCCCGGTATTTTTATGCAAACCGGAATCACCGATATAATTTTTTCGCCCAATGTCCGGTTTTTGGATGCTATATTGTCTTTTTTTAAAGGCGACCGTAGATCCCTTTAAATAGAAAAATTAATACAGCACATTATGGAAAAATTTATGCTGATCATCCGGGAGGATTTGGCTAAGATGCGCAAAATGACCGATGAAGAACGGTTTGCTAACATACCGATGATGCTCAAATGGGTTGATTCCCTGATCGAAACCGGCAATTTTATCAAAGGGGAGCCCCTGCTGACCACGGGCAGATATGTAAGCAAGGACCAGATCCTTTCTGATGGCCCCTTTATTGAGGCCCGCGAAGGAATTTCGGGTTACCAAATTATCCGGGCCGAAAATATTGAACAGGCAGCCGCCATTGCCCAAACCTGCCCGTTGCTGCCAGGCGGCCTGGGTGTGGTGGAAGTGCGCCCGATTGCCACCATGTACGGCGTGAACAATGAATGAAGTCGAGAGTCGCATAGAAATTCTTTATAAAGAACGATTCGGCCAGCTGATCTCGCTGATCCTGCAGCGTTTCAGGCAATTGCCTATTGATTGGGCCGAGGATATTGTGCAGGAAACTTTTACCGAGGCGGCAGTGCGCTGGCCAAAGACGGGCATACCCGAAAATCCTTCGGGATGGCTTTACCAAACCTGTAAAAACAAAACCATCAACCTGCTTAAAAAAAACGCTAAAAATGCCGATCTATCCCTGGCCAAAATGGTGCCGGCAGCGGCGGAGGAGATCTCAGAAGATGGCTTTAAAGATGCACAACTGCGGATGCTGATGGCTTGCTGTCATCCGCACTTAACGCCAAAAACGCAGATAGTCCTGGCCCTTAAATATGTCGCCAATCTCAAGGTCGAAAATATTGCCCTGCTGTTTGGGGCCGAACCGGATGCTATTGAAAAAATGCTGTACCGGGCAAGGCAAAAAATAAAAAGCGAAGCATTGATTTTGTCCACCGGGCGTTATGGATATTCCATGGAGCGGCTTTCCGTGATGCATAAGATGATCTACCTGATATTTAGTGAAGGCTACAAGCAATCGGGCGAAAAAATAAGCCAGGGCAAAATTTTGTGCGAGGATGCGCTGATGCTCAATAAATATTTGTTTGACAGCCCGTTGTGCAACCCCGAAACCAAAGCGCTGCAGGCGCTCATGCTTTTTAATGTCGCCCGGTTCGATGCCCGCTTTGACGCGCAAGGCAATGCCGTTGAGCTGGAGTACCAGGACCGAGCGCTCTGGGACCAATCATTAATAGCGCTTGCCTCCTTTTTTTTAACCGAATCAGAAGATTCCGTCTTCTCACCCTACCATCTCGAAGCTGCTATTGCCTGTGTGCACTGCGCTGCACGCAAATTTGAAGATACTGATTGGGGTGCCATCTGCAAATATTATGAGATGCTTTTAAAAGTTTATCCCAGCCCGTTTGCCGAGATAAATTATGCAGTGTCATTGCAGTACAACCACCAAAACGACAAGGCCCATAGCATCCTGATGGAACTTCACCAAAACCCTTATTTTAATAAACTGCCCATTCTTGAGTTGACTATCCAAAAGTATTTTGCGCGCTTTCTTAAGTCTTAAGTCGAGAGTCTAAAGCCTTAAGTCAGTATATCGAAAAATGGACTTTGGACTTAGGAGTTAAGACTATTGACGCAAAACGCCATCACGCAAAAAATAATAAGCACCTGATGTCCGGTATCGGCTTTTGTTATTGTCTATACTAAAACAAAAAATCATGAAACTGACTACTCGTTTCGATCTCTACAGGGCCTCGCGAATAAGAACCTGCGTTCCATGAAAAAAAATAGAAGAAAAAATTAACACGTTCAAAAAAAATTATACAGTATGAAAAATCAATTCAAAAAAAATGGGGTTGGGTTCTTATTTGCAATTACACTACTCTTGCTTACCATCCATTGTACCGCCCAGGGTAGCAAGCAATCTAACGAAAAAATAGTTAGAACGGTTTATACCGCTTATGAGAAAAAAGATTGGAACATGTTGAAGTCCGTTCTCGCCGAAGGGTTTACTTTCACCAGCCCCGTTGATGTTCATCCCATTGATATAAAAGCATATAAGGAAAAGTGCTGGCCAAATTCCGCCAACATCAAAAAGTTCGAAATTGATAAGCTTATGGTTGATGGAGATAATGTTTTTGTAACCTATCATTGCTGGAACCTAAAAGGCACCGTATTTTGGAACACCGAGTATTTTACATTAAAAGATGGTAAAATAAAGGCGTTCGTGTGTTTCTTTGGCCCTGGTATAGGTTTCCCTAATAATTCGGCAAAATAAGCGGACGGAAGAGTGTGTACGATGTCAATAATCTTGAATCCATCCCTATAGCTATCGGGACGAAAGTCCATCTTGCGCTTTTTTACTCAAGACTAAAGACTTTCGACTCAAGACTAAATAAGCCCCTTGTGTGAATATTTGATTTTGTGATATGAGTACAGTTGAGTTTTTGATAGAAAAAACAATAAAATTATATGAATCCAACACCGGCTGGGGTGATAGCAGCGAGTGGACCAACCAGGATTTTGTAATACTGAGCGAAAAAATACAGGAGCGTACAGGCGTAGCTTTGAGCCACGTAACGTTAAAAAGAGTCTGGGGAAAAGTGAAATACGACAGCCTGCCGACTACCCATACCCTGGATACGCTGGTGCAATTTTTAGGTTACGAAAACTGGCGGGACTTTAGATCGCAAAATGGCAACGGGGCGGCCAGCGCAATAGCGGTAAAGCAGATCAACGGGAATGGTCGTGGTGATACTGCTGTAGATAATAAGCCTGAACCCAAAAAGAAAACGTGGATTTTAAAGGTACTTGGTTTATTGCAATTCTGGTAGTTTTCCCGCCGGTTCAGCCCTCCATTTCAAGCCTGCCTGAACCGATTGGTAAGGAAGTTTAATAAAATAGTAAAGTACGTAAATAAACCCCGCAGGCTTGCCAGGCAAGGCGCTGCGGGGTTAGCAACCGCTACGTTACAACTCTTTAACCTCAAACATCTTTGCGTCGCGGGTGTTCTTTTGTACGGCAATGGCCGAAAACATGCTCAGGCAGAATGCCATGGCATAAAAACCTTTTTCACTTCGCGCGAGATCGGCATTCCAAAGGCCAATCGTTAATAGGATCATTGCAGCAATAGTGGCAAACCAACTCAGGCCATAGTAAAGATCCGTAACGGCAAGTCCTTCAGACCTGTCCCTCACACTTTTTTGTACCGAGATCACGGCGAATAAGCCGAATAATAAAATAGTGAAATAATAGCCTTTTTCGTTTAGCTGCATACTTGCATTCCATAAGCCTATGCAGTATGCCACCACTCCTGTTAATAAGGCAAACCAGGAGGCCCCTATAAAGGCAGCAGTCGGTTTAAACGGGTTTCTAACGTTTACAGTAGGTGAAGTTTGTTCTGTTGTGTGTTGTAGCGGTTCCATTTTGATTTGTTTTAATGATTAATAATGAAACAAATGTGCGATACGAAACAGAACCGCCAAAAGCAGAATGTGAGATTTACTGACGATATAATTTAGCATTTTTTGTACCTTTAGATACATTAATATATCTATATGGACCCGCTTTCGGAGTTGATCAATCTACTCAATAGCACTGACAAAAAGCTTTTCAGGCAGTTTTTACAGTTGAAAAACAAAAGGCAGGATGTAAAAAATTTAGCTTTACTTGATTTGATAGAAACTGACGATATACATAGCTTAAATAAGCTCTACGATCCGAAGAAAAATAATGATGCATACCATGCTTTACGTAAAAGGTTTCAGGATAATTTGCTGCTGTTTTTATCGCAGAAAACCTTTGAAAGCAATACTGACACCTATGATGCATTGCGACTGCTCGTAGCCGGACGTTTTTTGTTAGAAAACGACGCGTTTAAGATCGCGTTTAAATGTTTGGATAAGGCTGAACGGCTGGCTGAACATTTGGAGCAGTTTAATTTGTTGAATGAGCTTTTGCTATTGAAAATACAGTATGCTCATTTGCCGGGGGCCGAAGACCTCGAAGCTTTGACGGCACGTTTCCTGCGGAACCAGGCGGACATGCAACGCGAGGCCAAACTCAATATGGCCTATGCTTTTTTAAGGCGTGAACTGCAGGAGATTCACCTGGAAGGGAAGATCGTTAATTTGACGGCCTTAGTGATCACAACCATCCGGAAGTACAAAATTTCCTTACAGGACCTGATGACTTATAAGTCGATTTACCAGATCCTTTTCATTGCGAATGAATACGCGGCGATACAGCAAAATTATGGATTGATAGAGCGTTTTATCAATTTGACGAATCAATTTATGCAAGGCCAGGCGCATAAAAAACATCCCTATCTTTTTTACCATATATCCATTTTGTATTTTTTGGCAAACTTTCACCTGAGGCGAAAAAATTTCGCAGGGAGTTTATCCTATCTTAAAGAAATGATGGACTTAATGGCGAGGGATAACCGCTATTGCGGGCTGTTTTATTTACGCCATCAGTTACTCGCTGCACTCAACTTGTTCTATACAGGTTTTGCTGATAATGCGATCTCACTATTGCAGGAATCGCTCTCCAATACAAAGCATAAGTCGAAACCGGAAGATATTGAGGATCTGCGCATATGCCTGGCCATGTTTTTAGCCTTATGTAATGACCGGGGAAGTTTAAAACAGCTGACTTTACTGACGCGCACGGATGCCTGGTATGAGAAAAAAATGGGCATGTTATGGACCATTCGAAAGAACCTGATGGAAATTTTGGTTCGGGCGCAGTTCTCTAACATCGAGCTTGCCATGTCGCGGTTAACCAGTTTCCGGCGCCGGTATAAGAAGTATCTGCTGAAAACTTCGGAAGAACGCGTGCTGTTGTTTCTGAGGATGATTGAAAAATACCTGCAAAAGCCCGATGTGGTTTTCGACGCAGAGTATAGAAAAACGGTTTTAAACCTGCCTGGCAGGGAAGAGAATAACGATATCTTCACACTGAGCTTTATCGCCTGGCTGATAGCACGCTGGGAGAAAAAGACTGCTTATAAAGTGGTGCTGGCGCTCGTGCAGGGTGACAGCTATGCGGGATAACAATCACAGTAACTTTGGGGCAATAGTCTTTCAGCGTGGACATGAGTGCGCCACGTTTTTTGCCTGTGCGCGACACACCCGCGCTGGGATTCAGGCTTTTTTGTTTATAGGGTAGATATAACCTATAGGCATATTCGTTCGAAGTTGCAAATCGAACAGGGGGGAGAACGCCAAAGACCGAATGATTACTTTTTTAATAATTCAATTAAAATCCTATATTTGCGTCCAATTCCTGATTTATTAACCATTTAAATATCAAGGAATCATGACAGAGCAACGCTACATATCACCCCTTTCGCTCATTGCCCATTAGGTAGGCAAACACTGCACTTTTTATTTTAATAAATTAAGGTTGCCCCAGGCAATCATGCTGATTATTTGTCTGCCGAATTAATTTATCGGGTTTTTTTGAGCGTTCTAGAACGGGTATATCCTTACTCAAGGACGAATAGAGATCCAATAACATTTTTAAGACAATAATTAAATGGAAGTCCGATGGACATACATGAATGGGCGTGCCGTATCAAATCGGCACGGCGCAAAAAGCGGCTAGTTAAACTGGATTTTGACAAGCGCTTAATTAAACTAAGCAAAACACGGCATCAGTTTTGGCAACAAAGGCAAAATTTACCTATGGTGCCGCTGGAACACCCTTATCAACGAGGCTGGAAAAGACTTTTTGTTTTAAGGGATGATATTAAACGGGGGCCTGCAGCTGAGTTTTACGAAACATTACTGAAAAAAATAAATACGGTACAATACCATCATGACCGCTCTTTTAAATTTAAAAAGCGGCGTAAAAAAAAGTATGGTTATAAAATGCGTAAGCAGGAGCTTCACGAAATTGACCAATACTATTGGGTGACTAACCGGCTAAAATTATCTGAAAAAGAGCAGGCGTGCTTTACATGTGTAAGTTTCATAAATAACAGTCGCAGGCCGGATATCAAATATGTTTTTACCGAACCCTGGCGCTTTGTGCTAAAGGTAATGCCGCATATGGTAACGGAAGTACAGCTGCACGATAATGTACTGCAACAACAAATAGCCGCGGTAAATAACCATATCGAAAAGCATTTTTATGGACCACGCATGCACCGCTTAACGAACGGAAGACATTACCGTTGGAAAGATGAGTTTAACGAGCGCATCAAATACATTAACAAATTAAAAAACACACCAAGGTATGCCAACAAAGAGGCATACCTGGAATTAGAAACACAACCCAATGGGCAATTTAAGAACAAAGGATTTAAGTAAAATAGGCTACCATAATGATCAGCTGCGAAGCCTGATCATCGGCATAGCCTGTAAAAATTTCAAGCACCACAGCAAGCAGCAATTACTGGATTTACTGGTGAATATTAAGAACGACCCGGAAGCATTTCTGGACGATGGGTTGACAAGTAAAATAGCCGAAAAGGTTATTGGCAAAACGGATATACCATCGTTTAAAACGTTTGAACTGCGCGATGAGCCTGTGTATTGCAAAACCTATGGCGGCAAGGGCATTGAGTCATCCGCCAAAAGACAAATGGACCTGGCTAATCTGCTGCCTGTAAGTGTGCAAAGTGCATTAATGCCCGATGCGCACATAGGTTTTGGCCTTCCCATTGGCGGTGTGTTGGCTACGGATAACGCAGTAATTCCTTATGCGGTAGGCATGGATATCGGGTGCCGTATGGCGCTGTCTATCATTGATGAAAGCGATGGCTTCCTGAAACGGTTTGAGTACCAAATCAGGCAAACTTTAAAAACTCATACTCATTTTGGTATGGAAGGCGGCCTGGATATCAGGCAGGAACACGAGATTTTAGATAGCCCTGTGTTTAACGAAATCTCTTTTTTGAAACCATTACGCAGCAAAGCGGCGAGACAATTAGGTACATCAGGCAATGGCAATCACTTTGTTGAGTTTGGCGAGATTGAGCTTTTAGCTGGTAACACCTTAGGCTTACCCGCTAAAAAGTATATGGCTTTGCTAACCCATTCGGGCAGCCGGGGATTAGGTTCGGCCATTGCAAAACACTATACTCAAATAGCCATGAATACCTGTAAGCTACCGCGACATGCCCAGCAATTGGCCTGGCTGGACATGGACGGCGAAGCAGGGCAAGAATATTGGTTGACCATGACACTGGCCGGTGACTATGCAAAAGCCTGCCATGAGCGCATTCATGCTAACCTGTTAAAGGCTTTAGGATTGAAGGCTTTGCATATAGTAGAAAACCATCACAACTTCGCCTGGAAAGACCGGCTGGTCGATGGCAAAGATGTGATCATCCATCGCAAAGGGGCAACACCGGCTCACGCAGGCGAGTTGGGTATCATTCCCGGCAGCATGACCACGCCCGCTTACCTGGTATCGGGCAAGGGCACAAGTGATGCTTTGTACTCTGCAGCCCATGGTGCAGGCCGGGCCATGAGCAGGCAGAAAGCCAAAGACAGCATGACGGTGTCGGCTATGAAGAAGTTGCTGGTTAACGCAGGCGTTACCTTAATTGGCGGTACGGTTGAAGAAAACCCTTTAGCCTATAAGGATATCGAAAGCGTAATTGCGGCGCAAGGCGATTTGGTTGATATCCAGGGCAAGTTTTATCCACGCATTGTTAGAATGAATAAGGAGTAAGGATGAAAAAGATGATAATACAGATCACTTCAGGCAAAGGCCCGGCGGAATGCTGCCGGGTTGTTGCCCTTGTGCAAAGCCTGATGATGAAGCAAGCTAAACAACAAGGTATTAAAATTGAAGTATTGGAAAATAAAGCGGGTGAGTTGAACGGCACCTTACTATCTGCTACGATGATGGCCGCTGGTGATAAACTGGATGCACTTGTAAAAGAATGGGCCGGAACCATACAGTGGATAGCGCAAAGCCCATATCGCAAATACCACAAACGTAAAAACTGGTTTGTGGGTATAGTTGTGTTTGATGTAAAGGAACTGACGCAATGGAATACTAAAGACGTAAAATTGGAAACCTGCCGTTCATCCGGTCCGGGTGGTCAGAATGTAAACAAAGTAGAAACAGCGGTGCGGGGAACGCATCTGCCATCCGGATTACAGGTTATGGCGATGGATACCCGGTCGCAACTGGAAAATAAAAAGCTTTGTCTGGCCCGGCTCGAAGCCAAAATATTGGTTTGGCAAACTGCGCAACTGATAGAGCAACAGCAAAGCCAGTGGCAGGAGCATAACGCGTTGGAACGGGGCAATCCGGTTAAAATTATAAAGGCCGAATTGTTTTAATTAAAGGCCCGGCAGGTCCGCGCTTTGAAAATTACCCCCTGCACTTCAAAAAACCGTAGCCGTATCAATTTGTTATTACTGATGACACTATTATATAATTGCTATGATCAGGAAACTAAAATCGGGGGAATACCGCATTTACTCCAGGAAAGTAGACCCCGAAACAAAAAAACGCAAGAACCTTGGCACATTCGATTCGATTGAAGCTGCCAAAAAACATGAAAAAGAAATTCAGTATTTTAAGCATCATTAAGTCGCTCCTAAAATTCCGGCTGAAAGCTGAACTTCAGCCCATATTCCGAGGCGCCAGGGTGGTTGAGGTAGTTGAACCGCCTGATGACATCAACCCTAAAAAATTTAAAAATGTTGCCTATACCAACCCCTGCCTCGATGTAGGGCGTGCTGCCGAGGGCGTAGGTTCCATAGGCGCCATTTGTAGCGGGCGGCAGTCGGTAAAGGCCATTGGTTACTGCAGGGTTATTTTCATCACGCAGGCCGCCGTATAGTATTTTAGCGGATAGGTATTCGCGCCATTTGAGGTGTTGTATCAACGGGATCTTATTCAGCAAAAAGCCGTTGAACGTGTGCGTGAAGTTGATGCCTGCATAATGGTCGCTCACAAATTCCAGGTAATTCATTTCATTATAGGCATCACGGTCATATGCATAGGTTTGATTGGCCGGGCTGATATTAAGCAAGGGGAACGGCACCTTGCCCTGTACATAGCCGCCTATCAGGGTAACATCAGAATAGCCCAGCTGCGAGAAATAGAACCGCTTGTAGATATTCACGCCGATATCAGTATAGGCATATGATCCGTTCATGAAACCCTTTACCCCGCGATTCAGCTGCAGATCAAAGATGGGGTATTTATTATGGATGCTGTGCCGATCCTCGGTGCCCTGTATAATTTGTTCGTGCGGGGCGTAGCGCAGGTGCATGTCGAGTTCGCTGATGGTGAGGTTGTGCACCAGGGTGCCGGCGTCATCGTTCATCTGGTAAACCAAAGATGCCGCCGGCGACTGGTTCCAGTTTTTAAAGGTGACGTTGTACGAAAAATGATTCTCAAAATCCTTTACATATTGGAGTTCGAAAATGCCGCTGTAAAGCCAGTAGTTTGTTTTCCCGCTTTGGAACGACGAAAATGCCGCCTGCCTGTTAGTAATGGAAAAGGTATGCCCCGGCACATCCACATCATACAAATAACTCACCCTGAAATAATCATTCGGGAAACGATACGGTGCGGTTTTATTTAAGGAAACATAAGCGATAGCATCGACCTTGGCTTTTTTATCCTTTGTGCCAATGGCGCCATAGCCCTGCAGGTAAAGCGTGCTGTCGAATTTTGGCGTAGTACGCCCCCCGGCCTCAAAACGAAGGCCCTCCTGGCTATTGAATGAAAAGAACTCCCCTACCGGCCCTATCTGCACCAGCCCCGTATCGGCATAGCCGCCGGTAAGGGTCGACAGCCACCACATGGTGCGTTTGTAAGATGGCATTTGCTCCAGTTTTTGCAAATTGCCGTAAATCCGGGCCTGCTGTTTGCTCAGCGTATCGGTACGGTGCGCGGCCCACCAGGCTGTATCGGCATTGGCGGCATGTGGCGCAACCTGCTCCGATTGGCCATTGTAAAATGCTTCCGGCTGCGGTGCGTCGAGCTTGTAGTTGCTGTACGAGACTGTGCGCTCGCCAATAACACCCCAGCCTTTCGACTTGAAGAGGCCGAAATCCGCGTTGACATCACTCCTGGCCAAATAATACCTGCCGTTAGGCTGTTGCGAAAAATTGAGTTTGATCTTCATATTGCGCAAAAAACTGACGTTGATCTGCCCGTTAATGCTCATCTCGCACGCCGTAATAGCATAGTGCCCGTCCAGCGTTACAGTTAGTTTTCCGTCAAAAAGCACATCCCCTTTAATGCGCGGCGTAAAGGCCACCTCAATTTGTTTGCCGGTGGGCGTGTTGATGGTATCGGCGATGAAAAATTTGTAATAATTGGGCGAATGGTCGGCAATGGGGCTTAAAAACTGGCTGGAGATCAGGAAGATATTGTTTTCGTAAATGTCCAGGTTATTGCCATACAATTGGTTTAAATACACCTGCACCCCGGCGGTATCAATAAAGCGAACGATATTGACCCCTTTTTCGGCCTTAAGCACCTGGATGTTTTTTTCGGGCTGTTTGCGGTAATAAACGTCCGACAGCTTTTCGTTCAGCAACACTGGCAGCAAGGTTTGTTTCTGTCCGTTACTGTTTGCTGTAGTGTCGAGCATAAACTTGTACTTGGCGAAAAACTTGCCGGTAATAAACTTTTGCGAAAGGTTGAAAAAGGAAAGGCCTATTCGTTCGTATTGGTTGTATTGCAGGTAAGCGGTGCTTTCCATACGGTTTTCGCTTTTATGATCGATTATTTGCTGGATGAGCGCTACCGCCGGGTTATCCTTATTGCGATATCGTTGTTTTTTGGTGGATGTGATATTCACGGCCTTCAATTGGGTTTGGCTACCTCGCATGCTGACACGCAGTTTGTTTACCTGCCCGGGCTTTATCGACTTTACAACCGTTTGATAGCCTACGTGGGAAAATGTAACTTTTGCAAAAGCGCCGGGCCCGCTTAAAATAAATCTCCCAAGCGAATCGGTACTGGTAGCATATTTGCCGCCATTGAGGCTCACGGTAACGTAAATCAACGGTTTGCCCGCTGCATCCGTTACCTGACCCGCAACTGTGGTGCCCTTATTGAGGGTATCAGTTTTACTTTTGGCGGTATCGGTATTTTGGGCGGCAGCATTAAGAGTAAGCAGCAGCAGGCAAACGCAGCACACCATTTTTAAAAGAGCGCTATTAACCTTCTTTAAATTATTATGAATACTGCTGTGATAAAAAGATAACGCAGCCGGCAAAACCCGATGAATAAATGACAAATTATTAAGAATTAACACTATAGATCAACCAAAAAAATAAAAAAACGCATTTATGCAGCTAAAAGTATGTAAGTAGCCCGCATTGTATTACCGCGATAATAGGCTTTAATCCTGTAGCGATGTTGGAGCAGGGGTTAAGCATACATATGCGCATGCAAACAGCTGGGTATACTTCATAAACCTGTATGGTGTAAATATGTTTGTTTGTATTGAACCCGGGGAATTTTAAGGAGTCACTATCAATAGGTAGTAAACGTACTTTGTCGTGCAACTGAATATCCGACGATTTTTGCACGCCTATAGATTTACCGAATATTTAACCGACCCCTTGAAATAGGGATAATTTTTAGAAACATCAGGATAATCGCGGTACTTGCCGGATAAAGCATAATAACCCGGCTCAGCGCATAGTGAAAAACCTTTGATCAGCATATAGCTCAATTCACCGGATACGGTATGCAGAAAATAGTGAGCCGAATTACCATTTATAGTAGCCAGCCAACCACCCCTGTAATTTAAATTAAAAAATAGTTTCCCGGCAAAATTCAAAGCTGCGCTGCCATTAACACCCACTCCCATTGTGTAATCGTAGTCCCTGCCGTTTGGTGTAATATACTTGTCGGGCGCGGCCCCCAATATGATCGGCCCCATCCCGACGGTGGTGTTGATGATGAATTTTTTTGACAGGTCAAATTCCGATAAAAGGTTTATCCGTACGCTTTGCCCGCTGTAAAAAAAAGCCACGTTACGTATGTAATCGTAATTGGCAGATAACACAGCCAGGTGCTCCACCGATTCTGTCGATTTGATCTCCCATCCCGCTAACGACCCATAAACGCTCACAATATTGATCCTGGTACTGTCATCCTGGCCTACTTCGCCATTGATCAGTATATTACTGAACGGGGTTTGATAATTTTCATACGGGTCGCCGTAATATAGCTTCACATGGCCATACCAGCCGCTATGCCCCTCGTTGTTCAATACAATCGTCCTTACCCCTGCATTGAATTCCGCTATTATTTTTGAGGAATCCCTGAGGGTGGTGTTCTTTGAAACCTTGCCCCATTTGCCATCTAATATCCGCGAAAGGCCATTCATCGGGTCGACCAAAAAACCGAACACTTCGTTAAGCTGCCTTTTAAACCCATAACTTTCGTTGTTCACTATCCGGTTAGACAGGCGGTAGGTCATCTCTCCTAAAATGGTCCCTCCAAAACCGGTGTTGATGAAATCGTTAGGCGCCGGCGCCTGGTTTTCGGCATAGGTTTCCCAAATGTAACTGCCTGTAAAAGCCGCAGCAGACGAGGCCCAGAAATTATACCCATTTGTGCGGAAGGAATTAAAAAAATAGCTGCCGTGGTAAGGGTGCCCAAATTGATTGGTTTGGATCGGATCGTTATCAAATTGCCAGCTGCCGGGATTTAAATTGTGACCTATGGTTTTGAAAGAGATCTGCGCATAATCTTTTTTGGTAACAAATTGATCAAATGACTGCACTAATATTTCGGCCATGCCAAACTGAAGCGCAGCATGTCCGAAATTTTTTTTAACCAACAAAGTATCAGTGATCACAGGACGGGAGGTATCCTTAACGGTGCGTTCGATGATATGGATTTGCGCTGAAGCGTTGAATATCTCCATCAATAGGAACCCGCAGGTCAGCAGCGTTGTAAAAAAGGTTTTTCCCCGACTAAATAAATTCATTTCATGTACCGGCATGTTATCTGTTGGCCCTAACAATTGTTGCAACACCCGCCAAACAATTTGGTTTTTTACAACCGGCAACTTTCTGCATGCGGAACAGCGTTAGCACCGTAAAAGTGACAGTAAGGAAACAAACGTCAATCTTTACCGTTATTTGCATGCTAAGAAAGACGATGATAAAGTATTGCCTGGGGATTGGAGTTCTGTTACTGATAGCTATGGTTGGTTGCGCACTGGTGAGATCGGTGGGTAAAAATCCTGACGGCGCCGAGCTTGCGCGTCTTCAAAAGTTGCCTGATTACAAAAATGGCCGCTTCGTGAATTTAGCAGAAGACTCCAATTCATCGCACAGGCACAACCGTTGGCTTTTTCTTCACCGCCGCACTAAAACCATCAGGCCCGGTGCTCCCCTGCCATGGGTTAAAACTGATCTTACCGCATTGGCTTCGCCTGCCCCTACTATTATTTGGTTCGGACAGTCGTCGTTGCTGATCAAAACCGGGCAGGGCAATATATTGATCGATCCTATTTTTAGTCACCATGCCGGGCCAATACCCGGCTTGGTTACTGCGTTCGAAGGTTCGAACCATTACCGTGCCGAAGATATGCCGGCGATAGATGTCCTGATCATCTCGCATGATCATTATGATCACCTGGATTACCGCACGCTGAAAAAATTAAAAAACCGTATTAAAATGGCCGTTGTGCCGATGGGCGTCAGCGCCGACCTGGTGTATTGGGGATTTGACCCTAAAAAGATAATTGAACTTAACTGGAACCAATCGGCAACACTGCCCGGCGGATTACAGGTAACGGCTACACCCGCACAGCACCGCAGCGGCCGTACGTTTGGTAAAGACAATCAAACACTTTGGGCCTCGTATGTGATACAAGCAGGTAAATACAAGTTGTTTTACGGTGGCGATGGTGGCTATTGTGATTATTTTAAACAGATCGGTCAGCAATACGGCCCGTTCGACCTGGCGCTGCTGGAATGCGGTCAATATAGTCCGAACTGGCCATGGACGCACCTGTGGTTCGGGCAGGCTGCCCAGGCCGCCGTCGACCTGCATGCACGTTTGCTGCAACCTATTCACTGGGCCAAGTTTGTAGAAGCCGATCAACCCTGGAACGAACCTATAAAAAAACTGCTGCCGGCTGCTGAAAAACTTGGTGTTCCGCTAAATGTTCCGCGAATTGGCGAGCCTTATACTGTGGGTGATCCGCCGAAGAAAGTAGTTTGGTGGGATTTTGAATAAGTGGCGCGTTGATCGGCTGCTGCCAGATTCCGTAGGCATCGGGTACAAATCCGCGACATTATACATCCCCAATTTGTAATCCCTGAAAGCAATCACTAACTTTCGCGAACACAAATCCCTGCCAGCAAGCGGGACAGAAAATACAATTAAACAATGATGTTAAAAAAAGCAATACTGGTTACCGCCTCGGTTTTCCTGGCAGTATTTACATCTTTCGGGCAGCAAAAAAGCCAAACGGCTGCGCAGCAAAAGGCTATTGACTCTGTTTATTACTCCACTACAAAATACCGCGAGATAGGCCCCTTCCGCGGCGGCCGCAGCGGCGCCGTTGCCGGCAGCTATAAAAATAAAAACACCTTTTACTTTGGCGCAACCGGCGGCGGCGTTTGGAAAACCACTGATGGCGGCGCTAACTGGAAAAATATTTCGGATAAATATTTCGGCGGCTCAATAGGTTCTGTTGCCGTGGCCCCGGCTAATGAAGCTATTGTATACGCCGGCGAAGGCGAAAACACCCTCAGGGGAAATGTTTCCGAGGGGCTGGGCGGCTTATGGCGCAGCAACGACGGCGGCCGCACCTGGGTGAACCTGGGCCTTAAAGATGCCCGGCATATTGTAAAAATTGTGATCGATCCGCTCGATCCCAACAAAGTGTGGGTTGCCTCAATGGGGCACCTTTTCGGGCCGAACGATGAAAGGGGCGTTTATAAAACAACCGATGGCGGCAAAACATGGCGCCGTACGTTGTTTGTAAACCAAAACACCGGTTGCTCCGACTTAACACTCGATCCCGCTAACCCTTCCATTTTATATGCCGGTATGTGGACGGTGCGCCGCACACCCTACAGCATGGAAAGCGGCGGCGAGGGCAGCGGCTTGTATAAAAGCACTGACGGCGGCGAAACCTGGAAGAATTTGTCATCAAAAAAGGGATTGCCCAAAGGCGTTTGGGGTATTGTAAGCATTGCTGTCGCCCCCAGTAATACCGATAAATTATACACGCTGATTGAGAACGCCAAAGGCGGTTT
>Ga0206921_10095_pt1 | contig 26518 bp, 18 predicted proteins | sample Alteio_BWOrgHeat_66_FD_152930 | JGI IMG/M metagenome (GOLD analysis project Ga0206921, IMG submission 152930) | Enriched cells from forest soil in Barre Woods Harvard Forest LTER site, Petersham, Massachusetts, United States -... | ecosystem: Environmental > Terrestrial > Soil > Temperate forest >...
TGTAACTTTTGGCGATAAAGATTTCGGCATAAAAGTAAAAGAAGTAAATAAAGTAACCGGCGAGGTTTCATTGGCAGATGCCGAACTGGTAGTATCCGGCGGCCGCGGTATGAAGGGCCCTGAAAACTGGGGACTGATAGAAGATCTGGCTAAAGAACTTGGGGCAGCAACAGCATGCTCCCGCCCGGTAGCTGATGCTGGCTGGAGGCCGCACCATGAGCACGTTGGCCAAACCGGTGGTACCATCCGTCCTAATTTGTATATAGCAGTGGGGATCTCGGGCGCTATTCAGCATTTGGCAGGCGTTAATGGTTCAAAGGTTATTGTAGTTATCAACAAAGATCCTGAAGCGCCATTCTTTAAAGCAGCTAACTATGGTGTGGTTGGCGATGCCTTGGAAATATTGCCACGCCTTACCGAAGCGGTAAAGAAATTCAAAGCGCATAAATAGCAACCTATGGTGGTATACTATGAGGGTCAGGTGTTATGGTCGCAGCTGGATGCTAACCAGCACATGCGGCATTCGGCCTATGCGGATATTGCCGCGCAGGCACGCTTAAACATGCTCAATAGCTTGGGATTACACCCGGCTGAACTTTTCGAGTATCACATAGGACCTATATTGTTCAGGGAAGAGCTTTTTTACCTCCGCGAGATAACTATAAATGATACGGTAAAAGTATCCTGCGAACTGATCAAAGCCCGTGCCGATGGCTCCCGCTGGACCATCCGCCATGAGATCCATCGCGGAGATGAGATTAAAGCCGCCATCATCATAGCAGAAGGCGCATGGATCGATATGCAAAAGAGAAGACTTGCTGTTTTACCCATTCAGTTAAGTGAATTATTCATGCTATCGCCAAAAGGTGAAGATTACGTAGAAGAACAAGCCAAAACCAAATAACACCATATGGAACTGAAAGAGCAATTTGATAAAGCCGTAGCCGACAGCAAACAACTGCCGTCGCGGCCGGATAACGATACATTATTACGCTTATACAGCCTATACAAACAAGCCACCGAGGGTGATATCAACGCTGAGCCACCGGGCATGTTTGATTTTGTGGCCAAAGCCAAATATGATGCATGGACAAAGTTGAAGGGTGTTAGTGCGGAGGATGCGATGAGGCAGTATGTGGAGGTTGTGGAGGGGTTGAAGGTATAAGGGGGATTGTGCAGCAGGGTTCCCCTCTTGAGAGGGGCAGGGGTGTGTTTGTGCGATATATATAAAGCAGAACACACCCCTGCCACCACAATTCCACACGCGCCCCCTCTCAAGAGGGGAACTAAAACCAAGTATCCGAAATATTGACAAATGTTTCCGTCATTTAGCCCTTGATATATCCTTAACTAAAGGGATATTTGTTATATAAACCAATACTAAATTATTTAAATCGTCATCTGATTATTGTTGCCTGTAAAAAAGGTAAAACTTATTCTACTTTATATCTATTAAGGTATTATAAGCCTGTTTAATCAGCTGATTTAAAACCTGTAATAATGCCTGTATTAAAAAAGAATCTCATCCGTTTAATGTTAGTGATGCTAACATTGGTAACCGTAAACATTGCAGCCAAAGCCCAGACCGACCAGATAGAGGGCCTATGGTATAATGATGTTAAAAGCGGCAAAATACTCATCACCCGCGAAAAGGATGGTAAGTTTTACGGCAAGGTAGTTTGGCTGAAAGAGCCGCTAAAAAATGGCAAGCCAAAGGTTGATGAATTAAATGAGGATGAAAAATTGCGCAGCAGGCCACGACTAGGGCTACCTGTATTATACGGCTTTGTGAAGGACGGGGACAATAAGTATACCGACGGTAAAATATACGACCCTAATAACGGAAAGACTTATTCCTGTAACATTACTTTCAAAGGCACTAAGCTGGATATACGCGGGTATATCGGCATATCGCTGTTTGGGCGCACTACCACCTGGACAAGGGCTGAAAATTGAACTATTAACTGATCTTAATATATATTTTAATAACAACAAGCATAAACTAATGGATGCTAAACGAATAATAAAGAAAGTCGCGGTACTGGGTTCAGGGGTGATGGGCAGCAGGATTGCCTGTCATTTCGCGAACATCGGCGTACAGGTGTTGCTGCTGGATATTGTACCGAAGGATGCCCCTGCCGATAAAAAAAGCCGGAATAAAATAGTGGATGACGCGCTGGCCTTTGCCTTAAAATCAAACCCGTCGCCCATCTATCTTAAATCATTCGCCAAACGTATCACCACCGGCAATTTTGAGGATGATATGCCCAAAATTGCGGAGTGTGATTGGATAATAGAAGTTGTTGTTGAACGCCTCGACATTAAGCAAAAGGTATTTGAAACGGTTGAAAAATTCCGAAAAGGGGGCACGCTTATCACTTCAAACACATCAGGCATCCCGATCCATTTAATGGCAGAGGGCCGCAGCGATGATTTTAAAAAGCACTTTTGCGGCACCCACTTTTTTAACCCGCCACGTTATTTAAAGCTACTGGAAATCATTCCTACCAAAGATACCTTGAGCAGTGTTACCGATTTCCTGATGGCCTATGGCGAAAAGTTCCTGGGCAAAACTACGGTACTGGCAAAAGATACGCCTGCATTCATCGGCAACCGTATTGGTGTGTTCAGCATTATGAGTCTTTTGCACTACGTGGATAAAACAGGCATGACGGTTGAGGAAGTGGATAAACTTACCGGCCCGGTTATCGGTCACCCGAAATCGGCCACCTTCCGTACTACGGATGTGGTGGGTTTGGATACCATGATCCATGTGGCTAACGGCCTGTATGAAAATGCAAGGGATGATGAAGCGAGGGAGTCGTTCAAGATCCCTGAATTTGTTACCGGCATGGCCAAAAACAACTGGCTGGGCAGTAAAACAAACCAGGGCTTTTATAAAAAAGAAAAGGCTAACGGCACAAATCAGTTCTTCGCGCTGGATCTGAAAACTTTGGAATACAAGCCATCGCAAAAAGTAAAATTTCCATCACTCGAAACCACCAAAGCGGTTGACAATTTAAAAGATCGCCTAAAAATATTATTTGCAGCGAAGGATAAGGCGGGCGAGTTCTATCGCTCTACTTTTTACGAGCTCTTTGCTTATTCCAGCAATCGCATCCCTGAAATTTCAGACGAATTATACAAAATAGATGCTGCCATGAACGCCGGTTTCGGCTGGGAAATGGGCCCGTTTGAAAAATGGGACGCATTAGGCGTAGCCGATACGGTTAAAGCAATGGAAGAAAGTGGCAATAAACCTGCGCAGTGGGTTTATGATATGCTGGCAGCAGGCGCGCAGTCATTTTATAAGGTTGAGCATGGCAAACGCCTGTATTATGACATCCCATCAGAAGCTTACAAAGTTATACCGGGTACCGAGCAATTTATTTTGCTGGATAACATCCGCCCAACACATACCATCTGGAAAAACAGCGGCACCACCATTACCGATATCGGCGATGGCATTATCAACCTGGAGTTCCATACTAAAATGAATACTATTGGCGGCGAAGTGATCGAGGGCATTAATAAAGCCATCACTCTTGCCGAAGCCAGCTACAAGGGTTTAGTGATCTCGAACGAAGGTGCCAACTTCAGCGCTGGAGCAAACGTGGGTATGATCTTCATGCTGGCAGTCGACCAGGAGTTTGATGAACTGAATATGGTGATCAAGGCATTCCAGAATACCATGATGAGGGTGCGTTATTCGTCTATCCCGGTGGTGGTTGCACCTCACCAAATGGCTTTAGGCGGCGGTTGTGAGATCTGTTTACATGCCGACAAAGTTGTTGCCCATGCTGAAACATATATTGGACTGGTGGAATTTGGCGTAGGCCTCATCCCCGGCGGCGGTGGCACTAAGGAGTTTGCACTACGCCTATCGGATGAACTACAGGATGGTGATATCGAAACAAACAATTTCCGTGACCGCTTTCTGACCATCGGCCAGGCCAAGGTATCAACCTCTGCTTATGAAGCATTTGAATTCGGCTACCTGAAAAAAGGAAGAGATGCAGTTGTGGTATCACAAAACAGGTTATTAGCCGAAGCCAAACAACATTGCCTGCAAATGGCTGACGAAGGCTATGTGCAACCGGTTCCGCGTACTGATATCAGAGTACTGGGCAAACAGGCATTGGGCTTGGGCTATGTAGGCGCGAATACCATGTACAGCGGCAATTATATCAGCGAGCACGATGTGAAGATCTCACAAAAGCTGGCTTATGTACTTGCAGGAGGTGATTTGTCGCAGCCAACAACAGTAAGTGAAGATTACCTGTTAGGATTAGAAAGGGAGGCCTTTGTGGCTCTGTGTACCGAGCGCAAAACGCTGGAACGCATTCAATCTATTTTAACAGGAGGGAAAATATTACGCAATTAAAGAAAGAGTCAAGAATTAAGAGTCAGGAACCAAGATAAAAGAATAAAATAAAGGGGTGAAGCTTCCTGATTCTTGAATCTTAATTCTTGATTCCCTAACAAATAAACAAAGTCAAATGAACGCATATATAGTGGCGGCCAGCCGCAGCGCTGTTGGAAAAGCAACCCGTGGTGGTTTTAGATTTACCCGCCCGGATACCCTTGCCGCCGATGTTATAAAACACCTGATGGCATCCGTGCCTAATGTGGATAAGGATGAGATAGAGGATGTAATTGTAGGTAATGCCACACCAGAGGCGGAGCAGGGGCTGAATGTTGCCCGTTTGATATCCTTAATGTCGTTGGATACCGATAAGGTACCTGGCATGACAGTGAACAGGTATTGCGCGTCGGGATTGGAAACTATTGCCATCGCGTCAGCAAAAATACATGCCGGCATTGCGGATTGTATCATCGCTGGTGGTGTGGAAAGCATGAGCCTCTTGCCTATGGGCGGCTGGCGAATTGTACCTAATGCCGATGTAGCCCTGGCTCACCCTGATTATTACTGGGGCATGGGCCTAACTGCCGAGGCGGTGGCTAAGGAATATAAAATCAATCGTGAGGAGCAGGATTTGTTTGCGTATAACTCGCACCAGAAAGCGATCAGCGCCATAAAGGAGGGTAAATTTAAGGATGAGATAGTTCCCGTAAACATTACCGAGGTGTATATAGATGAAAGCGGTAAAAAGAAAAAGAGGGACTTTAAAATAGATACCGATGAAGGTCCGCGTGCGGATACCTCCATTGATGCCTTATCAAAATTAAAGCCGGTGTTTGATGCCAAGGGTGTGGTTACTGCCGGTAATTCATCCCAAACCAGTGATGGTGCTGCCTTTGTGATGGTAGTGAGCGAAAGCTTTATGAAAAAGCACAACCTTACACCTATTGCCCGCTTAGTTAACTATGCCGTTGTAGGCGTACCGCCGAGGATCATGGGTATCGGGCCGTTGTATGCGATACCTAAAGTGTTAAAAATGGCAGGCATGAAACAGCAGGATATTGACCTGTTTGAGCTAAATGAAGCCTTTGCATCGCAATCATTGGCGGTAATTAAGGGTTTAGATCTGAACCCTGATCTCATCAATGTTAATGGCGGTGCTATTGCTTTGGGCCATCCGCTGGGTTGCAGTGGGGCTAAGCTTTCGGTGCAGCTTTTTAATGAATTGAAAAAACGTGATCAGAAATACGGTATGGTAACCATGTGTGTGGGTACCGGCCAAGGTGCCGCTGGCATATTTGAAATGTTATAGATAAAAAATTAGCGCAATGGAAGCGACAAGATTATTTGATTGCATACCAGCACAGGCCGCAGCGCCCCGGGCTGATTTCTTAGCTGCAAAAGAGAACGGCGTATGGCGGTCATACAGCACGCAGGAAGTGCATACCATGATCAATCAGCTTACCATGGCGCTGCTGGATCTGGGTATTTCCTCGGGTGATGGCACGGATGAGGGCCGTGATAAGATCGGCCTCATTAGCAACGGCCGCCCTGAATGGGTGATGGTTGATTTAGCCGTACAGCAAACAGGCGCGGTTTTAGTACCATTATATCCCAATACAAATCCCAAGGAAATTGAGCAGATCCTGATCGAATCGGCGGTTAAATACATGTTTGTAAGTGATAAGGAACTTTGCGATAAGATAAACCTTGTTCGCCATAATGTGCCCACGCTAAAAGAGGTATATACCTTTGATCAGATTGAGAACTGCCCTAACTGGAAGGAACTGTTAAAGCCATTGCCTACCGGTTACCTGCAAAAAATAGCCGGTATAACCATCAATATTAGTGAGAACGACCTTACTACGATCATTTACACATCAGGCACCACAGGCAGACCAAAAGGCGTAATGCTGAGCCATAAAAATATTGTGAGTAATGTACTGGCATCGGGCCTGGTGCTTTCGCAGATCCCGGTCAGCGAAAAACGGGCATTCAGCTTTTTACCCATGAACCATATTTTTGAGAAGATGTGTACCTACATCTATCTCTTTTATGGCTTCTCCATCTCCTATGCCGAGAATATGGATACCATCGGCCCGAATATTAGGGAAGTAAAACCCTCCATTTTTACAGCTGTACCGCGCCTGCTCGAAAAAATATTTGAGCGCATCATGGCCGAGGGACAAAAACTAACCGGCGTAAAAAAGAAGATCTTTTTATGGTCGGTTAAAGTGGCTGAGGAGTTTGAGATAGAGCACACCAGCCCCTGGTATAAAATTAAGCTGGCCGTAGCCGAAAAGTTGGTTTTCAGTAAATGGCGCGCAGCTATCGGTGGTAATTTAAAGGCGATAGTTATTGGCAGCTCTGCTTGTCCGGTTAAGCTCGAAAAGATCTTTACCGCAGCCGGCATGGCGGTGATGGAAGGTTACGGGTTAACTGAAACCTCGCCTGTAATATCGGTTAATCAATACGACCCGAAAGGAAGAAAATTTGGTACCGTAGGTAAGCTGATCGACAAGGTACAGGTTAAAATAGCCGAGGACGGCGAAATACTTTGCAAGGGTCCAAACGTTATGATGGGCTATTATAAAAACCCGGAAATGACCGCAGAGGTTATGCAGGATGGCTGGTTCCATACCGGCGATATTGGCATACTGGATGAACAAGGCTTCCTGAAAATCACCGACCGTAAAAAAGAGATCTTCAAAACATCAGGCGGCAAATATGTAGCTCCATTGCCTATCGAAAATAAGATGAAGGAAAATCATTTTATTGAGCAGATGATGGTAGTTGGCGCAGGTAAAAAATTCACAGCAGCTTTGATCGTGCCATCATACACCAACTTATTACCATGGTGCAGGGCGAATGAAATTCTTACTATCTCACATGAGGAAATATTGAAAGACAAACGGGTGATCGCGCTTTACCAGGCTGCCATTGATACTTTCAATCCTGAATTTAACCATGTGGAGCAGGTGAAAAAGATCACCCTACTGCCTAATGAATGGTCTATAGAAAGCGGGGAGCTTACGCCAACCGGCAAAATGAAACGCAAGGTGATAACAGAGAAATACAATGCCGAGATAGAGAAAATGTATGCCGGCGAGCCAAATGAAAGTCCGTCACTGGTAAGCTAAACCAAACCCATCATGAGCACTATTCAAGTATTAATAAACGACAGGCTGGCGGTAGTCACGCTTGACAGGGGCCGTTCCAACCCTATCAATCACCAAATGATAAAGGACCTGCTGGCTTGCTTTCAGGAACTTGAGGCAGATGAAAATGTGGGCGGAGTGATCATCACCGGCAAGCCGGGCTTCTTCTCATCCGGCATCGATTTGATGGAAGCTTACGATTATGATGAGGAACAGATCAAACAATTCTGGACGGATTTCCTGGCGCTGCCCGGCGCGCTATCATCCTTTAAAAAGCCTTTAGTTGGCGCGCTCAACGGGCATAGTCCGGCGGGAGGCTGCATTATCGCGCTTTGCTGCGATTACAGGGTGATGGTTGAGGGCCAATTTATTATCGGACTGAATGAGATCCCGGTAGGTATCATCGTTCCTGATAGTGTTTTTAATTTGTACGCATTTGTCATCGGGCAGCATAAAGCTTATCAATATTTGTTAGAAGGCAAATTACTAAATGCCAGCGAAGTATTGCAGGTGGGTTTGATAGATGAGCTTACCACATCTGAAAATTTGATCGCGGCAGCAGAAAAAAAGATCCGCACTTATATGCAGTTTCATCCCATTACCTGGGGCGTAAGCAAAATGAACTTGCGTAAAGATGTGATCAGCAAATTAAAGGCAGACCAAAGCGATCTGTTAAAGATCATGCTGAAACAATGGTGGCACCCTGCAACCCGCAAGGGCCTGCAAAAAATGATCGAGAATTTAAAGTCCAAATCAGCCTAAAAGGCATAAAAATCATGAGCAATATTACAGATAGCGCATACCAGGGTATGTTAAGGGATGACGCATTAAAGGGCAAAACCATTATTGTAACAGGTGGCGGCACCGGACTTGGCCGTTCCATGGGCACTTATTTTTTAAAGCTGGGCGCTAACCTTGTAATTACCAGCCGCAAGCTGGATGTACTGGAACAAACCGCCAAAGAAATGGAAGCCGAAACAGGCGGCAAGGTTTTAGCCGTTGCCTGTGATGTACGCAAATATGAAGAGGTGGAAAATGTGCTGCAAAAAGCCATTGATATCTTCGGACAAGTCGATGCATTATTGAACAATGCCGCAGGTAATTTTATTTCACCTACAGAACGACTCTCGGCTAACGCTTTCGCAGCAGTTATTGATATTGTGCTAAAAGGCTCTGCCAACTGCTCACTGGCTTTGGGTAAGTACTGGATAGATAAAAAAATACCCGGTAATATATTAAACATCGTTACCACCTATGCCTTCACCGGCTCGGCTTATGTAGTGCCGTCGGCTTGTGCAAAGGGTGGGGTTTTGGCCATGACCAGATCATTGGCAGTAGAATGGGGCAGGCACGGTATCCGTACCAACGCCATTGCCCCCGGACCATTCCCCACCAAGGGAGCATGGGACAAATTACTCCCCGGCGAAATGGCCAAAAAATTCGATTTCCGCAACCGTGTGCCCCTTAAACGTGTAGGCGAACACCAGGAACTGGCAAACCTTGCAGCATTCCTGGTATCCGATTTTTCAGGCTACATAAACGGTGAAGTAATTACCATCGACGGCGGCGAATGGCTGCAAGGCGCAGGCCAGTTTAATGCGCTGGAGATGGTACCACCTGAAATGTGGGATAGTATTGAGCAAGCGACGAGGAAATAAAAAATATCTTTTAATATTTTCTCCGACCCCTCTTTGCGCGCAGCGGAGAGAGGGGCGACAAGTGAAACGAAGTCGGGGTGAGTCAACGAAGCGCGAAAGCTCTCCGCTATAGTTCCCCTCTTGAGAAGGGCTAAGGGTGTGTTATACGTGCAGAACCAATCACTAGTCAACTAATCTCTAATCACCAACAAGGGCGTTACTGCGGCCCGTGCTTTCCGCTCATACTACACAGGCCTAAGCCACGAAAGCTGGTATCCGCTACAATCACTAACGCAGAACTTCGACGCGCTCCGCCGACTCACCCGGTCTTATCCGCTATTCAGCGGATCGACCACCCTCTCTACGGCAAGCCGCAAAGAGGGTAAGGAAAATTATCATCTTAAACGCTGCTCCGTTAGGAGCAAAATGCTGGTAGCAGAATAATTCACCATTCATTCGCACCGTAGGTGCGCAACCAATCGCCATTTTATCAATTGTACAAACGGCGCAGATCTTATGTACCTACGGCACATAATTATTTCCATATTATTTTTCTACCAATATTTAACCCCGATGGGGTTAGTCTTTTTCCAACACAATTGATTTATAATAATTTACTTGCAATACTAAATATTTATCATTTACTTTGAATTTCAAAGTACTTTATAATGAAAGATAAAGACGTATTAGACGAGATCAGCTCCATCAAAAATATCATGGAGCGCTCCATCCGGTTCATATCCCTGAGCGGGTTATCTGGTGTAATGGCCGGTATTTATGCTTTGATCGGGTCGGGCTTAGCTTATAGACTAATACCTATTTACTCTAACCAGAGCTTTTATGAAGTATTTGTTAACCATAATGATCATATAGGTATAGCCTATGATGGACCTGACTTTTTTACAACATTCATTGTTCTAGGGTTATCTGTACTATTACTATCCATAGCAACAGGCGTTTGGTTAACTATACGTAAAGCACGGCGTAAAGGACAAAATGTGTGGAATCAAAGTAGCAGGGCGTTTTTGAAGAAGGGAGCGTTGCCTTTATTAGCCGGTGGATGTTTTATATTGATCCTTTTATCGCAAGGATATTATGGTATTATTGCACCTGCCAGCTTAATATTTTATGGCCTGGCATTAGCCGCGGCAAGCCAGTATACTTATGGCGATGTAAAGTGGCTGGGCTTATGCGAAATAGCATTAGGTTTAATTGCCATGCTGTTTCCGCTATACGGCTTGCTGTTTTGGGCATTTGGTTTTGGCGTGCTGCATATTTTGTACGGCACCATTATGTACTTTAAATACGACCGTGAAAATAGCGCTCACTAATTTTGATAAAGCCTTTGAGAACCGCATACGCCTGCAAATTATGAGCGTACTGGTTGCCAATGAGAGTTACGATTTCAACTCCCTTAAGGAGCTGCTTGCCGTAACTGATGGTAACCTGGCATCGCATTTAAAGGCTTTGGAAAAAGAGGAATACATTAGCGTTATCAAATCATTTTTGGGCCGCAAACCCAATACGCGTTACCAGGCATCAGCCAAAGGCATCACCGCATTTAAAAAACATCTGGAGGCACTGGAAAATTTAATAAAACAGCAAAAGGGCTGATATTTTTTTTCATCATATACTTTGAAAAACAAAGTACTTTTAAACAACTATTATCAAACTAAAAAATGCAAACAAGTAAAAACTGGATTGAGCATTTCAAAGCAAATGCGCTCCAAAAAAGAGTAAACTGGGATTTAAATCCACGGATTACAAAGAAAGAAATAAGGACCATACTACCTTCGTTACAGGCATGGCAACTGGGCGAAACATCCGAAGGCAAAAACCTGATTATGGCTTCAACCAAATATGCGGAGCGCATTGGCGATCCGGATTACATAGCTGCCGTTAAACTTTTTATTAAGGAGGAGCAAAAGCATGGCAATAACCTCGGTCACTACCTGGACAGCATTAATAAACCACGAATAAAAAAAGATTGGGGGGATTCCATGTTCCGCCGGGTGCGGTATATGAATACGAGCATGGAAACATGGACCCTGGCTGTAATTGTGGTTGAAAGCACCGCCCAGATATTTTATCAGGCACTAAAAGACGCCACCGGATGTGAGCTGCTGAAACAAATATGCACCGATATACTCATAGATGAAGCCTATCATATTACCTTTCAAACGGAAAGATTGGCTATCATATTCGATGGTAAAACTATCGGTGAGAAAAATTTCAGGAGATATTTTTATAAAGCATTTTGGTATTTCACCTCGGCATTGGTATGGTTTGCGCACCGCAAATTGTTTAAGGCAGGTGGCAACACATTTAGTGGTTATATGCGAAAAATGGATCGCAAATATTTAAGAACACTTAACCGTATTACTAGTCCACTAGCGATGCAAATGGCTTAAACACAAAACCATGCTAAGCTTCAACTCCAAATACTTCTCTTTAGCCCTGCTGTTATTAATCACCGAGATCATCATCGGCACCTGGGTCCATGACGCGTTTATCCGGCCTTTTGGCGGGGATTTCCTGGTAGTTATATTGATCTATTGCCTGGTGAAAAGCTTTATGAATAGCCCGGTTTCACCTACTATTTTGGGTATATTACTGTTTGCGTATGCAGTGGAAATATCGCAGTATTTTCATTTGGTAAATCTGCTCGGATTGGGAGATTCAAAATTTGCCCGCATCATCATGGGAACCTCCTTTTCATGGACGGATATGCTGATGTACTCACTTGGTATGCTTTTAGTTCTAATAATTGAGCTATGCAGAAAAAGATAAAATACTTTGTAAGTGAAGGTTCGATAGTGCGTGAGATATGGGGCAAGGCCGATACCATCCTTTTTATTTTTGCAGGCGCTGCCGCCGAATTTGCGCTGAATAAAGCGGTCGACTGGCTATATTTTACCGGCCGCCTGCCAGCTGATCCGCTGGATCGGCTTTTCTCAACCGTAGTTTACGCAAGGCAAATTATCTTTTCAGACTTAGACGAGGCAAACCGCACCATCGACCAGATAACCGCTATCCATAAAGGAGTAGAAGAAAACCGTGGCGCTCAGATTCCCGACTGGGCCTACCGGGATGTATTATTTATGCTGATCTATTATTCTGTTCGCTCTTTTGAAGTGTTGTACCGGAAACTCAGTTATGATGAAAAAGAAGAGGTATTCCATACTTTTTACCGCGTTGGCAAAAGAATGGGCTTGCAGGAATTACCTGCAGATTATACCGATTGGGTGCTTATCCGCAATCGGCATTTGCAAAAAGATACCGTACAGAGCAGTTTTACAACAGATCTGTATAAACAATACAAAAAGCATTTGGGCCCTGTACGATATCAGCTATTAAAAGAGGTTCAGTTAATGATAGTTCCTGAAAGGGTACGCGCCTTGCTTTCGCTTGGCAACGTACTCCTGCTAGTTCCTGTATTATGGCTATATAAGTTAACACGGCTGGCTAAAGCCGACGAATATTTAATAGCCGCTGTTTTACCCGATGCTTATAAAAAGCAGGTGAGCGCTTTAACCATTAAACGCTAAATAATATCGTTTGAAGCGTTAACGTAATACTCCGGCTTTATGGCAATTTCCATTAGTTGCTGCTGGTGTTTTAATAAAAGGCCTTTCCACCAAAAGCAATACCCACGCGGAAAAACAACCTCGCCAATATGTTCTTTCCTTGAAAGATCTTCCAGCGCCAGTAGTTTATACATTACTTTGCGGGAGTGATCAACAACCACATGCGATTTTTTTGAATAACCCAGCATCTGATTTATTTCCCTGTTTGATTTCCCCGATAATATAAATTCAAAGATCTCGATATGATGAGTTGATAGCCCCCGCGACTTTAACAACGGCCTGTTCATTGATATAACTTCCTGTTTCATGCTGCACTCGTTTTATCTGCCTGTGTAAAAATTAAATATGTATTAGGTTGGTCATGCTTATTAAAATACAAATAGCTACAATACTTATGGTTACGTTAACCGTACCGATCAGCACCCGGTCAACCTGCTGATCCTGCAACCGGTAACCAATGCGTTGTGTGAGGTTAAACAGTATAAAAATACCATACACCCCCAAACCAATAGCTATTAAGAAAATGACGACAAACATCATTCCCTGTGAATTATTAAAATAGCCCATAAATTTCTCCCTTGTTATGATCCTTATTATTGTTTATTCTGCTTTTAACACTGTAAATTCCGTTCTCCTGTTTAGCTGGCGCCCTTCAGGATTGTCCTTGCCATCAGGCAGCGAGTTAGGCGCAATCGGCCTGGTTTTGCCATATCCTTTGGCAAATATCCTGGTGTCGCTCACCCCTTTTGATATCATATAATCAACACATGCCTGTGCCCTGGCCTGTGAAAGCTTCATGTTATAAGCATCACTGCCGATAGAGTCGGTATGTGCGCTCAGCTCGATCTTTATCTTAGGGTTGTCGACCATAATCTTAATTATACCATCCAATATCACCTTTGATTCGGGGCGAAGTGTGGCCTTGTTAAAGTCATACAGGACATTCTTTATCACAATAGGTTTGTTGATTATATATGCCTGCAGGCATATATCCGGACTGAGCAGTGTATCGTTCCTCATCTCGCCCTGGCTTGGTACCGGTACCGATTTGGTGAAATACCCCTTCTTTTTCAGTATTAAATTATAGGGGCGCTTAGTGGTTACATTAAAGGTGTATTTTGCATCGTTACCCACCACTTCTTGCTTTATTGTATCCTTAGATAGGGAATCAACAAAGCTTACTTTAACACCCGCTAGTGGGGTATGTGTATCGCAATCAGTTACTATGCCTGTAAGCACATATTTTTTATCAAACACCTCAAACAGGTCCAGGCAGCAATCTGATGCACGATCGGAGCTGAGGTATGATTTTCTATCATTTTTATCATCCGGAAAATAATAGAGGTCATCCTTAGCGGAGTTCATAGGATAGCCCATGTTTTTGGGTGTGGACCATTGCCCGACACTTTCATAGCTTACAAAAAAGTCGAACCCGCCCAAACCAACAAAGCCCTTTGAACTGTAAACTAGTTTTTTGTCGGATGAGTCATAATAAGGTGCCTGCTCATCAAGCGGCGTATTAATAGTGCTGCCTAAATTAACTGAGTTGCTCGGGTTGCCACTTGCATCCAGATCACTAACCCATATATCATCACCACCTTGCCCACCGGGTTTGTTTGATGAAAAGAACAGGCGCTTTCCATCAACGGTAACAAAAGGCTGCAATGAGTTAAAGCCCTCCACATTTACATTGGTGTTGAGCTTTACAGGAGTGTCCCATTCGTTATTTGCCCGGGTGCTTAAATAAATGGCGTGTATAATTTTGCTGCCTTCTTTATACCAGCGGGTAAGGTACATGCGTTTACCGGTTGGGTCGATAGAGGGGGTACCGTATTCAACTTCCTTCTTGTTATCACTATTATTAAAACTGATCATTTCAGGGTTGCTGCTGCTATCCTTTACCGCATACACCCTGTTCAGGTGCTTTTTATCATCCTTAATTATTCTTGATGAAGTGATCCATCGGCTGCCATTATTAATGATGAGCGAATAATCCGACCCATCGGAATTAATGGTTCCCTTCATCTTCACCACATCGATTAATGCCGGATATTGATACTGTTCTTTAGCAAAGTGGCAATTGGCTAACTCCTTATCAGCAATAGCTATGTAGTTGCCGGTGCCTTTGTAGTCGGTTTTAAATTGTTCCAGCTGTTTTATGGCCTCATCAAAATGCTGATTGGCACGCAGGCATATACCATACCATAGTCTATCCAGCGGATATTTTGCTGCATTACCGCCGTCAATAACCTTAAAATACCATCCTTCGGCCTCAAGGTAGTTTTCATACAGGCGATATGATTCTGCCAACTGATAGCTGATGTATGCACGATCAAAACTTTTGGCGCTTTTAGGCGATTTTCCGTTCGACCGGAAAGGCACTTCAGGCTGAGGAACCAGATTTAAACCACTGGCCACTTTTTTATAATAAAAGGCCGCTTCGTAATAATCCTTATTATTGAATGCTTTATCAGCCAATGCCTTATCGTTCTCATTAAACTGAGCAAAAGCAGTGGCAATAAAAAAGGATATAAAAATGGTAAATAATGTTTTTTTCATGGGTGCGAAGGTTAGTGCGTTAACAGGTCTGGCTTGTTGTGCTGCATATGATTGATTTTTATATGATCTAAAGCCTTGGACAAATAGGTTCAGGTCCCTGAATGCGTTTATGGAACACATAACTTATTGATAATTCAAATCCTCCCTGCCCGCTGGTGGCCGAACTTAATTGTGATGTATTAAAATCATAGCTTGCACCTACAATGTAGTTGTCGAAATGATAGCCCACATTGGCAATTGCCGCATCATTAAAGCGGTACATTACCCCCATTATCAACCCGTTATCGCTCGGTAATTTAATTTCGGAATAAAGGCCCAGATCCTTTTCCTGCGCCTGCTGCTGTTTAATGTATATAGCATGCGGTATAAGGTCAAGATCCTCGTTTATGGTAAGGCGTATACCACCATGTACGGTGTAGCGCATGGGCAGCTTACTGTTGATCCCCTCAACCGCGAAGGGATCTTTTGGCTGGGTAAGATGGCCTACGCTAACCCCCAGAAATGGGTTTGCCACATCTGTGGGATTACCGTCATAATAAAATATACCAGCGCCGGCATCAAAAATTGTGGCATTAGTGCTCGAAAAATTCTCAAAATTGGGCAGGTTAGGGTCAAAGCCGCTACCGGGGTTAAACTGATCGCCCAGTTGTAATTTGCTGGCATCAAAGCTCCGGTTTATTAAACCAGCCTGTACACCAAAGTGCAATTGCTGGTTACCATCGTCAGAAATTGCTATGCCATACCCAAAAGTTCCATAAGCCGCCAGATAATTATACCCCACACTACCTGCTGACTGGTCAAGGATATTGATACCCAATCCCACTTTATCCGTTGGGCGAAAATCAGCTGATATAGCTGCCGTTTGGTATGAATTGGGTATAGTGGCGTATTGATCCTTAAAATTGGCATTTACACGTGCCTCACCGTTCATCACACCGGTTAAAGCCGGGTTTAACCACAGGGGATACGCATAATATTGCGAGAAATGCGGATCTATCTGTGCTTTTAGCTGGCCAACCATTATTAGCTGTAAAAGTGCCGCCATTGTTATTATTATTTTTTTCATAGTAGTATGTTCTTGTTGGTAAATGCAATCATTTAAGGTTTCTTATCAATTTCGGGAACTGCGATGGCATCATCGCAGCAGCGTAATTGTCCCTTTCTTCTTAACCTGCTGACCGTCATTCATCACTGCTTCCAGGTAATACACATATACACCAACCGGTTGCTTGGTGCCTTTATAGGTGCCATCCCATCCGTTCGATTGGTTTAATGTTGAGTAGATCATTTCGCCCCATTGGTCATACACATAAAATTTCAAGCTCTTTATGGCGGTGCCATACACATATTCTATATCATTTTTCCCATCACCGTTAGGAGTAAATGCATTCGGCACAAATATTCCGTCGCCATTAGGGTTAGTCGTTGTACCGGTTATAGCGGCCGAATTATCACTCAGCTGGCATTGTGAGCCACCAACAGCGCGAACCACAATGGTTATGCTCTGCGCCGGCTTAAGGCCTGCTATTGTATGTGTTAGGCCAGCGGTGCCCGAGCTTGGATCGGTAAACGTAGCGCCGTTATCAATACTAACCTGGTAAGCTACAGCGCCTGTTACAGCCGCCCACGCAAAGGTTAAGCTTGTTGGTGTTGACGCGCTTACAGTTACCACCGGTGCCGATAATTGCTGTAGTATGGTCACAGTTACCGAAGTACGCGTTGCTGAAGCACATCCGCTGGTACCATTCATTGCCGCGGCGTAATAGGTTGTACTGGCAGTTAATGCCGGTGTTGTAAAGCTGGCACCTGTAGCTATAGCGGTACCGCCTGAAGCAGTTGTATACCACGCTACCGTTGCACCCGGGTCACTAACCGTTGCCGACAGTGTTGTAGGCGATCCAGGGCATATAGATGTTCCCTGGCTGCTTATTTGTGGTGCCGATGGCGCAGGTTGTACCGTAATATTTACCGCTGTACGTGTTGCTGATGGGCAGCCCGTAGCATTAGTAGCCTCGGCATAATATGTGGTATTGTTTGTTAATACCGGGGTTACAAAATCATCACCTGTTGCTACCGATGTGCCGCCGGTGGAAGCTGTATACCAATTATAGGTGAAGCCTGTTTGCGGATTATCAATAGCCAGCGTTGCTTGTGTACCGCTGCAGGTGTTTTGAGCAGTACCGCTGGTTATAAGCGGTGCACCCGGTGCTGAAACTGCTGTTACCTGCACACTTGCCAGCGATGCGCTGGTACATGTACCATTAACCGCTTCAACATAATAAGTAGCATTGGCTGTTACCGCACCAGTGGTATAGCTCGGACCAGTAAACAACAGGTTAGTACGTGTTGCTGAATCATACCAGTTATAAGTTAAAGCACTTTGCGGGCTAGATACTGATAACGTAGCCGTACTGCCCATACACGCTGATACATTGGCCGATGTTGGCACCGGTGTTGCCGGCGGCTGAGTAGCGTTGATCAGTACCGCAGTACGTGTAGTTGACGCGCAGCCTCCTAAGCTACTTACAGCTTCAACATAATAGGTGGTTGAAGCGGTTATGGCTGGTGTGGTATAAACTGCACCGGTAAATATTGCTGTGCCACCTGTAGCTGCTGTATACCAGTTAAAGGTAACATTTGGTGTAGTGCTGGTGGCTGTTAAGGTTACCGCGCTGCCCGAACAAACAGTTGGCGATGATGAACCACCCTGTGCTGTAACAGTAGGTGGGGTTGGTAAGGCATTTATGTTGATATCAACCTCGGTACGTGTGGCAGATGTACAGCCTGTACCGTTCGCGGCCTCAGCAAAGTAACTGGTGTTTGCGGTTAATGCAGGCGTAGTAAAACTGGTGCCTGTGGCTACCGGTGTGCCGCCTGTTGCAGCTGTATACCAGTTATAGGTTAAGCCTGCAATTGGGTTTGATATAGTTAATGTAACTGTTGAACCTGTGCATGACTGTACTGCACTGCCATTAGCTACAGTAGGAGCCCCAGGTGCTGTAATAGCTGTTACCTGAACCTGTGCCAGTGACGGACTTGTACAAGTGCCATTCAAAGCCTCTACATAATAGGTTGCATTGGCAGTTATGGCAGCGGTGGTATAGCTTGCACCGGTAAACAGCAGATTGGTTTTCGTTGCCGAATCATACCAGTTATAAGTTATGCCTGTTTGTGGATTTGCTACCGCCAATGTAGCCGTACTGCCTATACAAGCCGATACTGTAGCCGATACTGGCACCGGTGTTGCCGGTGGTTGGGTAACACTAATCTGTACCGCGGTACGTGAAGCCGATGCGCAACCGCCTACTGTGCTCACTGCGTCCACATAATAAGTAGTTGCAGCGGTTATAGCAGGGGTGGTATAAACCGCGCCGGTAAATATAGGTGTGCCCCCTGTTGCTGCGGCATACCAGTTAAAGGTAACATTAGGAGTAGTGCTGGTGGCTGTTAACGTTACGCTGCTGCCCGCGCAGGTTGTTGGTGTTGATGAGCCGCCCTGTGCAGTAACCGTTGGCGGGGTTGGTAAGGCATTTATATTGATATCAACCTCAGTACGTGATGGCGATGAGCATGCTGAACTATTAGCTGCTTCAACAAAGTAACTTGTATTAGCAGTAAGTGAAGGTGTGGTAAAGCTGATACCTGTTGCTAGCGCCGTACCACCTGTTGCTGTAGAGAACCAGCTGTAAGTATAGCCCGCAGCCGGGTTTGATATAGTTAAAGTAACCGTTGAGCCTGTACATGATTGCACCGTACCGCCATTGGCTACAACCGGGGCAACCGGAGCCGCTTGTATAGTTACCTGCGCTTGTGCCAGGTTATTGCTGCTGCAACCCGCACTGTTTGATGCCGATACATAGAAATCGGTAGCTGTAGTGATCGGACCGGTTACATAGGTAGCGCCTGTAAATAGCAGGTTAGTTTTAGTAGCTGAATCATACCAGTTATACGTTACACCTGCTTGTGGCGAGCTTATTTGTAAAGTTGCCGGGTTGCCTGCGCAAACGGCCACGCTATTACTTACCAATACCGGATCGTTTGGCAACGCGTTTATATTAATGGTTACCGCCGTGCGTGTTGATGGGTTACAATTACCCGCAGTAACGGCATCAACATAATAAGTAGTTGTAGCGCTTAATGCCGGGGTATTAAATTGGGTACCAGTGAACAATAATGTACCACCTGTTGCCGCATCATACCAATTGTAAACATTATTTGTTTGTGGGTTAGAGATACTAACGCTTGCTGATGATCCTGTACAAACAGATAGACCGCCTGTCGGGATTACCACCGTTGGAGGTGTTGGTAATGGCTGTACGGTAATATCAGTCTCGGTACGTGTTGGGCTGGTACAGCCAGTACTGTTAACTGCCTCAACAAAGTATGATACATTGCTGGTAAGGTTATTTACGGTAAAAGTTGTGCCGGTGAATGTCAGTGTGCCTGCAGTTGCAGCAGTATACCAGTTATAGGTAAGGCCTGCAACAGGATTGGTTACGCTTATAGTTGCGCTTCCGCCATTACATACGGTGGTTTGTGTGGCGCTTAGCGTTGGCGCGGCCACCTGGTTGGTAACTGATATGCTAACCTGCGTACGCCCGCCTGTGTTTATACAACCACTGGTAGTGTTCGAGGCCTCTACATAATAAATTGTATTTTGGGTGATGGCTGGCGTAGTATAAGTTATGCCTGATGCTACCGCTGTACCTCCTGTAGCTGCTGTATAATATTTATAAGTAACCCCTGTTTGCGGGCTCAATATATTTATAGTGGCAGGGCTGCCCAAACACACTGTAGGATTGGCTGCTTGTACACCTGGTTGTGAAGGCGACTGGTTAACATCCACAGTTGCTAATATCCTTGATGGACTGGTACAGCTGCCATTTACTAACTGAACGTAATAAGTAGCGTTTGCAATTGGCGTTACCTGGTAATTAGCACCTGTAAACAATAGGTTGCCAGCAGTTGCGGCATCGTACCATTGTACAGTTGCAGTACCCGCATTGGTTACCGATAAAGTTGCACTGCTGCCTGAGCATACCTGCACTGTACTTTGTGCCAGTACCGGGTTAACAGGCGATGGCGATACATTCGCGGTAGCTGCAACCCTATTTGGATTAGGGCATGAGTTTGCGGTACGGCTACTTTCAACATAATAAGTTGTAGTTGCTGTTAGCGCAGGGGTAGTATAGGTAGTACCTGTAAACAGTACTGTACCGCCTGTAGCTGTGCTATACCATTTATAAGTTACACCTGTGCGGGCATTGCTAACTGTAAAGGAAGCCGTACTGCCTGAACATATATTTTCTGTTGATACGCTTAGTTTAGGTTGTTCCACCTCTTTTGTCGCATACAATATATCGAGCGAGTTAAGTAGTGAAACCAATCCGTTAGACAGCCTTACTTCAACCGCGTCATAAGCAACCTGCGGTGCGAATTCAATGATCGCATCTTCATTGCCCGACAGGATCTGTATTTTTATCAGGCTGCTGCTTACATTAACACGGTCGCCGTTATAAACGGTGCCATTGCTACTGTATGATGCTACCTGGATATGATCCAGTATACCAGCGGTAAGCAGGCTGGCTGGTACCTTTATCCTTATTTTTACGGTATCGCCTTTTATACCGCCATCGCCAAATATCAGTTCCTGGCCCGAATAGGCATTTAATAATGATAATGGCAAGTTCAGTACGGAAAAGTTGGTGGTATCCTGATCCACCGAGAAATTCGGATTAGTTACCGTACAACCCACGCATAATACACCGCTATTGCTGGTTGTCTGCGATGATGCAAAATCGCACGAAGTGGAAAAAATAGTATTAACAGTGATGTTAACAGCCGTACGCTGCGGACTTGTACAGCCTGTTGCCGCTAATTGCGCCTCCACATAATAGGTGGTATTTGATGTGAGGGCAGGGGTAGTAAATGAGGCCCCGGTGGCTACCGGCGTACCACCGGTTGCAGTTGTGTACCAGTTAAAGGTAGCGCCTGCAGTAGTTGAAGTTGCTGTTAGGGTTGCTGTTTGTCCGGCTGTTACCTGCGCGTTTGATGGGTTTACCGTAACCACTGGTTGTACAGGGGTTGGGTTAACATTTACGGCGGCGGCAGCCCTTGTTGGACTAACACAGCTTCCTAATGATGCTTCAACATAATAGGTTGTATTTGCGGTAAGTGCAGGCGTTGTGTATTGCGCACCTGTAAATACTGGTGTGCCGCCTGTTGCTGCAGTGTACCAGTTAAAGGTAACGCCCGGCTGTGTTGAGGTAGCAGTTAATATAGCTGATGAACCGGAGCATGTTTGTACCGGGGTTTGTGCAACGGTTGGCACTAATGGCGATGTGGCCACGTTTGCAGTAACCAATGTACGGGTTGAGCTGCCGCATTGCCCGCTGCCATTAGCCTCAACATAATATGTTGCTGAAGCTGTAAGCGCAGCGGTTGTGTATGGGTTACCAGTAAATACCGGTGTGCCACCTGTTGCGGTAGTGTACCAGCTAAAGGTTACTCCCGTTACCGCGGTAGCAGTAAATGTAGCCGGCGAACCGGAACATACTGTTTGTGTAGGCACGGCTACGACCGGTGCGGCAGGTACAGGTGTAATAGTAATCGTTGCAGGTGTACGCACGCTTTGGGTACATCCGTCGGCGGTGCGGCCTGCTTCGGCATAGTATGTTGTTGTAGTGTTTAAAACTGGTGTATTAAACGTTGCTCCGGTAAATACTGGTGTGCCACCTGTGGCTGTGGTATACCATTTTACAGTTACATATGATGGTACCGTAGCCGTGAGCGTTGATTGTGTTCCCGCGCAGGCCGTAATGCTTGAAGTGGTAATTACAGGCTTGGCAACTTCTTCGGATGCATCATAAATATTTAAGGCGGTAAGCACACTTGCTACCGAGTTTAATGTGATCTGAACTCTGTCAAAATCCTTGGTTGCTACAAACGCATACCTGAAACGACTGGTGCCATTAAGCAGTGTAATCGTTATAAGCGATGGGTTTATGGCAAAACTATCGTTATTATAAGTGGTGCCATTATAAGTGGAGATGCCTATTCCTGAAAGTACGCTTACACTTGCCAGTGATCCTGGTACACCCAGTTCCATTACTACGGTATCACCGGCATGGCCTGTATTGGCAAAGCGCAGGGTTTGATAAGCGCCTGCACCAAGCAGTCCAACCGGTACATCTAATTGCGAGAATGTATTACGATCATTATCAACAGCGCCGGTGGCATTGTTGATCGAACATAAAACGCATAACCCGTTTGTGCCTGACACCTGGTCGATCGCGGCATCGCAAGGCGTAGGACTCACAGCTGATGTGCTAATATTCACTACTCCGCTTGCCCTTGTGGCTGATTTTGTATTTGTCGCAGTTACAACGGCCTCGGCATAATAGGTGGCCGCTGCAAATAACGGTGGCGAAGTAAAGGTTGCCCCTGTAAATATACTGGTACCGCCTGTTGGGGTAGTATACCAGTTAAATACCGTGCCCGGCGTAGTTGATGATGCTGTTAAAGTAGCCGTTGTACCCGGAGCTATAGTTTGTGTAGCCGGGGTAACGGTTACATTTGGCACTACAATAGGGGTAATATTAACCGTAGCAGGTGTGCGTCCCGGTGATACGCAACTGCCTAATGATGACTCGGCATAATAGGTTGTTGGCGTAGTTAAAGCAGGGGTGGTGAAGGTGGTGCCTGTATATAATGCTGTACCACCGGTTGCTGTGCTATACCATTTTACGGTTACATTATTAGCAACGGTAGCAGTAAAAGTTGCTGTTTGTCCGCTGATAATGGTAGTTGTTGATGGCGTAACCACAGGATCTGCCGGTGGGTTATCAACCAGAACCGAAACAGGGTAACGCACCGGACTAACACAAGTACCACGGGTGTACGCTATATAATAAGTTGTATTTGCGCTTAATGCAGGCGTTGTGTAGCTGGTACCGGTATAAGCAACCGTTCCACCTGTTGGTGTAGTATACCATTGGAAAGTTCCGTTCGTAGGCGATGTGATATTCAGCACCGCTGTACTACCCTTACAAATTTCTGTATTCGGATTACTAAACACAGGTTTAGGGTATTGCTGCAATGCATAATAGATCTGCAAGGTGGTTAACGCAGTTAGCGCACCCGAGTTTAACCTGACGGTAGCGCTGGTATAGGCGGCAGGCGCCGGTACATAAATGGCATACTTGGTGCCACCGCTTAACAGGCTCACTTTTATCAGCGCGTTGTTAAGCGCGTAGCTGGCAACCTGGGTAGTACCGTTGTATAAAATAACCTGGAAGTTACCCAGCACACTCGCACTAAGGAGGTTGGCGGTGCTGCCAACTACAATTTTAATGGTATCGCCTGCAAAACCCGGTTGCTGAAAGGTGAGGTTTTGCTCACCATAAGCACCTAAAAGGCCTGCTAACACCGTAATTGTTGAAGCAGTTGTTGTATCCGCATCCGTTGCAAGCGCAGGGTTAATCACACCGCAACCTATACATATACCATTTACATCATTAGTCTGTGTGTTGGCAAATGAGCATGGCGTATTGGTGTTGATAGTTACATTAATGGTTATAGCCGTACGGTTTGCCGATTGGCAACCGGTAGCATTAACCGCGGTTACATAATAGGTAGTATTTGTAAACAGTGCTGGAGTGGTATAGGTTGTCCCGGTAAAAATTGGGGTAGCCGCAGTGGCCGAGCTATACCAGTTGTAAGTATTTCCTGTTTGTGTATTGGTTACCTGAATGGTAGCTGTTTGTCCGGCGCTGATAGTTAAATTATTAGCGGCCAGTGTTGGGTCAGCTGGTTTTGGCGTTACTGTTATAATTGATGCGGTACGCGCGCTGCTTGGGCAGCCTGTAACATTAACAGCTTCGGCATAGTAAGTAACGCTGGCATTTAATGCTGCTGTGGTAAAGTTTACACCTGTAAATACCGGTGTGCCGCCTGTTGCAGTAGTGTACCAGTTATAGGTATCCCCGGTAACCGGGCTGGCTATGGATAACACCGCTACATCCCCGGCGCAAATGGTTTGGTTTGGCGCGGTAAGTGTTGGCGCCGCCGGCAGCGGACTGATCGTCGCGGTTACCTGCGTGCGGCCTGGACTTACACAAGTACCGCCAGCCACTGCTTCGGCATAATAACTGGTGGTGGCCGTTAAAGCGCCGGTTGTAAAAGTATTGCCCGTAGCTACAGGGGTACCGCCGGTTGCAGTGGTATACCAGTTAATGGTTACCCCCGTTACAGCGCTTGCCGTAAACGTTGCAGCTGATCCGGGACAAACAGTTACTGCATTAGTAGTTATAACCGGGTTTGCTGGTATAGCATTAACAGTTACCGTAACCTTTGTTCGTTCCGATTGATCGGTGCAACCAGCACGCATTGCTGCAACATAATAGCTGGTTGTGGCAGTTAATGCAGGTGTTGTAAAGCTGCTGCCTGTAAATAAAGGAGTGGTTGCTGTTGCTGATGCATACCATAAAAATGTGGTATTAGGTACTGCTGTAGCCGTTAAGGTAGCCGTACTGCCGTTACATATTGATGCATTATTGGTTACTGTGTTATTAAACTTAATAACAGGTCGCGGTATCAACTTTTGAGCTTCGTATAAATTTAAGGTTGATAAAACATTTACCAGGCCACCCAAAGTAACCTGTACCCGATCGAACACATTAGTTGGCGCGTAGGTAACTATAACCTGCGGACTGGCGGCCCCAGCGTTTAGTATTTGTACTGATAGCAGCGATGAGTTTAAAAGATAAGACTCGGCAGCACCGTTGGTTCCATTATAGGTTGATACAGTTATATCAGTCAAAACACCGGCTTGTAACAACGCGCCGGGTACGGATAATGTAAGCCGTATAGAATCCCCTTTTACTGATGGGGCTTCATATATAATTGTTTGTTGTGCATAGGCCCCTACCGCTCCAACAGCAGTAGATAATGTTGATGCAGTGGTTAAGTTGCCGTCTATAGCATTCTGCGGGTTCGCTACACCGCCTACATTAACGCCCAGGTTAAGTAAGCCTGCTGATATGCCGTGCAGCTCATCAATAGGAGAGTTACAGGCGCCAGGCGCGGTGCCGTTATAAAAGCCATCATAAAGATACAGGTTGCTTAATGCGCCTACAATACCACCTACAAGTGTAACCCTGATGCGGTCATAAGTAGCTCCCGGTGTTATACTCACCTCAAACTGGTCATTATTGCTGAGCGCGGTTATTAATGTTGATGCCAGTACAGGGCTGCCAATTGCGGTTGTACCATTATAGGCCTGCAATTCAATGCCTCCCAATACAGTTGCGCTCAACAGTTTATCGCCTGTACCCAATTTCACGGTTACAGGTGTACCGGCCGCAACCTTACTACTGCCCGGAAATATGAGTTCCTGGTAAGTATTTGCCGCTACGTCAACACCTATATTTAAGGTTGAGTAGGTTTCTATATTACCATCATCGGCATTTTGAGGACTAGTTACCGTACAAGCTAAACAAAGCAAGCTTGTTGAACCGTGATCTTCACTGCTGGCATATATGCGCTGGGCACGAGCGCTTGCGGCAGTTATTAATAACAAACATAAGATAATGATATGCTTGTAAATAATAGTATAGATTTTCATAGAAACGGATATTAAGGTTAGATGCTTTAATTAGGCATCTAAAATTAATAAGCGCTTCTAGCATATCGTGAATGCACTTTGTTCACTTACAAGCAGCATAGGGCATGCTGTTCACACCGCAAAATATCGTTCATTCTGTTCATTAAAAAAACGCACAGATGGTACAATGATATGTAAATTCAGAATGTTATATTATATAACGCACAAACTATCCGGTTTAATATATTTTGGCCTGTGAAATTTATTTTCATACACGGCATAACTGTTCATTCTTTATAAGTAAGATAATTTTTTACAATAGGTTATATAATAAAATACCCGAAACAGGTTCAATACGAATTTATCAATAGTTAATATTTGTCAAAATAAACACAACGGTTAATTATAAAACAACTTACCATGCGCATTGCTTAAAAGAGCCCTTAATCCTATTTTTATTTCCTCTGTTGTATATTTTTAATATATAAAATGATTAATTTTCTTAATCATTTTAACCGAACCTATAAATGGACAAAATTTTCATCAGCAATGAAATTAAATTGCAAATACTGAAAGTTAGCGGCCTGCCTGCCACAAAACCATACAATCTT
>Ga0206921_10096_pt1 | contig 26413 bp, 16 predicted proteins | sample Alteio_BWOrgHeat_66_FD_152930 | JGI IMG/M metagenome (GOLD analysis project Ga0206921, IMG submission 152930) | Enriched cells from forest soil in Barre Woods Harvard Forest LTER site, Petersham, Massachusetts, United States -... | ecosystem: Environmental > Terrestrial > Soil > Temperate forest >...
GTTCTCCCGACTATGGAAAAGATCGCCCACCACCATCAACCGGCGTGGCCGGAAATACTGTATCTGGCAAAGCAGCCTGAGCAGATCTTCCCGATACAGCGACTGAGGCACGGCAATGCCCGCCTTGCGAAAATGCCCGGTCTTCCCGAAATGCAGATCGGCAAGGATTAATGACTGTTCCTCTTCCCAAAAAATACACCTGGCGGTAGAGAGCCACAATTGCTGGCCACGTAGACGGTATGGAAAAGCTGGTTGCATACAAAAAATAGGCGTTTCAGGCGGTGTAAGCAAATGTAGCGGAAAAGCAGTGTAAACAAATGTAGCGGAAAAGAAGAATTGGACATTCCTGAAATTTGTATTTACTTCGATCTAATAAAACCAAAACCATTTTATGGCCGATATCAACCCTTCTTCCGAACAGAAAGACTTTTTGGAAGAACCCCAAAAGCTGCCCAGCACCCTCAATGTCCTCACGATCCTCACCTTTATCGGCTGCGGTTTAGCCTTAATCGGCTCGTTGTGGATCTTTTTTAAAGCACAGGATTCCTATGATATGACGGTTGCCAATCAGGATAAGATGGAAAAGATGCCCGACTGGGTCAGGAATATGCAGGGACCCGATCCGGTCGGCACGGCACGCAAGGTTCTCGATAACAAGGTACCCATCTTGCTGCTTGGACTGGTCGCCACCGCCCTTTGTCTCTATGGCGCCATCCAGATGAGGAAATTGAAAAAGACCGGCTTTGGCATCTATACCATCGGGGAAATATTGCCCTTGCTCAGCGGCTATCTCTTTATCGGGGAATCTACCCTCAGCGGTATGCGGGGAGTATTCAGCATCCTGTTCGTAGCCCTGTTCGTCATCCTGTATGCGACCCAGCTCAAATACATGAAAAAATGATCCTAGCGCAATTGCGCCTGCATCCGCCGGACCCTGTCTTCAAGCTTTTCCGAGGATAGGTCTTCACGCATGCTGTCTACGATCAGCGGGAAACAGAAGGGCGTCAACTGCGCAGGCCATCGTAACACGATCCTTCCGGCGCTTACCCGCTCCAGCATATGACGCAGCCTGCGTTCCTCCATTTGCTGGTCCATCACTTCATTATAGGCCTGGCGGATGAGCAGGTTGTCCGGATCGTATTCGCTGAATACATTGAACAGCAGTCCTGCCGAAGACTGCAGGTGCCGCGCCTTCACGTGTTCGCCGGGATACCCCTGGAAGACCAGGCCTCCGATGACAGCGATATCCCGGAATTTTCGCCGGGCCATCTCCGCGCTGTTGACGCTGCGTTGTATGTCCGCGGTCAGGTCCTCGGGACTGAATAGCTCATAGACATTCGAGTCGTCTACCGGTATGGGCCGATCGCTCAACAGCTCGAACCCATAATCGTTCATCGCAAACGAAAAACTGATGGGTGTCGTCCGGCTGATGCGATAGGCCAGCAAGGCTGCCATCGCCTCATGCACCAGCCGGCCCTCGAAAGGATAAACGAACAGATGGAACCCGTCCTTTGTCTCTATCTGTTCGATCAACAGTTCGTTTTGCAACGGCATGTACGACAACGACGCCTGCAGCCCGAACAGCGGCTTCAGCACCCGGAGCTCGATATCCTCCTGCCCGGTTCCGCCGCCTTCACCCATCATCCGCGAAGCCTCATCCAATTTTCGTCGCAACATCATCCCGAGATTGGCCGACAAGGGCATCCGCCCCCCATTCCAGCTCGGCACCCGCGCTTTTTTCACATTCGATTTGCGTACCAGCACCGTCATCTCCTTGATCAGCACCAATTCCAGGTTCCTGCCCGCCAGGGTGAAGGTCTCCCCCGGCTCGAGCCTCGAAATAAAATATTCTTCGATCATGCCGACATATCCGCCGCTCACAAAACGCACTTTCAGCATAGGTTCGCTCACGATGGTTCCAATATGCAACCGGTGGCGCATCGCCACCCGGCGGCTGTTGATCTTGTATAAGCCGTCTTCCATTATCTCCACCTTCCTGTATTCATCATACTGTTGCAACGCTACGCCGCCTTCCGTGATAAAATGCAGGATCTCTCGCCATTCCTCTTCCTCCATCTCGCGGAAACAAAAAGTGGACCGTATCTCGCGGAACAGCGCCTCCGGATAAAACCCATCCGAGATGGCCAGCGTACTCAGGTACTGGATCAGTACGTCAAAACACAACAGCATCGGCTCTCTGCTTTCGATCAACCCCTCCTTCATCGCCGACTTCAGCGCCGCAGCTTCCATCAATTCCAAGGAATGCGTCGGCAGGAACCAGATCTTGCTTACTTCGCCCGGCTGATGACCACTGCGCCCCGCCCGTTGAAGGAAGCGGGCGACCCCCTTGGGACTCCCTACCTGGATCACCGTCTCCACCGGGCGGAAGTCGACCCCCAGGTCGAGACTCGCCGTACAGACCACGGCCTTCAGCTTCCCGTCATGCAAGGCCTCTTCGACCCAATTTCGAAGGGCCATGTCGATGGAACCATGATGCAGGGCGATCGCCCCCGCAAGATCCGGACAAACATTCAGCAGACTCTGGTACCAGGTCTCACTCATGCCGCGCGTGTTGATGAAGATCAGCGTCGTCCTGCTGTTCTCCAGGATGGGGATCACTTTATGGATCAGCTTTAATCCCAGATGACCGGCCCAGGGATATTTCTCGATCTCGTCCGGAAATATCGACTCCACATCGATGGGCTTATGGATCACTGCCCGTACGATGAATCCTTCGGTGCTCCGGGCATCCCCGGCCATGCCCGCCAACGGCGCAAGCAATACCTCCTTCGCCTCCTCCAGGTTCCCGATTGTCGCGCTGATGCCGATAATAGAAACCATCCCCTCCTTCAACGCCGCAATCTTCGACAAGGCCAGTTCGACCTGTACCCCGCGTTTACTCCCCAACAGCTCATGCCACTCATCCACTGCCACGATCTTCAACGGCCTGAACACCTCGGCATATCCTTTCTGCGCCAACAACAAATGCAGGCTCTCGGGGGTAATGATCAATACTTCCGGCATCCGGCGTTTTTGCTTCTGCCGCTCGCTCATCTCCGTATCTCCGTTCCGCATCCCCACCTTCCAGCGCATCCCCAATCCAGTTATAACCTCTTCCATGGCCCTGCCGATGTCCTTGGCCAGCGCCCGCAACGGCGATATCCACAATAGCTGCAACCCCATGCCATTCCTCGTCCGGTAGTCCTCGGGATAAAGATTGATGAAGTCGATCAGCGCTCCGAGGAAGACGGAAAAGGTCTTCCCGCATCCTGTCGGCGCATTCACCAGCCCCGATCTCCCCTCCCGGATATGCTGCCAGGCCTCTTCCTGGAAGGTGAAGGGCTGCCGCCTTTCCGACTCCATCCAGAAGCTGATCGTCCGATAACCTATGGTCTCTTGTAATTTCATACGCTACAACGTCTTCAGGTATTCGATGACGGCCTTCCGCTCACGGTCCGTCAGCCGGTCGCCAAAATCGTGTCCGTAATTGCCGTACCCCGGCAGGGTCGTATTATAGACAGCCGTGCCGCGCGGCGCCTTCTCGGTCGTATACTTCCATCCCACTGCATCATAATCGTAGTGCGGATGATCGAAATCGCGCGACCAATAGACCGGGCGTATCCGGCTATTGAGCACTCCTTCCAGCGTTGGCACCGATCCGTTATGCAAATAGGGGGCTGTGATCCAGATGCCGTCGAGCGGCGGAGCGATATAGCCATCGTAGGGCTCCAGCCGGGCAGGATGATCGCCTTGTGCAAACCAGCTGTTATTGAACCAATCCACGAATTGCGGACTCTGGTAGTCATTCTTGTTCAGCAAAGAATCGGTTCTGATAATCGACTCGGGGATCAGCAGATTGGGATATTCTCCGCCTCCATAATTCCCATGGCATTTCGAACAATACTGCACGAATAGCACACCCCCGCGTTTGGCCAGCCCCCGATCGACGGGATAAGGATATTTAGGCGGCGCGATGGAGTAGATATAAGCCAGCACGTCGTTGAAATGGCTGTCCACCTCCCGCGCTTCCGCACTGTCGCTGACGGTCAGCAGGTTCGAGGCCATCAGGAATCTCCCGAAATCCCCCCTGCCGAAACCATTGTAAAACATCGCATGTTTCTTCTTCAGCAGCCACCAGGGCGGGGTGTCCGTCGGGACCACCTTTCCCGACAGGTCGATCCGGGGCTGATCGCTCCAACGCAGCGTCATCGGTTCACGATGCGCCACGAGCAACCCTGCGAGCCTGTCCGCCGCATTCACTCCCCGCACTTCCGTCAGCAGCCTGCCGCCGATGGCCTTCATCGAGGCGAGAAAGGCCGCCGCCGCCTGGTATTTCGATGAGTCTCGCTGTATAAGCCGCTCGGCCATAGCAGTAGCCCCTGCTCCCAACTTCCGGCGATCGGTAAAGTCCACCATCGAATTCCCCAGACCGATGTACAACTTCCCATCGAACACCTGCGCATGACACTGCAGACAATTGGGCGCAACCACGACCTCGCCATTGGCGGCCTTTACCGCCGTATAATCGTAAGGAATATCCGCATTCAGACCGTCCCGGTGGAGCAACGTATCCGGCCTCTTTCCAAAACCCAGCAAAAAATAATTGAAAGGGATCCCGCTCTTGATATAGTCGCCCGTCGTCAGGTATTGGTAACCCACGGCTGCATCTCCGCTGCGTTGCGGACTGGCGGGTACCGGCACCGGTATCTCCCCGGGAGACAGCTTCAAGGCCGTCGTGAACGCGAGTCCCACCACACCCAGCAGTGTCAGCACCTGCAACTTCTTCATAGTGTAAATTTACTCACTTCCCATAGATCTCCAGCATCTTCTTCAGGGCGTCCAGCGTATCGATGTCATTGGGCCCCTTGTCCCTTCTCCATCGGTGGATCCGGGGAAAACGCAACGCCACTCCTGATTTATGCCGGGAAGAGGCGGCAATGCCCTCGAAGGCTATTTCAAATACCAGTTCCGGCCGAACGGTCCGCACCGGCCCGAACTTTTCCAGCGAATTCTTGCGGACAAAAGCATCCACTTCGGCTATCTCTTTGTCGGTGAGACCGGAATAGGCCTTAGCGAACGTTACCAGTTGATCGCCCGACCGCACGGCGAAAGAATAGTCGGTGTAGAGATTGCTGCGACGGCCATGCCCTTTCTGCGCATAAACGAGCACAGCATCGATCACCAGCGGGTCGATCTTCCATTTCCACCAGTCCCCCCTTTTGCGCCCCACCTGGTAAACGGAGGTCTTCCGCTTGAGCATGATCCCTTCGCTGCCCAATTCTCTCGCCATGCCTCTTTTCTCTGCCAGCAAGGGCCAGCTGTCGAATCCGATCACCGGCGACAATTGCAATAAGGGATGCGCGGCATCCTTCACGATCGCAACCAGCCGGCTTCTCCGTTCTTCCAACGGTCTGTTCCGCCAGTCCTCACCGTTATATTCCAACAGGTCGTAGGCGATGAATCCCACCGGCACCTCATTCAAATGCTTTTTGGTGACATTCTTCCTCCCGATGCGCGTTTGCAGGGCCGCGAAAGGCAGTACGACGAACGGCAACCCCGCGCTCCCGGCAATCCCCGGCTCCGGCGGCCGGCTCCGGCTGCCCAAACCTATGATCTCTCCATCGAGGACCGTTCCCACGGGCAGCCGGTCCCTGAAGTCCTGGTACTCCGGGAACTTCTCTGTCATCAGCTCTTCTCCCCGGCTCCATACGTACAAACCATTTCCCCTCGGACCGTCGGCGCCCCTCTGACTTGGGCGCCCGTCCGAGTTCCTCCGGATCAGCTGCCCCCTTATCCCATCCCATTTCCACTCTGCCTGCCACTCATCGGGACGGCCCAGGGCCGGTAGGTCTTCTTCCAACGCATAGGCCAGGTAAAAGGGGTAGGGCCGGGAGAGGTCGTCTCCGCCGCCGCTGAGCAGTGTTTCAAAGGCGGTGGAAGCCGGGTCCCAATCCCCGCTGATGCGATGCGCCACCACCGACGCCTCCGCCCCCGTCGCCCTTGCCAACGCATTGACAACCGTCTGCTGCGAAATGCCGATGCGGAATCCCCCGGTGATCAGCTTGTTGAAGACAAACCGTTCTTCTTTGTTCATGGTCGCCCAGCATTCCAGTATGAAGGCCTTTTTCCCTTCCTCTTCTTCGCTCCCCAGTTGTATCAGTCGCTGCAGGTAATAGGCAAGAGGCTCGCCATTCTCGGGCACTCCGGCGTCCTCCGGCAGTAGTAATGCTATCGTCTCCGCCAGGTCGCCTACGGTATGGTAGCTTTCTTCGAATAGCCATGCCGGTAAGCCCGTCAGCTCGCGGCACCACTCCCAAAGCCGGGGAGTGTTCACCGTCCTTTTAGGCCTTCGCCCGCTGAACAATGCGATTACCCACACCTTGTCGGCATCGTCGGCCTCCCGGAAATAATCTTCGAGGGCTTCCAGCCGGTCGTTGGTCTTCGTACTGGTGCCCAGCTGCAAGGCCAGCATGGAAAATCGGTGCATTCCACCATTATGCCGATCAACTTTGTCCATTTTCGGCGCCCTCCTCCGGCGCATCTGGTCCTTTCACTTCTCCGGGCCCATCCTCCTCCCGCGCATCCGTCGCCGCCTCATCCGGCGCGGTCTCTCCGCCCTCCTCATCCTCTCCATATTCCGTCCGCACTTCCGCCGCCCCGATCCCCTTTTCGTTCAGGTACCTCGCAAGCACGGCCTGGAAACCATGCGTGACCAGGACTTTTTCTGCCCCGGTCGCCGCGATGGCTCCCAACAGCCCCTTCCAGTCGGCATGATCGCTCATGATGAAACCGGCATCCGCATTTCTCCTTCGGACATTTCCCCTTACCTGCATCCATCCGCTGCAGACACCCAGCGCATAGGGACCGAAACGACGCATCCAGGGCGAACCTTCGGCCCCGGGCGGCGCGATCACCACCTTTCCCCTGAAGAGTTCTCTCGGCATGTCCGGCATCACCCTCAATGCCTGCGGCAGCCGGATACCCGCGGCCTGCAGTGTTTGATGTACATTCCAGACAGCGCCATGGAGATAGACGGGTCCGACGCTTTCGCCCAACCCGACCAACACCCGTTGCGCCTTACCGAGACTATAGGCGATCAACACCGAAGTCCTGTCTCTCGCTGTGTTCAACCGCACCCATTCCTGCATTCCGGTGAAGATCTCCGGCTGCGGCTTCCAGTTGTATATGGGCAGACCGAATGTCGACTCGGTAATAAACACATGACAGGGCAAGGCTTCGAATGTTCCGCTCAATCCGTCATCCTCCGTTTTATAGTCGCCGCTCGCGACCCAGACCTCGCCTTTGTATTCTACGCGCACCTGCGATGACCCAACGATATGACCTGCCGGATGCAGGCTGACCCGCACCCCGTTCAGGTACACCGGTTCTCCCCATTCTACTCCCTGGTAGACATGCGGGCCCAACCTCAATTGCAATAAAGGAACCGTAAGAAGGTGGCATAGGTAGCTGCCGCTGCCCGCCCGCGCATGATCGCTATGGGCATGGGTGATCACGGCTTTATCCACCGGTTGCCAGGGGTCGATATAGAATTGCCCCTGCGCGCAATAAAGACCTCTTTCTGTAGACTCGATCAAAGGCATATACACCCCCCTGATTCACGCCGATCATATTCCCGCCCATCCGCGTCCCTCAGTTCACACCGGTCACATTTCCGTCCAGCTTATGGATGAAATAAAGCTTTCTGTTCTCGAAATAGTCCAGCACCATTGTCTGCCGGTTGAGGAACACCGGCAGTATCTCCAAATCGTTGAAAACCTTGAACCGCCGCTCGCCAATGCTCCCGCTGAGCGCCGGGCCATGCAGCAAAAGCAATTTCGCAAACCGGTAGGTACATTCATACCCCCTGAATACCATATCGCTGGGACGGGAATAGAACCGCTTGTTGAAGTTCTGCGTGATGATCCTGACCAGTGTATCCGAAGGATTGATATAGAAAGGCGTGGAATAAACGATCTCTTCTCCCGAATACTCGGGTTTCGTCCAATCGTAGCTGTCCCAGGTAGGCATTCCGACCAGGATCGTCCGGTAACTCTTGCTCAGCGTAGCCAGCAATGCGCAGAGCCGAAACCCGAACGCCTCATCCAGGGATCCTGAAATACACACCGTCTGCTGCAGGCTGTCCAGGTTCGAAGCCAAAGTCTGGGCGTCGAAGCCATCATCCAGCGTGATATAGTTGATCTTCAGCGGAACCCCGGCAGTGGTTTTGCCGATGTCGGTGAAATAACCCCTGAGCCGGTCTTCCTGCGCTCCTTTCCTACGGAAAAAGGTAAGCGGCTTGGTAGGGTAATTGCGCTGCAGCCACCGGTAGATGCCTTCGCAATGCGTACGCAAAGTTGAATTCAGGATGACGAGATCGGGATTGTTGGTAATCCCTGCGTCATTGGGATAGTTGGCATTGATGAACGGGATATTCCTGCGGGCCGCGGCGGCGGACAGCAGCTGCAGGTCGTGGGCGTTGTTCACCTGCCCGATGATCAGTCCGGCTCCCTTTAAGTTGGGGCTGTCCAGCATTTGCTGCAGGGTTTGTACGGAACTCCGGGTGTCGAACACCTCGACGTCCAGCGCCACATGCTCCTTTTGCAGCGTGTCCAGCGCCATTTGAGCCCCTTCATAGAACTCGAGACCGGGATTGATGAATTTCGGGAAGTTTTTATCATACCGGTAGTTGCCGCCGGCATCGAACGCCGAATCCAGGTACAACGGCGCAAAGAGAAGCAGTTTTCTGCGGGACGTATCCGGTTGAAGGTGCAACGTATCGGACTGACGCCGGGTCGTATCGACCTGCGCCATCCCATTCAATGCCCCCACCAGAGCCCACGTCAGCCAAAGCAAAGAATATCGGAATTTGCTATTCATGTCAATGCTATCCGGGACTGCTGCAGCCCCGCCTATTCCCACTCTATCGTCGCCGGCGGCTTGCTGCTGATATCGTATACCACCCGGTTGATCCCCTTGACATTATTGATGATGTCGTTGGAGATATCCGCCAGAAAGGTATAGGGCAAATGCGCCCAATCGGCCGTCATGCCGTCGACAGAAGTCACCGCGCGCAAGGCGACGGTGAACTCGTAGGTCCGCTCATCACCCATCACTCCCACGCTTTTCACCGGTAGCAGGATCGCACCCGCCTGCCAGACGGTAGTATACAAATGCTGTTCCTTCAGCCCTTTGATATAGAGATGATCTGCTTCCTGCAATAATCGCACCTTTTCCTCCGTGACTTCTCCCAGGATCCTGATCGCCAGACCCGGCCCCGGGAAAGGATGTCTTTGCAACAGTTCATCCGGGATCCCCAATTCGGCGCCCACCCTTCTCACTTCGTCTTTGAAAAGAAAACGCAGAGGCTCCACCAGGGTGAGATGCATCTTCTCCGGCAGTCCTCCCACATTGTGATGCGATTTGATGGTCACCGAGGGGCCATGCACGCTGACGCTTTCGATCACGTCGGGATAGATGGTGCCTTGTCCCAACATTTCCACACCGGCTACTTTTTTCGCCTCTTCCTGGAATACCTCGATAAAAAGCCTGCCGATCGTCTTGCGTTTGGCCTCGGGATCGGATTTACCCGCCAGCTCTTTATAAAATAGTTGTTTGGCGTCGATGCCTTTTACATTCAGGCCGATCTCCCGATAGGTGGCCAGCACCTGGGCGTACTCATCTTTGCGCAATACGCCGTTGTCGACGAAGATGCCGTGCAGGCGTGTGCCGATGGCCTTATGGATCAGGGTAGCCGCAACGGTGGAATCCACTCCTCCGCTCAGCGCCATGATCACTTGCCGGTCGCCGATTTGTTTTTGCAGTGCGGCCACCGTGTCGCTGATGAAATGGGCCGGGGTCCAATCCTGTTTGCAGCCGCAGACGTTTACGAGGAAATTCCGGATGATCTTCTTCCCTTCGATGGAATGATAGACTTCCGGATGGAATTGAAGACAATACAAAGGATGGCCCTCCCCGTTGCTCCTAAATGCCGCATAAGGGATATTCTCGGTATTCGCCAGCACTTCGAACTCCCTCGGAAGATCCAGGATCGTATCGGCGTGGCTCATCCACACCTGCGACAGTTCGCTGACCCCCTGAAGAAGTGCGCCGTCTTTTTGTTTGTGCAGGAGCGCCCGGCCATATTCGCGTTTGTTGCTGTTGGCGACACGTCCGCCGAACTGTTTAGCCGTCAGTTGAGCCCCATAACAGACACCCAGCACCGGCAACCGGCTGTGCAGGGCGGCAATGTCGACCTGCGGCGCGCCCGCATCGTTTACGGAAAAAGGGGATCCGGAAAGAATAATGCCTTTTAGGGAAGGGTCGAATTCGACGGGTTTCGAAAAAGGAATGATCTCGCAATACACATTGGCTTCACGTACTGCCCTGGCGATCAATTGGGTATACTGCGAGCCGAAGTCGAGAATTAGGATCTTTTCCGTCATAGATCACGCGAAGGTAAAAAAAATACCCCAATGCCCCGCCGCTGCGGCGGCGGGGCCCCTTGTAATTCCGCGGAAAAATGCAATTTTTGCGTACCACCTAAAACAAACATCATGAGAAAAATCCTCCTTTCCGCCGGCCTTTTGCTCTGTCTTTCGATATTTCTCGGCTCCTGCCGGGATATTTTAGGAAAGAGGGTACACGGCAACGGTAATATCCGGACCGAAGACCGCAGCGTCAACGATTTTAAAAATGTTGAAGTCAGCGGGGCGGCAAAGGTACTCGTGTCCCAGGGTGATCACCCTGCCGTCAAGATTGAAGGTGATGAGAACCTCCTGCCATACATGGAGGTGGAGCAGATGGGCGATAAGATCACCATCCACGAAAAGCAGGGTTTCCATTTGTTGCCGAGCAATGACCTGAAGGTATATGTGACCGCCCCTATTTTCAACAGTATCGAAGCCTCCGGCGCCTGCGATATCATCGGTCAGAACAAGATCTCCAACCCCGAAAACCTTGACCTGCATGTCAGCGGGGCGGGGGATATCCGGATGGAAATAGATGCACCCCGTCTGGGGGCCGAAGTTTCCGGCAGCGGCTCCATCTATCTCAAGGGACAAACCAAAGAAGTGAGCCTCGATCTTACCGGTGCGGGACACGCTCATTGCTATGATCTGTTGTCCGAAAGTACGAAAGTGGAGATCACCGGCGCCGGTTCGGCCGAAGTATACGCCAGTGTCCGTCTCGATGCGGAGGTCAGCGGTGCAGGCGAAGTGAAATATAAGGGCAATGCCAGCGAGGTCAGCCAGCATGTCGGCGGCGCAGGCAGCGTCCGTAAGGCAGACTGATAAGATATTGAGGGCGCCCCGCGCGAAGGCGGGGCGCCCCTCTTTTATCATCCTCTTAACGTTCTTTTCGCGACCTTAGGCCATGATCCAACGTCTCCTGCCACTGCTGCTGACCTTCTCCCTCCATCACTCCACCCGGGCCCAACGATCTCCTGCCGTCGCAGACATTCCCAGCCCGGAAGCATTCATCAATGCAATAGCTACAAACCTGGTGGATAGCACGCTCGACCATTACTTCCTTGTGGTTGGAACGGACTCCTGCCGGTTCGTGAAATACAACTACGACGAATGGATCAAATACCACCTGAGCGAACCCCTCACATTCGACATCCTGAACGAACTCTCGGAAAAAGTCTATCTATCCCGTTATCCTTATTTCTGGAAACAAACCCGGCTGCAGAAAGCCGTCTGTGTCACCCGGAAACAAGCCGATTCGATACTGGCGACCAACCCCGTTTTCGCGCATCGGCCGGCATCGCAAAACGTCGTCTACAGTTTTTCACTTCCACAGTTCACCGATAACGGACGATACGCCGTCATCGACCTGAATCTCATTTGCGGCGCCGTCTGCGGTATGGGCTATACCTGTATCTTCCGGCTCACTGCCACCGGCCAATGGCGGCTGGTCGGACAATATACCAATTGGGACTCCCGCTGATCAGTCTCACAGATCGACATACCTGACCCGGATCCAGATATTCCTGTTTCTCCCCTTGTCATCCGTACACGATATCTTGACCGGCCCTTCCGTCGGGATAAAGAACTGCTTTGCCCCCGCATCCCCCGCCTTATAGAACTGATTATTGATATACCAGTATACCTTCCCCACGTCATTCCCCACTTTACACCGCAATTGCACCGGCTCGGGGTCCTTTCGATTGATCAGGTACTCACTCCCGTTAGTCGGCGAGATCACCACCGGCCCCCCTTCCACAAACATTTTCTCGCATAGGGGATTATGCGGCGGGATCGGCACATAGGCGATCTTATTGGCTTCATAATAGTCCCGCATTTCCGGGGGAACGATCCGGTATAATTTCTTCTTATACCCCGCCTCCGGCAAACAAACCCTGCAATAGGACACCTTCTCGTCCGGCGACACATACATCTCCTGCATATTGTCACACTTCCTGCCAGGCGACACGAGCGGAATGAAATAATCGGTAATGACATGATCGCAATAGTCCCCCGGAGGCAGCCCCGTTTCCGTACAAACCTTCCGGATATCACAGTCGCCCGGCTCAGCGAACCAGGAGGCGTCATCATCATAATCGATGGTATTGAAGACCGTAAACAGCAACGGCGTCGCCACATTCGCCCCGCTCAGCTCCGGAATCCCTACCCCCGAAAAATTCCCTACCCAGATCCCCACCGTATACTTCTTATTGTAACCAATGCTCCACGCATCCCGCCTGCCGTATGACGTGCCCGTCTTCCACGCGATCTTCGGCAAATGCACCGTCGTCTGCCAATTCACCGGAAAATCCGGTCGGTTTACTTTAGACAGGATCTCGTTGATCATAAAAACCGCCGCCGGGCTCAACACCCGCCTTCCCCCCGCCGAATCAGGCCCGTCGACCGGTCTCCAAGCATTTCGCATCGGCTTAGCCGTTACGATACTGTCATCGGTGGTATAGACAGGCCGCACCCACCTGCCCTCATTGGCAAAGATCGAATACAATCCCGTCAGCTCTTCCAGCGTCGCACCGCATCCGCCCAGGATCATCGACAACCCGAGTTTCCCCCGGTCTTTGTCCACCTGCTTGAAGTCACACATCGACAACTTCCGGATCAGCACATCCGGCCCCAGCGCCTTGAGACTCCTCACTGCCGGGATATTCAGCGAATGTTCGAGCGCATACTCCATCGTGACATATCCGGAAAACGTCCGGTCATAATTCTCCGGGACATAACCATCATAATTCACCGGCACATCCATGATCGTCATTTTGGGTGTCAGCAACCCGGCATCGATGCACGATCCATACAACAATGGCTTCAACGTGCTTCCCGGTTGCCGGACCGCCGCCGCCCCGTTCACCTGACCGCCGTCCGTTGAATCCTGGAAATCGGCGCTTCCCACATAACTCAACACCCGGTGGGTCTTGTTGTCCAGGACGATCACCGCCGCATTTCGGATATTTTTTAGGGTTAGCGTGCGCGAATAATCCTTTACCAGCTTCTCCAGCTTCAGCTGCATATTCAGATCGATCGTAGAATGAATGGCATCCCGCCCGCTTTTTTCCAGCTTCAGCGCCAGCTGCGGCACCAACTGCGGCACCGTCCCCCGACTTGCGATAAGCGGCTCGGCCAGCGCGTCCTCGATCTCCTTTTGCGTAAAGACCTTTTCGCTTGCCCACCTCCTGAGCCATTTATTCCTTTCCGCAACGATCAGGTCATTATGCTTCCCTATCACCAATGTCGATGGCCGGTTGGGGATCACCGACAACGCCGTGATCTCCGCCAACGACAAATGATCCGGATTCTTCCCGAAATAGAGGATCGACGCCGATTTCACCCCCTGAATATTTCCGCCGTATGGCACCTTGTTCAGATAAAGCTGCAGTATCTCATTTTTATTATACTTCCATTCCAGCTGAAAAGCCCGAAACACTTCGACCAGCTTGTTCCAGTACGTCCGTCGTTTCGGCTCCAGCTCCCGCGCCACCTGCATCGTGATCGTGCTTGCGCCTGAGGTCCGCCGCGTGGCCAGGATGTTCCTCCCCAGGGCCCGCAGCATCGCCAACACATTGACCCCCGGGTGATAGTAGAAGTACTTATCCTCTTTCTCGATAATGGTTTTGCGCAGGAGCGGCGAGATCTCGCTCAGATCGGTTTTCATCCGCCATTGCTGGTCATGCGTCAGGAAAGCATGGATCACTTCGCCTTTATCATCCGTCACGATCGTGGAATATTCGATCCGGTCGGGTAGTGGGAAGATCCGGTTCAACAACAGAAACAGCAGGAACAACCCCGCTGCTCCGAGGAAAACCCTTTTACACCATATTAACAAATTCTTATTACTTAACCTCTTGACAAATGCTATTTTCATATCGTAATTTCAAGGTCAAATAGCGGGCTAAGCCCCGCCACCATATGTCCCCCTCCATTCCCCCTTAGCTCCACACTAATTTCCGGCTTTAATCGTTTGCGCGCAATATTCGCATCTTGATTTTCATTGTCCTTTTTGTATATTAACGTCGTTTTATATAAAAACTTCAACCTGACCTCTTATGCCTAACCGTTCAGGCCTAACCGCCACCTTATTGTTTGTAATCCTTACCATCGTCACCTCTTGCAACCGCAGTACCGTCAGCCTCGACTACACCAACGCCAAAGACGAAGTGCCGGCACTCGGTAACCTGACCTTCCGGTTCGACCAATCCCTTGTCTCCGACTCGCTCGTCGACCAATGGGATTCCACCGAATACGTCGATTTCGAACCTAAGATCCCCGGCCGCTTCCGATGGGAACATCCCGACGAACTCGTCTTCTCTCCGGCCCGGCCCCTCGCTCCTGCTACAAACTACAAGGCGACGCTCGGAAGCGCGATCCTCCGTCACAGTAAATTCGGCCGTATCGCGGGTAACACCGATCTCGCTTTTCACACCCCCGATCTTCGCGTGGATAACGTCAACACTACATGGGTATTGCAGGACCAGAGCAGTACCTCCGCCATACCCCAGGTCGAACTCCAGTTCAATTATCCGGTCAATCCCAATACCCTCAAGGAGAAGTTGAGCATCCTCGTTGGCGCCCAGTCCGTCAACTACACCCTCCAGACCCTCTCCGCCTCCGACCGCATTTCCCTGCGTCTCCTCAATCTGAAAGTGGAAGACAAAACCCTCGATGCAAAGATCGGCATCGGGAAAGGACTCCTGCCTGAAGGCGGCACCAACGGCCTGGCTGCTCCGATCGAACTCAATACTTCGATCCCCTCTCCCTATGTCCTGACGGTCGGCGACGTCACCACTGAACACGACGGAACGACCGGCTCCATTCGCGTATCCACCAGTCAGCAAATCGTCCCGGCCAACCTCGCAGGCGCCATCACCTTCAGCCCGGCCGTCAAATTTACCGCACAGGCTACAGAAACGGGCTTCGTGATCAGCAGCGACAATTTCGACCAATCCAAAAGCTACACCCTTACGATCGGCAAAACCATCCGCGGCCGCATCGGCGGCGTCCTCCACGAAGAATATACCAACAATATCACCTTCGGTGAGCTCGAGCCCGCCATCAGCTTCGCCAACGCCAAAGGGGTCTACCTTTCCGGGAAAGGCGCCAAAAACATCGAAGTGAAGATCACCAACGTGCCCCGCATCAAAGTCGTCGTTTCCAAAATATATGAGAACAACCTGCTCGCAGCACAAAACAGTAACTATCGCCCCCAGGAAACTTCAGGCAACAGCCGGAGCCAGACCGGCGGCGAATCAGATGGCGAGGGCGGTGACGAACCGGAGTCCAACAACTCATCCGGTGATCTCACCGTCGGCGACGTCATCTATGAAAAGGAGATCGATACCCGATCGCTGCCACGAAGCAGCACGAGCAACATCAACCGCATTCTCAATCTCGACATCGCCGATAAGCTGCCGGAGTTCAAAGGGATCTACCACGTCATGATCCGATCGACCAAAAACTATTGGGTCCGCGACAGTCGCTTCATCTCGCTTTCCGACATCGGGATGATCGCGAAAGAAGGGAATGAGAAGATACTCGTCTTCACCAATTCCATCAAAACAGCGGCGCCCCTCAATGGTATCACCGTCCAGGCCTATGGCGCCAACAACCAGCTGCTCGGCACCGGTAACACCAATGCCGACGGCGTCGCCGAGATCGCCTTTACCCGCAAGGAATTTGCAGGCTTCCGACCCGCCATGCTCATCGCGCGTTCGGCTGACGATTTCAACTACCTGCCCTTCGGCACCACCCGCATCAATACCTCCCGTTTCGAAGTAGGCGGAAGACATATCAACCCCTCCGGACTCGATGCATTTATCTATCCCGAACGGGATATCTACCGTCCGGGTGAGAAGGTCAACTTCTCGGTCATCCTCCGCGACCGCCATTGGAAATCCCCCGGCGAGCTACCCGTAGTCCTCAAATTCCTCCTCCCCAACGGCAAAGAGCTCCGCACGTTCCGGAAGACGACCAACGCCCAAGGTTCCCTCGAAGGCAATGTCGATATCGCCGGCTCGGCCATCACCGGCAGCTACTCCCTCGAAGTCTATACGTCCAACGACGTCCTGCTCGCCACCCAGCCGTTTCGGATCGAAGATTTTGTGCCCGACCGCATCAAGGTGACCACGCAAATCAACAAAACATTCCTCGAAACCGGCGACGCCGCCCGGCTGGACATTCACGCCGTCAACTTCTTTGGCCCGCCCGCGGCTAACCGCAACTACGAATGCGAGATCCAGGTCCATCAGCTCAGCTTCCGGCCGAAAGACTATCAGGACTACAATTTCTACCTGTCCAGTCAGAGCTCGCTGTTCGACAAAAACGTCCGGCAGGGAAAGACCGATGATCAGGGCAACGCGATCGAACACTACGAAGTTCCCGCAATCTTTAAGAACATCGGACAGCTCCAGGCAAACTTCTTCACCACCGTTTTCGACGAGACCGGCCGTCCCGTCAGCCGCAGGACGTCCGTCGACATCTATACCCAACCGGTGTTCTTCGGTGTGGCGGAAGACGGCTTTCTGTTCTACCCGCTGAACCAGGCCATTTCCTTCCCGCTGGTCGCCCTCACCCGCAATGAGCTGCCAATCAGCGCATCCGCCCTGGTCCAGGTCATCAAACACGAATATCATACGATATTGGCCAAGAACGGCGACTACTTCCGGTACGAGTCACAGGAGGAGGACAAGGTCATCAATTCCGGCCTCGTCGCCGTCAGCGGTGTAACGACCAAATACTCCTTTGTCCCCCGTTCACCCGGCGACTACGAGATTCGTGTGTCAATCCCCGGCGCCAACAGCTATGTCAGCCGCGACTTCTACAGTTGGGGGCCCTGGGGCGGCGACAACAGCTCATTCCAGGTTAACAACGAAGGCCATATCGATATCTCGCTCGACAAGACCAATTACTATACCGGTGAGAATGTGAACGCGTTGTTTAAGACACCTTTTGACGGCCGCATGCTCATCACCATGGAAACAGACAAGGTGATCTCTTATCAGTATATACAGGTGGACAAACATACCGCCCGCGTCAGCCTCCCGCTGACCGTCGACGATCTCCCCAACGCATATATCACGGCGACCCTCATCACACCACACGACCTATCCGATATTCCCCTCACTGTCGCCCACGGCTTCCAATCGGTAAAAGTGGAGGCGAAGGAGCGACATATACCCGTTGAGATCCAGGCCCAGGCGTCCGTTCGATCGCATACGCATCAGAAGGTCACCGTCAAAGCTGCGCCCGGCAGCATGGTCACCCTTGCCGCTGTCGACAATGGCGTCCTCCAGGTCTCTGATTTTTCGACTCCGGACCCCTACGCGCACTTCTACGCCAAACGCGCCCTCGAAGTGACGGACTATGATCTTTATCCCCTCCTTTTCCCCGAGGTAAGGGCAGCGCTCAGCAGCACCGGCGGTGACGGCGAAGGCGATATGAAGAAAAGGACCAACCCCATGCCTGCCAAACGCATCAAAATACTCTCGTATTGGAGCGGCATCGCACAGACCAACGGCAGCGGCGAAGCCAGCTTTGAATTCGACATTCCTCAATTCTCCGGATCGGTACGGCTGATGGCCGTGGCGTATAGGGACGAAGGCTTCGGCTCAAAAGATCTCAACATGACCGTCGCCGACCCCATCGTCCTGAGCTCCGCACTCCCCCGGTTCATCAGTCCGGGCGATACCGTGACAATGCCCGTGACCATCAGCAATACGACTGCATCCGCCGGAGGCGCCGACGTCAAGCTCAGGCTTAGCGGCCCGTTGCGTCCCATCGGCGACCAGGAACAGTCGATCAGCATCGGCGCCAACAGCGAAGGACGCGCGGAATTCCACCTCGCGGCATCTCCGACAATCGGGGTTGGCAAGGTCACCGTTCAGGTCGACAGTAAGGGCGAGCGCTTCACCGATGAGACCGAGATCGGTATCCGCCCGTCCGCTCCGTTGCAAAAGCTGACGGGAGGCGGTTCCATCGCCGGAGGCAACTCCCAACCTGTCAATTGGAGCATCGGCGACTATATCCCTTCCAGTATCGACTATCAGCTGGTCCTCAGCAAATCCCCGGCGGCCGAACTGGGACCCTGGTTGAGTCGTCTAGTCGAATATCCTTATGGTTGTACCGAACAGACCGTCTCCATCGCCTTCCCTCAGCTGTATTTTGGCGACCTCGCCGACCTTGTCCGAAGCAAAAAAGTCGACGCCTCCCAAAAGGCCAATGCCAATGCCAACGTCCAGGAGGCGATCCGCAAGATCAAGATGCGACAATTATACAATGGCGCCATCACGCTTTGGGATAACGAAGACACCGAGAACTGGTGGGCGACAATCTATTCCGCCCATTTCCTCATCGAAGCCCAGAAGGCAGGCTTTGACGTGGACAAGAGCCTGCTCTCCACCATGCTCAACTATATCAACAATCGGCTAAAGAACCGGGAAACCGTCCTCTATTGGTATAACCGCACCTTCAACCGACGGATCGCACCCGAAGAAGTGACGTATGGATTGTATGTGCTGGCGCTGGCCGGACAGCCCAACGTCAGTGTTATGAACTATTATAAGGCCAACCCCAATATGCTAAGCCTGGGTTGCCGTTACCTATTGTCCGCCGCCTATGCGCTCGCTGGCGACCGCCGGAGTTTCCAGCAGTTCCTCCCGGCCAGCTTCAGTGGTGAGGAGGCCAACACACAGACAGGCGGCAGCTTTGCCTCCGATATCCGGGATGAGTCCCTTGCCCTGGACGTTCTCGTCGATGCCGATCCCAACAACGCCCAGATCCCCGTCATGGCCCGCCATGTCATGGACAAGCTGAAAACCCGATACTGGTTCAGTACCCAGGAACTGGCCTTCAGCGTCCTTGGTCTCGGAAAAGTCGCCCGTCAGGCCGCGGGCTCCTCCGTCACTGCGGAGGTCCAGGTCGATGGCAAAAAGATCGGAACGATGGATGGCAACCCACTGAAACTCATTACCCGTGAGATCGCCGGCAACGCCAGCCCCGGCACTGCGCCCAAGGTCACCATCACCACTCAGGGCAACGGTAAGCTCTATTATTTCTGGGAGACCGAAGGCATCAGCGCCACCGGCAGCTATAAAGAAGAAGATAGTTACCTCAAGGTGCGCAAGCGTTTCTTCGATCGCTATGGTCGTCCCCTCATCGGCAATACCTTTAAACAGAATGACCTCGTGATTGTCCAGCTAACCCTCGAACGGACCTTCAGTACGGATGTAGACAATATCGTGATCACCGACATGCTCCCCGCCGGATTCGAGATCGAGAACCCCCGCACCAAGAAGATCCCGGGTATGGATTGGGTCAAAGACGAAGACAGCCCCACCGCCCTCGATGTCCGTGACGATCGCATCAACCTTTTTGTCGATCTGCATTCGATGCGACAGGTGTATTATTATGCCGTTCGCGCTGTTTCACCGGGCATCTACCACATGGGTCCCGTCAGCGCGGATGCCATGTACAATGGCGAATACCATTCCTACAACGGCGCCGGCACGATCCGTGTGACGCAATGACGACTAATTTATTCACGCGCGATCGGAATTCCCCGATCGCGCGGGTTAAAAGAATGGCGGGAAACTCATCAACAACTCTTCGATCTCCTCTTTCGTCACCGAGGGATGTATCGCCTCCAGCTTCACCATTCCTTCCTGCACGTCATAATAGGCGGCATATCGTTCGTTCGAGACATGCAACTGATGCCGCCGGGTATCCGTTTGCATTTTGTATTGTTGAGACAGCCTGTTAATGATGAGCGCCGCCTGTTCCTGATCCTGCACGGGGATCGTCCTGATGGTTGTTGGCATAAAAAGGTTTGATGAGTGAGCGTTTTTCCTATTTCACTGATTTCTACTGCTTTGATGGCTACCTATTTTCCAGATTCCCTGCAATTTCCGGACCCTCTCCGCAAGCTTAAAACAAGCGTCCTACGGGTAAAGTGTTATTCAGTACGAATTCTTAGGGAATATTCGCGCAAAAAGCTATTTTTATTCCCTGGCTCGGCCATCCCGGCCGGAGTTCGAACTAATTGTGAGATATATTAGAATATATAATTTTAAACTTTGTACTTTTACCTCTTAAATCTATCGGCATGAAGCTTTTTGTAGCAGGTCTTCCCAATGATTTTGACGATGTGGACCTGAAAGAAATGTTTGAGTTATATGGCGCGGTGAATTTTGCTAAGGTAGTTTTGGATCGGGAGACGGGAAGGAGTAAAGGCTTTGGGTTTGTAGAGATGCCCGACGAAGCCGAAGCTAAAGGAGCGATAGAGACACTGGACAATGCATCCATCCGTGGGAAGAGCCTGGCCGTAAAGGAAGCCGATGAGTCGGGGCGTGGCGGAGGCGACCGCGGTGACCGTGGCGGCGGTGGAGGATATCGCGGCGGTGGCGGTGGTGGAGGATATCGTGGCGGCGGCGACCGTGGCGGCAGCGGCGATCGCGGCAGAAGATATTAAAAAAAATGGGAGCCACGCTCCCATTTTTTATTTCAATACCCTGTACACAGGATATCGCATATGCGCCGGCTCATAATAAGGTGAATGGCGGTATACAAAATTCAACTGTTGCGCAGCGCTCCGCGCAAACACCGAATCGGTCTTTCTCTTTTCTTCCAGCTGTTGCCGCAATTCGGGATGGTCCCTGAGCCAACCTTCCGCCACGTCTTCCCAGCGATACGCACTATATCCTTCCTTTTGTTGCAGGATCGCATCGAAAAAATTCCAGGCGAAATAAGAATCCTCGCCGGTAGGTTCCAGCATCTCTACCAGGAAACGCCTTGCCGGCTGATCGGTCCCTATGAAATAGTCTCCCTTCAAAAAATGGATCGACTCGCGATCCGCAGCGACCTTGATCGCCGAATTCTTGTGGTGCTTCTCATATGCACGCGCGGCGGATTTGTAGTCGGCGATATGATAGACCTCCACGTCCACTGTCGTATCCCGGGCAAGCCTGCGCACCCTGATGCCATTCAGCTGCAGCAGATCGATCACGTCATGCCATCCCTGGGGAATGATATAGGCTGCTGGCACGCCGGCTTCCGCGTCACTGACAAAATAATCGTAGAACCGCACCTTTTTTTCAAAAGGTTTGTCATGGTCATAGTAGAGACGCGGCATACCGGTGACGGCACTGGTCTTTGTCGAGGCAGTATATCCCCTGAACGAGATATCGTCCCATCGCGTCGTATCTACCTTCCAGTCCAGCGACAGATGCGTGCTGTCCAGGTCCGCCGCAATATCGTGTTGCCTTTTTGTCAACAGCTCGGCGGCATGCAACGAGGCTTCCCCAATCATCGTCTGCATCAGCGCATAGGTAGCGAGGACCCTGTCGTGGAAGGGCTTGAGCATATGCGTTTCCGGCATGAATGCGATCGTATGGAACAGCGTGGCATAACCGCTGGAGTATCTTGGCTCATCATAAAATCCGTTCCATCCCCGGTCGGGGTTACCTGCCTCGAACTCAACATACGGCGTCATGGGCCACCCCTTTTTCTCCATGCCGGCAAACAACGCGGGCCCGTAGACATCATGCAGGAATGTCCCCAGTTCTCCCCCGAGCTTGTTCCATTGGGAGGCCAGCAGGGTCATGGTGTATTGGTAATCGGCTCCGTCGCTGACGTGATTATCGATCTGTATCTCGGGGTCCACCCAGTGGAATATCTGTGCGAACGACCGCGCATTCCGGCTGTCGCTCTTCGTGAAATCCCGGTTGAGGTCCAGGTTCTGCGCATTGCCCCGGAAGCCGTAGCTCTCCGGTCCGTTCTGGTTGACCCTCGAAAAGGAGGTCCTGTTCAGCGCACCTCCGATATTGTAGAGAGGGATCACCGCCAACGCAATATTGTCCGGGATGCGGAGTTTGCCTGCAACCAGGTCCCTCAGCAAAAGCATACTCGCGTCCACTCCGTCAGGCTCTCCCGGATGGATGCCATTATTGATGAGCAATACGATCTTATGCCCGCGATGCCATATCGCCGGGTCGGCAGTGCCGTCGTTGCAGAACAATACGACGTGGTAAGGATAGCCCGCATCGCTCATGCCCATCACGCGTATGGACAGGGCAGGGGACAGCCGGTCCAGCCGCTGATAGAAATCGATGCATTCGGTATAGGTCGCCGTTTGTTTTCCCGCCGATCGTTCAAAAGGCGTTTGCAGATCCCCGGGTTGCGCCGGCGTAGATTGGGCGAGACCACGAAGACTAACCACAAGGGTCATCAGGTGTAGTAGTTTGGGCATGACGGTTATTTTCAGTCGATAAAGATAAGAGTAGCGGGATTATTCCCTATCTTTAAATTGCCTGCGTGATCCTTCCCCCCTTCGGCGAAAACGACCACTCTGTTACCACCGGTAAGCGTTTTCTCTTAACACTTAAACCATACGTCATGGAACAAACAAACATTTCCCCCGCCGCACCGGCGCCGCAAGGTTTCAACTGGAGAGATTTCTTTTCCTTCCGCACGATGATCACGCTGCAGATCATACAGATCGTCTACATCGTTGTGGCCATCCTGATCACCATTATGGCCCTGGCTGCCATGTTTGGGGGCGGCAGGGGCGGAGATTTCAGCGGCCCCATAGGCCCGATGAGCATGCTCACCGGCGGCGGTTTCATCGGCGGCCTGATATTTCTCGTCGTCGGTAACGTTGCCTGGAGGATGTGGTGTGAGCTGATCATCGTCTTTTTCAGGATCAATAAGACCTTGAATAACATAGAGATAAATGGCAAGATCTAATAAGAAAAGCCTCCCTTTAGGGGAGGCTTCTTTTATAAAGAGATGATTTTTAACTATTTGGCGGTTGCAGCCAGTCCATTCACTTTCCGGGCCAGTTTGCTCTTCAGATTGGCTGCCTTATTCTTGTGGATAACCCCTTTTTTGGCGAGTTTGTCTATCATAGAGGCTACTTCCGGCAATTGCTCCCCGGCCTCTTTCACCGCCTTGACCTCACGCAGGTCGCGGATAGCATTACGCGTGGTCTTGCCATAGTAACGGTTGCGGTCCCTGCGCTTATTGGCTTGCCTTACGTCTTTTTTGGTTGCCTTATGATTAGCCATTATTTCGTCAATTTTAGGACGGCAAAGGTAACTCCAAACACCGGAACTACCAAAAAAAATACCTGTTTCTTCGTGCCGCGGGAGGGTAAATAAATCGTGAAATCCGTCAAAATCCTACCGGTCCCTGACCAAATTTAACCGATATTTGTAACCCTATTTCAAGCCCAGGTGAGCGGTAAGATCACCATCTAAAGTGTTTCCATGAAAGACTTTTCGTTTATAACTAATTCTCATCCAAGCTATATCGAGGGACTCTATCAGGACTACGTGAAAAATCCCGATGCCGTCGACCCCGAATTCCGGAAATTTTTTGAAGGTTTTGACTTCGCCGTCACACAAGGCAGGTCCGGCCCCCTCAATGGGGGCAACGGCACCGCTGTCGCCAATGGCGCCGCTAACGGCGCCTATGCCGCGGCCATCCCCGGCAAAATGACCACATCCGACGGCGTCGACTGGAAAAAGGAGCTTGGCGCCTACCGGCTGATCCTGGGTTACCGTAATAAGGGGCACCTGCTGGCTAAGACCAATCCCATCCGACCCCGCAAAGACCGCGGCGCCAACCTTGACCTGGCCTTCTTTGGCTTCACTGAGGCCGATCTGGATAAGAACTTCTTTGCCGGCAACCTCATCGGTCTGGGGACTACCACCCTCCGCGCGATCCTCACTCATCTCCAGGAATGCTATGCCGGTCATGTCGGCATCGAATTCAAGTACATCAGCGAACAGAAACAGATCGACTGGCTCACGACCGAAATGGAAAAGAAGTTCCTCGAGCCCCTTCCGCTGGAAACAAAGAAACGCATCCTGGAAAAACTGAACGAGGGCGTCATGTTCGAGAAGTTCCTCCACACCAAATACATCGGCCAGAAACGATTCTCTCTCGAAGGCGGAGAGGCCTCGATCCCGGCGCTCGATACCATTATCAATGTCGCAGCAGAGCACTCCGTGCAGGAAGTCGTCATTGGCATGGCGCACCGCGGCCGTCTGAACATACTCGCCAATATCATGGGCAAGACGTATGAACAGATATTCAGTGAATTCGAAGGCACGGCCAAGCTGGATCAGACCATGGGCAGCGGGGACGTGAAATACCATATGGGATATGGCAGCGACATCTCTACGGATACCGGAAAGAATATCCATCTCAAGCTGATGCCCAACCCTTCCCATTTAGAAGCAGTCGATCCTCTCGTGGTAGGCTTTGCCCGTTGCAAGGCGGATGTTTTGTACCAAAGCGATTATGACAAGATCCTCCCGCTACTCATCCATGGCGATGCATCCATCGCGGGTCAGGGGGTCGTCTATGAAGTGCTCCAGATGAGCAGCCTGAAGGGTTTCGAGACCGGGGGCACCATTCATTTCGTCATCAATAACCAGATCGGCTTCACCACCGATTTCGATGACGCCCGGAGCTCGGACTATTGTACCTCCCTGGCTGCCGCCATCCAGGCCCCGGTATTGCACGTCAATGGGGACGATGCCGAAGCCGTGGTCAAATGCGCCCGGATCGCCACCCGCTACAGGCAGGAATTCAACTCGGACGTATTTATCGATATGGTATGCTATCGCCGCCATGGCCACAACGAAGGCGACGACCCCAAATTCACCCAGCCGCACATGTACGCGCTGATCGATCAACACCCCAATCCCCGGGAAGTATATACCCAGCACCTCATCGAGAATGGCGAGGCCGACGCGAAAGACCTGGCCAGGGAAATGGAAAAGAAATTCTGGGCCGATCTCCAGGAACGGTTGGATGAGGTGAAACAAAACCCGCTGCCCTATACCTATCAGCAACCCGAACTGTGGTGGCGCAGTCTCCGTAAATCCACTCCCTCCGATTTCGACCAATCTCCTCCTACGGCGATCTCCGAAGAAGACTTCAAAAAGATATTCGGGGCCATCATGTCCTGGCCGGAGTCCTTCAAACCCCTGCGTAAAGTCGAAAAGCTCCTGCAGGACAAGGTGAAACTATTCAACGAAGAAGGCAAGGTGGACTGGGCCACCGGTGAATTGCTGGCCTATGGCAGCCTTTTGCTGAATGGCAAGGACGTCCGCATGAGCGGACAGGATGTACAGCGCGGGACTTTTTCCCACCGCCATGCCGTCCTGCGCGACGAGAACAACGACGAACAATACAACCGCCTCAGCCGCCTCCCCGACTCGAAAGGCGAATTCCGCATCTACAACTCCCTGCTCAGCGAGTATGGGGTACTTGGTTTCGAATATGGATACGCGTTGGCCAACCCCAACGCCCTCGTCATCTGGGAGGCGCAGTTCGGAGACTTCAGCAACGGCGCCCAGACCGTCATCGACCAGTTCATCGTCGCGTCGGAACAGAAATGGCAACGCATGAACGGTATTACCCTATTGCTCCCCCATGGTTATGAAGGTCAGGGTCCCGAACACAGCAGCGCCCGCATGGAACGCTTCCTCCAGATGTGCGCGGAATACAATATCGTCGTCACCGACGTGACCACTTCCGCCAATCTCTTCCATGCCTTCCGGCGTCAGCTCACGTGGCCCTTCCGCAAGCCGCTGATCAATTTCTCGCCGAAAGCCAACCTGCGTCATCCGGGCACCTATTCTCCCATGAAGGAATTCACCGAAGGTGGATTCAGAGAGGTCATCGACGACCCCTTCGTGGATCAGGCCGATAAAGTCAAAAAAGTGCTGTTCTGCAGCGGGAAGGTCTATTTCGATCTGGCCGAACGTCAGCAAAAAGACAACCGCAGGGACGTCGCCATCATCCGCCTCGAACAGCTGTACCCGCTGCCCATCCTGCAACTGGAGACGCTATACAGGAAATACAGCCAGGCAACCACCTGGTTCTGGGTCCAGGAAGAACCGCTCAATATGGGCGCCGCTTCCTTCCTCCAGATG
>Ga0206921_10082_pt2 | contig 26368 bp, 32 predicted proteins | sample Alteio_BWOrgHeat_66_FD_152930 | JGI IMG/M metagenome (GOLD analysis project Ga0206921, IMG submission 152930) | Enriched cells from forest soil in Barre Woods Harvard Forest LTER site, Petersham, Massachusetts, United States -... | ecosystem: Environmental > Terrestrial > Soil > Temperate forest >...
CTTTCAGGCCCAAACAGTCGTGGCGCGCTATAAAGGGTTGGCGGTTTCTCTCGCAGAAAGAAAAAATGAATATGTTCAGTTTGCCGGGCCGGAGGACTTTTGCCAAAACCCTGGGGTTTGCTGGCGCGCTAACCACGACCCGAGTACGAGGGCTGGCGGCGCAGGCGGCTGTCAATCCAAACACTACGTTGGACGGCATTGCCGAAGATCTGCACTCCGCTATCATCACTTATCCGATGCATGACACGCATTGCCATGCATCAAGCGATCAACTGGGGACAACGACGCCGGACCAGTTTCTCCTCGATCTCTCACTGGCCGCGCTGCCCCAGGCCAACTACTTCCCGACCGGCGTGCTCCAGCAGTGGCGCGACGGGGCCGGACCGACCAGGGCCAGCCTCGATCAGCGTTACGGAATCAGCAAAAAGCTGGACGGGATTCGTTTTCATTTTCGCCAGTCGATGTTTGTCAAGTACCTGACCAAAGAGCTGGCGGCGTTCCTGAAGTGCGCTCCGCGATGGGAAACCGTCGTCGCCGCCCGTAATGAACGAGGCAAGGATTACCCCCGCTATATCAGTGATCTGTTCCGCGATGTCAGGCTTACCAACGCAATGGTCGATACCGGATGTTGTGAAGGGATGGGCGCTCGGGGCTTCAACGCTTTTGCGCAAGCCATCCGTCCCTGCGAGATGCGGGCTATCTCACGGGCGGAAACGATTTACGGGCCGCTGATGCGGCAAGAGTTCTCCTTCGAAGAGCTCGAGACGCGATATAAGCAGGGTGTCGGAGACGCACTCGACGGCACCGGCAATTACGGCTTCAAATCCTGGGGAATGAAATCTCATTTGCTGTCTCGGCTGGGCTTGTTGAAGCCGACCTGGGATTCCGATCTGGCGAAGAAGTCCTGGGAGGACTACAAGCGTCTGCGCGGAACGCCCAGTCTGGACCGGGAAGAGGCCGCCGACCGGGGGCGAGGCTTAAACGAATACCTGTTCACGATTGCCCTTGAGGAATGCCTGAAGCGCGACATGCCGATGCAAATGCACGCCGGAGATGGCGATGCGCCCAGCGTAATTCTTCGCCGTCAGCATCCGTACAATTTGGAGGAAGTAGTCCGGTTCGACCGCGACGGGGTAATGCGGATGCCGAAGCTGATTCTGGTTCATGCCGGCTATCCCCTGCTGAAAGAGGCCGCCTGGATGAGCCATCTCTATACCAACTGCTATTTCGATATCTCCCTAATGAATCCGGTAATCAATTTGGGCCTTACCCAGCGGTTCGGCGAGATTCTGGAAGCAGTGCCCATGTCCAAAGTTGTGTTCGGCAGTGACTCGTGGAAAGTGCCGGAGATCAATTGGCTCGCGGGCAAGTGGGGCAAGCGCAGTTTAAGTCAGGCGCTGGCTGTTTACGTAAAAGAGAAGGTCCTGACTCGCGATGAGTCGCTGGAAGGCGCTCAGATGATGCTGCACGAAAATAACCGAAGACTCTATGGACTGCCTGCCTGAACACCTCCCCAAAATGACCTTGCGTGCCCGCAAGCCACAGAGGCGGGCCTGCCAAATGGCTGATCTGCGTCGAACGGGTTACGCCTAAAGCCCCAGGAGAATCGATCAGCCTGATGGGTCTAACGAATGCGAGCTCGGTGCAGGCACGTCCAGCAAAGGCACCTTCGGCCGTTTGACCACGATCTCCGTTGAAAGTCGCCGTGTTCGCGCGCAGGCTGTCTACTTTTTCATCACAAACGTTTTCACGTTTGCTCCGTTCACCTCGGCGACGTAGTCGCGCCGGCCCGAGTCCACCGTCACAGCAGTTGGGTTGCCCCAGGCGCGGAGGAACTTGCCACTGCGGTCAAACACCATAGTCGGCATGGCGGGATTGCGGTGCAGCACGTAAACGTTGCCTCGCGAATCGAAATCCACGCCGGCTGCCGCCCCCATTTCTGTACGCCCTGCGGGGAACTGCGCCCAGTTCTCCACTTGCCGGTACGAACTTTCGGCCGCCGGGAGTGACAAAGCCGCCGACGCACAAACGAATAACAAAAACGCGGTGTATCGAGGGTTCATAAGTCCATTTTCGCGCTATCAGAGCAGTTGCTGAGCGGCTGCGTGACGCCCCACAACCTGAAAGGCGGATGGAACCGGAGATGGCGGCTAAAGGCCACGGTGGATTCACAGCGTTCAAATTCGGGATCTACAAATGGTCTTCGTCGGGAGGTTGATGTGCCGACGGCGGCGTCGGAAGGGCGAATCGCTCGGATAATCCCAGGTCCGGCAACGATGCGGGTTGCCCGATTGATCGGGCCGCTATCTCGGGGCAGTCCCACGTTAACGAATTACGAAAAGACAATCAACCCATTGAGTACTGTAGCCATTCACCCGCAGCAGCTCTTCCTGACGACAGTTTTTGTTCTGGCGGCCAGATCAGTATTCCCGCTTTGAGTACTGGTAGTGCGGGCATTGCGACTAAAGGCTAAAGAATGCGATCTTACTTAAGCCAGCATTAGTAGCGGGATAACACGTGCTGTGGCAAAACGTGGAAGAGCAGTTCGAAAACAGCAAGGAAGACACAAGACTTGAAACTAAAAAAGATCGCTATTGGCGGTGCGTTTATTCTTATGGCGATGCCGGCGTGGGCCGGCACATACTACGGCGGGTTTGAAGACACGGTCGGTGGCGACTACGATTACAACGACCTTGTCTTTAAGATCACAGGCGCAACTCTGAACAGCAGCGGCTCGCTTTTCTCGGAGCCGGTGCTAAACGATTCGGGAAATGTATTTTGGGACCATAATTCCTCGGATCCTAATCACGCTGACGACAATATCGGCTTCTGCATTTACGGAGGTCCTGCAGGTTCCTGCGAGGGAAATGGTCCTTTCGATCACAATGTTTCGTACCTTGCGGCAGCCGATGGCATACATTCCGCGAATGACATCACTTTCACAGCGGACGGAGCGGTGGGAACGGTTTTGTTGACCATTACCGCCGATACCGATACGCTGGGCTGGTATAACCTTGACGATCCTGGGACGATCCATTCAATGGGTTTTGGACAAAACGCCATTAATGCAGACGCTTCTGGTTTCGGGTTGGTCGGTACTGTGAACCCCGGGGCGACCAACTTCTATTCCAACGGCACCGCTGCTACCCCGCTTGGAGATACCCAATCTCACTTCGCTATATTCGCCGACAACACACCGGAACCGGCTACGATGGCATTGGTTGGTTCTGGCCTTTTGGCGATTGGTTTCTGGCGGCGCCGAAAAAAAGCATAGCGTTGTAGTTCAGAAAATGTAACAAAGAAGAGGGGTGCAACTTGGCGCCCCTCTTTTTTTGGAATCTACCGCGCGCGACGCCCGCCGCTTCTTTCAGTTGCGAAGAAGTTCCGCTTTCGGCTTTCCGGGTGTACACGAGACGACACTACGGGGGGCTGAAAAGTGCCCTAATTTACCCCGTATCTGCGACGGTTTTCAGGGAGATCCGTCCAACTTGCGCCTTACCTCGTCCCAGCAAGTTTTCTAGCCAGCTCGTCATCGGAGAGGGCCCTCAGGGGGTTGGGCGCCGCCCTGGGACCGGTCAGCTTCTCACGTGCAGCGTTCAAACACTCTACTATCTCGATCGACCCGCGCCCTGTCCTTGAAAGCTCGAAGGAGCCACGCATTGCGTACTTGTCAGGCATGAATGCGCGCAACAGCGCAATCAAGGACCACGTGCGATTTCTTCCATACGCCCAAGGGCTCAGCGCCGGGCACATCGCGCCAGGCGCGAACCTCAGCCTCGATAACCGAGCCGTCAGATGCCGTTACTGCCGGTCTTGCCACATACTTTTCCTGCGGATAACAGAATCGCCCTTGAAACAGGTTGGGCTCGAAAACACCCACCATCGCGCGCTCTACCTCCTCGTCTTCGATCGCCTGCGCGGCCTTTCTGTCTTTGAATTGGCCGAAGTAATCGGGACTGGTGCGAGCCATTTGTGATGGGCTGGCGGCTCACGCCAGCCGCTTTCGGCTCACTTTTTCCGTCGGAGAAGTAGAACAATGGGCGTGCAAGAGCTAATGTCGAAACGTCTGCGTGCCCGGCATGCTTGATCCGAGCCCGGCCGACAGTAAGCGCTGTAGCGGGCGATGAGCAACGGCATTGAGGACAAGGTGAAGGCACCGTCGCCCAGGTTCCTATGGTCACCGGCGGATTTGTGCCGAGCCGCAGCAGCGTCAGCCAGACGGGAGTCGCGCGGCTTAAGATCGTAGAACCGTGAATTGAAAGAGGATGTGCCCTTTTTTGAAATCCGGTAAAAAGGAACCGTATGGCGAAGCCGATATTCAGAACAGAAACGGAACTGGAGTCAATCGGACCAAACCTGTACGAGGCGCTCCGTTTGTCAGAGAAGAGCCCGGAGGAGTCCGGGCCTGGTACGACAGGATTTGCGACGAGCACGACCCGGAGAACCGCCCAGCAAGCGATAGCTCCCGGCGGAGAGTAAACGTCCGGGCCATGTTCGGAGTTATGCAAGATGGCAAAGCCTATCACAGAACCGAAGAGAAACTGCAGCGCATCGAGCCCTTCCGCAACTGGCACGCGAAGGTGTATAACTAGGACAGTTCCGACCCGGGGCCGAAAAGAGAGTAGCTAAAAAAGCGTCGCTGAAATTCGAGTCGGATACCCAAATGCAGGACGGGTCTTTTACTTTTTACCCCATACAACCGGCTCCGCTCCAGACATGGCACATCGTCCTTGGCGCCCTCATTTTTCTGCTCCTGATCGGGGTCATCATCTGGAAGTTACGGAGTCGCACCGGGAAAAATCCGGGTTTTTTGAATCTTAATGGGCACTGATATGCCCACAAAGCCGGTTTACACACTCAGTCACCAAATCTACCGCTGACAATCCGGGCCGGGCCCGTTGCGCCGTATCGCTAGCGCGAACGCTGTCGCCAAACGGAGTTCATCGCGGCAGCATTCGTAAATCAACAAATGTTCCTCTAGTGCAATCAGCTGTGCAGTGCTCAGCATACCGAGCAGGTACAAATCATATACCGGGATTGGGAAGAGTTTGATATTGGCCAGACCCAGTACCGGGACGGCGTCACAGCCGGGGTACGGGCGGTTGTTCGCGGGCATGTTGGTCGGAGCGCAGCGCGTGGATGACTTTTTTCCACCTGCTCCTGAAATTTCGCGTGACTAGTGTGCCGCTTCTGAAATAGCTAGACTGGCACGGCGCACTTTGCGAAGAAGGGTGGAAGCTTTGACGGTCCAGACGAATGGCTTCGGGTTCTTATTGCGGGTGCGGACGTAGTCGAGGACGGCATTCTCCAGTTCAGGGACCCTGCGAAAAGTGCCACGACGGATTCGGCACTCTGTGATTTCGGCGAAGAAACGCTCCACCAGATTGAACCACGAGGCGCTGGTGGGCGTGAAGTGCAGGTGATACCGGGGCCGGGCGTCCAGCCACTTTTTCACTTCCGGGTGCGTGTGTGTTCCGCAGTTGTCCAACACGATGTGGATGTCAAGATCGGCCGACACCGCGCGATCGATGCGGCGCAGGAACCGGAGGAACTCCTGGTGACGATGGCGAGGCTGGCATTCGGCGATGACGTTTCCGTTGATGAGGTTGAGTGCTGCGAACAACGTTGTCGTACCGTGCCGCTTATAGTCATGGGTTTGGCGTTCGGGAATGCCGGGACGTAAAGGCAGGATCGGCTGGGTTCGGTCCAGCGCCTGAATCTGGCTCTTTTCATCCACGCATAAAACAAGCGCCTTTTCCGGAGGGTCCATGTACAAACCGACGACGTCCCGAACCTTCTCGACAAACCGCGGGTCACGGCTGAACTTGAAGGTCCCGACCGAATTTATCGATCATCATCACACCATCACACCGAAAGAAACCACGAGGCGAAGGTAAGGTCCTCCGTTTCCGTTGGAAAAAGGTTTGCCGGCAACAGCCCGGTAGCCGAGTACGCCACCGCGAGCGCCTCGGCAGGCTGTTGAAGTATTACAGTTACGCCGCCTGAATGGGCTTACCTTACGGGGACTCTGGCGTAAACTGGAAACGTGCGACCTAACCTTTTGGTGGCCATATTGGCCATAGCAGCGGGTCTCTTGAGTGCATGCCAGACCGAGCGACAGCGCGAAGCCGAACGCCAACGTGAGCAGCAAGACAAAAACTCGGCTGCTTTCAGGGCAGGGGAGGCTGCGCACGAGATTGCCAAAAAAGCCGAGAAGGCCGCAGTGGCGGTGGGTCGCAAGCTTGATGACAGTGCGAGGAAAGCTGAAGAGGGTTGGAAAGAACAGGCGCGCAGAGATCGCGAGAAGAAATGAGTTTCGCTGGAGGCGGCAGCCCTCGACCTCATACGCTCGAGCAGGCGTTAACCTTAGAAGCGCAGACGAATTAACCTGCGACAATCTGCACGCGTAAGCGTCTGCCGCTTCGGTTTCGTTCAAGACTGTATCTGGAGGCTCTCTCTTGAACTCGGGCGGTCCCCGGAATGTCGCGGCCTCGATCCGCCAGAAACTCCTCAACATCGCCACCCGTAATCGTGAGGATTTCGGCCTGATTCTTACTCGCTACGCGCCGATCGCGGTAGCTCGATTGGCTGAGGTGGTAGAGCAGGCGCTCCGCGTGCCGAAGAGCGCTGCTTCGTCGACGAAAAGGGGCTGCGCATAGCCAATTTGACTTTGCATCTGACTTTGCAACTTTCTTGTCTTTTGGTGGCTCTCGGTGGCCTTTAGCAAGCGTCTAAGTCACTGAAAACAGGGCATCGTTGGGTACCGAGAGGTGCCCGATTTGCACTTTTAATGCGGTGGTCGCGGGTTCGAGCCCCGCCCGACTCACCATTTCTTTCAATCAGTTAGGTGGGTCCGATTTTCGCCGAATTGTCTGCTCTTTCTGTCGACCAGTTATGAAGGTACGCTGGCCTTGGAGTCAATCCGGTCGCGGCTCAGCCACGAGCTCGCGTTCGGCCTGAAGCCAGTCTTCCAGCTCGCGGCCAGGTTGGGCCCCGCGAGCGAGATAAAGTTCGTAGGCGCGAGTCCTGATTTCTTACTCACGCGAGGCCACACGAAGCACGATCTTGCCGTGTGACCTGCGTCTTGCCGCTCCGGGGCCGCTGGGCGACATCCCATGAGCCGCTGGCAGGTTCCCGACGATGTCCTTCCAGGCCTGGGCCACATCCTGGAGTGGGTACACGGTCGCGACGTCCGGCCGTATCGTCCCGTCTTCCAGCATTCGCGCGATTCTGCCGAGCACGTCCCCCGACGGCGCGAGCCTCATCATCGCGCCCGTCACACGTTGCTTCGCGGCCTCCTCCTGGGACACGGGCTGGGTGGCAGAGATGAGGTGGCCGCCTTCCTTCAAGAGCAGGAACGACCGCTTCTGCGTATCGCCACCGACCAAGTCAAACACCACATCGACTTTCTCTCGCAGAACCTTCTCGAACTGAGCCTCTCGATAGTTGATAACCCGGCTGGCTCCGAGGGACTTGAGGTACGCCTCATCGTCGCCGCTTGCCGTGGCAATGACGGTGGCACCTGCATGCGACGCCAATTGCACCGCATAGGCGCCCACCGCACCGGCGCCACCATGAATCAGGATCGTTTGCCCCTTTTCCAGGTGACCGTGGGCGAAGATTCCCTGCCATGCAGTTTCGGCCGCGACCGGTACTGATGCCGCTTCCTCAAAGGAGAGGTTGGATGGTTTCCTTGCGATGACGACCGCCTTGACGGCAAGATACTCTGCGTACGAACCCATTCCACTGGTGGCGCCGAACACGGCATCACCTGGCGAATATGCCGCAACGTCACTGCCAATCTCTTCGACGACCCCTGAAAACTCATGACCTGGTATCCACGGCAGATCGATCGGAAGTACCTGTCGTGCCGTTCCGGAAGCCTTAACAAGATCCACATGATTGACCGCGGTACTCCTGACCTTCACCAGAATCTCGTCGCCTGCAATCGTGGGCTTCGGTACCTCATTGAATACCAACTGCCCACCGTATTCCAACACTCTGACGGCTTTCATTCGTGTCCTCCCTGAGTCTGCCCGATCGGCCGCTGCGCGTGGCGGCGCACCCAGTCCGGGAGTTTCGTTAGCGCGCGGCCGAACTCGCGTTCCAAGCCGGCGATATCGGCCCTGTAGCCGACGTCCTCGAACCATTGCAGCATCACCGCCATATCCTTGCTGTACTGCCGGACCTGTTCGATTGGCGTCTGCGCGAACGCAATCGGCCGGCCCAGGATCTCCGTCAGGATTTGCGCCGCCTCCGGCATCGTTTGTACGTCGCCGGCGAGATCGATCTCGCGGCGGTTCAAGGCGGCGGCATCGGTGAACGCGCGCGCGCCGAACCAGCCGATGTCATCCACCGCAACCATCTGTAGCTTCGTGGTTGGCCCGAGCGCCCAGGCCAGCGTGGAGCCCTGGAGACTGAAAGGCGCCAGCAGGTTCTCCATGAAGAACACGGGACGCAAAATGACATGCGAGGGGAAGCGGAGGCCGCGGACGGTTTCCTCAATCCGCCACTTGTTGTCGAAGTGCGGGACGCCGGTCCGCTTGTCCGCCGATCCCACGGACGTGTAGACGTAGTGTTCGACGCCGGCCTCGCGCGCCAGCGTCGCAAGACGCTTGCCCTGCGCCTCTTCCCGCTCGACGCCCGCCTCCCCTGCGTTCTGCACGCCGAAGACGGCCCATACGCCGGCCAGCGCAGGGCGCAGCGTCGCCTCGTCATCAAGATCGCCCTTGACGATTTCGACGCCACGGCGCGCCAACGCTACCGCCCGCTCGCTGTCTGGCTTACGGGTGAGGCCGCGCAGGTGGAACCCGGCGCCCTGCAGCGCCTGCGTGACCGCGCCACCCTGCTGGCCTGTCACTCCTGTGATGAGAATCGTTCGATTGTTTGTCATGGCTGAAACCTCATTTCCCGCCCTGTCTTCTTTGTAACGCACGCTGTCTTTCTGTGCTCCTCAGGCGTGCGCCTGCGAGCGCGACTGGAACAGGCCGGTAAAAGCTGGCCGGACGTCGACGAAGATCACCGCCCACAAGAGAGCCACGAAGAGGGCCAGCGGAAGCCCGCTTGGAGCCATCAAGGCATGGAAAACAAGAATGTTGACGATCACCGGCGCCAGCACGGCGACCGCCAGAGGCACGTACCGATTGACCAGCAGAAGTAGTGCTGCGACGACCTGAAACGCGAAAATCACCCACAGGTAATGTGATGCATACAGTGCGCCCATGAACTGTCCTGCGATGCCTCCCGGAGGGGGCAGGGGAATGAAGTTCAGGAAGCCGTTCAGGCCGAAAACAAGAAAGATTATGCCCGCCAGATATCGGGCGATTGTGGAAGCGGTTTTCATAACCGTGTTTCTCCTTTTGGATTGACGTCATCTCATGGCGTTAATCATATTGTTGTCAATATAGTTGATGTTGTATGGTTTAGGGGGATTCAGGTTTTTTATATGACGCGAGGTATCCAAGGAGCGGACCACGTCTGGCTGGTAATGATGCAAGGCGATGCGCGCCCTGACAAGATACGCAGCCGCTGGTATTGAAGAGACCGGGCTCGGCCTCTCGGATTTCGGTGTGCTCGAAGCCCTGCTGCACAAAGGGCCTTTGCCCGTCAATACGATAGGCTGGATCGTCGATCTGACACTCTATATGCTGTGTTCGCGAAGCCAGGCTGGAACATGGATTAACAGATAGTCAATCAGACTTCTTACCGACGGCAGCATTCCCCGGGGCGTGGGATAAACCAGGTGGAGAATATTCCTTGCTCCAGACCATTCCGGCAAGACTCGTTCAACAAGCCGCCCCTTTAGCGGTGCGGAAATCACTTGTTCCGGCAGCAATGCGATTCCGATCCCGTCCATTGCGCCTTGAAGCCTTACTCGCAGGTCACTCGATACCAGCCGTGGTTCCAGCTCAATATGCGCAGTCTGCTCGCCCTTTGCCAGGTTCCAGCGCGCTCCGCCGTCAAATATATCGTCGGTGCTGGCTACCGTATCGAACTTCGGCAAGTCGACTGGATTTTCTGGCCGCCCGTATCGGTCAAGAAACTTACGGCTGACGACCAGAACGCGTTGAGAATTGCCAAGATGTTTCGCGACCAGTCCTGCCACGTCCTCTATCACTGGCGTCGCCCGGATCGAAATGTCGAATCGTTCCTCGATCACGTTTACGGCCCGATCCGTCGCCTCGACGAAGATCGAAACTTTTGGATTCACCTTCATGTAGCCGGGTAGCGTATGAGCCAGACACCTCTGTGCCAACAGGACCGGGCTGCTGAGACGAACGAGCCCGGCAGGCTCGCGACGCAATTCCGCGACGCTGTCGTATGCTGCCTGCGCTCCCTCGACCGTCGCTACACATCGTTCAAAGAAGCGCTGTCCGGCTTCGGTGACAGCCAAAGCCCGAGTCGTGCGTTGCAGTAAACGGACGCCCAGCCGTTTTTCGAGTGCCGCGATGCGCCGGCTAAGACGCGTTTTTTCCACGCCGATTGTGCGTGCGGCCGCAGAAAATCCGCCGTACTGTACCACCGAGGCAAAGAAGTAGATATCGTTGAGGTCTTCCATGCCTATTGTTGCCTACACGCACCAATCTGTTACAATTTGGCATCTAATGATGGATTGTTGCCTTGATGGATTTAATTATATGGCAAATCAACTCCATCCTTACGAGCCCCTGACCTCCGAAAACGCGGCTCTTGTTCTTGTCGATCATCAGGTCGGCCTCATGACTGGCGTGCGCGACTATTCGACCGGCGAGTTGAAACACAATGTGGTCGCCCTGGCCAAGGCGGCGAAAGCGCTGAAGCTCCCGATGGTGGTTACAACGACGGCGCGAGACAGCATGTGGGGTCCGACTTTCCCTGAACTCGTCGAAGCGCTCCCAGGCATCGAGATCATCGATCGTTCGTCTGTCAACGCTTTCGACGACGCGCGCGTTAGCCGCGCCATCGAGGCGACGGGCCGCAAGAAGTTGATCTTCGCCGGCGTTTCGCTCGAAGTCTGCGCGGCGTTTCCCGCCATCACCGCCATCGGCAAAGGATTCGACGCGTATGTAGCGGTCGACGCCTCGGGAACATTCAGCGAGACCAAGCACCAAGTTGGACTTCTGCGTATGCTTCAGGCCGGCGTGATCGTTTCGGACTACGCGACTTTGATGGTGGAAATTCTCAAGGATAATGCGCGGCCTGAAGCCGGCGAGGTTTACGGCGCCATGGACATGCCCTGGGCCAAGCTTGTCGGCCAGATCGCGCATGCATACGGGAAGTAAACGGCCGGCGAAAGTTCATCAACAGGAGAAAAACGACCATGAGGCCCATTTTTTCCCGGACGTGCTGAAGCTGTTCCCCAATGTGCCCAAGATCGATCGACCGGGATTCATCAGTGCGTGGGATGATCCGGCGTTCGTGGCCGCGATCGAGAAAACGGGTCGCAAGAACCTGATCATGGCAGGCGTCACAATTGACGTGTGCCTCGCCTTCGCGGCCATGCAGGCGGTCGATGCGGGTTACAACGTGTATGGGGTGGTCGATGCCTCAGGTCCACTCGAGGTAACAATCCGAGAGAATGCTGTTGCCAGGATGAAAGATCATCGGATCACGCCGATTAACTGGACCACGGTCGCGGCAGAACTGCAGCGAAACTGGACGTTGCCGACTGGACAGGATTTGGGGCGGGTCTTCCATGACCACTATCGGAGCTTCGGTCTTTTGACGGACAGCTTCGAGTCCACGGCCGCGAATGCGCGGAAGAAGCCATCCCAGGGCGTCGCGCGCGATGCCACTCAGGAGATCGGGCGCTCGTGGGGCCTCTATTTCGTCGCCGGGGCCAAAGCCCTTGCAGCCTGCTCAATGAAGTCGGCAGTCGCCGGGGGCTGTGAGACGTAAACGGAGTGGCTACCCTTCACTTCGATGACCCTGGAAGCAGCGTCCGCAGCAAAAGAAGCTGCGAACTTCGAGCGGTCCACGAAAAGAAATCCATCCTGCGGCGGCCTGATCGGAGGCAAGCAACGCTCGTTTGGGCGCGGTCGCTTTCAACTCGACTGGAAGGCCGGCCAGCACGCGATTCATCGAACTGCAGCCCACCGTCATCGCGAGAACGATGAGCGCGCCGGGAATCACCGGCGGGCTTGCAGCAGGGATATCGAAGTAGCGGCAACCTGCCCCGATGATGAAACTTAAAACGAATCCGGTCGCAATCCTGATCGCTGTTGTTGGATCTCCTTTTGATGAAGTCTGAATGCGGTGACCGCGCACGAACCGGTGATCAGCGCCGCAACCATAAGGGCGAGCGCTGTTGAAAGGCTCACCAGCTCCGCTCCGGCGAAGGCGCCAGTAACAAGAGCAAGAATTGCGGCGATGCGCCGCCGCCAGCGCGGGTTCTCTCCACCGGCCCAACGCGAATCAGCACCGAGTCCTGTAATTGTCAATGTGAGGACCGTTGTCGTGAGATCCGGCAGCCCTATCTTGCGGACAACCGCATTGCGGTACCCCATGGCGACCGCCGTAATGGCGATCACGCAGTAGACCGAGAGATTATGGTCGAGCAGAAGCGCCGCCATACTGGCGAGAAGCAGCAGCACCGTCTCAACCAGGAGCGGCCAGGGCGTCTGAGGCATGGAAACTCTTCCACCGAAGACAGCTCCGGCGAAGAAAAAAAAGAGAGCCGCGAGCGAACGTGCCGCCGAAAGGCTTTTTACTCCCGCAGCAGCAAAACCAAGCAGCACAACATTGCCGGTCATGTTCGCGGTGAACACGTGTCCGAGAGCAAGATAGCTGACCGCGTCCACGATTCCGGTGACGGACGTCATCACCAGCAGGATCGCCGGCGTGATGGGGTGCCCGTCAGTGACACCTGGAGCAGGTTGCGGATTCATACCCTATCAAAACTTATAACCCGCCCAGAACTCTGTGTAGTTGATGTTCCGCCCCGGTGAAGCCTGGCGCAGGAAGGCGCCGGCATAGAAGATCCCGCAATCCGCCTGCAAGTACATGTGCCGATCGATTTGCCATCTCACTTCGGCTCCCGGTCGGTAGCCCACAAAACGAGCCCGGCTTCCACTGGAAGCGACCAGCAGAAATCCGGGCACGGCATAAACTCCGCGACGACAACTGACATTCTTGTTATTCGCATACGATCTCCTAAAGTGCCCAGCAAAGACAACCAAATCCGTTGGTTACTGGATGCCTGCCTGCAACGATGCGCTGAACCCATTCGGCTCGCGTGAACCGGAGCGGGTGCTGCGACCGGCCTCGAGTAGCCGCCATATATCGCGACGGGCGACCATGCCGGCAGAATCGGAGGAATGGCCCGGTCAAGGTCACCGAACTCCTCCGCCGCATAGACAGGTTTGCCACCGACGATCGTCAACACCGACTCGAGGTGCTTAATCTCCTCATCCTCGATCCCGAAATAGTCGGCCGAAAGCACCGCTAGGTCCGCCAGTTGTCCCGGGACGATTAACCCTTGCGTCCCTTCTCCGTGGAGAACCAACTGCTGGCGACCGTCCAGAGCCGGAGGGCTTCCATTCGATTGAGCCTGTTGCTGCCATCGTACATACGGAGTCCACCCACTGTCTTTCCGGTCACCAGCCAATAGAGACAGACGAATGGGTTGTAGCTCGCAACACGCGTTGCATCTGTGCCCGCGCCTACGGGCAAACCCGCCTGAAGCATTTCCCTGATTGGAGGCGTGTGGCGCGTAGTTGCTTCCCCGTAGCGGTCGCGGAAGTATTCGTCCTGATAAGTCATGCGATGCTGTATGGCGATCCCGCCGCCCAGCGCGGCGATGCGGTCAATACTGCGGCGCGAAATGGTTTCAGCATGATCGATGAACCAATTCAGCCCGCGCAGAGGGATGTCGCGATTCACTGCTTCACAGACGTCGAGCGCCCGGGAGATGGACTCATCGTAAGTGGCGTGAAGCCGGAATGGCCAGCGGTTCTGCGCAAGAACTTCGACGACGGCTTTCAGTTCCTGTGCCATCACAGGGGCAAGATCCGGGCGTGGCTCCAGAAAATCTTCGAAATCGGCGGCAGAGAAGACAAGCATTTCGCCAGCGCCGTTGTGCCGGAGGAAGTCGTCCCCCGGTCGCGGCGTGAGCATACTGATCCAGCGCTGGAAATCCGCCAATTCACCCTTAGGTTTCTGGGTGAAAAGGTTGTATGCGATCCGCACAGTCAGGTCGCCGTCAGCATGCAACTGATTGATGATCTCGTAGTCTTCCGGATAGTTCTGGAATCCGCCGCCTGCATCGATTGCGCTTGTGACGCCCAGCCGGTTCAGTTCCCGCATGAAGTGCCGTGTGGAATTGGCTTGATACTCCAGAGGAAGTTTTGGCCCTTCGCCAGGGTCGAATAGAGAATCATTGCGTTGGGGCGTGCGATCAGAACACCGGTCGGATTGCCTCGGCCATCCACTTCGATCTCGCCGCCAGGAGGCGCAGGCGTTTTCGCGGTATAGCCAAGCGCTTTGAGGGCGGCTCGATTCAGAAGCGCGCGGTCGTAAAGGTGAAGAACGAAAACGGGTGTATCCGGCGCCGCTTGGTTCAATTCGTCGATAGTCGGCATGCGTCGTTCCGCGAATTGGAACTCCGACCAGCCTCCGACGACACGCAGCCACTGGCCCGGCGGCGTTCTTCGCGCCTGATCCCTTAGCATGCGAAGACCGTCCGCGAGGGAGGGCACGCCATCCCATCGCAGTTCGAGATTGTAATTCAGTCCTCCACGGACGAGGTGCAGATGGGATCATTGAGGCTAGGGATGACGGCACGTTTGTTAAGGTTGATCAATTTCGTGCGCTCACCACGCAAGCACATCACGTCGCGATCGCCTCCGACAGCGAGAAACCTTCCGTCGTGAATCGCCACCGCTTCTGCGAGGGAGCGGCGATCGTCCTGCGTCGCAATTTTGCTGTTATGGAGAATCAGGTCGGCCGGCTGTTTATTCATCGCGCGCCTCCGTCTGAGCGAATCGCCACGCGACACCAGCCGGATTCCGAAAGCGATACCCGATCCCAGGCTCGCTCACTATGTATTCGGGATTGGCCGGGCTTTTTTCAATCTTCCTGCGCAGTGTGTATACGATCGTGCGCAGATATTCCAGCTCGCCGCCGTACTCAAGGCCCCAAACCGACCGCAGAAGCTTCACATGGGGCTGAAGAACGTCCGGATTCTTCATCATCAGTGCGAGGAGGTCAAATTCTTTGGGCGATAGATGAACTTCCTGGTCGCCACGCCAGAAGATGTGACGCTCCAGATCCAGGGTCAGGTCACCGAACCGGATCACGCCGGAGATCCAGGTTGCGTCCAGGCCGGGCCGCCGCAGAACCTCCCGGACTCGTGCTTTAACCTCCCCTGTAACCTTCTGCGCGAGCTCCTCGGCTATGGGAGACGCGCATCCTCGAGACTGGAAGACGGCTACCAGTTGTGACGTCACGTTTTGGAACAGGTCATCAGACGACGCCGCGTTGCCAGAGCGTCGAGATGGTTCAGGCGTCTGTTTGGCGCGGGGGAATCGCTGCCATCTGTTCAGACCGTCCACGCGGGCGCGTTGCCTGCGATCTGCGGTGACCGTGCGATCGGTTCCGGCAGCAAATCGCCCGTCACGAATCGCCACGGCGGAGACGTTATGAAAAAACGGATCAGGCGAACTCTCAATCATTGCCTCGCCACCTGGCTGTGAGCCGCTGCAAGTTCGGGAAGGTCGTACTGCGGGAAGTGAGTAGGATCTGCGCCGTGCACCATCGTGTACGCGTATTCGACGCCGATGCCATAAGCCCCAAAGTGGCGTTTCACGACGTCCATCACCGCGTCATAGGTGTCGCGTTGCGCCCAGTCCCGCTGCCACTCCAGCAGAACGGAGAGCGCCGTCACAGGTTTGGCGCCGGCCTGCACGACGCGCCGCATTGCGTTATCGTGCGCAAGTTGGCTGACATCGCCGCAACAATCCTCGACGACGTAGATGTCGTACCCATCGTGCAGCGCCTGAATCGTGGGCAACGCGATGCAGGTTTCGGTCCAGAGGCCGCACAGAACCAACTTCTTCCGAGCTGTCTTTTCAACGGCCGCGACAAAATTCCGATCATCCCAGGAATTCATGCTGGAGCGCTCGATTGGCTCGCGATCGGGATAGACCGCTTTTAGTTGCGGCCATATATTGCCGCTGAAGGACTTGGTCTCCACGGTAGTGAGAATCACGGGCACGTCGAAGATCCTTGTAGCTTCGGCGAGCGCCACAGTGCTATTGATGATCGACTGGCGATCGAAGTTCGACGTTCCGAACAGCATCTGGGGCTGGTGATCGATAAATGCCACGACACAGTTGTCCGGCGTCAGCAGGCCTTTTTCGCTGGGCTTTGCGCGGCTATCGTTTTGAGACACAGGTTCCCTTTGCTCCTTGTTTTGGGCTCTTGCGGTTTAGTGCTCAGAGTCAATCGCGCGCCCGACATTACTCAACGCGTATGTGTGGGACATGGACTTCGGCGCATTTACCCGAAGCTTCACACGTTATCAACGACGCCGGAATTCCAGACGAGTTACCCCATCGCACCATTCGAATGTAAGGAGTCGCGCCGGTTGGCGTTTGTTTGATTGGGCAATAGCCGACCGGTAAGCACAGTTTGTGGAGTGGGAAACGCTTGTTGTTTTATTGGTGTTGCAGGAGGCGTACGCAACCGGAAGTGTAAGCAGGAAGCGCGATTTCTCAGGCGACCGAACGCCGGGAGCCGGCCCAAAAGCGTTCGCGAAGGACTCGCTTCAGTACCTTCCCCGAAGGGTTCTTCGGTAAGTCGACTTCGGAAAACTCTATGTGGCGGGGTATCTTGAATTTTGCGAGGCTCTGCCGGCAATAGCTAATCAGGCCTTCTGCTGTAAGTTCAGTGTGGGGCCTCAGGACAACAGATGCGGCGACCACTTCTCCCCACTGGGGATCCGGGATGCCGAAAACCGCTACTTCGCGGACCGCGGGATGGCTGAATATCACCGCCTCAACTTCACCGGAGTACACGTTTTCACCGCCCGTAACGATCATGTCCTTCAGCCGATCGAGCATGTAAACGTATCCGGATCCGTCTTGATAACCGATGTCTCCCGTCCGAAAGAATCCATTTCTGAAAACAGCCCCCGTTGCGACTTCATTGTTCCAATAACCGGACATCACGTTGGACCCGCGTACCACCAACTCCCCCGGCTGGCCTGCTTCGACCGGATTGCCAGAATCGTCCGTGACCTGGAGCTCGATTCCGGGGCAAGGTCGCCCACAGGATGTGAGCCGGTCGTCCGTATGTTCCGCGTCCCGCAGGCCTGTGAGGAAGCCCGTCTCACTAAGGCCGTAGACCTGTACCAGCCTGGTCCGGGGCAAGATCTTTCGAGTCCTGCGGATAAGTTCGGGCGCCGCAGCCGATCCGCCGTACGCGAGAAGTTCCAGGCTGCTCAAGTCAGACGAATTGTTTTCCGCGAACTCCGCAAGCCGGTTCATCATCGTGGGCACGAGGACGGTGAAGTTGATGCGTTCACTCGCGACCGTGTCGCAAAAGATTGGCGCATCGAATCGAGGAAGCGCTGCCTGGCAGACGCCAAACGCCGGGGCCGCGAACATTGCAGGAAAGTCGGCGATGTGAAAGATCGGCGCGGCATGCAGATATGCGCCTCCTTCCCGATACTCGGTCCAATAACCGAAGTTGCTCACGTTCGAAAAGACGTTGGAATGTGTCAGCGTCACGCCTTTAGGTTGGCCAGTTGTCCCGCTGGTATAGAGCAGGGCCAGGACAGCGTCGGGCTCGTAACATGGCTCCGGGCACGACCCGGAACCCGTGTCGAGATGCCCCTGGTCAACGACAAACTCCACAGGAACGTGGCCTGCATGCACCGTAATTGCAGAATGCCGAACCAGTCCTCGCGGAGCCGCATCGGCAAGCACGTGATCGATCTCCACGGCTGACAATCTTGTGTTGATGGGAACCACGATGATTCCTAACCAACTGCAGGCATACACTAATTCGATGTATTCCGGACCGTTCGGCAGGAGAAGGGCCAGACGATCGCCACGCGCGAAACCAGCCTGGCTGAGTGTTGTCGCGATTCTCTTCACGCGGTCATGAAGCTCTGAGAAGGTTAGCCTGGATTTGCCCAGGGAAAGCGCGGGCTGGTTGGGGTAAAACCGAATTGCCCGGCGCATGGAATGGACATAGATCACAGAACTGTCTCCAATTCAATCCAAAGCTCGTCCGACGCCAATTCGGAACGGTAGTGAGCCAAATCGGCGACGCTCACCAGCTTGAAATCGTGCTTCACGCAAAAACGGATGAGATCAGGCATACGCGCCATCGTGCCGTCTTCATTGACGATTTCGCAGATCACACCTGAAGGATTTAATCCGGCGAGACGAGCGAGATCGACGGCCGCTTCGGTTTGGCCCCTGCGCTCCAGGACCCCATCCCTGCGTGCGCGAAGAGGGAAAACATGCCCGGGCCGCGCCAGATCTTCGGGACGGGTATCTGAGTCAATTGCCGCCAGAATTGTCTGGGCACGGTCCCATGCCGAGATTCCCGTTGTGACGCCTCGTCCACACGCATCGATCGATACCGTGAACGCGGTGCCGCCCCATGCCGTATTTCGGGGAACCATCTGGCTGAGGTCAAGAGCATCCGCTCTCTCGCCGGTAATGGCCAAGCAAATCAGACCGCGCGCGTGCGTCGCCATGAAGTTGATGGCTTCGGATGTCACCATCTCAGCGGCGATCATGATATCGCCTTCGTTCTCGCGGTCTTCATCGTCGACGATCACGATCATGCGTCCGGCGCGGAGTTCCATCAATGCGTCATCAATCGATGCAAAGACCGGTGATTTGAGGATTGTGTCGGTGCAGTAGTCCGCATCGGCGATTGCAAGGTTTTCAAACGTGTCAAACATTCCTAACATCCTTTAGACCTTCGAGAGCATGTGGCCCATGCGCTCCTTTTTGGTCCTGAGATACTTCAGGGCCCAGGGGCTCGGCGATGCTTCGCACGGAAGCTGCTCCACGACGACAATACCTGCGTTAGCCAATACGCGGCGTTTTTCGGGATTGTTTGAGAGCAGGCGAACATGGCCTATTCCCAGATGGTTCAGAATGGCGGCGGGCAGGCTGAAATCCCGGCAATCGGCTTCATAGCCAAGCGCCTGATTCGCTGCTATAGTGTCGAGACCCTGATCCTGCAGGGCATAAGCTTGCAACTTGGCCATGAGTCCTATGCCGCGCCCTTCCTGCTGTTCATAGATCAGCAATCCGCAACGTTCTTCCGCGATTGCTCGCATAGCAAGTTTGAGTTGCTCGCCACAATCGCAACGCCACGACCCCAGGACGTCCCCGGTCAGGCATTCGGAGTGGATACGGACCAGCGGCGCCTCCTCTGACGGAGCGCGCCACGGGTTGCCCAGAATCAGGGCGATCGCCGTTTCCAGTGGACGGTGAAAAGGACCCGGGCGCTCAAACCCGAGGGCACGAAAAACTCCCCAACCGGTCGGTAGAGCGGTGGCAGCCACCTGTCGAACACAGCGTTGAGAAGATCGCTTCCCGGGGCTCTCGTTCAAAACGCCCCCTTTCAAGACGCCTTGAGCGCCGGCTGTACCGGTTTGGCTCTGGCAAAGTCCGGACGACGTTTCGCAAGGAAAGCAGAAATCGCTTCTTTGGCATCTGCCGAGCGCACTTGCGCGGCAAACTCCTCCGTCTCACGTACCACCGACTTTTCCAATTGCTGGCGCTCAGAGAATTTCAGCAGGCCCTTACAGGCTCTTAGTGCGCCAGTTGGCTTCCGCGCAAGTTTCTGTGCAGTTTCATTTGCCCGAGACAGGACATCGGAAGTGGATACGACGGCAGTAACCAACCCAAGCTCGCCCGCTCGTGCCGCGCTGAACGGCTCGCCCAACATCAATATTTCGGCTGCCTGCAGGTAGCCAAGCTGCCGCGGCAGCAGATAGCTCGAGCCGAATTCCGGCACCAGCGCGAGATTGATAAATGGAAGCTGGAACTTCGTATCGTCGGCGGCGTAAACAAAGTCGAAGTGGGTCAGAATCGTCGTCCCCCCTCCGATCGCCACGCCGTGCACCGCCGCGACCAGAGGCTTGCCGAAATCGATCAGCGCGCTGATCAGCCGGGCCTGCGGACTCTCGCCGGGGCCTGGCGGATTCTTAATGAAGTCCTCCAGGTCGTTGCCTGCGGTAAAGGAATCGCCCGCGCCGTGCAACAGGACGACATTGACGTTTTCGTCCTTGCCGGCTTCGTTCAGCAAGTCAGCCAGGCCGGTGTACATCGGCAGCGTCATGGCATTTTTCTTCGCCGGCCGATTGAATTGCACCCGGAGAATGCCTCCCGAGCGCTCGGTGAGAAGTTCATCCATGGTTTTGCCCCTTTGCTTCTGCCGGGATCTCCGCATAGGCGATGCCGCTGAGATTTCCCTGCGCAAACAGGACGTTTTTCTTATTCGAGCCATCCAGGCTGGCGCTGTATACAGACCCACCCAAATCCGTCATGAACATGCGATTGTTTTTGAGGTCCAGCGCCAAACCAATTCCTTCCATGAGATGGTTGAAAACAACTTCCGGCGTTTTCCGTACGCCGCGCTTGACGTCCATAGGCGCACGATTGACGGTGTTGCCGCGCGGGGGGTCGCCACGATCGGTCCAGTACATAATCCTGTTGTTCAAATCGAGGTCAAGATCGATCGGTTCGGGAAGGGCATCGTACAGGAGCTCAATATCCTTGCGCGTCGACGGAGTTTGGCCCTTTGGCATGTCCATTCCAGCGCGGAAAATTTGTCCCTTGCCGGCGTTGTCAGGGCCTTTTTGGGTCCAATAGATGTGCCCGCGTTGCGTGTCAAGGGCGATTCCCACGCACCACCTGGTCGCGTCGGTTCCCGGCCGGGAGTCGCCTTTGCTTGTGTCGACGAGCGTTTCGAGGTTCGAACCATCGAGACTGGCGCGCATCACTCGCATGCCTTCGCGATCGCACCAGTAGAGCTTGCCGTTCTTCCCGTCGAACTGCAACTGCTTCGGGGTAAACGTGCCACCTTCGGGGACAATGGTCTTCACGTTGCCACCGTCAAGATCGGCCCGCATGATTGTCCCATCGTTGTGGCTGGGGTTGCCCATGTTCGTCCAGTAAATATGACCGGCTTCGACGTCTACCACCACGCCATCCGGCAGATGCCGCCCCTCACTCACAAGAGTTTTCAAATCGGTTCCATCTGTATTCGCTGACATCACTCGGCCGGCGCTGAGATCCAGCACGAAAAGCCTTCCATTTGCGCTCATCGGACACCTCCCGCTGTCACCGGTTGGGTAGGCTGTGGCACGGAGCCCCCGGAGTGGAATCCGTCAATTTCGTTTTCGGTAAAGCCGAGTTCCTTCAGGATCTGGTCGCTGTGCTCGCCAAGTCCCGGTGCGCGGCGCGCCGCTGCCTTCGGCACCCCGTGAACTCTGATCGGGCTGCTGACGGTTCGTGTCAGGTGCTCGCTGCCGCCCTCGATCGGGACGATGATTTCGTTTGCAAGTACCTGGGGATCCGTGGTGACCTCAGCCGCCGTCTGAACGATCCCATAAGTGACGCGAGCGCGTTCGAAGGCGTCGCGCCAGTGCGCCAGCGGTTGCGCGGCGAAAATCTTATCCAGAATTGCCGCAAGTTGCCCTGAATTCTTTGCCCGGGCGACGTCATCTGCAAAACGAGGATCGGTTGCGAGTTCCGGCCGGCTGACCGCGGCGACGAGGGCCGGCCAGTCCTTCGGTTGCATCACAATCAGGAACCAGCGGTTATCGGACGTCTGGTAGACGTTGAAAATTGCGTTCGGCGGGTTCTTGCGGTCATGAAGCGGGAAAAACTTCGCGTCGGAGAGAGCAGCCTGAACCGTGACGGCGGAAGCCCAAATGCCCTCGGCGAGCAGCGAGGTGGTCACATAACAACCCTCGCCGGTGCGCTCGCGCCGATACAAACCAGTGACGATCGCCGAATAAAGGCCCATGGCGGCGGCGTGGTCTCCACTGGCGGGCACAGGCAAAGTGGGAGGGGCGCCGGCATCGCGGGTCATATCGAGCAGGCCACTCCGCGACCAATATGCAGTGATATCGAATCCTGGAAGATCGGCATCGGGACCGGTGTCTCCGTACCCGGTGAGGTCCGCATAGATCAGACGCGGATTCCAGCGCCCGATGTCTTCATAGGTCAGTTTGAGCTTCTTGCGCACGGGATGCGGAAAGTTCACGACAAGAACGTCGGCCCATTTGACCAGGCGCTCCAGAATCTCTCCGGCGCGTGGTGATTTCAAGTCAAGCGCCAGTCCCCGCTTGTTGCGATTGGAAAGCTGCCAGCTGTAGTTTTCTTTGGCGCTTGGCAAAGGCGGAATCTTATACGTCAAGCGGTGAGGGTCGCCGATCCCCGGCGGTTCCACTTTGATGACGTCGGCGCCGAAATCGGAAAGCACTGTCGCCGCGCCCGGACCCGCCAGGAAACTGGCAAGATCCACAACTTTTAACCCTTTGAAAATTTGATCCGTGTTCATGTGACTCCTTAGCGTCCTTTGAAATTGGCCGCCCGCTTCTCCAGAAATGCGGTTGTGCCTTCCTTCTTGTCTTCGGTCGAAGTGCAGATGGCGACAAACGTCGATTCGATTACCAGGCCCTCGGCCAGGCTCGTCTCCGCGCCCTTGTTAATGGCTTCCATCGCGTACCGGATCGACAAAGGTGCATTAGCGCCGATCTGGGTCAGGATCGCTTCCGCGCGACCGATCAGTTCGGGGCCGGGCAGCACTTCGTTTACCAGGCCAACCCGATGAGCTTCCGCGGCGTCGATCATGGCCCCGGAAAGAATCAGTTGCATCGCAACGCCTTTGCCAACCAGTCGCGGGAGGCGCTGTGTGCCGCCGTATCCAGGGATGATCCCGAGCTTCACTTCAGGCAAGCCGAACTTCGCGCTGGCGGATGCCAGCCGAATCGTGCAGGCAAGGGCCGCTTCGCAGCCCCCGCCCAGCGCGAAACCGTTCACGGCGGCGATTACTGGCTTGCCCAAATTTTCAATCAGGTCCATGAGGTCGTGACCGCGCCGGGTCTTCTCTTCGGCCTCGACTGGAGTATCGGACGCGACTTCGTTGATGTCGGCGCCAGCGATGAATGCCTTGTCGCCCGCGCCCGTGAATATGGCTCCCCTGATTTCGGAGTCATCCCGGGCGTCCTCGAAAGCCGTTCGCAGGTCCGTGACAGCTCTCTTATTGAGCGCGTTAAGGACCTTGGGGCGGTTCAATGTGATGTACGCGATTGCGCCCTTCTTTTCGTACTGGACGGTTTCCAAAGACAGTCCCGTCATCGTCGTTTGACTCATCGAATTCTCCTCAAATGTCTCTTTCGTGGTTTATGCGTTGTCGGATGCGGTGTTGTTGCGGAGATGTTCCGAAAGAAACCACACTTGCGTCTCGTTCTTCCGCAGCAGCTCGCTGATCAGAAGATCGTTCGTGCCGTCGTCGCCCAGCTCGGCAGCCAGGCCGGCCGTTTCGCGAACGGCGCGGATCAGAATTTCATGGGAGTCGAGGAGGCGTTTGATTTGCGCGTCCGGTGCCTCCCGGCCTCGAGGGGGTCGTGGAATTCGGGTCATTTCCGCGGCGTCAGCGCCCATCGCCACGCTGACACCGCCGAGAACTTTCGCGAACTGCCCCAGCGTTCCGCCTGCGCGTTCGGTCCCGGTCTGCATCAGACGAACGCACCCATTCCGGTGATCGCCTTGCCCACGATGAGCGTGTTCATCTCGCGGGTGCCCTCGTACGAATAGATCGCCTCGGCGTCTGCCACAAAACGCCCGATCTGGTAGTCCAGTACGATGCCGTTTGCGCCCAGCAACTCCCGCGCAAAGCCCACTGTTTCCCGCATCTTGACAGTGCAAAATGCCTTGGCCAGCGACGCATGCTCATCCTTGAGCTTGCCTTCGTCCTGCAGTTGCGAAAGGCGTACCACCATGCACAGAGACGCCGTGATATTACCCAGCATCTTCACCAGAAGGTCCTGGATTAACTGGAACTTCCCGATTGGCTTACCAAACTGTTCGCGTGTCTGGGCGTAAGCAAGCGCGTTCTCATAGGCGCCCATCGCGCAACCAACTGCCTCCCACGCCACGAAGGCCCGCGTCATCCGCAGCACCCGCGCCGTGTCACGGAAAGAGGTATCTATTTGCAGGCGGTTCTCTTCGGGCACGCGGCAGTTCTCCATCGTGATCAAGGCGTTTTGGACCACGCGCAGCGCCATCTTGTGCTGGATCTTCTCTGTCTTAAAACCGGGCGTATTTTTGTTTTCGACGATGAACCCTTTCACCTGGTTATCGGCCACGTCGCGCGCCCAGATGATCGTCACGTCCCCCCAGGTGGCGTTGCCAATCCACTTCTTCTGGCCGTTCAATATCCACGAGTCGCCGTCGCGGCGCGCGGTGGTCAGGAGGCCGCCAGAGGTGCCGGAGCCGACCAGGGGTTCGGTCAATCCAAAAGAACCTATCTTTTCCAGGCGAGCCATTGGCGGCAGCCATTTCTTCTTCTGTTCTTCGGACCCGCACAGGAAAATTGACCCCATCGCCAGGCCGCTGTGGACGCCGAAGAACGTGGCGAACGAGCAATCGATACGCGCGATTTCCATGGCGATAAAGCCGGCCAGCAACGTAGTGCCGCCGGCGCATCCATAGCCTTCATACCCCGCGCCGGCGACCTTCAGATCACGAAAGCCCGGGACCAACTCAAAGGGGAATGAGTCCTCGGACCAATACTTATTAATGACTGGAGCTACCTGGCCTTCCATGAACGTGCGGACACGTCGCAGGACCTCACGCTCCGCATCGGTGAGCGATGCTGTTACCTGATAGAAATCGGCATCCGGCTTTGGAAGCGCAAGTTTGGGCTGTGTCAATGTTGCCATCTTTTTTCTCCTGGATCGGGTTTTACTTTGAAATCGTTAGTTGTTCAGACGAAGCTTTGACAGGGACTGGCTCTACATGCTCGTACCCGTGGTGATTCACGATGAGTCGTGATCCTCGTTGTCCGGTGATATAGGTCCAGACCCACTGGACAAAGACGCTTACTCTGAGGCTGGACTGCGCCAGAAACTGTAGATGCACTGCTGCCCAGGCCAACCATGCAAGAAAGCCGCTCATGTGGAACTGACCGCTCTGCAGGACGGCGAAGCCTTTGCCGACTACAGCCATGTTGCCCTTGTCGAAATAGCGAAAGGCTTCCGTGGCGTTGTAGCTCAGCGCCTCCGGGGTGTTGAGTGCGGCTACGCGGCGCTTAATTACCTTTCCCGCGTAGCGGCCCTGCTGTATTGCAACCTGCGCCACGCCCGGCAGGGGCTTGCCATCCTGATCGAGCGAAGCGGTGTCGCCGACAACGAATACCTCGGGATACCCAGGCACGGACAAGTCGCGCTCAACGCGAACACGCCCGGCACGATCGGTGGTGACATTCAACCATTTGCCGGCGGGCGATGGAGACACGCCCGCGGTCCAGATCACGGTTTTGCTCGAAATCCGCTCACCACCTGCGGTGACTCCGTCGCCGTCAATCTGATCGACGCTGTGGCCCAGCCGGACCTCGACTCCCAGCCTTTCGAGCCGCTTCCTTGCCGCCTCAGAGAGTGGCTCGACGAAGGTGCCGAGAACTCGCGGCGCCATGTCGAGCAAGATAATTCGTGCGGATTCCGGCCGGACTCGACGGAACTCGGACTTCAACGTATTTTGCACCAACACCGCCAGTGCGCCCGCCATCTCCACGCCTGTGGGTCCTGCGCCAACTAGGACAAACGTCAGGAGGTCGCGATGGCGTGCGGGATCCTCCTCCGCTTCCGCCTGTTCAAACGCCTGCAGGATTCTGTTGCGGATCGCGACCGCATCGGCCAGATTCTTCAGCCCCGGCGCAAACTGTGCAAACTCGTTGTGGCCGAAATAACTGTGTGTGACGCCCGTTGCCAGGATCAGGAAATCGTATTCAACGGCTACTTTCTCGCGGTCGGCGGAGTTGACGAACACACACCGCTTGTCCTTGTCCACCCCCGTCACGTCACCAAGAATCACCGTGGTATTGGGGTTCTGTCCGATAATCCCCCGGATGGGTGAGCCGATTTGGCCCGGTGCCAGCACCGAGGTCGCAACCTGATAAAGGAGAGGCTGAAACAGATGGTGATTTGTACGATCAATCAGGATCACGTTCACCGGGGCCTTCTTCAGGGCTTTGGCGGCGGCTAATCCACCAAAGCCCCCACCAACGATCACGACGCGGGGAATCGACTCACGCATACGGTCCGTCCTATTTGGCTAGGGCCGGAGTGTACTCCTCGACCTGCTTCACCCGGAGTTTCACGAGTTCCAGAAGAATTTCATCCCGCATT
>Ga0206921_10097_pt1 | contig 26256 bp, 8 predicted proteins | sample Alteio_BWOrgHeat_66_FD_152930 | JGI IMG/M metagenome (GOLD analysis project Ga0206921, IMG submission 152930) | Enriched cells from forest soil in Barre Woods Harvard Forest LTER site, Petersham, Massachusetts, United States -... | ecosystem: Environmental > Terrestrial > Soil > Temperate forest >...
TGGCGTGGTTTTTATAATATCAAAGCTTTGGGCATTAACTTGTGATACGTGCAGTACCTGCAGTAAAAATACACTTACATAAATAACTATCGTGATACGCATTGTCTGGCGTATAAAGATAATTTTTTTGGGGGGAAATTTGGGTTAGAGACTAGTGATTAGTTAATAAGAGATTAGTTGATTGGAGGCTAGTTTTTCCCTAATCCCCAATCAACTAATCTCTAATCAACTACCCTTAGTACTTCAGCACGATAAACCCGGTTTTATGTTTAGCGATACCGTTTGCGGTGTAATCCAACGTGTAAAAGTAAGTACCTTGTAACTGCATGGCCCCGGTTTTATTGGAGTGTCCGTCAAATACCCTGGTGCTATTGTCATAGCTTTTTGATTCGAATACCAGCTGGCCGCTCCTGTTCATTATCTGCAATTTATTGTCGGGATAATTAGCAATGTTTTCAATAACCAGAAAATCATTGATCCCGTCGCCATTGGGTGATACACCCTGGTGTACGTTGATGCCATCATTTTCCAATTGCGCACTTTCTATAGGTTTTTCAACGCTTACCGGTTCATAAACTGTACTTAATGCGCCCATAGCCCGGGTAACGGTGATGGTATATTTCATAATTGTTTTACCATCCTGCGCCATTACGACTATACTTTCCTGGTTGTCACCATCAACCAGTGGTTGGCTTACTGAAGAAACGCCGGATGGTGTGGCAACACCGTTTAACGTTATTTTCGAGGTTTTGTCAACCGCAGTTGGCTTAAATGTAATTGACGTTGCCGAATTGGGTACTGCCCGTGTATAACTGGTTATTGTGTTATCAAACGCCGGACTTAATACGCCGTTACTGGTTGTTAAACTGTATAGTTTGGCGTTGCTTGACGGAGCACGGGTTACAATTATTTTATAGGTTTTTGTGGTTACGCCGTTTTGGGCGGTTATCATAACGGCGATGGTATTGGGGCCTACAAGCAAAGGTATCGGATCAGATGCAGTACCCGGTACCACAGCTTTCGCACCGATCCGTATCGTCGCTGTCAGATCAGTGGTGGTTGGTGTTACTGTTACCGATTTTATGCCATTACCAAGGGCGACATTGTACGACGTATTAACGGACGTGAACAGCGGTTTTATTGTCCCCGGGCTGATGGTAAGGTTTGAAAGCGTGGCATCTGCTGATGCCGCACGGATCACGTTTATGGTGTACGTTATTTTTGTAGTGCCATCCTGGGCTGTTACTACCGTATTGATCAAATTCGACCCAACATTTAAGTTTATGCCTGCCGAAGATGTACCCGAAACTACCGGCGCGCCGTTTACGGTTATGGTTGCGGTTGGGTCAACAGTGGCCGGGGCGATCGTTATTGAAGTAACCGTATTAGCAACTGCCCGTGTGTAACTGGTTACGGTATTGCTAAATGCAGGGCTTAGGCCACCGCTGCTGGTTGTAAGGCTTAACAGCTTTGCGTTTATTGATGCCGCACGCGTTACGGTTAAGGTATAGGTTTGAGTGGTTACGCCGTCCTGTGCGGTTACCACCGTAGTAATGGTATTCGGGCCTATATTCAGCGGTAAAGCGGCTGAGGCTGTGCCTGTTGTTACCGTTGCACCGTTCACTTTCAGAGTAGACGCCGGATCGGTTGCAGTGGGGGTTAACGTAATGGATGTTATACCATTGCCAACATTAGTGGTATAAATACTGGTTCCACTTGTAAACACGGGGTTTAACGTGCCTGTACTTATCGCCAGGCTTGATAAGGTGCATACAGCAGATGGTGTTACTTTAATATTAACTGTGGCTGCCCCATTGCCCTGGGCATTATAAGCAGTAACGGCATAATTGGTTGCCGGGCTGATAACCGTGGGTGTCCCGCCGATCGCTCCAGAAGTATTACTAAATGTTAGGCCAGGCGGCAGGGCATTTATGTAAAAGCCACCAACCGGTGTTATTTTTTTAACCGTGCCGGTACCATAATCACCAACATACACGCTGCCCGCACCATCCACGCAAACGCCATAAGGCTGATTAAATCCGGCGCCTGTAGTCGCCACAGTATTCCCACCGGCAAGTATTTCCTTCACTGCACTATTAAGCTGATCCGCTACAAAAACGTTGCCTGCGCCGTCAACCGCAACGCCCGTTGGCTGATGAAATCCCGAGCCTAAGGTAACCGGAGCGCCGCCGCCAGCAGGTATCATTTTAATGGCGCTGTTGAGCTGATCGGCAACGTACACATTACCAGATGAGTCGACCGCCACCCCGGCAGGATAGTTGAAGCCAGAGGCGATTGTAATTGTAGGGCCACCACCAAAAGGGATCTTTTTTACCGCGCCGCTTCCCGCATCCCCCACGTAAACATTACCGCGGGCATCTACCGCCACGCCACTGGGGGCGTTGAAACCGGAGCCAATGATCACCGGCACGCCACCATTAAAGGGGATCTTTTTTATGTTATTAGCGCTGTTATCTGCCACATATATATTACCTGCAGCGTCGACAGCCACACCATAGGGTACTGTGAAACCCGAACCTTCAATTACCGTGGCGCCCCCGCTAATGGGTATTTTGCTGATATTCCGCGTCCCGGCATCGGCAACATAAACATTGCCGGCGGCATCAACGGCCACACCAAGCGCGGTGTTTAATCCCGCAGCTAAAATAGTCGATGAATTGGGGTATCCTGCTGATGCGGTCCCGCTATATGTTGGCAACAAAGGGGTAATTACTGTATTTACCGTATAGGTTTGCGGGCTTACATAGGATATACTTACCGTGCTCACTTTTATATTGACGACAGCTGTGCTTCCGCCGCCCAGGTTATACCCCGTAACTGTATAATTTTGCGCGGGGCTAAACGCCGTTGGCGTACCGCTGATGATACCTGTGTTGCTATCGAAATGTAATCCGGCAGGTAAAGCCGGGTTGATATAATATCCGCCTATGGGTTTTATCTCGACAACCGATGGAGCGAAAAAACTGGCGACAAATAGGTTACCGGAAGCATCTATCGTCATTCCCCAAGGGGCATTAAAGCCAGTGGCCACCACAACAGGCGCGCTCCCGTCGACAGGAACTTTTGTAATATTGTTACTTAATTTGTCAGAAACATATAAGTTGCCTGCTGCATCAATAACTATTGCAAGCGCATAATTTCCGCCAAAAGGAATAAAAACAGGCGGACCGCCATTTGCCGGATATTTCGCAATAACATTGCTGTTTCCAAAGGCTGCATAAACATTTCCTGCTATATCTACCGCCAAACTGTTGAGATAGTCGTAACCCGTTACTATGGTAACCGGTGTGCCGTTGCCGGCAGGTATCATGGTGATTGACTTATTACCTAGATCAGATACATAAACATTTCCCTTTTTATCCACTGCAACTCCATCCGGGAATGAAAAACCAGACCCTATGCTAATGGGAGCGCCCCCGCCAAACGGAATTTCCTTTACCGCATGGTTATCTTCATCCGCTATATATAAATTACCTTTTGTGTCTAATGTAATTCCGCCCGGACCAAAGAACCCTGAACCTAAAGTTATTGCACTGCCGCCCCCAACGGGAAATTCTTTTATTGCACTGGTAGATTGATCACTCGTGAACACGTCGCCGGCTGCGTCGACCGCTACGCCGTAGGGGTGGGTATACCCGGAGCCGATATTAACAAAACTCGTGCTATAGGCAGCCGCAGCAACACCATTGCTGCCAGGTGTTAAGGGAGTAATAGCAGAACCTATAAGATAGTTTTGCGGGCCATTATAACTGATAGCAGGCAATGCCGGCAAGTTAACTTTGATAATAATTGATGCTGTATTACTGCCGGCAGTATTGAATGCGGTTATGGTGTAATTAGTTGCAAGTGACTGAGCGACGGGCGTACCGCTGATTATGCCCGTAGTTGTATTAAAAACTAAACCGGGCGGCAACGCTGGGTTAATGTAATAACCACCCACAGGCGCAATTTCTTTAACCAAATTATGGCCATAGTCCGAAACGTACAAATTATCTGCCGCATCAACCGTAACCCCTATCGGGCTCGAAAATGCGCCGCTTAACGTTATCGGGTTGCCTCCCCCTGCGGGGATTTCCTTTACTGCATTGTTATTATAATCAGCTACAAAAACATTCCCCGTATTGTCAACAGCGACACCTGTTGGCAAAGAGAAGCCGGATCCGAGTGTTAATTGAGCGCCGCCATTTGCCGGCACCTCTTTAATGGCATTATTATCCTCATCAGCGACGAAAATATTTCCGAATGTATCCAGGGTGACTCCTGCAGGCGAATTGAAGCCGGAAGCTACAACTACCGGCGCGCTATTATTCGGTGCGATTTTTTTTACGGCGCCACCATCAGTAACGAAAACATTTCCACCGGCGTCGGCAGCAACACCGTATGGGAGATTAAATCCGGAACCGAAGGCGACCGCAGCACCACCGCCTGCCGGTACTTTTTCTATCGCGGTGAGGTTGCTCGCGCCAGACGCGAACACGTTTCCGTTCAAGTCTACGGCTACGCCTGTTATTGTACCATCTCCGGGATATACAATTACCGGCAAATTAGTACCCGCGAGTACTTCCTTTACATCATAATTGTCACCATCCGCAATAAAGGCGTTTCCATGACTATCCAATGCAACTCCAAAGGGATGATTAAAACCTGACCCTATTGGAATGAAATGATTACTATAGGCTGGTGATGCTACGCCCACGCTTACCGGGGCTATCGGCGCTATCGCAGAACCAGCTATTAATGTCTGCGCGCTGCCATAATTGATGGTTAGTGCATTTACCGTAATGCTTACAGATGCAACGCCTGTACCACTGCTGTTGTAGGCGACAACCGCGTAGCTTTGGGTTGCGTTTTGGATGGTAGGCGTGCCGCTGATAACACCGGTACTGTTGGAAAAACTTAATCCCGCAGGTAAGGGTGTGGTAATATAATAACCACCAACCGGCCTGATCTCTTTTACAGCGCTATTAAGCTGATCGGCAACGTATACCTTCCCCTCTGAATCAACAGCAACGCCGGCCGGACTGTTAAACCCCGGACCTACCGTAATTGGCGTATTTCCACCGGCAAATAGTTCTTTAACTGCATTATTTCCTGCATCGGCCACAAATAAATTACCCCAGGCATCTGCTGCAACCCCTGTCGGGTTATTAAAGCCTGAGCCAATAATAACCGGGGCGCCTGTCCCCAAGGGTATTTCTTTTATCACGCCATGGCCCGTGTCAGCTACATAAACATTTCCGGCTGCGTCAATCGCCACACCTTCGGGCGCTATAAACCCTGAGCCTAAAACAACCGGTACAGTCACCCCCCGCAGTATCTCTTTTACAGCGTTGTTACCATTGTCTGCTACAAAAACATCCCCTTGATCATCTGCTGCCACGCCATAAGGATGGATAAAGCCCATACCCAGCGTGACAACTGTGTTGGTACCAGCCAGGATTTCTTTCACCGCGTTATTACCATAGTCCGCAACGTATATATTGCCGAAACCATCAACGGCTACGCCGGTTGGATTACTAAAGCCGGATCCGATAATTATCGGCGTGCCACCACCAGGCGGCATCATTTTTACCTGGTTGTTGCCACCATCCGCAACATAGATATTGCTGTTTCTGTCAACCACGACACCGCCCGGGATACTAAATCCCGAACCTAAAACTGTGGCGCTGCTACTATAACCTGGGGCAGATACACCTGTACTGGTTGGCGTTAAGGGCGTTATAGCTGTCCCTGCAAGGTACGTTTGCGGGCCGCTATAACTAATAGTCGGCAGCGTCAGCTGGTTTGCTGTTTTTACTTTTGCAAATGACGAGGCTTTATGACTTTTGCTGCCATTTGTACCTGCGTGGCCGGCTTTACCGGTTGTATGTCCAATACCTGAGCAGAGTTCAGCTTTGGTACAAAACAACAATGCAATTATCATTAACGATATTTTGCAAAAAAAACTTCTTCCGCCAGGTCTGGTTTGCGCCAGCTGCAATATAATTTTCATAATAATTTACTTTATACTTGTGTATTAAAAACACCTAATAATCTGATACTTATACTATACAACTAAAAAAAGTCGGGGACAAATAAGAAACATCCATTTGCCCCCGACTTTTATGTCCATTAATTTTTTTTTATTCAATATTTCAGGACGATAAATCCCGTCTTGTGTTTAGTTATACCATTTACGCTATAATCGAGTGAGTAAAAATAAGTTCCGGGTAATTGCACCGTACCGGTTTTGTTGGAGTGCCCGTCGAACACCCGGCTCGTGTTGTCGTAACCTTTGGCTTCAAATACCAGTTGCCCGCTCCTGTTCATAATTTGTAGTTTATTATCCGGGTAATTGGTGATGTTTTCGATAATCAGAAAATCATTTATTCCGTCGCCATTCGGCGATACGGCCTGGTGGACATTGATTCCGTCATCATTTAGTATGGGGGTGTTCGTCGGCCTTTCCACAGCCACCGGTTCGTACACATTGTTCATTGATCCCATTGCCCGGGTGACCGTTACTGTGTAGACTATCGCGGTTATGCCATCCTGGGCGGTTACTATTACCTTAACAACATTATCCCCTACCACTAAAGACTGAGGCGCCGAGGCCGTTCCGGACGTGGTGAGTACGGAATTTACGACAACTGTTGCATTTTTATCAACCGTCGTTGGTGTAAAAGTAATTGAGGTAACTGAATTTGGCACTGCCCGTATATAACTGGTTGCAGTGTTAACAAAGGCAGGTGATAATACCCCGCTGCTGGTGATTAAACTTAACAGTTTGGCATTAGTTGAGGGTGCACGGGTTACGGTTATCTTATAATTTTTGGTGGTGACACCGTTTTGGGCGGTTATTACCGTGGCTACGACATTGGCTCCCACTGCTAAATTTATTGGGGCCGATGCGTTTCCGGATGTTACTGTTATGCCATTTACTTTTATCGTAGCGTTAGGATCAGTAGTAGTTGGCGTTACTATTACTGATGTGGTGCCGTTGCCCACTGCTACATTGTAAACAGTGGTCGCAGTTGCGAATACAGGTTTTAATGTGCCGGGGCTTATCGCCAGGTTTGAAAGTGACGCATCAGCTGATGCAGCCCTGGTTACAGTTATGGTATAAGTAATTTTTGTCGTGCCATCCTGTGCGGTTACAACAGTGCTGATCAAATTCGCCCCAACGTTGAGCGCTATGCTGCCCGAGGCCATGCCCGAAGCTACTGCAGCACCATTTACTGCTATGGTTGCTGTTGGATCGACCGTGGTTGGCGTTACAGTAATCGAAGTAACCGTATTGGCTACTGCCCGGGTATAACTGGTTACCGTATTGCTGAATGCCGGGCTTAATACGCCGCTACTGGTGGTGAGGCTTAACAGCTTTGCATTGTTGGATGCTGCGCGGGTTACTGATAAAGTATAGATTATCGTGGTTGCACCGTCCTGCGCGGTCACAGCGGTGCTGATTTGGTTGCTACCCACCGACAAAGGTATCGCTGCCGAAGCTGAGCCCGATGCTACCGTAGCACTGTTTACTTTTATGGTGGCTGCAGGGTCGGTTGCAGTTGGGGTTAGTACGATGGAACTTATACCGTTACCAACATTGGTGGTGTAGTTTGTTGTATTTACTGCAAATGCCGGCTTAAGCGTTCCGGGGCTTATGGCAAGGCCTGAAAGCGTTGCAATGATGCCGGCCGATACTTTTATGTTTACAATTGCTAAATTGTTGCCGGCACTGTTGTAAGCGATTATTGGATAGTTTGTGGCGGCACTTACAGCCTTTGGGGCGCCGCTGATCACACCTGTGGCGCTGGAGAAGCTTAAGCCGGCAGGTAGCGCCTTTTCTATAAAATATCCTCCAACAGGCTTAATTTGTTTAATTGCATCATTACCGAAATCAGCAACGTAAACATTTCCAATGGCATCTGTGGTAAGTTTATAAGGCAAATTATATCCCGACCCAATTGATACAGGCGTGCCGCTACCACCAATTAATTCTTTCACAACATTATTGTTCCTGTCGGTATAAAATACATTGCCCGAAAAATCAACCGATACACCATAAGTATCGTTTAACCCAGAAACCAGCGTTATTGGGGCAAGGTTTCCGGCAGGTATTTTCTTTATTGCCCCATTTGAACGGTCCGCCACATACACGTTGCCGTACGCATCCACGGCAACCGAAGTGGGCAAACTGAAACCCGAACCCAAAGTTAAGACCGTGCCACCCCCAATCGGTATTTCCTTTACAAGGTTGTTATTCGTGTCAGCTACATAAACGTTACCTGCTGCATCAACTGCAACTCCATTGGGGCCATTAAAGCCCGATCCTAGGGTGATAGGTGTACCGTTTCCGGAAGGTATCTTCTTTATTGCATTGTTGCTATAGTCGGCAACGTAAATGTTTCCGGCAGCATCAATGGTTAAATCAACGGGATTAATAAATCCCGAACCCATGGTGCTTGATGAACCGCCACCTGCAGGGTATTTCGTTACGGTAAAAGTGCCTGATTGAATTACATAAATATTATTTAATGCATCAATTGCCACGCTGTAAGGCGAAGAGGCAATAGTGTTAAGCAAAACCGGCGTACTGGAATATCCTGCCGCGCCAACGGCGCCCGCGCCGGTTGGCGATAGCGGCGAAATTGCTGTTCCTAAAGAATAGTTTTGCGGGCTGGCATAGCTTATGTTTAAGGCAGATACACTGATGTTAATATTAAACGAAGTGCTTCCGGAGCTATTATAAGCTGTAACGGTATAAAATGCGGCGGGGCTTAATTTGGTTGGCGTACCGCTGATAACCCCGGTCGAATTATCAATACTTAAACCAGCAGGCAATGCGGGGCTAACATAATACCCTCCAACCGGTGTAAACGACTGAACCGTTGAATTGTCGTAATCGGCAGTATAAACAATACCGGCGTTATCTACTGCAACACCGGTCAGCGTTTGAAAGCCTGTGGCAATTGTAATTGGCGCACCGCCGCCTACAGGTATTTCCTTTAAAGCATTATGGCCAAAATCAGCCACAAACACATTACCCAAATGATCGACTGTTACCCCGTATGGATTTAAAAAACCAGTGCCTAAAGTGATGGGTGAACCACCAGCAGCAGGGATCTTTTTAATGGTACTGGCCCCGAAATCAGCCACATAAACATTGCCCACGGAATCTACAGCAACACCTGCAGGACTGGTAAAACCCGATCCTATTACTACAGTTGCACCGCCGTTTGCAGGTATTTTTCGTACGACCCCATTAAGATAATCGGCAACGTAAACATTGCCTGCGGCATCAGCTGCAACGCCATAAGGGGCGTTATAACCTGTGCCAATGGTGGTAATAGCGCCCCCGCCGGCGAGTACTTTTTTTACCTTACCACTGCCATAGTCGGAAACATAAACATTTTCCCGTCCGTCTACAGCCACTCCATCAGGATTTTGAAACCCCGTACCAATGGTAAATGGCGCACCCCCACCTGTCGGGTACTCAGTTATCAGGCTCGAACCAAAATCAGAAAGAAAAACATTTCCGGCGCCGTCAGTACTGATCCCACGCGGATGGGCAAAGCCCGATCTGAAGGAAACGGCAAGCCCGCTGTAGCCCGCTGCTGCTACTCCGCTGCTTGTTGGCGTTAACGGGGTTATTGGCGTATTAACAATATAATTTACCGGAGTGTTATAGCTTATTACAGGTAACGCAAGCAGATTGTGTGCTTTGCTATCAGAACGCTTTATAACACCATCTGCTGTTGGAATTAGCTCTGCCCGCCTGATCCTTCCAACGGGTTTAACAACTGCATATAAATCGTTACTGAAACAAAAAAATAGGGCGAGTAAATACAACGGTAACTTACAATAGGCTACTGTTTTGAAATTGCTTAATGACAGAGGTAAAAATGTTCTCATGATGCTGTATCCTGTACTTTCGTTTATGGTTTAATGTTGACCGGTTGACTAAAGTTTGTTAAGCTGGAACCAGATGACTCCCTGCAAAATTTACTTTATTCAACCGCAACAAAACTGCGTCTTTAAGTATAGGTGTGCAATCGCACAAGTATGTGAAAATGAGAAGAATTACTAAACGGGGGTTTTAGCGGACAATGAAAAAGGACCGGAAAATAAAGTAGTTCAGGATAGCGAGGTGTGAAGGGCCTTCGGCAATCAAACCAACCGGTCGTTTATCGCTCTTACAATGGCTTCCGACCGGGAGTGAACTTCCAGTTTTTCATAAATGCAGCGGATATATGAACGGACCGTATCGACAGAAATAAAATGTTTTTGAGCGATCATTTTATAGGTCAAACCATTTACCAGGCCGGTTAGCACTTCTGTTTCCCTGGTGCTCAGAAACACCTTTTCTTTTTTCCCGATCTGTTGGTTTTGAATGTTCTGGAAGATCATCCTGGCGATAGAAGGCGTAAGGGGCGAGCCCCCTTTATAAAGGATCCGGATGTTTTCGAGTATATTTTCGGGTATGGCGCTCTTAATTAAATACCCGGAGGCGCCTGCATAAATAGCGTCCATTATTTTGTCTTCCTGTTCCACAACAGTAAGCATCAGTATACTGATGAACGGGTATTTTTCCTTAATGCGCCGGGTGTACGAAATCCCGTTCTCACCGGGGAGATCGATATCCATCAGGATAACGTCGGGGATATTTTCTGCATCGAAATTCAGATCGCTGAACGCACACTCCTGGTCGCCAACGCAAACCAGGTCATTTGATAGTTCGATCAGGCTTTTAAGTGCCTGTCGCAAATTGCGGTTGTCTTCAACTATCAGAACTTTAATTGGCATATCTTTCGAATGTACGGCATTTTATTTTCATAAGTACCCCGCATATTTATGCGATTCTGCAAATTAAGTTTATTGAGGTACCCGTGCCGGCTACACTATTCACCTTTAATTTACCGTTAATTTCAGTCGCCCTTTTTTGCATGTTTCCCAGGCCGTTACCTGTTTTCCTGTTCTCATATTCAAACCCGCAGCCGTTGTCGCTGATCTCCATTGTCAGCGTTCGTTTCTGTTTTAGCGCGAACTTAACCTCTATGTTTTCGGCCCCGCTATATTTCATTGCGTTGTTAAAGGCTTCCTTAAAAATTAAGAATAAATTCTTGCGGGTAAGCATGTCTGTTTTTAATTCGTATAAATGCTCATCCATTGCAAATGTTAACTGAACTTCCCTTGCTTCGGCAACCGGGTAGCCAAATTCTTCCATTCGCTGCATCAGCCGATATAAGTTATCGTTTTCGGGCTTGATGATCCAAACCATATCATTCATCGAATTGATCATCGACCGGGCCCGTACACCGATATCATCCACCAGGGTTTTGGTGGCGCCAATATCTGTTTCCGCCTTCTTTTTGGCAACTTCGCTAAAAATCGAGATGCTGCTTAACGTGCTCCCCAGGTCATCATGGAAATCCGATGCTATCGTCGCCCTGATCTTCTCTATCGCTTTTATATGTTTTATTTTATACTGGTACAACTGATATAACACAAATGCGATCGCGATGATCACCAGCATCCTAAACCAAAGCGCTTGCCAATACGGCGGAGAAATTGAAAACTCAAGCGAAGCTAAATGCTTATTCCATAGGCCGTTTTTGTTACCGCTTTGCACCAAAAAGGTATAATTGCCGGGTGGTAACTGTGCATAATTGGCGCTTCGTTCCGCAATGGTAAACTGCCAGTGCGGATCGATACCTTTTAGCTTATACCGAAAGTTAATATTATCAGCATCGGTATACAAAAAGGAAGTAAATGAGATGTTTATAGAGTTTTCGGTGTGCCCCAGCGCTAACTTATGATCGCCGGTTTCATTTTCATATTGCCGACGAACGGGCTGATTATTTACCGTTACACTTTCAATTACAGGGTCGGAAGGCGTCACCAGGCTGTTTTTCAGATCGGGTGTAAAAAAGGCATACCCGTTACTAAAACCAAAGACAATTTCGTTCGCGATAACACGAAATGGCGACCCGGGCGCAAATTGCATCAAAGGCGCCTGGTCAAATCGCGATGATCGATGTGAGTTCAGGTCGTAATTCAAGATCCCGGCCTCGGAATTTATCCAGACCATATTTTTCAAACAGATCACGTTCTCACAATCGGGCCTGTTTAACCCTGCAATAGTATTTATTATTTTAAAAGTGCTCGTTCTTTTATTAAATATCGAAATGCCCGAGCCTACCGCGCAAACTACCTGGTTGTTTATTGCCCTGGTAACATCGAATAAAAAATAATCGCCGGCCCCACCCTCTCCACGATAAACTACAGTTTTGTGCGAATTGACATCGTAGCTAAATAGCCCATTGCGCGACGCTATCCAAAGCATGCCATTATCATAAAAACCATTTTGCAGGTTAAATTTATGCTGGTCATCCAAACGGCTGGACTTGTTTACCGAAGCGATGCTGATTTGATGCAAAGCCAGATCATATTTATAAAGACCGAGGTTAGTAGTTATAAAACAAGTAGAAGCATTCGCCACAATTATTCTCCGGATATAGTATGCAGCCCCGACAGAATCCGGCACGGGCAGGTTTTTACTGGAAATAGCGCCTGATTGAGGGTTCCACTCAATTATCTTCTTTTGCGTTACTAAAAGCCATTCATTTTTCGACAACTGTGCAAAGTCGTAAATTTTCTGCAAGTCGTGGCCAAACTTGTAAACCTGTTCAATTTGTTTTGTTTTCCAGTTCACGCGGATCATTCCCTCCGTATAACTCGACATCCAAACCCTGGTGCTGTCATATTTATCGCCGGCAACAGTATTTATGTTCAGGCCGTTGGTATTGGTCTTACTAAGCAATCGCACCTTTAATTGCTGGTTATTGACGTCGAGCATACTCATCCCCAGCGACGTAGCGATCCACAGCCGTCCAATTTTATCACAAAATAATTTCAGTACGATGTTTCGCGGCAGCGAGTACGGATTATTATCATCGTGGACATAGTTAAATTCAACCTTTTTTGTAACGGTATTGTAAACCATCAGCCCATTGCCGTCAGTGGCTAAAAACAAGTATTTCTTTTCCCCGTCGGCCGGTAAAAACAACAAATCGGCTACAACTATATCTCTGATCTCCTTAACCTGGATAATCTCATTTAAACCTTTTAGAATAAACAAACCGCCGTTGGTGCCCAGGAAAATGGTCGAATCTTTTTTTGTTACAGCAAATACCTTTAGCGACGAGTGATTAAAAATCAAAACCGAAGCAGAGTAGCTATCCTTTTTAATATCGTATAGATAAACCCTTTCCCGGCTGGTTACCAGTATGGAGTGATCATTTATCATGGTAGTAGACAGGGGATCGGTAACATTGGCAAGCGCGGTGTACGTTAAGCTTAAGGAACGCAGATCTAACTTCACCAAACCATAGTTACATACAAACCATAAATAGTTTTTTTGAAAGCAAAAACCCTGCGTGTAGGTAATGTTATGTCGCGCATCGGTTTTAATGTAAATAAACTTGCCACTTAAATCGTCATAATAGCACAATCCGGAGGAACTAACCCACACCCGGCCGCTGCTATCCGCGGCCACGTCGGTATAATTTGATCGCAAGGTTCCCTGCCCCAATTTCAGACTACTAAAATCAATTATTTTATACCCGTCAAATCGTTGAACGCCCCTGCTGCACGTCCATATATAACCATGTTTATCCATGGTCAGATTGAGTACCGACTGGCTGAAAAAATGATTTTGGCTGTTAAAATTCTCAAAACGCCAATCCGGGTTTGGCGTAAATGCCTGGGCAAAAAGGTCAAATGGAATAAAGAACAGTAAAAAGTAAAATCCAATTTTGACCATAATTTTTAATGCCTGGTAAAACAGGCCAGGAGAAATAATTTTAGCAATATTTAAAGCTACTATAAAATAGTTGATTAGCGGTTAGTTGATTAGAAATTAGTTGATTGGAGTTTGGCGATTAGAGGTTTTATGTTTATTGGTCGTTACCCCATTTCTATAAATGGGGTAACGACCAATAAAGCTGACATATATCTAAAAATTCTTCCTGATGAGAAAATGAGACGCGTGATTATAAATACACAGGCGTGCAAGAATTGATATACCTGACAATCAGTTATTTATCGGCGCACAAAACTTTAATATACTGATAATCAGCGTGTTTCACAGCGTTCCGGGTGTTCCGCGTGTAAAAATGGAACGCTTCGCCTGCTGTCTCTAACCTCTAATTAACTAACCATCAATACTTCAGCACGATAAACCCGGTTTTATGCCTGATATGGCCGTTGACCGCATAATCAAGCGAGTAAAAGTAAGTTCCCGGTAATTGCATTGCCCCGTTTTTGTTGCTGTGCCCGTCAAATACTTTCGAGCTGTTGTCGTAGCCATTTGCTTCGAATACCAGGATCCCGTTACGGTTCATGATTTGCAGTTTATTTTCAGGATGATCAGCTATTCCATCTATTACCAGGAAATCATTGATACCATCGCCGTTGGGTGACAATCCCTGGTGAACGTTGATGCCGTCGTCTGTAAGCCGGGTGTTTTCATTTGGTTTCTCCACTCCTACCGGTTCATAAATGCTGTTCATTGAACCTGCCGCACGGGTTACGGTTACGGTGTAAGTAATAGCGGTTACGCCATCCTGCGCCGTTACCTTAATATTTTCAACATTGCTGCCAACAACCAAAGTTTGCGGGGCCGAAGCAGTACCGGACGCAGTAGCAACTCCATTTACCATGATCGTAGCGGTTTTATCAACAACCGTTGGGGTAAACGTTATGGACGTTACCGAATTGGGCACCGCCCTGGTGTAACTGGTAATAGTATTGTTAAACGCCGGGTTTAATACACCACTACTGGTTGTTAAACTGAGCAATTTGGCGTTGGTGGATGGCGCCCTGGTTACCGTAATTTTGTAATTTTTAGTGGTTACCCCATTTTGCGCCGTAATTACGGTTGTGATAACGTTTGCCCCCACTGCCAAAGTAATGGCCCCGGATGCGGAACCGGAAGCTACCGTTACCCCATTTACCTTTACAGTTGCGCCGTGGTCGGTTGTGGTTGGCGTAACAGTGGCAGAAGTTACGCCATTACCGACCGCTACATTGTAGGCGGTAGTGCCGCTGGCAAATACAGGCTTTAAAGCACCGGTGCTGATGGTGAGACTTGAAAGCGTAGCATCGGGCGATGGGCCCCTATTTACGGTAATGGTATAGGTGAGTTTTGTTGCCCCGTCCTGGGCTGTTACTACGGTGCTGATCACATTATCGCCGACATTTAATGCAATAGTGCCTGATGCGGTGCCGGAAGTTACCGCTGTGCCGTTTACTGTAATGGTTGCGCTGGGATCGACCGACGCGGGCGTAATGGCAATGCCGGTTACCGCATTGCCCACCGATTTGGTGTAACTGAATACCGCATTGTTAAATGCCGGGCTAAGTACCCCGCTACTGGTAGTTAAACTCAACAATTTGGCATTGGTGGAAGCCGCCCTTGTTACGGTTAACGTATACGTTTTAGTGGTTACACCATTTTGTGCTGTAACCACGGTGGTAATGGTATTTTGGCCGACATTTAGCGGCAAAGCGCCGGATGCAGCGCCCGAGGCAACGGTAACGCCGTTTACTTTTATGGTTGCCAATGGATCAGTAGCCGTTGGGGTGATGTTGATGGTAGTAATACCGTTGCCCACGTTATCGATATACGCGGTGGTGCCGCTGGCAAACACCGGCTTTAAAGTACCGCTGCTTAGGGCAAGGTTTGAAAGCGTGGCAACTGATGGCGCCAAACCAATAGCAATATTTACCGTTGTTGATTTGCTGCCAAAATTATTGTACCCGGTAACCACGTAGTTTGCTGCCGGTGTAATGGTGGTTGGTGTCCCGCTGATGATACCAGTATTGCTGTTGAGTATTAAACCTGCCGGCAAAAAAGGCTTCACAAAGTAATTACCTACCGGCGGTATTTTGGTTATCCCGGTAGTAGCGCTCTGGTCGGCCATGTAAACATTGCCGTAGCCGTCAACGGCCACGCCGTATGTTCGTACACCCAAGCCCTTGCCTATCAGGATCATCGCGCTGCCATCCGCAGGGAACATTTTTATGGCATCGAAAGTGGCGGTATTGTCTGCTACATACACATTTCCGCCGCCATCGACTGCTATACCGTAGGGCATGGACAGGCCCGAACCAATGAAGGTATTTGGGCTGCCATCGGCATGTACCTCAGTTACGGATGCACCTCCGTTGGTAACTTCAAATAAATTGCCCGAACCATCAACCGCAAGCGCAAACGAACCGCTTACAGCATTGGGTACTTTGGTGCCTGCGCCTCCGCCTGGGGGTATTTTGGTTATCATCCCGTTGCCTTTATCTACATACACATTGTCGGCTTTATCTGTGGCTATACCATATATTAATGAAGAAAAACCGGAGGCTATAGTTATGGTACTGCCGTCGGATGCTAATATCTCTTTTAATGCCGAATGACCCTGATCGGCCACAAACACATTGCCCTGGCTATCAACAGCCACGCCCGACACCTGGCTAAAGCCTGTCCCTATAGATACGGGTGCGCCCCCGCCAACCGGGATCTTATAGACCAGGTGATCCTGATAATCGCCTACATACATATTGCCTGCCGCATCAAAGGCTACAGACGTAGGACCACCGAAGCCCGAGCCCACCATAGTTGACCCATTGATGCTGTAATTACGCGGGGCCACCGCGCCACCGGTGCTTACCGGCGCCAGGGGCGTAATAGCCACGCCGGGCTGGTAGGTTTTAGGCGTGCTGTAGCTAAATATGGGCACGTTAGGATTAACGGTTATGGTAACGGATGAAGTGCCCATGCCCAGGCTGTCATAAGCGGCAATACTATAGTTTGTGGTTAGGCCGCCCGCGGTTGGCTTCCCGCTGATCACCCCTGTTGTATTGTTAAAATTTAATCCCGCAGGTAAAAATGGCCATATAAAAACGCCACCCGTTGGTTTAATTTCGTACGCGTTGCTGGAAAAGGAATTGGCCACATACACATTGCCCACAGGATCGACACATACCCCCGCCGGGTGATTGAATCCTGTTGCCACCACATTAACGGTATTGGTGCCTGCGGGAAATTCAACCACACGATTGTTATTGTTGTCGCCAACATATACGTTACCCGAACCATCCACCGCAATCCCGATCGGGCTATTGAGGCCCGAGCCGATTTGCGTAACTGTGCCGTCAATGGCGGAGATTTTGGCGATGGTAGTGGCCAGTTCGGATACGACATACATATTTCCGGCATTATCAAAGGCAAGTCCTTCAGCATCAGGATAACCCGATGCTACCACAACCGGTGTGCCGCCACCCGGCGGTATTTTTTTTACTGTGCCGCCGCTGTACTCTGTAAAATAAATATAGCCCAAACCGTCAACGGCCACGCCCGTAGGGCTGCTAAGGCCGCTCACAAGGGTAAGTACTTTGTTAGTACCGGCCCTGATCTCGTTAATGGCGCCGCCGCCATCGTTGGCCACGTAAATATTGCCGGCAGCATCTGTACATATACCGAACGCGCTGCTAAAGCTGCCGCTACCAAGGGTTATTGCGGCGCCGCCGCCCGCAGGGTATTCTTTTACAGCGTTGCCGCTGGTGATAAATACATTTCCAGTATTATCAACAGCTACACCATCGGGCAAATTTAACCCGGTTGCAAAAACCTGGCTGGCGCCATAAGATAGTGCCTTGAGCGGCCCGCCCGGATTAGTGGGCGTTAACGGCGCAATGGTAGTGCCAACATGATAGGTTTGCGGACTGGCGTAAGTTAATGCCGGCACATCTGCCGACTGGTATACGTTTATTACATAATAAATGTAAGTGGTCCCATCCTGTGCCGTAACTTTTACTTCTACCGTGAGGCCATTTGCCGGTATAGTTAAAGCGGCAGATGATGACCCTGATGCTACGGGTGAGCCATTTACGAGGATTGTCGCATTTACGTCACTGGCTGTTGGTGTTACCGTTACCGACGTGACGAAGTAACTCACATCTACCCCATAATTATTGTTGCCCTGCGTGAAAGCCGGCGAAAGTGTGCCGTTACTTACGGTGAGGTTAGAAAGATAATCGTTACCTGACGGCCTGTTTACGGTGAGCGTATACGTTTTGGTAGCGCCGCCAACCGGGGCCGTTACCACAATTGTAAAAACGTTTGCCCCCGTAACAATGTTCACACTTCCTGAACTCGATCCGGACGCAACGGTACTGCCATTTACTGTAATGGTGGCGCCTGCGTTCGCTGCTGTAGGCACTAAGCTAAAGAATGCGGTGTTACTTGTTACCGCAGCAGTATAGCTTGTTACCGCGCTGCTAAAAGAAGGCGTTAACGTACCGGTACTTATGGTTAAGTTGGACAGGTCGGGCGTGTTTGCGTTAACGGTTATGCTTATTGTTGCCGAAGCGTTGCCTGAGGTATTGTAACCGGTAACAGTATATGTGGTAGCGGGGCTGCCGGCGGTTGGTGTTCCGCTGATAACCCCTGTGCTGTTGTTAAAACTTAAGCCGGCAGGAAGCGGTTTATCGATGTAATATCCGCCCGTGGGTTTAACCTCGGAAACGATGGGGCTGGTAGAACTATTACTACCTGAAAAAACGGCGCCGGCGCCGCTTACTGTAACGCTCTCGGGCGAAGTCATGGTGCGCACAGTGGTCACCGCTCCGCCGCTTGCGGGTATCTCTTTAATTTTATTGTTATTCAAATCGGCAACAAAAACATTCCCGGCGTTATCAACGGCAACGTCGTAAGGGCCGCTAAAGCCGCTGCCAATTGTAGTAACCGTGCCGCTGCCGGCAGCTATCTTTTTTACAGCATTATTGCCGCTGTCGGCTACATACACGTTGTTGGCAGCGTCGATTGCAACGCCCGCAGGACCGCTAAATCCCGACCCCAAACTAACTACTGTATTGGTACCTGCCAATACTTCTTTTATCACTGTTGCCTGCGCATCGGCCACGTAAACATTGCCCGCAGCATCTAAAGCAACTCCATAAGGCTGCGAAAACCCGGAACCTATATTGGTTGTGGCGTTATTGCTTACCTGGATTTTTTTTATGTTGCCGCCAAAAAGATCGGCCACGTATACGAATGTGCCGCTTGCATTCACTGCAACGCCGGCCGGGGCTGCTATACCCGTCCCTAAATTTACGCGAGAGCCGCCTCCAACAGGTATTTTTACAACAAAACCGGTCCCGCCATCGCTCACATAAGCATTTCCGGCGGTATCAAAAGCAACGCGGTATGGAGCGTTAAAACCTGAGGCGAAAGTGGTAACAGAACCATATCCGGGCGCTGCAACGCCGCTGCTGGTTGGCGTAAGCGGCGTGATAGCCTGGCCCGCATAATAAGTTTGCGGCGTTGTATAACTTATTGTCGGCAGCACGAGCAGGTTGGGCTTGTGCTTTGCCAATGCATCAGCTTTTATTGTAATTTTTCCTTCGGCTATATGCGCACCTGATGTCGTAGTTTTAGCATACACGCTGTTGCCGAAACAAAATAAAATCAGGATTAAAACAGCGCGTTTTATATAAACAGCGAGCTCCGGAGAAAAGGTTGCAAGAGATAAAGCAGTTTTCATGATGTTATTCTTATTAATTTAGGTAGATGATGCGATGGTAGGATGATTTAATATTTGATCACGATAAACCCGGTTTTGTGTTTGCTGATGCCCTGGTCGGTATAGTCCAGCGAATAAAAATAGGTGCCGGGTAGTTGCATTTGCCCGTTTTTATTGGAGTGACCATCAAAAACTTTGGTACTGTTGTCATACCCTTTCGCCTCAAATACCAGTTGCCCGCTGCGGTTCATGATCAGCAATTTATTGTCGGGGTGGTTGCTGATGCCATCGATCAACAGAAAATCATTAACACCGTCGCCATTAGGTGATATTGCAGCGTGTACGGTAATATTGTCTTCAGCAATCTGTGGGCTTCCATTCGGCCTCTCCACTCCCACCGGATCATAAATTGTATTTAATGATCCGGTGGCACGGTTTACGGTAACTGTATAGGTAATGGCGGTTACGCCATCCTGCGCGGTTACCTTAATATTTTCGGTATTGCTGCCTACAACCAGGGGTTGGGCCGCTGATGCAACACCTGATGTTGCGGCCACGCCGTTTATCGTTATGGTTGCCGTTTTATCAACAAGGGTTGGGGTAAATGTTATAGATGTTGCCGAGTTAGGTACTGCCCGGGTGTAGCTGGTAATGGTGTTGTTAAACGCCGGGCTTACGGCACCGTTACTGGTAGTTAAACTCAATAGCTTGGCGTTTGTTGATGGTGCGCGGGTTACCGCAATGGTATACGTTTTTGTTGTTACCCCATCCTGGGCAGTTACTATAGTACTGATCTTATTGCTGCCAACCGTTAATGCGATTGTCGGCGATGCTGCCCCCGAGGCAACGGTTTTGCCGTTTACGGTTAGCCGCGCATTTACATCGCTGGTGGTAGGTGTTACGGTGACAGAAGTTACGCCATTACCGACAGAAACGGTATAAGCCAGCGTGCCGGTTGCAAAAACGGGTTTTAAATTACCGGTACTAATGGCTAAAACGGCAAGTTTAGCATTGCTGGAAGCTGCGCGTGTTACCGATACCTTGTACGTTTTTGCACTTCCGTTTTGCGCCGTTACAATGGTATTGATGACGTTGGTGCCCACGCTTAAAGCTATTGCCCCCGATGCAGTGCCCGAAGCCACAGCCGACCCATTTACCTGGACAGTAGCTGTCGGATCATTAACTGTTGGGGTTATGGTTATGGATGTTACACTGTTCGGCACCGCATCTGTATAAGCCGTAGTGGCCGGTGCAAACGCCGGGTTTAGTGTGCCGGTGTTTACAGCCAGGTTTGAAAGCGTGGCATCCGCTGAGGCTGCGCGGGTTACTGTTACAGCATAGATTATTTTGGTGACACCATCCTGGGCAGTTACAACAGTGTTAATCACAGTACTGCCTACCGGCAAAACGATAGCCCCGGAAGCGCTGCCGGAGGTTACAGCAGCGCCGTTAACGGTTACGGTAGCAGTTGGATCAACGGTTGTGGGTGTAAATGTGATAGATGTAACCGTATTACCAACCGACTTGGTGTAACTGGTTATGGTATTGTTAAAACCGGGGGTTAATACCCCTGCATTGGTGGTATAACTTAAAAGTTTGGCGTTGGTTGATGCGGCCCGGGTTATTGTTATGGTGTAGGTTTGCACGGTTACACCATCCTGGGCAGTTACAACGGTATTGATGGTATTTTGCCCAACAGCTAACGCGATAGCTGGTGATGCCGAGCCAGATGCTACCGTGCTTCCGTTTATTTTAACAGTGGCAGTTGCATCGCTGGTGGTGGGTGTAACCGTCATTGTTGTTACCCCGTTGCCAACTAACGCGGTATAGCCGGTAGTTGCGGATGTAAACCCGGGTTTTAAGGTACCTGTGCTGATGGTTAATCCTGCGAGGTTTGCATTTGACGCCCCGGTGCGATTTACAGTTAGTGTATAGGTTTTAGTTGTGGTACCATCAGTGCCGGTTACCACGATGCTGATGGCATTGGGCCCTACATTTAAAGGCAATGCAGCAGATGCACTGCCTGATGCAACGGCCGAGCCGTTTACCCTTACCGTTGCCCCGGCGGTAAAAACGGTTGGCGTTACGGTTGTGGAAGTGGTGGCGTTGGGCACACTTGCTGTATAGGCTGTTGTATTAGCATCAAAAGCGGGTGATAACGAACCGCCGCTTGTTGTTAAACCTGAAAGATTGGCGTTGACGGTTACCTTCAGGCTAAAAGTTTTGGTGTTACTGCCAGCGGGGTTACGTGCAACAACTGTGTAGGTAGTAGCGGGGCTCAATACCGTAGGCGTTCCGCTGATAACACCTGTGAACTCGCTGAATTGAAGGCCTGCAGGTAAAGCAGGTTTTAAAAAATACCCCCCAACAGGCTGTACTTCTTTGATTGTATTGTTGCCGGTATCGGCAATGTAAATATTGCCCGCGTTATCCACCATTATCCCTTCGGGGCTATTAAACTCCGTCCCTAAAGCTTCGGCGGCAGCGCTCACATTGGGATTAACCCTGTATATCGTATGATCGCTTTGCCCCACAATATAAATTATGCCGCCGGCATCTACCGCAACGCCAAATGGGCTACCAATGCCAAAGGTCACCAACTGCGGCGTACCTCCGCCTGCATTGATCCTTTCAATGGCGCCGGAGCCGGTTTCGGCTACGTATACGTTGCCCGCTGCATCAACCGCAACACCTGATGGTGCATTAAGACCCGATGCAAGCGTGGTGGTGGTAGTGCCATTGGGCGAGATCTTTTTAATGGCGTTGTTGCCCTTATCTGCTACATAAACATAGCCGGCGGCGTCAACAGCTATACCTAATGGTGCGCTAAAACCGCTTCCCCAGGTTATAGGCGCGCCATTTCCGGCAGGTATTTTCTTTACTGCATTATTGCCATTATCTGCCACATATACATTGCCGGCGGCGTCAACAGCAACCCCGGTTGGTTTATTAAAACCCGAGCCAAGCGTTGTAGTGCCCCTGCCCGCTATTTCTTTCACCGCATTATTGCCCCGGTCGGCTACGTATATGTTTCCCAACGCGTCCTTTGCAACGCCGTTTGGTAAACTAAAGCCGGTGCCTACCTTGGTGGCTCTAGGGTAATAAACAAAATTACCTACCGGGCCGCCGGTACTTGCCGGACCGGCGGGAGTAATAACCGCATTAATGCCGTAAGCCTGTGGAGTGGCATAGCTGATCACCGGCGCGGCAGGCATGTTAACCGTAATATTCAGGGTGTCTGTTACTGCAGTTTGGTTGCCTAAAGTATCTACCTTGCAGGCGCTGACAACATAATTAGTTGATGGGCTTGATGCAAGGGGCGTACCGCTGATAACACCCGTTTCGCTATTGAACAATAAGCCCGAAGGTAAAGCATGATCGACGAAATAGCCGCCCTCCGGCAGGTATTTAATCACGCCGCTATTGCCAAGGTAGCCATCCTGCGATGCCGCATAAACATTGCCCGCCCCATCTACGGCTATGCCGAATACCTGGTTGGGCATGTTATTAAATGCGCCTTCGGATTGGCTCGTTTCATTCAAATGTTTATATAAAATCAAGTTATTGTCCCCAAAGGCATTGTAGACTTCAACGTATAATGTACCTGATGCGTCTATTGTCATTTCGGAAGGCAAGGTAACCACGCCGGAATTAATCTCCTGGAAATTCACGACACTGATCGCGCCCTCGGTATTGATCTCTTTTACTTCGTTATTATGCGAATCGGCCACATACAAATTCCCAAAAGCATCCAGCACCACTCCTACCGGATAGTTGAACCCGGTACCTATCACCGTTGTAGTATTAGTGCCTGTCAAAATCTTTTTTATTTTGCCGGAATTATATTCTGCAACATATACGTTTCCTGCCGCATCAACCGCTAATCCGACAGGACCACTGATGCCAGTGCCGATCGGAATTTTATCGCCCGTTCCGGCCGTAATCTTTATCACCTGGCTGGCAGTGTAATCCGATACATATAAGTTTCCGCTTGCGTCGATTGTTACGTTGGTCAAGCCACTGAAGCCGAAGGCAATTGAATGCACCGTTAAACTGCCGGCGAAGATCTCATCCACTTCCTGTGCCTGTGCGATGTAAAGGTTGCCGGCTGCATCAGAAACTATGCCGTATGGCGAGGTGTACGCCGATAAAGCCAGCGGGATCGAATTTTTATCGCCATAATAGTCGTACTGATATGGGCTGATATTGCTGCTGGATGGCGTAAGCGCAACGGCCTGGCCTGCTGTAAAGGTTTGCGGGCTGCCATAGCTGAGCGCGGGGCCGCCGTCAAAAGCTCGGGCTACGCTATGCGATCTGGTTTTTTTGTGTTTATGCCCTGTTTTGCCCGGGCCGGCAAAGGCCGGATGCGTTAAAAACAGCAATATCGCCGCAATGCCCAGCATGACGGGATTTAATAAGCGTTTTGCGGTACGGAAAACGATGCTTAAAGCATCGCTGAGTAGAATTGTTTTCATAGAGCAAGCTTTGTTTTACAAAACTTGCTCAATTAAATAACAGTTAAAATACCACGATGGGGGGATAGTTTTTTACACTAGTTTTTCGTTCAGGGCTTTGCTTACTGCTTCTATTTGGGAGTTCACATGCAGCTTGTCGTAAATATGCTTGGTGTGCGTTCTGATGGTTTCGGTGCTTATATAAAGTGCAGCCGCGATCATTTTAAAACTGTTCCCCTGCGATAATGCCAGCAAGATCTCGTTTTCGCGCCGGGTTAAATTATAGTTGTTATTTATTTTTTGATCGCACATACTATCTAACACCATCCTCGCAATAACCGGGCTCATCGGCGCCCCGCCCTCCAGGATCTCCTCGATAGCGCCGATCAGCTTACCCGAAATGTGCTTTTTAAGCAAATAACCGTTTGCCCCATTATAAATAGCCTTAAAAACGTGTTCATTATCGTCAAAAACGGTAAGCATAATTACCGGTACCTTGCTGTTAAAGGCCCGTATTGTTTTTACTGCCTCAATACCGTTTACGCCGGGCATATCAATATCCATCAATATTACATCGGGATTTAACTTTTTTACCTGCTCCCCCACAATGGTACAATCACCGAACGCCCCAACCACCTGGTAATCATCAGTTAAAGCAAGCAGGCTGCATACACTTTCGCGTAAGTTTCGGTTGTCTTCGTATATAACAATATTGTGCATATTAACCCGGATATTAATTGGTAAAACGATGTCAAGGTAATTATCTTTTATCTGTTGTTATATACCCATATGATGGGACTGGCAGCGCCAGGGTAATACGCGTACCAGCGCCGGGTGCCGTAGTGATCCCGAAAGTTGCACGCATTTGGTTTGCCCGGCTTTGCATGTTTCTTAAACCGTTGCCGCTATGCTGCGTCAAAGGGTCAAAGCCTTTGCCATTGTCTTCGATCGCCATTAAAAACCGGGCGGCATTTTTTTGGAATTTGATAGTTACTAAAGTTGCGGCGCTATATTTTGCAATATTATTTATGGTCTCCTTAAAAATCAAATACAGGTCTTTGCGTTCGTCCACCCCTAACTTTATATCGCTCAGCTTATTTTCGCCGCTGAATTCAAACCGGATACCGGCGGGCTCCAATATCGACGCCGCAAAATCTTTCATTTTAAAGATCGTTTTTCCCAGCGAATCGTTCGCCGGGTTAATGGCCCAAACAATATCGCTCATGCTTTCCATAATGGTGAATGAGCTATCGGCTATTTTTTCCAGGTCGCGGGTAGCGGTTACATTGCCATTAACTCTCCGCAATGCTACCTGGCTCAGGATATTGATACTACTTAAGGTTGATCCGATGTCATCATGCAGGTTACGGGCAATGCTGTTACGCATTTGCTCCATTTCGAGCATCCGGCTTGCCTTTTGTACGGCGGCAGACCTGGCAAGTACCAAAAACCCGATGATGAGCAGCATCACGAACACTATTGCCGCGCCGTACCACAATACTTTTTGCCTCGATAAGTTGGCCTGGTATAATAATTTATCCTTCCGTAAAACGGTAAGCTCCTTTTCCTTTTTTTCAAGGTTATACCGCTGCTCCATTTCATTTACCTGTAATTTAAGCGACTGGCTTTTTATGCTGTCCGAAACGTTATGGTATTTTTCGCTGTAGGCAAGCGCTAAATCGTATTGTTTGTTTTTTGCATAAAAGTCCGACAGGTGTTTGTAGTTGTTGATCTCGGTACTTTTATCACCCATTTTTAATGCGGTGCCAAGCGTGTTCAAAAATGTTTTTTCGGTTTTTTGCTGGTGCAGCAAATTGGTTTGCAGGTTGGCCTTTTCGGCATTTACTATGGATAGATGGGCGGTATCGCGCAATTGTGTAAAAATGGCGGCGCTGTTATCAAAATATTCCCGCGCGTTGTTCCAATCTTTTTCTTCAGCATAAAACTTCCCTATCGCCAGTTCGGTGGCCGCTTCATCAATCGGCAGTTTTAGTTCTTTATTGATAGCCAATGCCGCTTTATAATTTTTTAATGCTTCGGTAGGGTTATGCAAGTTTTGTTTTATCTCGCCGACTGCCATGTAAGCGCTGGCCATTCCGCGGTTGTCATTCAGGGACATTTTTATTTCGATGGAGTGCAACGCATAAGGCATAGCGGCGGAAAATTGATTTAGCTTGATAAAATCGTTGGCTATTTCCTGGTAGCAAAATGAGATGCCGCGCCGG
>Ga0206921_10098_pt1 | contig 26162 bp, 18 predicted proteins | sample Alteio_BWOrgHeat_66_FD_152930 | JGI IMG/M metagenome (GOLD analysis project Ga0206921, IMG submission 152930) | Enriched cells from forest soil in Barre Woods Harvard Forest LTER site, Petersham, Massachusetts, United States -... | ecosystem: Environmental > Terrestrial > Soil > Temperate forest >...
ACAGCTTCCTTGGTCTTAAGCTCGCCCAGCGAGACATTTGGCTGAATATCATGCGTAAAATAAGGCAAAAGCGAATCAAAGTATCCTTTCATAAAAGGGTCAGGTGGCAGTAAACGCATCGGCTCGCCGGTATATTTTAATCCGGGAGTAATGTTATGTTCAATGCTGTACCGGCGCAGAAAATCCTGGCCGAAAAAAATATTTATGGATACAAACTCCCCTCCTGCCGGCGGCACCTTTATTGATTTTACCAGTTGATTCCGGCGGATAAGGCCAATTGAACCCTCTTTTATAACAGTTCTGCCAGTTCCGGTTTGAAGATGGATCTCTCCGGATTTTACATAAGCCAAAGCATGCTCCTCAACAAACTGCTCAAACCCGCGCTGTTTTCGATAAACACAGGAGTAGAGTAGGTTGTTTAATTGTATGTGGCTTTTATCTTCCATGGGTTAGTCATTGGGCATTGGTCATTGTCTGCACGGCAAATTAGTAATTTAACTGCATCAAAAATCCGAAATTGATCCGCTAGCCAGCGGACGACATCCGAAATTAAAATTATTTCAACTGGCTCATCAGTATTTTATCAAACAACCTGTCGGGTAATAACCAGCGCATAAATAAAGCGGGCTTAGCCATATAGCCACCGGAATATCTTGTTTTAGGTTTTTTGGATTGAATTGCTTTTCGCACAAGATTGACGATCACCAACGGATCGGCGTTATTAGCTTCTGTCTTTTTAAATGACACCGCAAATCTATCTATCAGCGATTTATACACCGGATTCCCCGATGTTTTTTTCAAGTTATCTGCTGCTATAGTACTCCATTCCGATTTTACACCTCCGGGTTCTATCACCACTACATCTATACCAAATTGTTCCACCTCGTTGCGCATGCTGTCGCTTAATGCCTCCAGTGCAAATTTACTGGCGTGGTACCATCCGCCCAGGGGCGTAGTTATTTTGCCACCAATAGAGGAGATGTTAATGATCCGGCCAAAGTGTTGTTTTCGCATATAGGGTATCACCAATTGCGAAAGCCGAACCGCACCAAACACATTAACATCAAGCTGGTATTTGGCGTCTTTTATAGATACGTCTTCAAACGGGCCATATGAGCCAAATCCGGCATTGTTTACCAGTACGTCTATCCTTCCTTCTGTTTTTATGATGGTGTCAACACCATTAACCATCGAGGTTTCATCGGTGACGTCCATTTCCAATATTTTGACGCCCAACTTGCGGATGTCTTCCATTTTATCCAACCGGCGTGCAGCACCGTAAACGATATGGCCATCGGCCAACAAATGCCTGGCGAAATCCTTGCCCATACCGGCCGATGCGCCGGTTATTAATATTACCTTTTTCATTGTCTTAATTTTAGTTTTTGTTTTGATCTGTTTACAAAACAAAGGTCGCGCTAAAACAAAGGGCCAGGTTTGCTGTAAGGCTCAATGTTACTTTGGTGAGAGGCTCGGGGTTAGAGGTTAGTTGAGTGGAGATCGGAGACTAGGTCGCACGTCCCAACCCGCAGTCTGTATCCCCACAGACTGCTTTTTATCTTGCCCCTCCGCTGGCTCTGTGTCTCCACGGCCAGCCTTTATCTCGCAAGAAAACGGATATGATGTGCCGATTTGCGAGTTGATTTCTTAAACCTATTCGCTTTTCAAACTCCTTACGGGGTTGGTTACGGCAACTTTTATGGTTTGATAGCTAATTACCAATATCGACACAATAATAATTGCTAATGCAGGCGCCAGCAGCACCCAAAAACCGATCTTGATGTGATAGGCATACCCTTGCAGCCATTTATGCATTATAAGCCACGTTATGGGCAGGGCTATAATTACTGCCAGTGCAATCAGTTTTACAAAATCTTTAGCCAGCAACACTAATATCTGGCTTAAAGCAGCGCCTAATACTTTTCTTATCCCAATTTCCTTTGTCCTTTGTGTTGCTACCAGCAGGGCCAACCCATACAAGCCCAGGCAGGCAATTAAAATAGATAGCGCAGTGAAATAGTTAAAAAGCCTGATGATTGTGATATCCTTTTGGTAAAGGGTATTAAAGCCATCGTCCATAAAAGTATAATTGAAGGGGAAATCGGGGAAATTGTTTTGCCAGGCTGCTTTAACCAACTTTAAATTGCCGGGGTTTAGTTTTACCAAAACCGATGTTGGCTTGGGCGTACCATAGACCATCACCAGCGGCGCAATAGGGTTATGCATGGAACTGTAATGGAAATTTTTAACCACGCCCGTTACGTAGCCCTTGCGATCCAACCCTTCAATTTTTTGCCCTATGGGCTTTTTCCATCCCATTTGATCAACAAACGCTTCGTTTACGATGAAGCCCTCTTTTTTATCCGTAGCAATACCGTCGGAAAAGTTTCTGCCGGCCGATAGTTTCATATCTAACAAGGGAATAAACTTATCATCGATCAAAAAATAGTTGGACATTAACTCCCGTTTCACGCCATTATTCGACGCCAGGGTTGTGGATTTAACGGGAGCGCTATAGTCTTTTTGAAAATCATTACCGGTAGAAGTACCATTTACACTGCTCAATTGCCTTAAGGCGTTATTAAATGGCTGCACCCGAAGCAATGCCACCGAATCATCAGGTAGCGATATGTTTAAAACCTGCTTTTGGTCATACCCTAACGATTTATGCTGAACAAAATTGATCTGCCTGTTCATAATAAACGCACCTGCTATCATCACCGTTGCCGCAATAAACTGGGTAACCGTAATCACTTTTCGCAGTGTTAACCCCTTAGCATTAAACTTAAAATTTGATTTAAGCACAGTTACCGGCTGGAACGACGACAGCACAAAGGCCGGGTACAAGCCTGTTAATAACGAGGCTGCCAGTACGATGAGGCAGATACCCCAAAAACTAAACTGCGAATCTGCTATGGCAATTTTTGAATGCAGTAATCCGTTTAAAAATGGCAGCATAATAAACATTAACCCAATAGCGATAATCAGGGCTATTGAAGTAATAAAAAAGGATTCAAACAAAAACTGCCGGATGAGGCTGGACTGTAAAGCGCCGTTTACCTTCCTCACGCCTACTTCCTTAGCCCGTTCAGTAGCGCGGGCGGTTGAAAGATTGATGTAATTGAGCAAGGCAATAATTAATATCACGATAGCCAGGATCGAAAAAATATACACCAATTGCTTATCGCCTTTTTCAGTATCGCCAAGATTTCCCGAGGCAAAATGAACGTCTTTTAAGTGCTCGATATTAAATTTAAGCGAATATTTGGCAGCACCAACTTTATTCAGTTCGGGTTGAATATCTTTTTTAGATATAACAGCCAGTTTATTAGCAAAGGCCGCGTAATTAACGGTTTGCTTGAAAAGGACAAAAGTGTAAACCGAAAAGTCGTCATCCAGCCATTTGGTAATTTTTTCAAAGTCTGCCGGCAGCAGGGCATCAATTTTTAAGTCCGAGTTTTCCGGCAGATCAGCCAGCACAGCCGACACCTTGTAAATTACATTATTACAGGTAATGTTTTTACCCATGACATTGGTTCGTCCGAAATATTTTTCCGCCAAAGCAGCGGTGATGACGATGCTATGCGGATCAGTCAACGCGCCGGCAGGGCCGCCTTCAACAAAACGATAGGTAAAAACATTAAACACATTCGCATCTGCTTTGTAAACAAAATCCGCATTAAACAACTGGTTATCAACCTTCATTACGGCCTTTACCGGTTCAAAGCGAACGGCTGTTTCAACTTCCGGGTAATTGTGCTTTAGCGTTGTTGCCAGCAGCGTGGGCGACAGGGCGATGGTAACATTATCCGACTCGGGTGTGTGCATTACATTGGTGAGTCGCACTATCCTGTTCTTATTAACATGGTAAGCATCGTAGCTCAGTTCATAATTCACATAAAGCGAAATCAGCAGGCAGGCGGCGATCCCTATTGATAACCCGCCGATGTTAATGAATGAAAAAGCTTTATGACGGATCAGATTGCGCCAGGCTATTTTAAGGTAGTTTTTGAGCATATGCCAGGTTTTGATGGAGCAAATGTATTTGATCAATCACCCCCAAAAAAGTTATTTAACACTGGATAGCAGGTATTTAACAGAAATTAACAACAATTAACGTAGATGCAGCAGAAGCAACCTTAAGTTGGGAAGTGGCGGGGATTAAAATATCTCGCCCACATCAATAAACAGCCCCCGCGAGCCTTGCCGCCCGAAGCCATAGTCGATGGCGATATTGGTTTTTGATATGGTATTCAGTTTGATGCGGATACCCGGACCATAGCCGGGCTGAATGGCCTGTAATTTGGTGCCGGGCGCGGCGGATAATGATTGTCCGTTTAAAAAAACTACGCCGCCCAGCAGGCCGTTGTCGGAGATTTTATAGCGGTACTCAGCCTCTGCATAAACCATCTGTGCACCGCGGAAACGCCCCTGTATATAACCCCTTCCCGTTACCGAAAAGGTGTCCCATTGCGTGGCAGGTAAGTCAAGGTAAGCTGGTCGGCCGTTAAGGATCAGCCAGTCATAACTCCACAGGGCCAGGGTATTATCCGATCCCTTGGGTAAATTAATATACGTCCTTGCGTCAAGTATCAGCGACCGCCAAGCGGTAGTACTTCCCATAAATGAATAATTATCCCGGTATTGCATAGACACATAATCCCCTTTTGATGGATTGATGGCATTATCGCGGCCATCCATCAAAAAGTTAAAGGTAAAGCCCGAGGCGATTGAATGGGAGGTTTTGCCGTAGGTGGAATAGTCTGAAACTGTTCCGTCGCGATCGCCCTTATCAGAAACATCCCAGTGATTATCTAAAATATAACCCAGCCCTAAATAAATGTCTCCGGTGATATGCCGCATCACCGTTTGATAAAATTGGAAATAGGAATAATCCATAGGGTCCTCATCCTGGATATTCGAGCTGCTGCCTAAACCGTACGTGCTTTGGGGATATTTATAGTAGCGGTAGTCCCCTACAAAATGATAAGTGTTATTCTTGCTCCAAATATTGGTTTGCACCGGGAAAGTAAACTGTTTATTCTCGGTAATGGCCGAACTGGCAATAATGGTAGATATGCGCGACTGCGGCCCCGTGCGGAACGCCATATTACCCGACAGCACAAAGGCCAGGCGCGTAACCAGTGTATAGCCAAGGGCGGGAATAATGGTAATAGATGGCTTTGTGGTAACCGTGTCCGGTTTTTTTTCCGGGAGAACACCAAATAGGACTTCAAGGGCGTCGGTAAGATCTAGTTGCCTTACACCTTTTCTATTGCTGATGATCGAATCCCGTTTGTAAACAACACTGTCGCCTTTTTTATTTTTTACGGGGATAGTTTTTAAGGGCACCGGGGTATTTTCCTGGGCAAAAACACTGAGGGTAAATAATGAACCAATAATTAACAGGCTAAACTTAAAAAACAACTTCATTTATTCTTTATTGAAACCTGTGCGACTTTTTTTTCATTATTGATTTCATCTTAACTACAGATTTTATTAATCGGCCCGAAAGTAAGCATTCTGTTACAATTGAATAAAAAAATGTAAGCGGTATTTTAGTTATGACGGGAAAATGGCATTTTCAGTTTGCAGTGTGCGGTAATATGCTACGTAATACTCACCTGCATGTCAAAAAAACCGCAAACTACAAACCGGCAATTGCAAACTATAAAAAAATCGCAATTTTGCACTGCCGGAATTCAATTTCCGCAATCACCGTACCTATACAATTTACATGGAATCAACAATTATCGAAGAGCCTCAAAAAGTCGTTCAAAAAACAATTTTCAGCGTACTAATTGCCATCAGCGTCGGTCATTTAATTAATGACATGCTGCAGTCGGTTATTCCTTCGGTTTATCCTTTGCTAAGGCAAAACTTCCATTTGAACTATACACAGATCGGGTTGATCACTTTTACATTTAATGTAACAGCCTCTTTGTTACAGCCGGTGGTAGGTACTTTTACTGACCGTAAACCACGCCCTTATTCACTTCCTGTGGGCATGGGCTTAACGTTAGCGGGCATCATTCTATTGGCCATGGCCCCCAGCTACATTGCACTGCTTTGTGCTGTGGCCGTAATGGGTGTAGGCTCTTCTATTTTTCACCCCGAATCATCAAGGCTGGCACGGGTGGCCTCTGGCGGTAAAAAGGGCCTGGCGCAATCTATTTTTCAGTTGGGCGGCAACGCCGGCAGCGCGGTCGGCCCCTTGCTGGTGGCCCTTATCGTTGTCACCCGGGGGCAACACTATATTTTGTGGTTTACGCTGGTAGCGCTGCTCGGCATTATCCTGCTGTCAAAAGTTAGCCAATGGTACCAGGGACATTTAGTTAAAAAGGCGGCTAACCCTTCGCACAAAGAAGAAGTGCGTAGCCATCTTTCAAAAGCAAAAGTGACCACTTCGCTAATCGTATTGCTGCTGCTCATCTTCTCCAAGTTTTTCTACCTGGCCAGCATGACCAATTATTTCACCTTTTTCCTCATCGGTAAGTTTCACCTTACCATAAAACAGTCGCAGCTGTACCTGTTTTTATTTTTAGCCTCCGTTGCGGCAGGCACGCTCATCGGCGGTTTTTTGGGTGATAAATTCGGGCGCAAATATGTCATCTGGTTCTCCATACTGGGCGTTGCTCCTTTCTCATTGCTGCTGCCCCATGCCAGCCTGCAATGGACCATCGTTTTAGCCGTCATTATCGGCATCATCCTATCGTCGGCATTTTCTGCTATCGTTGTTTACGGGCAGGAACTGGTTCCCGGAAAAGTAGGCATGGTATCCGGCCTGTTTTTCGGACTCGCCTTTGGGATGGGCGGCCTGGGTTCAGCCTATCTCGGGTGGTTAGCCGATCAAAAAGGTATTAACTATGTATTTTCGGTATGCGCATACCTTCCGCTAATCGGCATCATCACCGGCCTTTTACCGGATATTGAGGGAAAGAAAAAACGGGCGGCGATCAATTAAAAATACCGCTGTTGCTGTTGCATTGCGCAACACGTGCAATCCCGTACGTACGGGACAACAAAACTATAAAAAGTTGATTATTAATTATTTAACTACTGACAAGACTTTGTCAGTGACAAAATCTTGTCAGCAGTTTTTGGCTATTAACACCCGACTTTCCCTCCCATCATGTGCTATGAGCCTTGCACTGTTTTTGCCTTTTACATGAAAAATCACTCGCTCCTTAAGCTCTCTTCGAGAGCCATAACTCATTCTGAGCGAAGGCTCTTCACCGGGTTCATCAATGCCGCTTTAATACTCTGAAAGCTGATGGTAGCAAACGCAATTATTACCGCAATAAAGCCAGCCAATGCAAACACCCACCAGCCAATACTAATGCGGTAGGCGTATCCCTCCAGCCATTTATACATGGCAAACCAAGCCAGCGGGCTGGCAATCAGGATGGCGATAAATACAAGTTTGATAAAATCCTGCGCCAGCAGGCCAACAATTCGGCCCACACTTGCACCCAATACTTTGCGTACACCAATCTCGCGGGTGCGCACTTGTGCGGTGTAGGCAGCAAGGCCCAACAAGCCGAGGCACGAAATAAATATCGCTATGCCGGCAAAGTAAGTAAACAGCGCACCCTGGCGTTGTTCGCCCTGGTAAATACTATTAAAAATATCATCCAAAAAAGCATAGCCGAAAGGATATTCGCCGTTATATTGTTTAAACTCCCTTTCGGCGGCAGCCAGGGCTTTAGGGGCATCCCGCCGGGTAGTTTTGATATACATTTTGTTTAAATACTCAGGCTTGTACCAAAAAACTGAGGGCGCGATTTTTTCTTTCATCGATGCATAGTGAAAATCTTTTACCACACCGATGATCTGCCCGTTAATCCCCTCCATCTTAAATCGTTTACCGATTGGGTTCTTCATGCCCATCTCCTTAATGGCCGCTTCGTTTAAAACAAAACGGGCGGTATCTATTTTTGCGCCGGTGAACATTGCGCCTGCAACCAGTTTCATTTTAAAAAACGATATCACGTCTTTATCCACCACTATTGGGTGTACCATCAGGTTGTCTTTCGGATTCTTCCCATCCCATTGCACATCGCCTGTGAAACCCTGGAAACGTACAATATTCTGGTTCGTCCGGGTGACTGCCAACACACCTGGCTGCTTCAATAATTCGGCCTTCGCTGCCTCATAATGCGGCGCCATATCACGCATCCATACCGATACAACATCGGTTTTATCATAACCGAGGTCTTTCGTCCGGATATAGTTTAGCTGACCGGTAATAATGATGGTGCCGATGATCAGCACAATAGAAAATGTAAATTGCGTAACCACCAGGATCTTACGAAACAATACATCACCAATTCCGGCAGATATTTTTCCCTTCAAAGCCTTCAGTGGCTCAAATGATGAGAGCAGTAACGCGGGGTAAATGCTCGAAGCGGACAGTGTGCCTGCTATGGCAATTAATATCACCAGCCAGATATGGTAATCGCCCAGGTTTAATGTCAGTTGTTTGCTGGCCACCTGGTTAAATACCGGCATCAGCAGGTAAATAAGCCCCAATGCCAAAAATGTAGCCAGCGTAAACAGCAATGCGGTCTCCACAATAAATTGCATAAAAAGCTGCGTTTTGCCCGCCCCTACTATTTTGCGCATGCTGATCTCCTTAGCCCGCAGCATCGACCGTGCGGTAGACAGGTTGACATAATTGATACAGGCAATAACCAATATTAATACCGCAATAATGATAAATATCCTTATGGTAGAGATCCCGTTGTCGCTCATATCTGCATTGTACAAGTGCATTTTTGATAGCGGCAGCAACAAATATTCGGCATCGGTATCGTCAGCTTTATGGTTTAAATGGATCTGCCGTATTTTAGTAGCGAGGCTTTTTAAATCGCTGCCGGGTTTAAGCAGCAAAAAAGTTTCGTAACTCAAAAAATTAAAGTTATTGCTCATATCAGTTTTTTGGGCCAGCATCAGTTTCATATGCAGGCTCATCGGCATGATCATATCGAAATTCAGGTCCGAGTTTTTGGGGAAATCATTGATCACCCCGCTCACCGTAAGATCGGCCTTGTTATCCGCCCGGATAACTTTGCCTATCGCGTCTGATTTCCCAAAGCACTTTTCGGCGGTTGATCTGGTGATCACCACGGAGTTATCGTCGGGAAAAGGCTTTGAAGGATTTCCTTCTATCAGATTAAAATCAAAAATCGAGAAGAAGGAAGGATCGACGTATACAGCATTTTCATTGCCAAACACCTTATCCTGGTATTTATATAACGAATAATCGTAATTGTCTATCATACGCACCTGGTCGCGTACCTCAGGCAGTTGTTGTTTGGCCAGCGGGCCTATCGGCGCCACGCCCAGAGTGAAGATCTGCCTGCTGCTGCCGGTGCCGCCAAAAAGCTCCAGCCGGTAAATGTCCGGCGTGTTTTTATGGAAACTGTTAAAACTCAATTCATCCTGCACCCACAATAATATCAGGATACCGATAGCCAGCCCGGCAGTTAAACCAGAAAGGTTGATGAGGGAGTAAAATTTGTTTTTTAACAAATTTCTCCAGGCAGTTTTGATGTAGTTTTTGATCATGGTTGAAATGTTGGAACGTTGAAAAGTTAGAATGTTGTCCTATCAGAATGCCAAATTAAAAAGAATATTTTATAAATACTAATTTATTAGTAATAAAACTAATTGATTAGTATTTATCATTTGTCTGAACCGGGATTAAGCTGATTTTTAGGATTACATGGATAAATTAAAGCGCCAGTATCTGATAAATCAAATAAATCCGCTAAATCCGGGTTCCGACACAATTCAATAATTCAATAATTCAATAATTCAATAATTCAATAATTCAATAATTCAATAATTCAATAATTCAATAATTCCCCACCTCACTCAGTTTTAAGACTCTTTACCGGGTTCATCAGCGCAGCTTTAAAGCTTAACCACGATACGGTTGCAAAAGAGATAAACAACACGACGAAAAACGGTATAACAAATAAGATCCAGGTGATGTCGATCCGGAAAGCATAGGTCTGAAGCCATTGGTTGATAGCGTACAAACCCAGCAGGGAAGCTGGTACAAATGCGATCATCACCAATAAAGCAAAATCCTTATAAAGTAAAGTTAACACGCTGTTTACAGAGGCGCCCAGTACCTTGCGGATGCCGATCTCCTTGGTACGCTGTACAATGGTGTAAGATACCAGGCCGAACAAGCCCAGGCAGGCCACAAAAATACCTATCCCTGTAAAGGTGGCAAATACCTGCCCGAATTGTTTATCAGCATGGTACTGCTCATTAAAATGCTGATCGAGAAAGAAATAATCGAACTGGTCGCCGGGAAAAAATGCTTTCCAATTGCTTTTTAAGGCAGCGATGGTTTGCGGTAAGTTATCCGTACTTATTTTTACCGACACATTTCCCCTAACGTCTGGTATACACTTGAAGATCAGCGCATCGTAGGCATCGTGCAGCGATTGCTGGTGATAGTTTTGTACCACCCCTACTATTGTATACACCTGGCCCCAAAAATCAATTTCTTTACCGACGGCCATTTCCGGCTTATCGAAACCCATTTGTTCAGTAGCTTTCACATTAAATACTACGGCGTGTGGGTCGGTGGCGAAATCTTTCGAGAATAACCTGCCAGCAACCAGCTTTGTATCGTAGGCCTTTAAAAAATCATAGTCGCCGCCGATGATACGGTATTGCTTGCCGGTGGCCTGGTCGGTTCCTTTTAGTTTTATGCCGCCGGCGTTCCAGCCAACTGGGTCTCCCGGTATATTGGTGGATACGGTTACACTTTTAACCGATGGATCGCGCAAGCTTTCATTTTTAAACGAACTCATACTGCGGTAAAACGAATCCACATGAGCCAGCGGTGGTTTTATGACCAGCGTTTGGTCGATATTGATGCCCAGCTTTTGTTTCTCCATAAAACTAACCTGTTTGAAAACAGTAAGCGACCCGATCAATAAGAAAAACGACGCCGCAAACTGGAACACTACCATCACTTTACGCAAGATAATGCCGCGGGGTGAAGCGGATAACTTTCCTTTCATCACTTCCACGGGCCTGAAATTCGACAAGACAATTGCAGGATAAAATCCCGAAAAGAAGGAACCCAATAAAAACAGGCTGATCACGCCCAGCCAGAAAACCGGCTTTACCAGCAAAGTGAGGGTTATGTTTTGGCCCGATATGGCCGAAAATATCGGCAGAAAGACAATGATCATGACAATCGCCAGCACAATGGCCAAACCATTTAATAACATGGCTTCCAGCATAAACTGTGCCAGCAGTTGGCTTTTATTCGAACCCAGGGTTTTGCGCACCCCCACTTCTTTTGCCCTGCCTATACCGCGCGCAGTAGCCAGGTTGATATAATTTATCCAGGCAATGATGATCACAAAAATGGAGATCCCGGCCAATAGGTAAACTGACTTACCATCGCCATGCGGTTCGGCCTCTCCCATCAGGTTGGGCGAAAGGTGTATTTTTTCTAAAGGCAGCAAATGGTAGGCAGCACTGGCGTCCGACCAGTTTATCTTTTTATAAACAGCGTTTACATACGGAACAAACTTAGCTTCCAGCGCTTTCGCGTTTACACCCGGCTTTAGCAGCAGGTAAGTTAAGCAGCCATCGTTCAGCCATGCATTATCAAGATCGTTTTTAGGGCCGGCAAATTTTAGCAGCGTAGCGTACGACATCAGCAGGTCGCTTCTGAAGTGGGTATTTTCCGGATAATCTTTCATTACCCCGGTTACTTTTAAAACGTTAAGATCGAATTTAAAGGTTTTGCCCACGACATCCATGGTACCGAAAAGTTTTTTAGCCACCGTTTCGGTGATAACGGCCGAATTCACATCCCTGAGCGCCGTTTTGGGGTCGCCGCTGATCAGCGGGTAACTAAATAAATTAAAAAACGACTGGCTGGCAAAATAAGTTTTCTCCAGGGTCAGCCGGGTATCATTGTTTACGGCTAATAATGATCCATTACCCACCACCTTTACATAGTCCTCCACCTCGGGGAAATTATTTTTAAATGCATTTCCCTCTGCAAATGCGCCGCCTGCCCATTGGGTACTTAATTTACCATGCTCAAACCTGTCCTGCGTTACGCGGAACACCCGGTCTTTTTTGGCATGGAAATTATCAAAGCTCAATTCAAACGTTACATATTGAATAATAAGCAACGCTGCCGCCATCCCGATGGCAAGCCCGGTAATATTGATGAACGAGAAAGCCTTGTTTTTCGAAAGGTTTCTGAAAGCGATGAGGAAGTAATTTTTGATCATGACGCAAGCGGTTTGGCGAACACTTCCGCCAAGATTGTGCCATTTTTGTAAACAATTGCATATCAAATATTTAGAGTAAAAATAAAAATACTAATGCGTTCGGATTTGTTATAGTGAGCGTCCGCAGGCGGACGGTGGTAATGACGATTCAATATCTCTCGTCCTACCCTTGTTGGCGCTGTCACCATCGAGCTCCGGTAGGGCTCACCATAGCGCCTCCCCGTTTGTTGGAGATAACTCCATCAAAGGTCATATAAAAAATTTCCACCTGTAAATCAAATACTTACAAATTATTATCTACAAATACTAATCAATTAGTTGTAATCCTAATAAATTAGTATCACATTTGTTTTCAAATTATATCATTATGCAAAAACTGGCAAAAAGAGAAGAACAAATAATGCAGGCCTGCTGGCAATTGGAAAATGCTTTTATTAAAGAGATCATTAATGAAATGCCCGATCCAAAGCCTCATTATAATACCATCGCTACGATGGTAAAGATTTTAGAAGATAAAGGTTTCCTGGGACATGAAACTATTGGTAACGTTTTCCGCTATTATCCAGTCATATCAAAAGATAGTTACCAGAAGCATGCCATGAACGATATTGTTAGCCAGTATTTTGATAATTCGTATCCAAACATGCTGATGTTTTTTGCCAAGGAGCAAAAGATCTCGGATGAAGAGTTAAACGATATTGTAAACCTCATTAAATCGCAAAAGAAATGATACCCTATACCCTGCATGTTGCATTGCTGATAACGGTTTGCCTGTTGTTTTACAAGCTGTTGCTGCAAAAGGAAACTTTTTACCGCTTAAACCGCGTTATTTTGGTTTTTTGCCTGGCATTGTCGTTTATATTGCCGCTGGTACCTATCCCGCAGCAGTGGGCGCTTAGGGTTGCTGACAAACCGGTCGAAATAAAACAGCAGCCGGTTAGCACAGCACAACCGGTAGTTGATGTTCCGCAAAGTAAAGCTGTAACAGCTACTGCTGAGATAAAACAAACATCACCAAAAGCACCGGTCGCGTTGCCCGCTAAAGCTGCACCTGCCGAAACTGCACATACCACCATCCAGGCAATAACTCCGTCTGTTCCGGTTATCCAAACAATAGTTAAATGGCTATTTTATTTATACTGGATCGGTGTAGCCGCCTTTGCACTTAACCTGTTATTGCAGGTAGTGGTATTGCTTTTCCAGGCGTACACCAAACCTGCAATAATTGATGGCAAATTCCGCATTGTTGAATTGACCGGTGATAAAGCGCCTTGCTCGTTCGGTAATAACATTTTCATCAACCCCGAAAAATATGACTGGGACACTTACAGCCAGATCTTGCTGCACGAAAAGATCCACATCCAGCAGCGCCATAGCCTGGATATTATTATAGCCGAAGCCATGTTGGTTTTACAATGGTTTAACCCCTTCGCCTGGCTTTACCGCACCGAAGTAGAAAACAACCTGGAGTTTTTAACAGATGATTCCGTATTGGAGCATAAAGAAATAGAACGCGCGAGCTACCAGATGAGCCTGCTGAAAGTATCGGCCCCTCACCTATCGCTGGGTATCACCACCAATTATAACCAGTCGCTTTTAAAACGGCGGATCATGATGATGAACGCCAAGCGTTCAAATATCCATATCATGTGGAAGTATTTCTTTTTGGTTCCGCTGCTGGGTATCATGGCCTGCGCCTTAAACAGCCCGATGGCTTACAGCGCAACGTCGGACAATACCGTAGCGGCAAAGCTTTCAACCAAATTCAGCCCGGTGGTTAAGCCGAACTTTAATTTCAGCTTTAAAGACGATCAAACCGAAGGCTCGTGGTTTGCCAATATAAAAGGTGAAAAGATCCGCATCGAATTTAAGGGCGATGACGATGATCATCACTGGTCGAGCAGTACCGATTTTATGCTGAGCGAATTGTCAGCCGTTCCGCGCGATAAAAAAGCCGACTTCACCATAAAACGCGAAGCAGGCACCATGTTGTTCACAGGCAAGTTTGAAGATAACGAAGGCTATGGTCACTATAAATTTACAGCTGATCATCAATTTAACGCTTTCCTGGGTGAGCATGGCATCACCGGCGTGGAAGACGGCGACGACTTTGCCTTCTTTATGTTCAACATCAACAAGCAATATTTGGCTATGGTTGAGCACAATGGCTACAAGGGCGTTTCAAAAGGCGACTTGATCTCCATGGGCGCACTTAAGGTTGATGAGGCTTACATCCATTTTTGGAAGGAAAGCGGTTACACCAACCTAGCCGTTAACCAACTGGTTTCGGGTAAGGCGCTGGGCATCACCGCCGAGTATGTTAACGAGATCCGCAAGGCTGGTTATACGCATGTTACCTTCGATCAATTGCAGAGCTTTAAGGCAACTGGCGTAACGGCTAAATATATTGCCGGGCTGCATGGCGCTAATATAAAATCGACCAAACATAAAGACGATAACAATACCGATCCTATGCCTGCTGAAGATGTGGTTTCTGTAAAAGCGATGAATGTGGCCTCTACTTATATCGATGCCATCCAAAAATCCGGCTATCCAAACATCACGCTGAATGACCTAACCAGCATGAAGGCAGTGGGCGTTACACCTCAGTATATCGATGAGTTAAAACTTGCCGGGTACACCAACATCCCCGCGCACGAATTGATCTCCCTAAAATCAGTTGGCGTTACGTCAGCTTACGCAAAAAGCCTTGCCGCATTGGGTTATAAAAATATCAACGCTAACCAGCTAACCAGCATGAAATCGGTAGGGGTCACGCCGGAATTTATCGCTAGTTTAAAAGCCTCAGGTTATGGCACCGTGAGTGCTAACGACCTGGTTTCGCTAAAATCCGTGGGCGCCACGCCTGAATTTGCCAAAGGCTTCGCCAGCCTGGGTTATAAAAATATCCCGGCGCATCAATTGATCAGTATGAGAGCCGTGGGCGTTACACCCGAATATGTGCAAAGCTTAAAAGCTGCAGGTTACGATAATATTTCGGCAAATGACCTGGTTTCGCTAAAGTCACAGGGCGTTACCCCGGAGTTTGCAAAAGAATACGAAAGCGTTGGCTATAAAAGTATTCCGATACACGAGCTGGTTACCCTTAAAGCATTGGGTATTACACCCGAGTATATCAAAAGTTTCCAGGAGGCTGGGTACAAAGATATCTCCATCCACGAGTACTCGGGCTTAAAGGCGATGGGCGTTACACCGCAGTTTATTGATGGCTTCAAAAAAATAGGCTTTACCGACATATCGCTGAATGAAGCAACATCCTTAAAGGCAACAGGCGTTACCCCCGAATATGTTAGCGAAATGAGGGATAAGGGTTTCAAATCGCAAAACCTTAATAAATACATACAACTAAAGAACGCTTTTGGCGACAACGACAATAAGTAATTGAGGGTTATATAATATTAGCTGCCGGTTATATACTGGCAGCTAATATTATCCTCCCATGGAGTGCTACGCGCCAATTTTTAATCCTGAAAATGGAAAATAAACAAAATAAATACCTGTCAATCAAAAAATTACAATAAAAAACTAACCAAACATGAAAACAAAAAAATTAAATACCGGCAGCTGGAAATATTTCCTCCTGTTGCCATTAATAGGCGCCCTCACCTGCCCTGCTTACAGCCAGGTTGTTGTGACGCCCGTTGTTAGCCCGGTGGTGGTAACGCCCGTTGTTACCCCTGTGGTAAGCCCGGTTGTTACATCGGTTGTTACCCCGGTTGTTAACACAAACGTCAACTCAATAGTGAATGCAACGGTAACCCCAATTGTTACGGCTACCGTTAATGCATATGCTCACCCTGTGGTTAATCCAATAATAAACGCGAACATCAACCCCATTATCAATGCAGAGGTTAATGCAAATGTTAACCCGGTTGTGAATGCCGAAGTAAACGCCGAAGTGAATGTGGTGGGTTCCTGGGGCGACAGAAGCGAAGGCAGTTGGTTTGCCGAAATAAAAGGCGACAAGATCAGGATGGAATTCAGGGGGAATGACGACGAGCACGACTGGTCGAGCAATTCGGATTTTATGCTGAGTGATTTCCCTAACCTGCCAAAGGAAAAAAGTGACTTCTCGTTAAAAAGAGAATCCGGAACGATGGTATTCAACGGCAAATTTGACGGCGACCTGGGTTACGGTCATTATAAATTTACTGCCGATAAATCATTCACTGAGTTTTTAAAAAGCCAGGGAGTTGCTGATGTGGACGACCGTGACGTATTCTCCTATTTTATGGTCGATTTAAAAAGGACCTATATCGAAATGGTGATCCGTAACGGTTTTAATGGCATTACCCGTAACCACCTGGTAGCCATGGCAGCCCTTAAAGTAGACGAACCTTACATAAAAATGTGGAAAGCGAACGGCTTTGCCGAAATAACACCCAACAACCTGGTTGCGGGCAAATCAATGCATATTACCGAACCCTATATCCAGGAGATCCGCAATGCAGGTTATAAAGATATCAGCTTCAACCAGCTCATAGCCTTTAAATCGCAGGAGATAACCGGCGAGTATATTAAAAGCTTGCGTAAGGAAAAAAATGGCAACGGTAATGAGGAACTGCCGCCAGCCAACCAGGTGGTAGCTTTTAAATCAATGCATATCGATGGTACCTATGTAAACTCATTCAAAGCAGTTGGATACGAAAATATCTCGTACCACGACCTGACGGCCATGAAATCAATGGACATTACGCCCGAATTTGTAAAAGGATTTATGGAACTGGGTTATAAAGATATTCCGGCACATGACCTGATCTCGCTGAAATCAATGAATGTAGATGCTGCCTATATCAAAAGCTTTGAAGCCGCAGGCTTTAAAAACATTGCTGTTCATGACCTGGTGGCTTTAAAATCGCAAAACATCACACCTGAATATATCAAGGGCTTTGAAGACATTGGCTATAAGGACATTCAGATGCACATTATGATCGCGCTAAAATCAATGAGTATCACACCCGAGTACGTTAATGGGTTTAAAAAACTGGGCTTCAACGATATCCCTTTAAACGAACTGCCTGCCCTGAAATCAACCGGTGTTACCCCCGAATATGTGGCGGCGATGCAGCAAAAAGGGTTTAAATCGGATAACTTAAGGAAGTATATCCAGTTGAAGAGCGCTTTTAATGAGGATGATAAGTAAGTTGCTTGGTTGACCCGATAGCTATCTGGTAGGTTAGATTGAGTTGATTAAGTTAAACACCTGTTAATTTTAATGGTCATGAAAAAAATATTAATTATCTGCCTGTCTACCGCCTTGTTGCTTGGGGTGTGTATCGTATCGGCACAAACAAAAGTTAAGGTAAAAGTAAAGACAAACGTCCGCCACGATGGGGACGGATGGGGGTTTGGCGGCAGCCATGTGCCCGGCACCTGGGTAGCATATATTGAAGACGAAAAGGTCCACATTGATTTTACAGGTGAAGACTGGAATACCGGCCGTACATTTTTATTGTCCGAACTGGGTACGTTGCCCGGCAGTACAGAAGGCTCATTTAAGTTAAGCCGTGAATCAGGTACCGTAACCTTCAAGGGCGAATTTGAAGGCGGTAAGGGCCGGGGATTTTATTCCTTTGTCGAAAATCCGGGCTTTAAATCCTACCTCGAAGAAAAGGGTTATTCCGGCCTTGATAAAGAAATTATGCTGGATATCTTTTTTACCGATATCAATAAAGGTTATTTTGATTTCCTGAAGGAACACGGCTATGCGACCGTCACCAACGAAAATTTAAAGGACCTTGCACAACAGGACCTTAATAGAAAAGTAATGGAAGACTATTTTGGCTTATTTAAAAGCGAAAGCTGGGGACATCCTGCACTCAGTAAAGTTATCGAGCTACGGGAACATGGCGTAAACGCCCGCTTTGTAAACAGCTTTCATATTATGGGCTTTAAACAGAATATTCCGTTGGATAATGCGCTTGAACTGCGTGACCATGGTGTTACGCCCGAATTTATTACCAGCATCCAAAAAATGGGTTACGAAAACATCACACTCGAACGGGCCACCGAATTAAGGGACCATGGCGTAAACCCTGAATTTATCCATAGCATCCAGGATATGGGTTACAAAGGCATCACGCTTGAGAAAGCCCAGGAGCTGCGCGATCATGGCGTAAATCCCGAATTCATCAGGAGCATTAGCGAATTAGGCTTTAAAAACCTTACCCTCGATAAGGCCCAGGAATTACGCGATCATGGCGTAAATGCCGAGTTCATCAAAAAAATGCGCGGTAAAGGCGTTAAGGTCGAAACTTTGGATGATTATATCAGGTTAAGGGATACTGGCTTTAACGAGTAGTAAAGAACCCCACAAAAAAAGAAGCCTTCCGAAGTTCTAGAAACCGCGGAAGGCTTTCTTTTTCGCCCTAAAGCAATTAATTAACCGGTATTTCCTGCGAAGGTTTTTGCGCTTCGGCATTTTTAGGCAGGGTGACGATCAATACCCCGTCTTCCTGTTTCGCGCTGATGGCGGCAACGTCCACCTGCCCGTTCAGGTTCAGCATCCTTTCAAATGATTTGATAGGATATTCCTGTTTACTGAAGCTTGGCAGGTTCTCCTCATCAACTGTACGTGTACCGCTGATGTATAAAACATCATCCTGTACCGATATTTTGATATTTTCTTTAGCATAGCCAAGTGCATAAACATAAACCTCAAAATTTGCTTCGTTATCGGCGATGTTTATCGGCAGGCTGTACTTTGGCCTGCGAAAATGTTCGCCCCTGTGGTGGCCGAAATGGCCGTGTTTTCCAAACGCTTGGCCGCAGCCTTGTGCGCCCCTTGCTGAATTATGATCTCTAAACATGTTGTCTTTCTTTATTTTGAACGGCTTTATTGCCCTTCTATTAGTGAAGACGGAGATGCTTAGAAATTACTTTAAGAAATTTACTTATTTTTTGGGGGAACGCGAATTTGTCATTGCTGTAAGCGAGGAACGAGCGCGGCAATCGCGAACTATGCCCTTCGGTTGTGGATAATGGCAATATGCTCGCGATTGCCACGCTGCGCTCCCAATGGCAAAAGTTATCTCCGCCCCTCACACCGCTTCCGCCACTCCTCTTTAAACGAAGCGCGGTCACCTTCATCCATCGTCATCAATTTATCTTTCAAAGCATCAGACGGCCTCTCACCTCTAAACCAACCACCAAAAGAAAGCCGCCCAAATAATATTCTGGCTAAAACCGTTAAGCCAAGAGCTTGCCAATAGTCTATTTTGGTAAGATGCGTAACCTGTGGGAGGATGATATTCCATAAAAACATCACAAGGCCACTCAGGCACAGGATGGCGGCAAAAAAATAAAGCAGGTATAACAGCTTACGTTCCATTTTTAGCAGAAATTTTGCACGTAAATGTATCTATATCGCTTCAATAATCTAAAAATTCATTGTATAAAGTTTGCAGCCGGCTGCGTAAATATTTTACGGCGTAGCCTTTCCGGGAGATAATAGTTTTTAGGTTCTCGCCGGTTTCATCGGCAATTTGTCGCAGGGTTTTATCTTCCAGTTCGTTCCATATAAAAACCAGCCTTTGTTTTTCGGGCAATTCGTCCAAAGCGGTAAATAATTCGTCCCAAAATAATTCTTTCAGGTAAATCGATTCCGGGTCGTCATCGTCCGGCAGTAAAATATCCGCAAAATCAAATTCTTCATCCTCTTCCTGGTAAATAAGGTCGTCTATCAATTCTTCAGTTTTTTTCCTGCCCCGGTCTATTATTTTATTTCGCGCCACTTTAAACAGCCAGCCACGCAGCTGCAAAATTTCAACCTCGTCATCAATATTGCTTAACTGGCACCAAACATCCTGCAAAATATCTTCTGCATCAGCTTCGCTTGCAACCCTCCTCCGGATAAAATTAAAAAGCCCTTTGCCATAATCACTAACCGCCTTAACTATATTTTTTGATCTTTCAATCATTCGTTCGTTTTTCCTTTTTATTATAGCAGACGAATGAACCCTGTTTTTACTTTAAGTATTATCTTAGCAAACAAAAAAGTACTTTAGCCAAATCAGCACAGTAATATGTTTTTTTTCTTTTCAAAAATTCTCGAATTCTTTATTTATCCTTTAACATGGATCCTGGCCTGTTTAATTGCAGGCCTGATCATCAAAAAGCAACCCCTAAAAAAAAGGCTGCTGATCGCGTCAGCAATATTGTTGCTCATTTTTACCAACGATTTTTTACTCAATCAATTTGCAAGTCGCTGGGATATTCATACCAGCGATTTAAAAAGATCGGATAATTATAGCTGCGCTATTGTTTTAGGTGGATTTTCGTCAGAGGGCAAGGATGGCAAATTTTTGTTCAATGTATCGGCAGATCGTTTTATACAGGGACTTAAATTATTTTCCACAGGGAAAGTTTCGCACATTTTGATCTCCGGAGGCAATGGTACACTGATCAGCGACGGCATGCCCGAAAGTGATTGGGTTAAAACGCAATTAAAGTTATTTAATGTACCCGACAGCTGTATTTTAATTGAAAACCGTAGCCGAAATACCATCGAAAATGCGGCTTTTACAAAACCCATCCTCCAAAAAGCTGGTTTAAAGGCCCCGTATTTATTGGTTACCTCGGGTTTTCACATGCGCCGTTCGCTTGGTATCTTTAAAAAGGAGCAAATAAATGTGATACCGTATCCATGTAACTATATGGCTGGCATGGGCAACACCTCGCCGGCTGATTTTGTGCCGGATGGCGGCGCTTTGGTATTGTGGGATGTCTATATTAAAGAAGTGGTGGGGATGTTGGTGAATAAGCTTAGATAATAACAAGTTGATATACCCGTTACCGCGCCCACTGTAACCAGCCCTCACACTAAAACCCACCCAGCTACTCAACTTAATCAAACAGTTCATTTTCTGATCTTAAAAATATTATAGTTAAACATACATCTGTCAAAATAATAATCCTTTGCAACCAGTTTATCAATAAATGACCGCAGGTCGGCATCAATAAACAACTTATACTCAGGGAACAACGGGACAAGTATCATTTCCGGTTTATTCTGCTTCAAATCTTTGAAAAATCGTTGCTTTGCTAACCTGGTTTGCGTTGCACAGAAATATATACTTGGCGATAACCGTTCAGAATAAGCCTGTACCTGGGTACCATATCCAGTTACCAAAACTTTTTGATTCGGGCTGGTGTTTGTTTTTACCCACTGCCCAAGCTGTCTGCTGGCGCTTTCATCAGGCTGAATAAACGGTTCGTGGCAAAAATTTTCTGCTTTTTGAAACTCTCCGGTAAATAGTCGCTGAAAATTCACAAAAGGCTCAAGCAATTTTGGGGAAAAACAAATCCAAATGATCAGCATTATCGGTTTTATGGATAGCTTATACTCATTAATTAAATGGGCGAGCGCAAAAGCACCGGCAAGCGACAAAGCCGGGAGCAACTCCTTCATATCAACCCGCGCGTAGTTGCCGACAATATTTATCCCGGTAAAAACCAAAATCAACCATAGAACCAGCCAGTCAACTTTTCTTTTTATAAATAAATACACCATTACAAGGGGATAAAACAATATTAATTCGGAGTAAAAGAACATATTATAAAATTGCACCATCCGCCACAAAAAATCATGATCGGTTGTACTGCCTGCGCCGAAATTATCAGCAAATGCATTGGTATAAACTTCGTGAAGATCAATGCCTGCCAGAAAACCCATCAACGCAAGAAACAGAATACCTGATAATACACCAAGACAAAACATGAGCGTATAGACTCTTTTCTTTTGCAGGGAAGCAATAAAAAGAGCTATCAAGCTAAAAAAAGCGGACAACCGGAAACCGAGCCCTATTGCCGCCATGAAGCCACTTATAAAAATCCCATTTTTACCCTTTGCGCCAATGAAAACATAAAAAGATATAATAATGAACATGATGTCATACGTCTCGGTGTACGAAACGTATCTGCCATCAGCGCCATGCCAGAGCACCGAAAGGCCATAAAATGAAATGGTCATTAGCCCCGCCTGCCAACCGGCAATTTGTTTAGCAATTTTATACAGGTAGAATGTGCCTATTGATTGGGCTAATGTGCCAAACACCCTCGGGAACCAATAATTTACCCCAAAAAGTTTATCAGATAATCCAAAAACAACAAATATTAATGGTGATTTATTATCCGCGCCACCGGAATAAGGGACAAGGCCATTCCTGAACCAGTTTCGCCCTATGTAATGCCACATGGCCTCGTCGGCAGATAATGCAAAACCATTGGTTAGCAGCGAAATAGATAATTGTAATAATACCAGTATAATAATAACACACAGCACGTATAGGTCCGGGCGACTGATCATTCCTTTCGGATTACGGAAAGCGCGGACGATTTTATATCTTCTTGCCGGCTCCAAGGGGGTAAATGTATCAGGCATATAAAATGGAATTACGTTTTAGTTTTTTCACGAATGATGGTTTTCAAATAGTCTTTAAATGAAAGTCGGTACAGCATTTAGGAGTGACGTATAATGCATATTTGCATGATACAAAAGACGGGAAACGACAAAATGGGATAAAATATCTTACATGAAGCAGGCAAATTACTTGATGAATGTTTGATTTATCAGCAGAAAATCAAAACCTTGTTTTTATCGGAGAGATTATAATTATGATTTATTTAAATCTTTCTATCACAAATAATTAAACACTGAAAATATTGGGCCTGCAACCGCCCGTCAGTTAATCAACGGGCTTTGGCGGTGTCTGTAGGGATAATTTTGTTCGATTCAACGCCGTCAAAACAGATTATTTAAGTATTTTGGCTGCTCCAAAATTTATAACACCCCTTTATTTATAAAATGACTTATTGCTTAGGAATAAAAGTTAAAGAAGGCCTGCTGGCCATTGCCGATACGCGAATTACATCAGGTACTGAGATCACTACCAAAAAGAAAATTTCAATCACCCAAAAAGATCATTTTTCACTTTTTGTTATGACCAGCGGGTTACGTTCGGTTAGGGATAAAGCCGTTGTTTACTTTAATGAATTATTGGAAACCAAAGAATATAACAAACTATATAAAGCGGTAAACGCATTTGGCGAACAGGTAAAACGCGTGGCAAAAGAAGACAAGGACTCGCTGGAAAAGGCCGGTTTTAAATTCGACCTGAATACCATTATCGGCGGGCAATTGGCCGATGACGACGAGCATAAGTTGTTCCTTTTATATCCCGAAGGCAACTGGGTTGAGCTGGGCCAGGGCGCACCTTATGTAATTATTGGCAATTCGGGACACGGAAAGGCTATATTAAATCGTACATTGGATGAAAACTCAAGTTTAAAGCTGGCACTTAAAACCGGATTTCTTTCTTTTGATTCAACGCGGGTGAGTTCAAACAATGTCGACTTTCCGATAGATGTCGTCCTCTATCATAAAGACAGCTTTCATATCGTTGAAAAACGTTACGAGAAAAAGGACTTGGAATACATATCAACCCAATGGGCCGAAGAATTAAAAGCAGCCCTTGAACATATCTCCGAAGAGTGGATGGATGCCGCATTTGATAAGTTGGATTAAGAGGAATCGTTGAAAAATTGTAAAGTTGGAATGTTGAAACGTTGGTTTGGACAGTCGGGTTTTACAATATTTATGCCCACGCTAAAACATTTATTGCTTTATAACATTTCAACCTTAAAACATTTCAACTTTACAACCAAAAAATGAAATTCAACGTCCTTGCTGAAATGGAATATACTGCCCGAACTGCAGGGACCATCATTTTAAATATCCACGCTTTGCGGACGCCGCACCAAACCGTTATCAGCGAAACGTTTACTACCGAACCTTATATTAAGGTTGAGGAACTAATGTCAGTACATGGCGAAAACAGGCTGATGCGGTTTGAAATTGAAGGCGGCGCCGCCCTTAAAGTCACCTACGAAGCCACCATCGACAATTTATGCGAGGTGAAAGACTTTAGCCGCGTAGATGAGATTCCCGTAGCGCAGATGGACCACACCATATTTCCCTATTTATACCCAAGCCGCTATTGCCAATCCGATAAACTGTACCGGCTGGCGCATAATCTTTTTGGCCATATTCATAATCCTTTCGAAAAAGTGGCAACACTTACGGACTGGATCAACAAAAATGTATTGTATTTGAGCGGATCAACCAATTCGCAAACATCGGCTTTTGATACTGTGACCGAGCAGGCCGGCGTATGCCGCGATTTTGCACACCTGGGGATTGCTTTATGTCGTGCCCTAACCATCCCTGCCCGCTATTTTACCGGTTACGCCTACCAGCTAAAACCAGCAGACTTCCATGCCTGTTTTGAGGCCTATATCGGTAACGAATGGGTTTTGTTTGATGCAACAAGACTGGTGCCCCTCAACGGCCTGTTAAAGATCGCCTCGGGCCGCGATGCTGCCGATACTGCCATCGCTAATATTTTCGGCGACGTACTCTTTACCTCAATGCTGGTAAGCTGCGAGTTGGCCGACCAGGGGTTCGAACCCTTTTATTACCAGGACGGCCAGTTAAAAGGGCTTTCGTATCTATAAAAATGCCCGCCATCTTCCTAATGACCTAATGACTAATGACTTTTTGATCAGACGTCGCGGGCAGATTCGAACTGCCGTTTGGGGTTTTGCAGACCACCACCTATCCTCTCGGTCACGCGACTTTATAAAAACTAACTAAACTCTACAGCAAAGATAGAGACATTAACTATAATTCCTATAGATTTTATAGACTAAATTTTAAACAATTGAATTTCAGCCACTAAATTTTATTCAGCGCCGAATAATTTTGATTAAACGAAACTAACCAGAGGGTTATTGGTTGTGATAAACATTAGTGGCAGCCCGTTCCGTTTTAAATATTGCCTTATTAAATTAATTAAGCCACCAATAAGGTAAAATTCCTATTTTTATACGTCATTGCGGGCATTAAAATAATTGTGCCGATCATTATATATCCATGAAAAAACTACTGTTTATTTTTTGTTTGATGTTTGCATCGGCAACATTTGCTTTTGCAGGTGATATTGCGATCAATCATTTTGTGATCAAAGAAAATCCTTTTGCTAAGGACGAAGTTGCCATCATCGCTACTGATTCGCTTGGCAATATCCGCGAGGACGTTAACGGCATGTTTAACTTCAGCATCAATGGCCTTGATGATACCCTGCGGTTTGAAAAGGGTACTGCCTTTTACCGGCATAAACTTGTACGATCGACCTTTTTATATGCCCGCCACCAAAACGACAGCGGCACCCATTCCATCCTTTATTACGTTTACCGCACGGACGATAAAATAACCCCGTTCCACATCAGCTGGGTATTGTTGCTGGCGATACCCTGCGTGCTTTTTTTGCTGGCGTATATGTTTAAGCGGTTTATCATTGTCGCTATTATTATCTTCGTCATATTCATGTTTTTTAACTACCACAACGGGCTGACGATACCCACGTTTTTCGAAAGCATCATTGATGGCCTGAAGAATATATTTTAGCCATTTTTTCTGGTTAAAAAAAGCAGGTAAAACATGGTTTGCACAATATATAGTTTGCAAACCGGCCAGGGTACATAGTTATCAACATTTATTAATAAGCAAAAGCCGTGTTTAAACTGAAATTTAGGGGTTATTCGGCGTGCTCGAAAGCCAATGCGTCCTTTTTACACAAAACTTTCAAAATTGAAATATTCACCATATATTTGTTGCTTCATATGGCAGGTTCTACACTTGCCTTTTGTGATAAGGCTTAGGTTAAAGCCCCCGAACTGCGAGAGTAAGGGGGCTTTTATTTTTTACCCAAAGGCGAAAGGATAAAGGCGAAAGGTAAAATAGTATTACAATTTCGGCTGAAGTATGAAAAGATGACATCTTTCCAAACATCTTAATCA
>Ga0206921_10099_pt1 | contig 26091 bp, 18 predicted proteins | sample Alteio_BWOrgHeat_66_FD_152930 | JGI IMG/M metagenome (GOLD analysis project Ga0206921, IMG submission 152930) | Enriched cells from forest soil in Barre Woods Harvard Forest LTER site, Petersham, Massachusetts, United States -... | ecosystem: Environmental > Terrestrial > Soil > Temperate forest >...
AAAGTTCACTAAAAACAATTCGCTCGTGGCCCTGGTACAGGCGGTATAAAGCCAACGTAAAAAATCCGTATTCACCATTTCTTCGGTTAAGTAGCCCTGGTCAACAAAAACGGCGTCCCATTGCCCGCCCTGCGCCTTGTGGCAGGTTATGGCGTAGGCGAATTTTATCTGCAAGGCATTGTAATAAGGATTTTGCTTCAATTCGTTCCATTTTGCGCGCTTATTGGGGATATGGTCGTAATCTTTCATCACTTCCAGGTAAAAGCGTTTCTGATCGTCCTGTGGCAAAGCAGGCGCTTCGGTGTACAAAGTGTCCAGCAATACCTTGCAATCAAAAACCGGGTCCTCAGCATAGTCAATAAACTCCATTTGCACATCGGCAAAGCGGAAACCATACATATCTTCTATTCGACGCACTTTTTTTATCCGGGCAATATCGCCATTGGCGATAAAACCGGTGCTTCCCTCCTCCTGGTCCTGCATCCAGAAATAATTATTCTTCACCACCATTACCTGGTCGCCACCGGTTAATTCTTCTTCACGGTAAAGTATCCGCCCCCGGATCTGGCGGTTATAAGCATTGGCGTTCTTGTTCGACCGGCAAATGATCAGCGTATTATCATTACCATATTTGCCATAAGCATAATTAAGCCCTTCTTCCAGCATATCGCCGCCCATCCGGTAAATATCCTTGTACCCTTTGGTAACAATTTGTGGCATAATTTCCTCGCCGCGCCTGATCAAATCTCTCACCCGGGTGGCATTAAACAATATTCCTGAATCTTTTTGCTGGCGCAGTACATCTGTCAGCTCAAAATTGAAAACATCCAGCGCAAACTTGTCCTTCATTAGTTTTTCGTCCAGCGCCGGGCTGTAAATTGAACCAACCGGCGGTAACTGCGCGGTATCGCCCACCAGCATCAGCTTGCAATTTTTGGTATTGTAAACGTAGTTGATCAGGTCGCACAGCAATGAAGCCCGATGATTCATACCGATCTCGTCGCTGATCATGGAGGCTTCGTCCACGATAAACAAGGTATTATCAGCCAGGTTATCACCCAATAAAAAGCCCTCATCAACGTTTGCAGCCGACTTTTTACGATAAATACGCTTATGAATAGTAAACGCCTTCCGTCCCGAATAAGCAGTGATTACTTTGGCGGCACGCCCCGTAGGCGCAAGCAAAACATATTTAAAATTGTAATTACGCAACACTTTAACCAGCGCACCTAACACGGTAGTTTTACCGGTACCGGCATAACCTTTCAATATAAAACATTCGTCGCCATTGTCGCTGGTTAAAAAACCATGCAGTTTATCAAATAGCTCCAATTGCTGCGGGGTGGGTTCGTGCGGAAAAGCTTTTTGAAAATGTTCTGTTGACACGCGTGGTAAGTAATATTCAAATTTAAGAATAAATTAATGAGCGCCTGGTTTTTGGGCGCGATTATTGCCTCCCTAAATTATTCCCTTATGGAATATAATAAAATAATACTCGCGAAAGCCAAACCATCGAAAATATAAACGAAGAGCAATATTTTATTCAAAAGGAATACATATTAATTATTAGTAAATAATATTCCTGAAAGCTCTAACATTTTTAAAAAAATATTCGTAGAAGGAGTAGGCTTAGATTTTGTGATGATATGAAGATAACTTACTTAGAATTTCTGCGCGGAATGTCCTGCTTGTTTATTGTCGGCTGGCATATGGCTTTCCTGGCCCCTATCGGCCACCCCACACACCTCACCGCTTACTGGGGTACCGACGCTTTGATCATGTTTTTTATGCTGTCGGGGCTGGTCATCAATCTCTCCGAAAGTAAAAAGCCAAAACCGTTAAAAGATTTTATAAAAAACAGGTTTATCCGCATTTATCCCCAGTTTGTAGTTGGCATGTTGTTAGGTTTAATTGCCTTGTATATCACCAGCGCGACCTTTCCTTCAGCTAAAGTTCTTCTCGGTAATTTCCTTATCCTAAGCACCATGAAAGATTACATGGGTTATGTGGTGCCAAGCATTCAAAGCAACCTTCCGGTTTGGTCGCTATCGTTCGAAGTTGCTTTTTACGTTTTGTTTTCGTTTACCATCGGGCGTAACCAAAAAAAGGCGCTGTTCTACTGGTTCCTTATCTCACTCATTGCCATCCCGCTTTTCTTTTTAAGAGTTGAACGTGATGTCTTAACGCACATTATAGCTGTGCTTGCCTTTTCGTCGGTATGGCTTATCGGCTATTATATTTACGAATACCGTCATTACTTCTACGTAGAAAAATATACCGTGCTTTTCGGCTTGGGTATACTTCCCCTTATTTCGAGAATGCAATTTTCAGCCAATTTCTACGATCCGCTGAAGTATTTCATCTTCGCAATTTTTGCCATTCCATTCTTCAGGTTTTGTTTACAATTACCGCCGGCCGGTAAAAAAATTAAAATGATCTACCTTATGGTGCCGCATAGCATATTTGTTATCGCCGCACTAACCATCCGTTATATGCCATTAACCAATACCATCGTATACAGTACATTCCCTTATGTTTATATGGCCGTTGGTTATGCCATAGATAGATTAAAGCTCAAACAGTTTGTTTTAAAGTTCATCGACAAAGCTGGTACCGCTACCGGGAAATATTCTTATCCTTTATACATCACCCATTATACCGTGCTGTTCGTTTTCTCCAGGTCAATTCACAATGTGCTGATCTATGCCCTCGTTAGCCTGCCGATTATTGCGGTAATTGCGTATGGACTCGAAAACTGGTTTCAACCGGTTGTTATGCATTATTTTAAGCGGGCAAAACAGCAAACAACTTTATCCAGGCCGATCGATTTACCCATGCCAATGTTTAATGAACTTCCGTTACATGCTGAAACCGTTTAAAAAGGCTTTAACACATTATGTAAAAGAACAAATCCGTTGTTAATATTGGCATAATATTTACAGGTAGCAAATAACAAAAAATAGTTACTTTTGCGTATCTGCATGAACGATAACACTAACAACTACACTGATAATAGCTTTAACCTGTACCAGGCTTATAGTTATACTTTACTTTTACAGGCTGAAACAACTTCATTCAGCTACGCGGTTGTTCATCAAAACAGGTTGCTGGTATCGGCACAAAACTGCGATCTTGATGAACTTGCGCACCCTAAACAACTAAGCGAGCTATTGTCTGCAACTTATAAAAAAGTGATAGTCGGCATGCCTGCAACGGGCCTAACGCTGGTGCCTAAAAAATTATTCAACGAAAATGTCGCCGCCGACTACGCTCGTTTTCTTGATGTGAAGGAAAATGAAAAAGTTTTTGCTCAGGCGCTTGATGACGAAAACAATATTATTTATAAAACACCAGGCTACATAGCTTCGGCTGTTGAAAAATTTGGCTTTCAAAATACCTGTTACACGGCCCAGGGTTGGATACAAGCGATTGCAAAAAGTTATCCGCCCAACGATAACTTGTATATCGAAGTTAACAAAACCCAAGTTCAAATACTCTACTTCTCAGGCAGAAGTATCCGGTTTTATAATGTTTTTGAAGTTGGCCACGAGGATGAACTGGTTTACTTCACATCGCTGGTTGCCGAAGAACTTCGTTTAAAACCACAGACAACCACGCTCGTTTTAAGCGGCGACATCAGCCTTGACGACAATAACATGAAACGGCTTGGCGAGTTCTTTCCAAAGATCGAGATCAATGGCATCAAAATTCTGGAACTGCCCGGACAAATCCCTTCACATAAGCTTTTGGCGCTTGCCGCTTTATCATTATGCGGATCATCGGAGGCACACTAAAAGGTTTACGGCTTAATCCTCCAAAAAACCTGCCCGTACGTCCTACTACCGACCTGGCAAAGGAGGCCCTTTTTAATATCCTGCAAAACCAGATTGAATTTGAAGGTATCCGCGTACTCGATCTTTTTAGCGGCACCGGCAATATTTCGATGGAGTTTGCTTCGCGGGGGGCCGAACAGGTAGTATCAGTTGACCGGAGCATCCATTGTGTAAATTACCTGAAAGATACTGTGCGGCAGCATGGTTTAATCGCCATTAAAGCCTATAAAGACGACGTGTTTAAATACCTGCAGCTCGAGAACGAACAATTTGATCTGATATTTGCTGATCCGCCTTATGACCTGAACCGGATCCCTGAGATACCAAAAGTGATATTTGAAAAAAACATGTTACTACCGGATGGAATGCTAATCGTCGAACACCAGTCTATGCAAAATTTAAGCAATCATCCTGCTTTTGTGGAGCAGCGCCGGTATGGGCATTCTTCATTCTCATTCTTCAGGCCCGTTTAATTATTTGGCCTTTAAAATCACCACACCCTGCTCTTTAATCCCTTTAAGTTTATCATCATCGGCATCGGTAATGACGGCATGTACCAGCTTTAGATCACCAAATCTCAAATAAGATTCCTTCCCAATCTTACTGGCATCGCACAAAAGGTACGTATAGGCGCTGTTACCGGCAAATTCTGTTGTGATACCAGCTTCCTTTTCGCTATTAGCAAAAAGACCTTTTTCTGCGATCCCATCAATCCCCAGAAATGCTTTTGCCGCGCGGTATTTTGAGATATGTTCGTTAGCAATACTGCCGTGTACTGCCTGACGTTCCGCGTCAAATTCGCCGCCGATGATATTTAAAGACACAGCGCTGTTTTGCAATTCATAAATAACCGGCAGCGAGTTGGTGATCACTTTGACCTTTTTGTTTTTAATGAACTGGCACATTCTGAAAACCGTGCTGCCGCAGTCCATAAATATAACATCGCCATCATTTATCTGCCCCGCAGCTACCCGGCAGATCGCATCTTTTGCGGCCGCATTTTGGGCAGCTTTATTTACAAAATCATGCGGTTTTTCCAAAGGATTTACTTTTGACGCCCCTCCGTGCGTCCGGTAAAGCAGGCCATCGGCGGCCAGTTGATTCAGGTCACGGCGCGCGGTTATTTCGGATATTTGTAATTCATCAGCTAATAGTTTAACATCCACTTCACCTGATTCGTTCAGCTTATCCAGTATTTTTTTCTTTCTTTTTTGAAAGTTCATTTTATTCCTGTTAATTTGGTCAAAATTAATCAATATTAATCAAATTCGATCATTTTATATGAATAAAATTAGCATTTTAAATACCGAGATCCTCTCAAATAATTGGTATACCTTAAAAAAAGTCACATTCGAGTTTACTTTAAAAGATGGTACCACCCAGTTACAAAACCGTGAAGCCTATGACCGGGGAAATGGCTCGACCATCCTACTATACAATAAAGCAAATCAATCGATTATTCTCACCCGGCAATTCAGGCTACCCACTTATATAAACGGCAACGAAACTGGCATGCTGATAGAGTGCTGCGCCGGTTTACTGGATAAAGACAATGCCGAAGATTGCATCAGGCGCGAAACTGAAGAAGAGACCGGATATAAGATTACCGACGTAAAAAAAGTGTTCGAGGCTTATATGTCGCCGGGTTCAGTAACAGAAATTCTATATTTTTTTGTGGCTGAATATAGCAAGGATATGAAAATTGGCGACGGCGGAGGGGCGCATGATGAAGACGAAAATATTGAGGTACTTGAAATTCCGTTCGCAAAAGCTTTTAATATGATCGGGACAGGAGAGATAAAAGATGGAAAAACAATTATGCTTTTACAGCATGCGAAAATAAATAAATTAATACTTTAAAACAGCTGTTTAATAATCGATTTACTAAAATCCTCATCAGGAATATCAATAAAATTACATTGGTTGTCAATAGTATATCTTTTATTTATATATTTTTGTTTCTTAACACAACCGCTATTGATCACTTTATATACCCCTAATGCATGACGTCGAAAGATAAAAACAAGTACCTGCTTGCCTTCGTCTTGATGTTGATCGCTGCTTTTATTCAGTGCTATAAAACTATTCACGACCTCCACTGGGCCAATGAGCCCGATTTCGACCGCGATATTGCTTATATCCGCAGCACGCTTGATGGCCATTATGGGCAGGACCCTAATATGACAGGGCAATACATGTGGTATAACCCCATGCTTTTTCTTCTGGAAACATTGGTTGTAAAATTCACAGGCCTGCCTATCAATGTTGTGGTGGCCCGCGCCGGAGCGTTTATTAACATCCTGAGCCCGGTGGCGTTTTTCTTTATGGTGATAAAACTTTTTGACTATAAAGTTGCCCTGCCTGCCATTCTTTGTTTTTTCTTTTTGGTGAACGGCAATTTACCCTGCTGGGGAGGAGCTACCTACTCACCATGGCTGCTTTCGGATACATTTTCACAATTTACGTTTTACATTACTATCTTTTTTGTTTACAAAGCCTTTTCCAGCCAAAAGCTTTTTTGGTTTATCATATTCGGGGCTTCGTTAGGCATCACCTTTTTAGGGCACTCCGCGCCGGTTTTCATCATCCTTCTCATTGTAATCTGCATACAGGGGCGTAAAGTCGTCGAATCATTTTGGGCGAAAGATTATTCGGCCGTTAAAACATATTTTTTGCAGGGACTATTCGCGGTAATACCCTTTATCATTTTTGCCTTCCCGTTCCTTTATTACGTTTATGGTAAATACCACTTCCACTTTGTCAACCATGAGATACTAGAATGTGCACCCGGAATATTTGCGCGCAGGTACACGCTACAATTAATGAAGTCAAATGTTACGTTCTCGCTTATTATTTCAGTTATCGGGATGATATGGTTTTATAAGAAATTTGATAATCCCATATTGAGCAAGATCGTTTGGCATTGGTTTTTTATCTGTTTGGGAATGTACATTTATGAATCAGCAGTACCGACGCTGGATCATATGCTTCACATCACGCTTCCGGATACTATTCCTGCCTTCCACTACTTCTTTTATTTGAAGGCGCTGCAGTCCATCTTTTTTGGGTTTGGTTTTATCTTCCTGTTAACATGGCTCGTAGGGCGGCTAAAAGGTTTAAAACCGGGGAATCCAAAACTAATTCTTTCGGACACCCTGGTCATTGTGTGCGTTCTGGTCTACGCATTGGCGTATTATCCAATTTATATTAACCGGTATGATTTTACGGAGCTGAGGGTGCAGGCAATTGAAAAAGGAAAACAAACCGATAAGATCGGGGTATATGATTTCATCTCGAAAAATATCCCGCTTGATCATGTTTTGCTTTGCGAACATGGCTTATCGCTTTTCCCGGCAATGCCTACCGGGATAAAGATGGTTTCTATCGAAACGTATTTTTCAAACCCTTATTTGAGCTATACCCAGCGCGAAGACGACAGGAACGCTATGCTTTCGTACTTAACAAGCACTAAACCAGATACAGCCCAGAAGCTTTTTGCTGAATATAAAGTAAATGATGTTTTATTGGCCGATAGCGATTTTGTGCGGTATAAGCAGCCTGCTTTTGCTACCAGTAAAGTGATCTATAAGAATAGCTCATATGCTATTTTGTCGTTTACGCAAAACAACAAATAAAATTTGATCAATCGTGGAAACCCGATGCATCGTGTCTATACCGCATTTTTACCGAGCGTATTCTTTAATTTCTAAATGGCTTATAAAATGCTTTGGTAGCCAACGCCAGCATAGGTTTGTCGCCGGTTGAATCTCCAAAACAATAGATTTCATCATATTTGGAAAGGTCGTAGACCTCTTTTATCCTGGCTACCTTTTCATTGCTGTTGCAGTTTATCCCGGCTAATTTCCCGGTGAGTAGTTCTTCAATTGCCTCAAGCCGGGTAGCTATCAGGTTTACCCCGATACTATCGCTCCATCTTTTTATCCAGTTTTCTGCAGAGGCGGATACTATAACGACTTCGAATCCGGAATCCTGGAGTCTTTTTATTTCAGTAATGGCTTCCGGCCGGAAAAGGCCTGGTAATTTATTATCAATAAAACCATCGCAGCCGGTTTGGAATGAAGCTAGTTCAACTCCTTTAAAAAAATAGGTCAACAATTTTTCCTTAGCAGATTGGTTCGAAATCAATTTAAGTTTTAGCGCTGCGAATACAGGTATATTAATCAAAAATCCGGCATAAAAACCGGCTTTCCCTTTTTGGTACCTGATCATCTCCAGCATGGTATCTTTGGTGGTGATCGTTCCATCGAAATCAAAAAAAGCTATTTTCATCACAGCTTCATTTTTTTAAACTGAAATTCAGGAATATTTTTGATAATGAGCATAATATACCGCCAGAACCATTTCACATAAACGGTATTTTTCCTTTTAGCAAAACTCTTATAGACAACATCGCCTACATATTGGCTCGTGGAGGTAAGCAATTTTGGTAATGGCATATTCTCCGTCATCCGGGTATAAACGAAGCCGGGCTTAACCGTCATCACATGTACATTATCTTTAAAACACTTATTCCTCAACCCAGATAGATAAGCGTTGAATGCCGCCTTCGAGCTGCCATAAATGAGTTTACTGGCTCTGCCCCTATCACCTGCCACCGAACTTATGCCGATTATGGCCCCCGATTTATGCTCGATATAATATTTAGCAGCAATATTCAGGATGGATACGGCGCCTGTGTAGTTAGTGTCGATCATCCGTTGGGTAAGGTTCCAGTTTTCAAATGCCTCGTCCTCTTCGTCCATGATACCAAAAATAGATATGGTAACGGACGGCTTCGGGTCAAGGCTTTCAAAAAATGCATCGTGCGAATGGAATTGCAGCGCATCAAACGCGTGGGTGCTGCAATCTACCCCATACCTGATCTTAATATCCGACTGAACAGCATCCAATTGTGCAGGCTTCCGTGCGGCTAATTGTATGTTATATTTTTCGGCAGCGAACTTTTTTGCTATCGCAATGCCGATGTCAGAAGTAGCGCCCAGGATCAGAACTGTTTCCATGTATAAATTTAGTTACCGGCAGTCAATAATAAACGATCAGACTGCACCGACCTGACCTTTCCGTCAGGATTATATTTTTTAATGATCTTTTTAAATTTCTCCAGTTCAGGATAACCAGCTACCAGCATTGCCGGTTTCATGCGGGCGTCTTTCGACATATACAGACGGCCATTATGCTTCAATACCAATTGATCCAGCTCGTCTAAAAAGCGCAACAAACCTTTCCGTACCGGAAAATCGAGCGCCAGGGTGTACCCTTCTTTCGGGAAAGATATCATACTGTCTTGTTTGCCAAAAACCTTTAAAACGGCTAAAAACGAACCAAGTCCCTCTTCGGAGATCCGGTGCAATATCTCTATCAAACCAACTTTTGCATTTAACGGAATAACAAACTGGTACTGCACAAAACCCTTTTTGCCATACATGCGGTTCCAATGTAAAACCGCATCGAGCGGGTAAAAGAAAGGCTCGTACGATACAATGTTATTGATCTCCTTTTTAAAATTCTTGGTGTAATATAAAAAATTAAAGGCTTTAACAGTAAGGCTATTTAAAGCCCATGACGGCAGGTTTACAGGGAAAGTTATTTGTTTATTTTTCGGCAATTTTAAGGGATCCTTCCTATCCTCTTCCGAAACTTCTGCTAATGTTGCGTGTTCGCCCAGCATCAGGATACTGCGGCCAAAATGCTCGCCTTTTTTAAGGCAATCTATCCAGGCAACTGAATAGGTATAATCTTTATATGTTTCAAAAAGCCCGATCAGTTCCTGCAGGTTTGCCGCCTTTATTTGTTTTTGGCGGATCAAAGATGTTTCAATCTTTTTCAGGGTGAATTTTATCCGGGTTACTAAACCTGTAAGCCCCATGCCACCCAGTGTAGCTTCAAACAGGTCGTGGTTTTCTGTTGATGAGCAAATTATCAATTCGCCTGAAGGCAACAACAGATCGAAATCGATCACATGGTTGGATATCGAACCATCCACATGGTGATTTTTGCCGTGTACATCGCTGCCAAGCGCCCCTCCTATTGTTATAAACTTAGTGCCTGGAGTTACGGGTAAAAACCATCCGGCAGGTACAATAACGGTTAGGATCTGGTCGAGGGTAATGCCACTCTGGCTTTCAAAAACGCCTTTTTCTGTATCAAACGAAAGTATCTTGTCGTATTTAAGTGTCGAAATCGTTCTTTCACCTAATGAGGCATCGCCATAGCAGCGTCCATTGCCGCGTGGAATAAAAGAACCATCTTTTTGCACTAACGCGTTAAGCTGATCTTCGAAAACAAAGCTTTCCTCGTCACTTTCCATTACCGGGTAATTACCCCAATTGGCTATTTGCTGTTTCATTTGTTAAAAATGGGCGACTGTGGCAAATATAAGATAATAAAAAAGCAGGCGATCCATAATAGTATGGTTACCTGTATAAAACGATCCTTAAAAAGTATTTCTGTTGGCGAACCGGAATCTTTTTTAACAAAAACAACCTGAAGGTACCGCATAATGCCGGCAATCACAAAAACGCTTGTGTAATACAACCTGTAAGTACCCAGCCTCCGGATGGAATCATCATCCTGTGTATAATTGATATAAGCAACAATAATAATAGCGCTAAAAAGGCCCAGCATTGTGTCCAAAAAACTAAGATTGTATCCATTTAACGATTTCCTCATGGCGCTACCCGAGCTCTCCTGTAGCAATATATCATCCCTGCGTTTACCGATGGCCATAAATAATGCCAACAGGAAGGTCATGATGATCAGCCAGGATGAAATTTCAATATTAATAATTATCGCTCCGCCTTTTACACGCAGCACAAAGCCCATCGCCACGATGAGCATATCCAGGATAGCAATGTTTTTTAACCCGAAAGAATAAGACAGGTTCATGATATAGTATACCCCCAGAATAAACAGGAACCAGCAATCGTGGTTCGAAACGTAAGCCAGGTATGCCCCCATAAATACCAGTACAACGCTGATAATTAAAGCATTTTTTGCGGGTACCTTACCCGAGGCGAGCGGACGTTTTGATTTGGTGGGGTGCTTTCGGTCGTTCTCAATATCGCGATAATCGTTAATAATGTAGATACTGCTTGCCATACAGCAAAACGCTGCGAAACCGGCGGAAAGTGCTTCCATTTTTTGCAGCACGAAAAAGTGACCCGCAAAAAAAGATGGGACAAACAGGAACAGATTTTTAGCCCAATCTTTGGGGCGCAATAGCTTTATGTAGTATTTCATCCGTTAAACTAAGGCTAATACGGTACATAAGCGATAAAGTTGCAATCCGCACCATTTTGAAAGATTAAATAATTGTAAACATCTATTTTTTCTGCCACCTATTTTATTTAAACGATATTTAAATAATGATTTATAAATTTGCACTGATAACCTCATCCCCAGCTAATGAAGATAGCCCTTTTTCCAGGTTCGTTTGATCCGGTTACCAAAGCCCATGTTGATATTGTAAAAAGGTCGGTCAGTCTGTTTGACAAAGTCTATATCGGCATTGGTGTTAACAGTACCAAACAGGGGCTGCTTAGTGTTGAAACAAGGGAGCAAATGCTACGGGCCGTTTTCCAAAGCGACCCAAGGATCCACGTGGTGGCTTACGAAGGTTTAACCGTTGCATTTTGTAAAAGCATCGGTGCGGCTTATATGATCCGCGGCATCCGTACCGTGTCCGATTTTGAATACGAAAAAGCCATCGCCCAGATGAACCATTCGCTGGAACCTGAAATTGAAAGTATTTTTATTGTGAGCAAGCCTGGCTATTCGTCCATCAGTTCAAGCATCGTCCGCGAAATTATGCGTTATAACGGTGATGTCAGCCAATTTATTCCGAAAGAAGCATTGGAGTACCTTTGATAAGGCCCAAGAGCCAGTAATCAAGAATCACGATCAAGAACGTAATATCGAATAATGAATTTCGAATATCGAATAACGAAGTAAGTTCAACGTTTCATATTCAAAATTCATTATTCGATATTAACTACCAGCGAAAAACAGTTCCTGCCTTGGCGCTTGATTCTTGTTTCTTGGCTCTTTGTTCCGGGCTCTTAATTTTTCACTCTTCGTTCTCTCCGCACAATGCCGTCCTTAACCAAAACATCCATTATGGACGGAAACGTATTGGCAATAATGGGCTCGATGTGTTCCTTTGTGAACCAGCGGGCATCGGTAATCCCCTCCTCTACCTGCGGCTTTAACGCACAAACACCTTCACAACGCATATTAAACCAATGGGTTTTCTTCAATACCAATTCGCCCCGGTTCATATAAACATGGTAGGTTTTGCAAATTTTTTCACCAAGCTCACTAACTTTTATCCCGCATTCTTCTTCAACTTCACGCACGGCAGCAGTTTTAACCTTTTCGTCTTTCTCTATTTTTCCCTTCGGGATGTCCCATTTTCCATTGCGATAAATAAACAAGTATTCTCCGTTATCATTTTTCACGAGGCCGCCTGCAGCTTCAATAAGGGTAATACTTTTTATCACTGCCTTTAAAAAAGCTTTGGCATCTATACATACTACACAGAAAAGATCATTTTTACGGGCGGTTATCCAGGTGTAAATTATTTTCAGGTCAAATGCCTCAGCATCAAGCAATTCGTATCCCTTGCTTTTCCTTGGCTTCGATTCTGTTACCAGGATAACTTTTTCGTTAATATAAATTCTGTATTTTTGGGCCATGTTTGATAAATCCGAGATTGAAAACCAGGTTGCTGAATTTCTGCTGCAAATTAAAGCAATTAAATTACAACCCAATAATCCTTTTACATGGGCATCTGGCTGGCATTCGCCTATTTATTGTGATAACCGCATTACGCTATCACATCCAACTATCCGGACCTACATCAGGCAGCAATTAACCCGTTTGATACAAGAAACTTTCGGCGCCGTTGGCTGTATTGCTGGCGTTGCTACTGCTGGTATACCCCAGGGGGCCCTTGTAGCACAGGAATTAGGTTTGCCGTTTATTTATGTTCGTTCGAAACCAAAAGAACACGGTACAGGCAGCATGATTGAGGGCGAAATATTAACAGGGAAACGTGTTGTAGTTATTGAGGATCTTATATCAACCGGAAAAAGCAGCCTGCAGGCTATTGATGCACTGCGTACTGCGGGTTATGATGTTGCCGGCCTTGCCGCTATATTTACTTACGGTTTCGATATAGCTTCAGATAATTTTAAACAAGCAAACTGCCCTTTTGTAACCTTGTCTAATTATAATGCCTTAATTAAATATGCTGTGGAAAATCAATACATATCCGAAAACGATATGCAATTGCTAAAAACCTGGCGGGAAAACCCGGCTGAATGGGGGAAGTAGTTCAACCAGCAGTGGGCAGTTTGCAGTAGCAGTTCAAAACACATTAATCATCAATTTAATATCGACGCAATAAATGACAGTTTTTAAAAGCAAGGTAACCATAAACCGCCCCGTGCACGACGTTTATAGCTTTTTAGCTGACATGAATAACCATAAGGGTTTGATGCCCGAAAACATCCTTGACTGGAATTCAACATTTAATACGGCTAGCTTTAATGTGCAAAACATGGCAAAACTTAGCCTTAAAATTGAAAATCGCAAGGAAGACAGGGAGATACAAATTATTCCGGCTGAAAAACCGCCATTTGACCTGGGATTGAAATGGGAACTGTTTTCAGTTGGAGATTACACAGATGTTGTATTTACTATTTCGGCCGACCTGAACATGATGCTCAAAATGATGGCTTCTGGTCCTTTACAAAAACTGACAAATCATCAAACCCAATCGTTGAGTTCGATATTAAGTTAAACGTACACATCTCTTTTAAGCAATTAATCGGAACTAATATTCCTTCCTTCTCTCTAATTGTTTAACTAAAACTAATACGTTCACTATAATTAGCAATGCAATTAATAGTGCCATAATTGTTTATTAATAATTGGTTAAATTCTTACCCGGTATTACTACGTAAAATTGCTTATTCAAGTTTGTTGTACGTTAAGTTAATTTACTAACATATTAACACTTAAGACCAATACGGGGCGGGTATTGTTACACCAAAATGATGCCAGGTTGATTAATTGAAAGTTAAACAGGCAATTCAACAGTATTTAACGTACTTTTGCAGCAAAAAGTATAGGAATCAGCATGATCACGGTATCCAATTTATCTTTACGTTATGGTAAACGTACACTATTTGAAGATGTAAACCTTAAATTTACCCAAGGCAATTGTTATGGCATAATTGGTGCGAACGGAGCGGGTAAATCCACCTTTTTAAAGATACTTTCGGGCGAGGTTGACCCCTCAAGCGGTTCTTATAGCTTTACACCGGGCGAACGCATGGCTGTATTAAGCCAAAACCACTACGCATTTGATGAATTTACCGTAATTGAAACCGTAATGATGGGCCACAAGGAAATGTATGCCATCATGAAGGAAAAAGACGCTATTTACTTGAAAGAGGATTTTAATGACGCTGACGGCGAACGTGCGGGCGAATTAGAACATCAATTTGCCGAAATGGATGGCTGGAACGCCGAGAGCAATGCTGCAACTATGCTGAGCAACCTGGGTATTAAAGAAGAATTTCATTACCAATTGGTGAAAGATTTGGACAATACGCAAAAGGTGCGTGTATTATTAGCACAGGCCCTTTTTGGCAAACCCGATATTTTACTGCTTGATGAGCCCACCAACGACCTCGACATACACACTGTAGGCTGGCTGGAAGACTTTTTGGCATCCTATGAAGCCATCGTATTGGTCGTATCACACGACAGACACTTCCTGGATACGGTTTGTACCCACGTGGTGGATATTGATTTTGCAAAAATGACCATCTATACCGGTAACTATACGTTCTGGTACGAATCGAGCCAGCTGGCATTAAAACAGCGCTCCGACCAAAATAAAAAGACTGAAGACCGGGTGAAAGAACTGCAGGAATTTATCCGCCGCTTTAGCGCCAACGCGTCCAAATCAAAACAAGCAACCAGCCGCAAAAAAGCACTGGATAAGATCAATATCGACGAAATACAGCCATCCAACCGTAAATATCCGGGTATCATTTTCAATAACCAGGGCCGCGAAGCCGGCGACCAGGTGCTGCAAATAGAGAACCTGAAAAAATCATTGAACGGTGAGTTGTTATTCGACAATATCCGCCTGATGGTAAATAAAGGTGATAAAATTGCCATTCTGTCGCAAAATAGCCTGGCAACCACGGCATTTTATAATATTTTAACTGGCCGCGATAAGGATTATAAAGGTGAATTTAAATGGGGCGTAACTATTAATTATGCCGACATCCCTATTGATAATGCTGAATATTTTAAAGGCAAAGACGATAACCTGATCGATTGGCTGCGCGAATATTCAACCGGCGACAAGGATGACCAGTTTATCCGCGGTTTTTTGGGCCGCATGTTGTTCAGCGGCGAAGAAGTGTTGAAGAAAAGTAACGTACTCTCCGGCGGCGAAAAAATGCGTTGCATGTTTAGCCGCATGATGCTGCAATCGGCTAACCTGTTGATGCTGGACGAGCCGACGAACCACCTCGACCTGGAATCCATCACCGCCCTAAATAATGGCATGAAAGACTTCCGGGGCACTATCCTGTTCACCAGCCGCGACCATGAGTTGGTTGAAACAGTAGCCAACCGCATTATTGAACTCACCCCTGGCGGCACTATTGATAAGTTGATGACGTATGACGAGTACATCAACAGCGATGTGGTGCAGAAGCAACGGGATGAGTTGTATGCTATGGCGTAATTTCGGATTTCGAATGTTCGATTTGCGCCACCGATACAGCTAAGGCGGCACGCGGTCGGATTTTAGAGAAGAAAAAATAAAACTTTTCGGACTCTACTGCCTTTTCGGACTTTCGGACTTCAAAAAAAATCCGTTTATTTGCAGCCCGGAAAAAAACAAATGACTTGGTAGCTCAGCCGGTAGAGCAACTGACTCTTAATCAGTGGGTCGAGAGTTCGATCCTCTCCCAGGTCACGATATCAATAAAAACCGCCTTTATATAATCTTTTAAGGCGGTTTTTTATTTTAATTTATCTGATAACCCCTTCTAATTCCCAGGGCAAATGCCGGATAGTATTGAGTGCGAAATTGACTGATCGAAATTTCCATCCAAAAACAAATACCTGCGCAACGTTACAGGTAATTACGCTTGCTTTATTTCCCTTCGTATATTAATACCCCCCCTTCGTATATCATTTAGGCGTATTGAAATTTCCTGGATGTAATTTTCATTAAAATATTAATGAAACCTATATTCCGATGAAAAACGCATACAAATTCAGCTGGCTCATACTGCTACTCGTTATTACATTGGCAGCTTGTACAAAAGAAGGCTCGCAAGGGCCCCAGGGTGCTCAGGGAACAAACGGAGCTGCCGGCCCAGCCGGTCCGGTTGGCCCCGAGGGCCCGGCCGGAACAGATGGCTCGGTAATATACAGCGGCACCTCTACGCCGACTGCATCCACCGGCACCAACGGCGATTATTATCTCGATCGTGCGACAGGAAACTTATACGGCCCCAAAACAGCCAACGGCTGGGGCGCACCATTAACACTCATCGGCGCGCAGGGCGCAACAGGGGCGCAAGGTGCTACCGGAGCCACAGGTGCAACTGGCTCACAAGGCGCGACTGGTGCAACTGGTTCACAGGGAGCTACAGGCGCAACTGGTCCTACAGGCCCTCAAGGCCCATCTGGCGCTAAAGGTGCAACTGGTGCACAAGGTGCCACCGGAGCCACGGGTGCAACAGGAGCCGCGGGAGCGCCGGGCAGTAAAATATTAAATGGTACCGGGGCGCCTTCGGCAAGCCTGGGCAACAATGGTGATTATTACCTCGACAATTCGTCGGCGATGCTTTACGGGCCTAAAACAGCAGCTACAGGTTGGGGAACACCCATATTATTACGCGGTGCACAAGGGCCGCAAGGCCCGGTAGGGCCTGCCGGAGCCGACGGCAGTACAATTTACAGTGGCGCAGGTGCGCCAGCCTCATCTTTAGGGACTACCGGCGACTATTACTTTAACAAAACAAACGGATCGTTATACGGACCTAAAACGGCCAGCGGCTGGGGTGCGCCAACGTCATTAGTTGGTGCTACCGGAGCCACAGGCGGCACAGGTGCAACGGGAGCTTCAGGGGCCGATGGATCGACCATTTTGAGCGGCACTGGTGCACCGGCCGCTGCATTGGGCACCAATGGCGATTACTACCTGGACAAAACAACCTTTAACTTTTATGGCCCTAAAACTGCATCGGGCTGGGGAGTGCCAGTTTTGTTGAGAGGTGCACAGGGTGCGCAAGGACCAACTGGCCCGGCAGGAGCAGATGGCAGTGTGATTTTTAGCGGACCTGGTGCCCCGGCAAGTGTTTTAGGCAACACCGGAGACTACTATTTCGACAAAACCTCGATATTATTTTATGGCCCCAAAACAGCATCGGGCTGGGGTGCGGGTACATCGTTAAAAGGCACAAACGGAACGAATGGTACCAACGGAACAAACGGTTCATCGGTTTTAAGCGGCACCGGAGTTCCAGCGGCAGCAACCGGTAACGATGGTGATTTTTATATCGATATATCAACCTATAAAATTTACGGTCCTAAAGCTGCGGGGGCATGGGGTAGCGGAACTTTGCTGATGGGCCCCGCCGGCAACGCCAATGTGCTTGCCTTTGAAACTGCTGACGCAAGTACTTTTGGCTGGATATTTAACTTCTTAGGCAGTATACCGGGCGATACGCAATCAACATTGCAGATGGACCGCCATACTTCGGGTGCTTTTGAAGATACTACATCCACTTTCAATATCCCGGCCACCGGGGTTGCCGGGGCTAAAAATGGCAATACATCGGTTTATGTACGGTACAGCGGCACTGGCACCTGGCAGGCCTTGCCGGTTACGCTTGGTGTTGATACCAATGCGCAGGTATATAACTACAAACTTTATACATCAACCAATTCGGCATTCATAAAAATTACGGCCGACTACAATGTAAACACATCGTTGATAAGGATCGATAAGGTAAGAATAGTAATTATCCCCGCGAGCAGCACTGGCGTGATCGGTGCTACGCGGCCGGGCACTGCACCTACACTACAGCAAACCATGCAGAAACTCAACTTAACGAATTCCGATTTTAAGAAGCTGAAATAAAGAGGTGCCGCTTTTTGACGGCAAACCTTTATAATCTCACATCACTTTGCCCAAAAACATGAAACGGATAATTTTCAGTTCGCTTTTATTTATGCAAGCCCTGTTTATCAGCGCAGTTGTGAACGCGCAGGATTTGAACCAGGTCGCTAACCAAAAGCCTTTTGCCATCAACGGCGTTTTTGGTGTGGGCCTGGGTACTTACACCTCGAACGGTATCGACCCGCAGGAGCATAGTTTTTCTTATTTATTTAATGGTGCGCCTGTTATTTCAATTTACGGCATATCGTTTCCGTTTAATATTGTGGTGAGCGATCAGCAGCGCGGGTTCAGGCAGCCATTCAACCAATACGGGATAAGCCCTACTTATAAATGGATCACCATCCATGCCGGATGGGAAAGTGTCCAGTTTTCACAGTTTACCCTGGCGGGATATGATATCCTGGGCGGCGGTGTGGAACTTAACCCCGGCAAACTGCGCCTGGGCTTTGTCTATGGCCGTTTTAATAAAGCGATAGAGGAAAACTCTATCCAGCCGTTGTCTTTTCAAACTCCTACTTACGAGCGCACCGGTTACAGCGTTAAAGTTGGCTACGGTAGTCCGCTGAATCATGTCGACCTGGTACTTTTAAATGCGAAGGACGATCCCAATTCATTAAAAATGACACCCATTAGCAGCACATTATCACCTGCCGAAAACCTGGTGATTGGCGTCGTTTCCAAATTCTCATTCTTTAAACATTTTGTTTGGGATTTTGATGTTGCAGGAAGTATTTATACCCGTAACCAGTTGGATGACACCATCCCCAACCTGGAATTGGACAAGCTAAGTTTCATCAAAAAACTGATCACCATCAATTCGTCCAGCCAGTTCCTTACGGCCGGGCAAACCAGTTTGAGCTACCAGGGCAAAACTTACAACCTGGGCCTGCAATACAGGCGTGTCGACCCCAATTATCAATCGATGGGCGCTTATTATTTTGAAACAGATGTAGCCAATTACACCTTGCAGGGAGCCTTGCGTTTATTCAAAAACCAACTGCAATTAACCGGCAGTTTTGGTGTGCAAAGTGATAACCTGCTGCACGATGAGCCCTATACTTCGCACCGTGATGTTAGCTCGCTTGGTGTCTCTTTCAACAAACAAAAATACGGGTTCGACCTGCATTACTCCAACTATGGTATTACACAGGACAGGGGCCTTAATCCCATCATCGATACCTTTAGGGTAGCCAGCACTAATTATAATTTGACGGCACTGGCGCGATACAGCGTGGGCAATGATCATATCACGCACAACTTTGTGCTGGTTACCAGCATCCAATCACTGGTTGACCTTAATCATTTTACGGCAGGCCAGGATGAAACCAACAGCACCACCGGCAATTTCTCGTACCAGTTGGGTTTTACAAAATCAGCATTTAGCATAAGCGCCATTTACAGTTATACGGTGGCTGATATTGTGGGAATGCATACCATAATTGCAGGCCCTTCTATCGGCTTAAGCAAACAATTGAACGACAGCAAGATCGGGCTTAACGCCTCGTTCAGCTTTCAGCAACAGCAAAACAATAATAAAGATGCAGGCACCGTATTTGGCGCTACGCTTAATGGCTCCTACCGTTTTAGCAAACGGGATGGCGCTAATATTATGTTCAATTACCTTAAAAGTAATTCAAAAGATATCACACTACCCTCGTTTTTCGAGGTTCGGTCATCATTAAACCTAACGCATTCTTTTTAACCCCCTAACATATAATCTGGCCATGACGAACATAAGATTACAACCGGTTAAAAAATCAGTACGAAATAAAATAGTTTTTATCGCGGCACTGCTTTGCTTTTTAATAAGCAACACAGCCCGTGCGCAGGTAATGGTTACAGTAAACATTATCCCGCCTTATTCACCATACTACTCCGACTACACCAATTCCAACAAGGTATTGATAACTGTTATCAACCTCAGCAGCAAACAGCAAAAGATAAAGCTCATCGGCACCATTAAAGGCGATAACGGCGTATCGATAACAACCTATACAAATTATGTTCCGCTGCGGCCCCTTGTGTTAACTGTGGGGCAGCAGTTACCATTAACCAGCGCCGATCTGAAATCAATTTTCGATATTAACAACCTAAGTGTTATCGGTATTGACAAGAGCAAGCTGGCACAAACATCCATGATCCCGGAAGGAAATTATACCTTATGCCTGCAGGCATTTGATTATGATACAGGGCGGATCCCCTTATCGCAGAATGCACCATCGGGCTGTACATTTTTTAATATTGCTTTTCCGGAGCCGCCGGTACTGATCAATCCGGCGCCATCAGGGCAGGTTATTGCTACCACGCCGCAAAGCATCATGTTTAACTGGATAAATACCAACGTTGTACCCATGGGCACGCAATATAATATCCAGATGGTAGAAATGCCGGATGTTTCTACCGACCCCAACCAGGTTTTAAATGCTACCTCGTTACCGCTATTATCGCAAAACGTTTCGAACCTGGGCTACCTTTACAGCATCCGCGACCTGCAGCTAACACCTGGCAAACGTTACGCATGGCGCGTAACTTCCAGCGATCCTTCAGGAAGGATTCTATTCAAAAACAATGGCGTCAGCCCAGCCGCCTATTTTACTTATGGCGAAAATACGCCGACAAAATTGCCGCCCGACAGCGTTAAGCAATTGGCCAATAACCTGAATATTATTAACCCGGTGTGCGGTGGCAATAACGGCACGGTTACCGTCGGGGCTAATCTTAACCTCGATGTGAGCTGGCTATGGGGCGAGCAGCAGGAAAGTCAGCAATATTTTGGCCAGCTGGATACTATTTTATCCCGGCATTACACCCATTTACCTACTACCAAGGGTATGGTAACTTTAGGCAAGTACCAGCTTACCTTCCAAAAAGTATCTAACAATACCCATAACAGCAATGCTAAAAGCACCATTTCGTATCTGGTTAACGCGCCTTTGCAGACGATCTCTTTAAACAGTTCGCAAACGCAGTCGCTGGGTTTTGTATTGGGCGAAAGCTATACGGTTACGGTAACTTCTTTCGACACCCAGGGGAATCAGCTTGATCAAAATACCTCGTGCCCGTTTTTACTGAAAGGCGCCGATCTGCAAAAAAGCCCGCCGCTGAACATTGGCGGACGGATCACTTATACGTTCGACAAAGCCGTTTATCATGGCGCCAATCGTGCCAATATTACCTTGCAACTTGTAAAGGATAGCATAACTAAAATAACCACGTTATCATATGGCGGCAAGAGTTTCCCGATGACGAACATCGATTATTCCAGGCCCACCGTTTCAGTAACTACGGATGATTATGGGAATTATAGCGCGCAACTTAACCTTTTACCAACCGATACCGGTAAAGAATATTTGCTGGTCCGCATCAATAGTCCTTATTACCAACAGCCGCAAACTAATATCCAGGTACATATACCGCCGTTAACTGTTACCGCCGGCGACAATACGGGCAATAACACCCAGCAAGTAAATTTTCACCAGGACATTTTAAAGGCGCCGGATGTTAAAACTATGGTTTATAACTATAAGCTGACGGTGACTGTAAAAAAGGGATTTAACCCCGGGATCAGCACCACCTCATGGAATACTGCCTATGGAGTAAGCCCCGGTGATTTTTCCGGCAAAAATTTCATCGACACCGTATCCATGAATTTGCTGGCAAAATTGCCTGCGGGTATAACAGTAGTGTTGTACCGAAAATCAAAGGCGCAGGATATCCCTGCTTTTGAAGGCGATAGTTCGGCAGTGAACCATTCGATTGCCGATAATAAATTGGGGCAACCCAATTCGTCCGGGGGGCAAATGAGTTATGGTTATGGTAAGGATGCGCAGATTGGTAAGATACCTGCTATCAGCAACAATGGCTCTGCCACGGGCTCACTAAGGAGTACCCGCGGTACCGACTATGGAAATTATCTTAGCAGCAACATTATCGTAGCCACTACAAAAACAACCGTAGTTCCGGTTCCCGGCAATAGTGGCAATACACAAACCATGGTAGTATTTAACAACCTGATCTGCAATTTTGAGGACGGTGATGAATATTATATCAGAGCTCAGCTGCCTTCGGCCGACAGCCTGGGTAACGACTCGCAACACCTGGCCGCTCCCGAACAGCGATTTTCATACGTTCCTTCGCCATATAGCTGGCTTCAAAACCATTACGAAGCAGCGGCAAATTATAACATCATTTCGCAAAACCCACCCACCGCAAGGGTGAAGGGAACGGTAATGTACCGCTGGCCAAGCACGCCTGCTGTGCTGCGCCCGTATGCTAACCAGCTGATCACGGTTAAAATGCGTGTGGATATGCCATCGGGCGGAATATCAAATGGCGACTGCCAGTTTTATCCTACTGTTACCCTTGAGCCGGTCGTTGACGCAAATAATAAAACAACCGGCTACCGCAATGTACCGGATTTTGCCGATGGCCTGGTTGTAGCGCAGGGTATAACGGATAACGCCGGCAAGTTTGATATCCCGATACTAGACCTTACCCAAATGGGCAATATCAACGTAATTTTTAAGCAAACAAGCAATCAATTGCAAGGCGAAAGCTGCGAAGACCTGGCCAAGGACCGCGCTGCCAAGTTAAAGGAAATACAAGGTGCAGGAAAAGGTGGCGCGGTAATAGATTCACATACCGGATCGGCCGAAACGTTGGCAGAGCAAATCGCCGATCTTGAAAAACAATACGGGGGTGGCATTGGCGGCAGCCCGCAATTAGGAAATTCGGGCGGGGTGGACAATAACGGTGGTAGTGGCAATTATCTGCAAAAGGGCGGCGGCGGTTTTATACAATTAGGCGGCGGCGGTTTTTCAACTAATACCAATAGCGGCCCGGCAGTACAAATTTACACCAACCCAGCCCAACTATTGATCAATAACCTGTTAAACCAGTTTGGCGGCGGCAATCTTGCTGGTGGTGTCGGCGGAGTCAACCTGGGCAAGCAGGCAGGCGGCATTAACAAGCAAACGTTTGGCGGGCCGCACAATCCGGCAGACGACGTAGCAGAGGAGGTTGCACCTGCCGACCCAACAGGTGTTGTTAGCCGTTACTTTACCATCGATAACATCCAGGGCACAGCCGAGATCAATCCAAATAGCACAAATACTATTCAAAAATTCGTGGTGCAGCCATTTCAAACGGTCGATCTGGGCACCATAGTTACGGATGTGCCGGAATTGGATGCCAAAATAAATGTTTATGTAGTCGGCACAAACAAAAATGAGGCGCTATCGGGTGCGAAAGTAGTTGTATTCAGGAGCCAATTTGCCAAACAGGGCGAGTACCCGTTTCAGGGGGAAGGCAGCGCTGTTCATCCCACAAAAAACCTGTTAAGCCCCAATTTTTCGGGACCAGCAAATTATAACAGCAACACGATCAGTACCGTCACCGGTATTGACCCGGGTCAGCAAATATTAATGAACGGCGTGCTGGTGAATTTACCGCCGCCTCAATTCGTTAGCTCGTACCAGCACCAAACTTATAATTTTAATAACAACGGACCTGTCGAATGGGTTATCGACACTACCTTATCTATAAAATTGGATACGGGCAATAAGGGCGTCATTAATTTAAGCAAATTGAGATTGTTCCCGGATATGTCACAGGTGTCCCTGCAAATTACACCTAATCCCGAAAATGGCGGGGGTAATTTTGATCCGGTTTTGGTTTCTCTCCCTGTTCACGACGAACTGGACGAGACCAATACCGGCAGTGACTTGCTGGTTAGCGACAGCAGGTATGGCACCGTGGTTGACTCATCGGCGGTAGAAAACAACTACGTAAAGGGTAAGTATATAGACAATGGGTTTACAAAACTGGATATGTCCGGCGTTTATGTTACCATAGCGCCATCAAGAATAGCGGGGCGCGTAATGGATAGCGCCAGCAATAAAGGGATTGCAAAAGCAGTGGCATTTATAACCATAAACAATGGGAAAAAAATCTACTTCAAGCAACTTATTACAGATGACAACGGCTATTTCGAAATAACGAACAAGCAAGACCCATCATTCACCTGGACAGATGGAAGCACGTTTTCCATCGCGACTTCAGCATTTGGCTACCGCAACTGTAAACCTGTTCCTGTAAATATTCCGCAATCCATCGCTGCCAGCGGCAATAAACCGTTGCCAAGCGATATGTTTTTAAGGTCGAAATCCTTTATCACCAGCAGGTCGCTGCGCAGGTTAAAGGTTTTAACCGGCACATCAACTATCCCTGTGTGAATTACGCTGCTGTTTGAAAAAAGCCCGCCCTTGGTTGGGTCTATCGTCCAGTTATTGATCAGCAATTTCCAGCTTTGCAAGTTTACTGTTATCGCATCTGTGCTGGTTGCCGGTACAATGGCATTGCCATCAAGCACCAGGTCTTTTATGCGGATATCAACATTGCCGGGAGTGCAGTTAGGCAGGTTACCACTCATGGTGGCATCAAGGTGCATCTTGCCGCTTGCGCCGATAAACGATGAAGCCGGGTTGGCGGTGGTGTTAAACCCGATGAAGGAGAATTTAAGCGCATTGCCATTAGCGTCACTCAAAGAATAACCGGGTGTTTCCGCAAACTTAAGGGCACCGGCACTATGCCGTTCATAAGTCCCTTTTAATGCACTATATATCGCAGGGATAACGGTATTGTTTGGGCTACCTGCTTCATCTGGCGGTGTCGAAAGGTAAAACAGCCCGGTATTGTTAAAGTTGAGATAGGATGATGGAAAGTTAAATGTATTATCGGCGATATTCACTTTGGCCGCTACTATGCCTGCATTGCCGCTTTTTTCAATAGCCAATGGCAGTGTATTAAACAGATCTGCAAGCGCAGCATTAGTGGTACCCATGTGTAAATTATTGTTATCCGACTCCTGTAAATTATTATTTACCGCCGTACCGCTGTTAACTATGCCATAGCCTTTTTTGTCACTCTGCAAACCAGTACCGCTGCCACCATTGCTGCTACCGCTACTGCCGCCATTCATCTTTGCTGCGCTGGTAAGTAAAACATTGTACCGGTTTAAATATCTCATTTTCAGATTAGCCAACCCGTCAAGCGGCACTACCTGTGCCTGGGGCTGCATGGTACTGCCGCCAAGGTTTTGGGTGCCTGTAAATACAATATTGCTGATACGTATTTTACTGCCGGGGTCCATCCAGGTAAAGGATGAATTGTTTTTACTCAAATCAACGATACCGGTAACCGAGTAGGTGAAATTGCTGAGCTGAACAATTTTTTCAACCGACAAGGGGAATCCCCACACATTATTTATAGCCGGCCCGTTAAAGCGCGTTAAAATAAAATCAGCTTGTGCCAGCCCGCCCGAAATGGTCACCATTTTTTCGCTGCCGATAACCGTGTACGAAGTATCCAGCGTGGCGTGCACGTCGATCTGGGTATTGTCGTCCATAGGGATGCCGGAAATTGAGTAGGCGCCATTAACATCGGTACGTGCCTCAAGCGACGAAACATTTGTACCATCCCCCATTGATATCCTGTTATAATCAAGGTAAACATGGGCATTTTTTACCGGGGCATTGCTCATTTTTACCGTTCCTGTAAGCGTTGCGCCTTTTACTATCGGCACTGGATACACCTGGTAGTTTTTTGATTCGGCATTTTTAAGATTAAACAACCTAGGGATATAGCCGCCGTGCGCCACATCCAGCACCTGCACCGAATAGTTGGTTACTGATACGTTCTCAAACTCGAGATATGCGACCCCACCAGTGCCAACCATAACAGTTTTATTTTTATCGTTATTGATAATTATTTCAAACGTGTTTAATGGAAAGTGTACCAGGTCGATACCCGAGATGCGGAACTCCATACGGTGTTTACGGCGTTGTAAAAATACCTTGCCCATATCCGTTTTACCAATGATAGGCGTTACCGTATAAACTGTATCGAAATAGGCTACATCTTGTGGGATAAAATGTATTTTGTGTGATATGCCCGAAGTGATCGGAATGCTGAATGTACCATCGTTATTGACAGGCATGATCGTGCTATCGTCTACCA
>Ga0206921_10100_pt1 | contig 26067 bp, 22 predicted proteins | sample Alteio_BWOrgHeat_66_FD_152930 | JGI IMG/M metagenome (GOLD analysis project Ga0206921, IMG submission 152930) | Enriched cells from forest soil in Barre Woods Harvard Forest LTER site, Petersham, Massachusetts, United States -... | ecosystem: Environmental > Terrestrial > Soil > Temperate forest >...
TGAAACGGCGTTTTTTCATTTGTTCCGGCTGCTGGCAGAGCAAAGCGGTAGCCTGGTGAACGTTCATGAACTTTCAGTTACCCTTCGAATAAAAAACGACACCGTTGAAAATTACTTGCGCATCCTGCAAAAATGCTTTCATTTGACATTGATAAAGCCCTTTTTTCGAAATCTTCGGAAGGAACTGACAAAAATGCCCAAAGCGTTTCTATTGGATTCCGGGTTGCGCAACAGCCTGTTGAATAATTTCCAGCCAATCTCTGAGAGAATGGATAAAGGAGACCTTTGGGAAACCCTTTTTTTCAGGGCGCTGGTGGAGAAATATGGATGGGACGAGATATATTATTGGCGCACTGCTGATAAAAATGAGGTGGATTTCGTCTTGCCTGAAATCGAATCTCCATTTGCTGTCGAAGCCAAATATGATGAAGCCGGGATCAAGTCGTCCAAATACAAGAAGTTCACAGAAACCTATCCGGACATTCCTCTCCACTTCGCATGGTTTTACCCTTTCAATGAAGAGTTTTTTAGGCGATTGAGTTTCCAATGGTAGAATGCAACTTCATCCTTGAAATTCTACCGAGAAATGTTTGATTTGCAAGTAAGCCTGGTTTAACTTTCCCTTTGTGTCAGACTACGGAAGCGCTTACGTGAGATCAACTAACGGAAGCTCAACGAATCGGAAGTACGCCGGCTTTAAGATCCGTCCAGGCATTCGTGATGCTCTTTTCTAACTCTTCGCTGGAACCTGCGGTGGCAAGTATATCGAATACCTTGTTGATCTTATTTTTACCGCAGGCCTGCTGTTTGTGATCGTTTGGATCGGGATACCCCTTAGAATGACCCAGAGCATATAGAAGCTGATCAGCGTCCGGAGCGACCCGCTGGTATGTAAAAGATTATCCAATTGCCGCCCCCTGGCTTGATCGGAATTGATGCTGTCCGGGTGGTATACTGGGGCAGACATTGTAAAATACTAAGGAAGTTGGTAGATTAAAAATGATACTTATCTTATCTTCTAACAAATCAGCAATTTTGCGATTGCCGCTAATCTACTATCTTTAGGCATGACGCCACCCTCTCCTCGACTTTCCAGTCTAAAGACCTTCTTTTGGACCGTACTGGCCTGTAACGGGGCCGAGTTTCTTGCCTTCATTTTCTTCCTTGCGCGGACCTCCAATATGTCCCTATCGATCGATCAGAAGTACGCGGGAGTTTTGTATTTGATGCTCTTCCTGCTTGCCTTGCCATATCTGCAGATCTATCTGGCGATGTTCCTGTTAAACAATTATTTTCCGGCCCGAGAATTCAACTCCTGGCTCAGAGTTTTCATCCTTTCGCTTTGTGTGATACAAATCCTCTCCTCCGTTTTCCTCGCTGTAATAAGCACCAACGCTGTTTTTGTGGAGCTGCCGAAGATTAGAAGCCGAACACATAATGATTCTTTCATCCTGCCGGCTTTTGGCATGGCGATCTCCATGGCGGTCGCCTCATTATGTAACTTAATTGCCGCCGTGGTGCTCTGGCGGACGATGGGAGTGATCAGGCGGAATTTCCGAACAGGGGCGTGGGAGAGCTTTGAGACGACGGTTCAAAATGAGTAGATTACCTATGATGAAACACAAAAATTCTTTTGGGAAGGACGTTTAATTCGTAGGGTAGCGTGTTTCGAGGAGTATGTGAAAAAGCGTCTGCAATTGATAGAATTACATGCGCTCACATATCTGGGCTTTTTGCGCTTGTCCGCCTTAGTGAACGCACTCGCGTTCGCCCGCCACCAAACGCAAAAAGCCCCGATCTATAGATCTGGGCCCTGGTACCGTGTCCGGGAACTGGTTCGAACCATTCGAGCGGTTCGTGCAACAGATTATGTATATCCGAAGTTTCGCTATTGGCTGATTGATAAATGGTGCCACAAAAGCTATGTACCGTTTCCGATGGCGATAGCTTGTTTTTCCTTTGCTTTATCGGGAGACCAGTCGAATATTTGATTTGCTGTTACTGAATCAGAAAGGGATGTTATGGGCACGCTCAACAGAATAAAATGGGTTGCCTTTTGATTTCTTTTATTTTATTTCCTCTACGTCTGGCAATACCCAGCTTTTATCAATAATTGCTTTACCAAACCCATACAATCGGAATATGATTTCAAAGTGTTCTCCTGCCTTGGTGGGGATCCAGTTTGATTGCTTGCCTTCCGGGGCCGTAGGGCCAAAGTATATATCTACGGTTCCATCGTCATTGGTGACGAGTTCTCTTGTCAGGGATGAACGGCTAGAGTAGGGCATATCCCGAATCAGGGTGTGAGTCGCCCTGTTGTAGGCGGTGGCGGACCAGTATTGACTTACGGGCACTTTCGCGGGAACAAGCAATTTGTAAGATTTTGATCCGTCGAGTGGATTATTATCTTTATCACGGTCTCCAAAGAAATAGAGCTGATGTTGGTCCCCGGCTCCGGTTCGCTTTCCGCTGCTGAACCCCCAATAGTACAATCCGGCTCGCTGATCTATTGGGTAGCTGTTGGAGTCAGTAAAGCCGGAGGCCCATGCTTTTAACAGGTCCGCACCTATGGGCCAGAACCAATGTTTGCCTCGATAATAAGGAGGGTTGGATTCATAGGCTTTATCGAGGGTGGCGTGCGCATCCGCCAGGGCAGCGATCAGAAGGGTTTTAGATGAGGTGTCTGGTGAAAAAGTCTTTCCCTTTCCCATTCCTATGGATTTTACTATGTCAATAAACCCTCGGTCCCGCGAAATCCAGGGCTCGGTTTGTATTATCCTGTTTAGCGACTCGAAAAATCGGAGATCATACGGTATGGCTGCATCTAAGACTTGCCCGCTTGCGTCTACGAATGTGGACTGACGTTGATTGCTCCCAGTAGCTAAGGGATATAGCTTTATGGTCTTGCCATAGGCAACTGCCTTGGCTATGTCCTGGTCACTCGTAGTTTTCGGTATTGATCTTAACAGAGCATAGCCTGCATAGGTGCTGGACCGCAGGACGATATATCCAAGTGGCACCTTCCCCGTATAGTCGGGCGGAAGAATAAGGTATTTGCCCCCTCTTCCAGCATCGGCTCCGGCTGGCCCGACGTCTTCCAGGGGGGTTTGCCAGCAGTCCATGAGGGTTCCGACAATGGTTCCGTTGGTAGCTGAGGGAATCTCTACTACAATCGGGCCTGCCTTTGTGTTATAGAAGGGTAGGAAGTAAAGGGCATCGGTGTTGGGTGTGAGGAACTGGTTTTGCCAGTTGCAGGGTTTTGACCAATAGATAAACTGGTTATCCTTCATTCCGACCTTTAGGGCTGCCTGGTACATTGCGTCGTAATTGACGGCGGACATTCCCCACAGCGCGGATTCCATTGCCCTCGAACGTACGATATTCGAGGCTAAATTCTGAGTGCCAATTTCAGCAGATAGCGGATTTGGTCCGGGGGGATTGGGCGCATGGTTGCAGGCTATCCCAGAAATGAGTGTCAGGATCAATATGGCCATGATCCTGAGTGCCTGCCAATTTCTTGAGTTCATCAGCGCTTGATTTAAATTCTCAATTTGGATTTGTATTATTTCTTTAAAAATCAGCGTGTATAAATGAAATGATGTCTTAATCTCAATAAACCACCAGGCAATTCATTGATGTTCCTTCCAATGACACACCTGGGAAGCTGGTTCCGTCAATTTTATCGAAAAAATCGTCACTTAGCCGGCCCAACGTGCCACAAAAATTTAATCGATTTGGAGAAAGTGAATTTGTCGAAAGTTGATTATAAGGCAAGAAGGCCATCTCAAGTAGAGATGGCCTTCAAAAATTTGTGCCACAAATCGTGTGTACCCTGTCGGAGGAACTGGTTCGAACCATTCGAGCGGTTCGTGCAGCAAATTTTATATAATTCCGTCGCCGAAATCTAGTGGGTGGATAGAGAAAAACAATAATTCATCTCAGGCGTTGTCGGCCCGATGTCCTTTAGGACAACCATTCCCGGCTGCTCACTCACGCTAATCACCGTTACAGTAGACCCATCCGGAAAAGTATAGAGAGATAACGGAAACCAGGTGTTCAGCCAGGGAATCGACGATCTGAAGGTTATTGCCAGCGTTCCGCTGTCGACGATGCCCTGCGAAAGACCCCGCAGATGGAACGTATCGGTTCTATTACTATCGATAATGACGTTATTGAAATAGTATTTGATAACCGCATCATTACCAGCCGACGGACTGGCTGGCGCAATCGAAAAAAACCCCGGGCCCCTTTTCGCGCATGAAGTGCAAACCCCCGCGACAACGATAAGCAGTAGTATTGTGTTTCTCACGTGTTAGGTAACTTTTCTCTATAAAGTTAATACTAAAGCCCTGTCCGGCAAGCACAGGGGGATCCGGACGCAATTTGTATCGAAAAAGAACAGCCCAACCCGCACACTCCACTTTTATTTAACAGATTATCAACCATTTATAAAGTTAGCCCCTTTTGTGAGCACCCGCTTAGTCCGGGGCATGTCCTATGCCACCGGAGGAGTACCTGCGGCGGCTCAGCCGTAATCGCTCTACTCCCAACATGTTGCTTTTTCATCGCCGCAGAAGCAATCCAAATTTCGCGGTGTCCGCCGGCTCCAGCTGGGGGAAAATATCGTCTTTGGTAAAAGGCTGATGATCGGGCCCGACTGAAAACAACCAATATTTATTGCCGACCTTCTCATAAAAATAGTTAAGGGCTCTTTTCTCGCCGCGGTGGTTCTGAAATGGGTCGTTGATCCAAACATTGCCATGCAACCCCGCGACCTGGGGCAGACTGTCCGGATAAACGCCGTGTTGGAACTTGTAAAATTCAATATCCCTGAAAAGACTATTTAGCTGATCCTGCGACATTTTCGTCCAGAGGTCGGTAAAAGCGCCACTATTCATTTCCCATCGGGTAATCGCGAACCAAAAGACCACGGTGAAAAGGATATCCGCCCCGCCGATAACAACCAACCATCGGTCCCTGAACTGGAAAATACCCTTGAAAATTAGGATCAAGCCCGCGATGACGCCGAAATTCGGAACAAATCCCACCAAACCCCACCATCGCAGCCGCCTTGCCCTTAGATTTCGGGACCTGTCGCTGTCTCCCCTCACCTTTTCAATCCCGTTCCGGATAAACCCAGTGAAATTGTCGGCGTCATTCTCCGAAAGGAAAAAATGCCTGGGGACCAGGTAGAGCATACGGTGAAACAACGAGATGAAAACATAACCTCCGCCACTATCCGCTGTTCTGACGCTTTCCCATCGCCAGAATTTGGCCTCGGCCCCGGGAGAGAGAACACTAAAGCCATCCGGGTTAAGTGTTATGATAAAACTTCTTTCCGTAACCCCTGAAGCTTTTGTCTGCCTGTTTAGGCGGAGGACCGCAGCCCCGTAAGGGACAACGTAGAGCAAGGCAATGACCACGGCTGCAATCAGTGCATGCAGCAAGTAAGTCCCAATATAAAAAGGCTGATCCGAACTCCTGAAATCGCCAATCCATAAGCTGCCGACGACTAGGACAAGGATCCGCCAGCCGACATTCCGGCGAAAAAAATAATAGGTATAGAAGGCATGGTAATCAGCCTTGGTTGTCCGGAAATCTACTTCCATGGGTTTATTGCCAAAAGATAAGGAGTTTAGACCAAACCCCATAATTCAACCAGTGCCCCATTGCCGGTGGCCCTCCCCGATAGAACCTCTCTCCGGTAAAATGGGATTGGGCCGTAGCGGGTAGCCTAAAAATATTCCATGCCATTAAATTTTACCTTGACTTTAACGAGGGTCGCGATCCGCTTGCCGCAGAAAATCGCCGGGCTCCATTGCCCGTTCGATTTAGCGAATGCTGCTGTCACTTGTTTGTCAGCCTTTTTTGAAACACCTTCCAGAACTTGAATCCTTTTGACCTCTCCATTATCCGTGACAATAAAGGCAACGAAAAAGGTTGCAGCTCTTTCAACCTCTATATCCTTTCCCAATTTGAGGAACGGCTCGTTACAATGAGGGGTAAGATATTTTGTCGCCTCGAAGACCGCCTTCCCGTCGAAAGTATCGACTTGCTTTGGCTCTGGGCCGTGACAGGCCAAGTAGGCTTCGTTCACCAATTTCGTGCGCTGAACATTCGGCTGAATAATTACCATCGACGAATCGGTGAGCAGTTCGATTTTGTATTCAGCCATGGCGAGTTTTAAGTGATCTCCATCCAATGACCAGTTATTAGATATGCTACCGAATAAGGGGCTACCGCACACTTCCATGCCTAACGTATCGAAGCTGTACCTCCTATAGCTACCTCTCGCGATGGAGAACGGAATAGTATTCGCTTTGAGGTCTGTGATCTCGAGTACGATCCAGTGCTTGCAGATGTCTTTTGTTTCCTGGCAATGACCCGAAAGAGAAAATGCAAGAAATAAAACGACTATAATGGAAGGTTTCAACATTTATGATTGGAGCAAAAGTTTCAGTATCATCATTCGGCCGCAATGCCATTCATTATAACCCCGTAGGCTAAATCCTGCGATCACACGGACATTCTTCTTGGAGCAATATAGAGATTTTTTTTATTCGTAGGGATACCCAAAACAAACCAGCACGATTGAAACGATACAAGGACTGCGGGCGGTATTCATAATTTTCATTGCGGGCTTGATGGAGGATTCGTGGGTCTTGAAAGTCGCCCATCACCAAGGGCCTAACCAAACAAAAAACCGGGCTAAGGCCCGGTTTCGTACCGCGTCCGGGAGTTGGTTCGAACCATTTGCCAGGCTCGTGCAACGAATTCTATATATTCGAAATTTTAAACCTTCCGCCAGCTCGCCTGCAAATGCTATTATAATATAATGATACTTAAATATTTGAGAAGGAGCGGAATCCAGCATAACTGTCCATTTCGATGACCAAAATGATGCTTGGTGGTCGCATGGACGAGGTTCTCGAGATGGTGCGGTCAAATTACAGACACCTGAATGAGGTCATAAAACACTTTCCAATCTATAGAACTAACGGACGCTTTGTAATTCATCTAAATGATCTAATTAGAAATTTACCAGTAATTTAGTACCCCATGAATCTTCTTGTAACCAGTGCCTCAGGTTCTAACGGTTCAGGCCTTGGAAATATTTTAGCGTTCGATCCACAAGGGAAATTGATTGGCCCATTTAGCGATGATGACCGAATTGCCGATCCTCGTGGCTTGGGAATTGAGCCGTTGGAGCGGCTGTTGTTTGTTAACAGCGGGGCCGATTGTATTATTGCATTGGATCGCAGTGGCCAGGTTGTTCGTACAAGTTCCACCATGCCTGGACTAAACCCCGGAGGAGGCGTCTTCGGACCTGATGGCCGATACTATGTCGGCTCCCGGACCTCACGAACCATTATGGCACTTCCGAAGCAGCTCGATTCGGTCGGTGAATATGTACTTCCGGTACACGTCGTACCCTTCCCTCGAGGGTTTGGCTTCGGATTAGATGGCACGCGATTTCTGGCATCGGGCGTTGGCCCGGACGGGGTTGGTGACGACGCCATCTTCGCGTTTGCTTCGACGGGATTGGCTAAGCTCCCGTGGAAAGTAGACGATCCGAATCTCAGCCCCCTCGATTTACTGGTCGCGCCCAATGGTAACATCCTTGTTAGCAGCGAAAAGCCATTCGGCTCTCCCGATGCCATTACCAGTGTGCGAGAATACGATGCCAAAGATGGTCGCTTAGTCCGTGTTATGAGTCCTGGTGATGGAGTTCAGTTCCGCAAGCCGAGAGGGCTGCGTTTCGGGCCGGACGGCCTTCTCTACTGCGTCGCCAGGGATACAGTGGTTACTTTCAATTTTGAAACTGGCCAATGCGTGGGCGTGGCTCTCGAATTCCCGGATTTGTATGGCCAGGCGTTGATTTTTTACCCGGACTAGATATTCAGTGAGTTTCCTATCCGCGCCTCAAGGAGTGAATAAGAGGTTCCGCGAGAATTAGCCGGAATGGCCGAAAGGTTCTTAGAGGGCGTCGTTTTAGACGTCCTCTTTTTTTCCCGCTAATCGCTCATTGCTAATTTCCCACCCGGGTTAAAGAAAAGGATTTTACGACCCTGGTCATCTTTTGAAATGACGAGGTGATCGATTTTTTTTGCGTCGGGGAACATTTTTTCGAATGAGACGCTTACCGAGGATGGGATTTGTTTGGTTTGGGCAGCCGCGCTTGTGGTTTCGAAACTGATCGGCATCACGATATCCCGTGATGCAGGACCAGGTTTATGGCTTATTAACACTTACCTTTCGTGCGAATTTTCCAATGGTAAGGCCCTGCACGATGATCGAGAACAGTACCACAAGATAGGTGATGACTACGAAAAGGTTGCCGGACATTTCAACGGGGACGGATAGCGCGAGGGCTACGGAAAGGCCACCTCGGAGGCCGCCCCAGGTGAGTATGCCGATGGCGTTCTTTTCAAAGCAGGTGTTGTATTTCAGGAGGCCGATGGGAATTGAGACGGATAGGTAGCGGGACACGAGGACGATAGGAATGGTGGAGAGACCCAGCCAAAACAGTGTGGGCTGGAAGGGAATGACGAGCATTTCCAGACCGATAAGCAGGAAGAGGATAGCATTGAGCAGGTTGTCGACCAGGCTCCAGAACTTATCAATATAGTCCCGCGAAATAGCGCTCATGGCCGTGACACGGGTCTTGTTGCCAGTGATGATGCCCGCGACGACCATGGCAAGGGGTCCGCTGACATTGAGCTTATCGGCAAGGAGATAACCTCCCATGACGATGGCCAGGGTGATCATGACTTCGACCTGGTAGTAGTCGATGGTCCTGAGCAAAAGAAAGCCGGCGTAGCCGAGCGCCGCGCCAAGGAGGAGACCTCCTCCCGCTTGCCTTAGGAAAAGGACGATGACATCGGAGGCGGACAGGTGGCCGATACCGGCTTCGGCCACCTGGTAGAGGCAGAGGAAGACGACGATACCTATACCGTCGTTAAAAAGGGACTCCCCGCTTATTTTGATTTCCAGGGAAGCGGGGATCCCGGCTTTTTTCAGGATACCCAGGACGGCGATGGGGTCTGTGGGTGATATGAGGGCTCCGAACAAAAGGCAAGAGACGAAACTGACGGGTTGATGCAGGGCGCGGCAAAGGAGATACAGGAGGCCGCCGACGAGGGCGGTGGAAACGAGTACACTGATCGTGGAAAAGGTGAGGATGGATGCCCGTTCCTTCCGAAGGCCGCGGGCATCGACATGGATGGCGCCGGCAAACAGCAGGAAGCTGAGCATGATCTTTATCAGGACAGTATAGAAGTCGATGCTGCGGATAAAGCTGGTGGCTTTTTGGAAGATGCCGGGCTGGATGAGGCCGATGCAAAAGATCGCCAGGGAAGCGACCAGGGAAATGAGCATGACGCCGATGATGTCCGGCAGACGTAGCCAGCGGTAGTTAATATAACCGAAAAGGGCGGCCAGGACGGTTATGATTGCCAAGGCGTTGTATAGCTGCATTGGATTATGCTCTTATATATTTATCAATATCGGCAATAATTGCCTGCGAGTCAGCTTTAGGATAGGATTTCTTGATGAAATTTAAAAACTTCCCTTTTTTCTCATTTATTGGCTTTTGGTAAGGGCAATTCATTCGGGAACGGTAAAATATGGAGCAATCCGGGTGGGAGTTTAGCGTTGTGGTGTTGTGTTGTTCATTTTAACCGGCCGTAGCAAGGTCGAAAAAGTGAGGGAGCCCATAGCCCATTTGCCGTTCTCTTTGATATAAACCTCCGTTACCATAAAGGCGTGGGTGACCTCGTTTCCACCGACCACGGCCAGCAGGTCAATGTCGTTTAACAGGATGGCGGTATTACCGAAAAAGTTCACCGAGGCGCCGTAGACTTCCGCTTTTTTATACCAGATCCCACCGCCTTTGATGGTGTTCAGTTCCTGGATTTTACCCCAGCTGCCGCCCATATGGACGAAGACACAGTTTTCGGCAAACAGGCCGTTCAGGGAATCTACGTTTTTGTCTGCCATCCATTTCCATTTGGCGGTGGAAAGGTTAAGGATTTCCTGTTCGTCCTTTGTTGTGCTTGCGGCTGGTGAGAAGGGCAGTTTGGCCTGCGCATGGGACAGCAGCGTAAAGTCCATGCACATGAGTAGTACAATGATTGCTTTATTCATGATTAGTCAATTTTTCTTTCGCCAAGCCATTTGACCATGGCGGGGTCGCGGTGGTCAAAAAAGCTGCTGGCACTAGTGTCCAGCGTTTTGATGCTTTCCATTTCTTCGGCGCCCAGCTCGAAGTCAAAGACATCGAGGTTTTCTGCCATCCGCTCCTTTCTGACCGACTTGGGAATGGCGATCACGCCGTGCTGCAAAAGCCAACGGATGACAACCTGTGCGATGGACTTGTTGTGTTTGCTGGCGATACCGGCCAGCAGTTCATTGTGAAAGAGATTGTTTTTTCCTTCGGAGAATGGTCCCCATGATTCGATTTGTACGTTGTTTTCCTGTAGGAATTTTTGGGCGTCGAGTTGCTGATGGAAGGGATGGGTTTCTATCTGGTTGATGGCCGGCTTGATCTCATTGTGGACGATCAGGTCGATGAGCCGGTCTGGGTGAAAGTTACTGACACCAATGGCCCGGACTCGCCCTGCCTTGTAAAGCTCCTGCATGGCCCGCCATTCGCCGTATACGTCGCCGTAAGGCTGGTGAATGAGGTATAGATCGAGATAATCCAGCTGGAGCTTTTTGAGGGATTGCTCGAAGGCTTTTTTTGTTCCTTCGTACCCCTTGGACTGTATCCACAACTTGGTGGTGATGAACAGGTCGCTTCTGGAAATGCCGCTTCTTTTTATGGCCTTACCGACGGCCTCTTCATTTTCGTAAGACTGGGCGGTGTCGATCAGGCGATAGCCGGTCTCGATGGCATCTACAACGCTTCTTTCGCATTCCGCCAGGTCCTTGACCTGAAAGACGCCGAATCCCAGCATCGGCATTTTTACCCCATTATTCAATGCAACTGTCTGCATGCTTTTCCAATTTATGATACAAAGGTCCTGCCTTGTTTGCTCCTGAATGGTATATGGATTGCCGTTTCGCCTACCAATATTGCTGATCGGAAAGGTCCTGGAGGGGGTAAGGCAAATATTTTGGTAATTTTAGGTATGGACAAACTATTGCGGTTTGAGACGGTGAATGATTACAACGTTTTCAATAATAATGAGACGTTGCATCCCCTCGTGAGCGTGGTCGATCTTTCGAAGGCGGCGCCCCGGCAAGGATCAAAGATGTACTTTGGTTTCTATACGGTGTTCCTTAAGGACGTGAAGTGCGGCGACCTGGTGTATGGCAGGCATACGTATGACTACCAGGAGGGGACTTTGGTTTTTTTGGCTCCGGGACAGGTGGCGGGTATGAACAGCAACGGCGAGACCTATCAGCCGAAAGGATATGCATTGGTATTCGACGCGGATCTGATCCATGGGACGGCGCTGGGTAAACACATGCAGGAGTATTCTTTTTTTGGGTATCAGTTCCATGAAGCGCTGCATTTATCAGCCAGCGAACGTAAGATCGTGCTGGATTGTTTTTCCAAGATCGAATATGAATTGTCACATGCCATCGACAAGCACAGTAAACGATTGATCGTAGCCAATATCGAGCTGTTCCTGAGCTATTGTTTTCGTTTTTATGACCGCCAATTCATCACGCGGGAAAATGTGCATAAAGGGATTTTGGAGAAGTTTGAATCGCTGTTGAATGAATATTATGCCTCGGATAAATCGCAGACGCTGGGACTGCCGTCGGTGGCTTATTGCGCTGGAGCGCTGCACCTGTCGGCAAGTTATTTTGGCGACCTGATCAAAAAGGAGACGGGGAAAACGGCGCAGGAATATATTCAGGCCAAAGTGATCGACCTTGCGAAAGAGCGAATGTTTGATAGGGACAAGTCGGTCAGCCAGGTTGCTTATGAGCTGGGGTTTAAGTACCCGCAGCATTTTACTCGGTTGTTCAAGCAACGTGTGGGAATGACGCCGAATGAATACCGGACGGCGAATTGAGGAAAGCCGGTTTTCCTGTGCCACAGGAATATGTCTACCTGTCGGAATTGTCGAACACCCGTAGATGCTGATATATAATAAACAAAAAAGCCGAAATCTTTGAATTTCGGCTTCATATTAAAAAAAGTACCGTGTCGGGGAGTTGGTTAGAACACCTTGGGCGATTTATTGATGATATCATATATATAAGCCACTTTAGAGTAGTTGATTGCAAATAGTCGTTGCATAAGGGCTGTCCGCTTTTGTGACGCTTTTAACATTTGCGGGGTAGGTAAAAAAATGCGGTTTTTGAGGGTTACCCGATGCCCACTTTTTTGTTTCTTTTTTCAAGCAAGACTGTACGAGATACCGTTGGGCCAGGCGATTTTTTCAGGGGATGCTGAAACAGCTGAACCGAACGTTTTGGTGGAGGCTCAGGCCAGCGGTTTTTTCGCGAATTGGCCAGCTATCGCCTACGCCCACTCCATACTTCCCTTACCGGGACAATTTTTCTAAAAAGAGGCGGGAATAGGTGGTAAGAAGTGTCATATAGGCGCGACGTTTCAATAGAGATTTCCGGACAGGGGACCTGTCGGCTTAAATATACAAGAATATGTGGTCAATTAAATATCAAACAGCCCATATATGAAGGTAATTCTATCGCCGGGGGATTCGTTTCTGATCTCCCTTTTGTTAATGGCACGGTTGGCTGTTACGAGCCTCCTTGCAGCATCGCTTTTATTTGTTGCATGTAAAAATCCCTCCGGGTCTTCGGGGGCCAGTCCCGGAGATTCCGCAATAGGGGTGACGGATTATGATACATCTGGAGGTTTCGATCGGACGGTACTTCCGGTCTCCGATCCGGAATTTCATGGCAGGATCGACAGCAATGCCGCTACCTCGACACCTGATTTCCCTAAATTGATAGAAGCACCGAAGGGCGCTCCGAACATACTGATTATTCTGACGGATGATGTTGGCTTTGGTGCGTCCAGCACATTCGGTGGTCCGATTGCTACGCCCATATGCGATTCTCTGGCGGCAGTTGGGTTGCGATATACGAACTTTCATACAACGGCTTTATGTTCGCCCACCCGGGCGGCATTGATCTCAGGACGCAACCATCATACCGTTGCAAGCGGGGATATCACGGAAATGGCGACTGGCTTTCCGGGATATAATAGTATTGTTCCAAAGTCGTGTGCAAGTGTAGGAGAAATTCTAAAACAAAAAGGCTGGAATACGTCATGGTGGGGTAAAATGCATAACGTGCCCGATTGGATGTCAAGTACGTCCGGGCCATTTGATTTGTGGCCGAATGGGCTTGGCTTTGAATATTTTTATGGATTCATCGGTGGAGACAACAATCAATTCCGGCCGACTTTATTCGAGAACACGAGCCCGATCGAGCCGGCCGCCGGTAACCCCAATTATATCCTCGATGATGATCTTGCCACAAAGGCGGTTGCTTATATAAATAAGCATCAATCCGTATCTCCAAATAGGCCGTTCCTGATGTATTACTGCACGGGGACAGCACATGCGCCTCACCATGCCCCCAAGGATTGGATTGCCAAATACAAAGGAAAATTTGACCAGGGGTGGGACGAAGTGGCTGCTCAAACGCTTGCCCGTCAAAAACAAATGCATATTGTGCCGCAGAATACGCAGCCAACTCCGCCGGACAAGGATATTCCCGCATGGGCTAGCCTGACTCCCGATCAAAAGAAATTGTACGCCCATGAAATGGAGGTATATGCGGGGGCGCTATCCTACGCGGATCATAATATCGGCCGGGTGATCGATGCCATCAAGGCTGCCGGCCAACTGGACAATACGGTGATCATTTATGAGATGGGGGATAATGGTGCCAGTGCAGAAGGTACCGCTCAGGGAACAACGAACGAAGTGGCTACGGCAGCTAACAGGGTGACGGAGGATATACCCTTTTTGATGAGCCAATTGGATAGGTGGGGTTCCATGTACACATACGACCACTATTCGTATGGCTGGACCCATGCTATGAATACCCCGTTTCAATGGACCAAACAGATCGCTTCCCACTTTGGGGGAACGAAGAACGGGCTGGTCATCAGCTACCCGAAAATGATCAGGGATAAAGGTGGCATCCGTACGCAGTTTCATCACGTGATCGACCTCGTGCCGACCATCCTGGAATTGTGTAAGGTGCCGCAGCCCAAACGGGTCAATGGTATCGATCAGCATCCGATGGATGGGATTAGTATGGTTTATACATTCGATCACCCCGACGAGCCCTCGCGCCGGCATACTCAATATTTTGAAATGATGGGTAACCGTGCACTCTATCACGACGGTTGGATAGCGGCTACAACCCCATATAGAAAACCCTGGCAAACTATCGGCGGAGACACCAAGAATCCCACCAATGACTTCAAATGGGAATTGTATAACCTGAGTGAGGATTGGAGTGAATCCAATAACCTGGCTGACAAAGAGCCGGCCAAGCTGAAGGAGTTGCAGGACCTGTGGTGGCAGGAAGCAAAAAAGTTCAATGTATTGCCATTGGACGCATCATTTGCGGAAAGAGCAGACCCGGCAATACGGCCTAGTCTCACCCGGGGTCGATCCCATTTTGTCTACCACGAAGGAGCCACCCGAATACCGGAGGGCTCGGCTCCGGATTTCAAGAACCAGTCCTGGACGATGACCGCCGATTTTGCGGGCAATGGCAATGGTGTGTTAGCCACGATGGGAGGTTATTTTGGAGGGTTGGCGCTGATGGTTAAAAATGGGAAGCCGATGTTTATGTATCGAATTTCCAATCAACCCAAACACCTGCAGCCGATCAAAGTCAAGCTTAATGCCAAAGAAGATGATCGACGTATAGATCAGGCAGAGCAAGTACCGTTCACCGAACGAGGGTCTCGTTGATGTCAATCTCCGCCCTTTCAAGATGCGATGATGGGCTTTGGAGATATTGTCGATTCTGTAGGTATAATAGATCTGTGGCAGGTAGATGTAATTCAGTAGGCTGAGTGCCACAATAAAAAAGGCCGACCAAATGAAAATCAACCATTTCTTATAGCCATAATACCACCAGTATTTGCTGAAGAAATTAAACAGGCCACCTTGGGCGTTGTGGAAGTCGATGTCCGCGAGTTCAAAGTCGTCCAATCTTCCCTTGGCTTTGTATTTGTCGACCAGTTGCTGATAGGAGCTGAAGATCAGATTTTCGGATGTGGTTCTATCAAAATAGAGTTTGACCTGTGAATAGTCCAGATCGACTTTTGCTAGGTCGACTTCGGCCAAGTTGACGGCTATTTTTCGCTCCTCCACAGAATCGATAAAGGGTTTGAAAAAGAAGGACCATACCGGATGGCTGACCCACCACTTCTTTTTCTGAATGGGTAGCACCTTGTCCTTAGTCAGGAACACCGTATCCTTCAGTTTGGTGCCCGACAGATCCAGCGAATCAAGCTGGGTATGATAAAACGATATTTTCTCCTTCTGCTTGGTCGGCTGCGGGTCACAACCCGACAAGTTAAGGGTCCCGAAGATGGTATCCTCCGAAAAAGTGATGGAACTGATCGAATCGATGGGGTCGGGAAAGATCGAGAATTCCTTGGCTGCCTTCAGAAATAAACCCCGCAGATCGGCACCCTTTTCCATAAAACAATTTTCGAAAGAGATCGAGTGATTGGTAAAGTTATTCCCGCCGGGGAAGTAGCAGGCATCCGAAAAATGATCACCCGTGATCCGCAGGTTGGTGATAAACGTATTGGAATTAAACTCGCACTGCCCCTCAAAAAAGCTACCCCCGAATTCAAAATACATACCGGAGTATGCTCTTTCCATGGCTGTGTCGCCGAATAGGCAATTGTTCACCGTCACATCGCACAAAAACGTGTCGATACCCAGATAGGAATAGGGCCGAAAGGCAACACCCTTAAAACTGACGATTCGGTTGGAGGCGACCGTTTGTCTTGCCTGATGCCAGACCGAGTCTGGCTTTCTTGTCCGGGCGATTGCGCTGTCCTTGATCAGGTAATAGGGTGCAAGGATGCTTCCATTTTGAAAGGTGTCATAACGGATTTTTATACGTTCTGGGCCAACCTCATACGCATTCGTCGTTCTGAACAGCGATTGGTTAAATGCCGATGTCCGCTCCTCCGTGTCAGCCTTCACCCGGTGTGAAAGGTGATAGTAGACGCAATAGAGGATAACCAGCACAGCCGCCGATGAAGCTAATACATATAGCCATTTCCAAAAATGTCGCATTTGCTTCATCTCTTCCTCTACGTGCGGTGCGCCGCATGAAGGGTATTATCCATTTTTTGTACATACCGGGGTGCAGATCATTACCGGTAAATGGGTGGTTGGATCAATTGTGGTTGTACAGTCATTGTGGCAATCGCTAAGTGTGGGATCGTGGTCTGCAAAGGTAATGCTGTGCAACCTAAAGTTTTTTCCACGCACCATGGGATGATCCAGGATCGATTTTACGGCATCGAAGATGGGATGTCCTGCTTCAAAAGGTCGTTGTTTCATTATCTTACTGTTTGATGGATGAATAAAGGTTTATAACCGAGGAAAGACTGTCGCCTTTTGCATCGCTGGCTACTTTGGCGATTGCGTGCAATACCCCAACATAATTAGTGCTGCCTCCGTTTATCAGCGTATCGCCCAATACCCAGGTGAATTGGGTGGTTCCGGTGGGGTCGCTCAGGTTGTTGTACACCCGAAATTGACCCAGTGGCGTTGTACTGCTGAAATCTAAGACGGACATAGTAACAGGGTTCAGCTGGCTGGGAGACCCCTGATACCGGAATAGCCGGCACGTGAAGCTGACCTCTCCCGTAGCGTCGTTGGCTGGGTTGACAGATAAGGTGTTTGCGGACAGTTGCATGTATTGGGGATAAGCATTGGTGAACGTGTCGAGCAGAATTTTGTATTGGGTATAGAGGTTGATCTGGATGTGGGCGATGCCGGTCTTTGTTCCGCTTTTCAAGGTGGCAAACGCAATTCGTTTAACCGAATCGATATTTTGCTTGGCTTGAATTTGAACCGTCTGCGTCCCGCTTTCAACGAAGATACCCAGATCGGTACGATAGGTGACCAGTGTCTTTGTCGAATCCGCGTCATACGGCAGCTTTACATAGACATGGGCAATATGAAAGCTGTCGGCAAGCAGGGACGTGGTATCAATGAACATCTGGGCGGTGGTATCGTATCCCGCTAGATTGCTTTCGTTGTAGTTGCTGTTTTTATAACAGGCGGCTTGCACGAGGCAGAGGAGGATGAAAAAGATGGTAGTTCGTTTCATAAAGCCGGAATTAGGCTCGTAAAGCCGTTTAAGATGGTGGGAATGCTGAGATTGATGGAGAGGGACAGCGAAGGAACGCAAACGATATTTTTTCGGGTGGAGTACGGATTCGGATCCAGGTCTTTAAACCAAAGGGCAGAAGCATTGATCATCACAAAATGACTGAACTTGAAGCCTATACCCGTCAAGAGCGACGAACTATTACCAAAAAAGTCTGATCGTTTTCCGGGATAAGCGACCGATTTCAGGGTCCAGGCGGTCATAAAGGCCAGCCGTTGCCAGATGGATTTATACCGGATGTCGGCAAAATTGGTATTGAGGTTCATCGGTTCGATATTTACCTGAAAGCCCAAATAGGGAGAAAAGTCGTAGGTGGGCCCGAACTTGTAGACGGCATAGCCAAAAATGGGCGTAAAATGCAGATTCGTCCTGGTCTGAAAATTAAAGATGTACGCGTTCAGGTCTTCCAGATCGGCCCCGGAGAAATAGATCACCCCATCGTCGGGAGACGGTTTGATCAGTAGCTTGAAAATTTGTTGCTTGTAGTCGGCGAGCTGTTTTAAGTCGTTAAACGAGGCCACGAGAGATGTATATAATGCCTGTACGATATCCTCTATATCTTTGTTATTTTGCGTTTTGGCATTATTGCCGAACAGACAACCACGTAGGAATTGAACATCCTTCAGGGTCGTGGAAACATTGGTCAATTGATCGGGGATATTCTTCGCGGGTTTTACCTCTGCCACGCTTTTAAGGACATCATCCAAACTAAAGACGCCAGATAGTACCTGGGTAAAAAGATCTTTGTCTTGGGCAATAGCATAAAGTCCTTGTATCAAGGAGCGGCATTTGCAAGTCGAATCGCATGGAGCAGACATGCTGCAGCTGCTCGAAGTATTGGCAACCGGTGTATTGCCTGGATAGACGGAAGTGATTAAGGCTACGGAGGCATGGAGCAAGGCGAACGCAGGATCCCCGAGCAGTTTACGGTTTTGGTCCAATTTACCTTCTAGGTCGAAATACTGCGTGTGGATCTTATAGACGTATTTTTTATAAAAGTCGATGCCTGGTTGATAGGGGCCAATGCTGGCAACGCCACCCAATGCATTTGCCTGCTTGGTTCTTATAGCGCTCCATCCTTTCTGCGCCAGATGCCAGCTGTCACTGTCATTTTTGCTGATGGCAGCGTAATATAATTGAAGCAGTCCGCTGTCGCCCGCTACTGTGAAAACGTCGGGTGCAATATCTTCCGTGATATATAAGGCATAATGCTTTCCTGGTTTAAATTCTCCGGCTACGAAATCGATATCAGCCACGGGCCCAAAAGTCGTATCCGGATCGGTGACAGGGGTGTAGTCGTGTTTGACATTCTTTTTTTTGATGGCGGTTACAAAGTCTTGTCCTCGGTTCAGGGTAACGACGGACGCTACGTGAAGCACTTGACCAGGCTTGATATGAATGGCCAGCCGGAAGGCGCTATCATAAGAAAGGTTAACGGAATTGGTTGTTCCGGGAAAAAGGTCAAATCGTCCCGGCGCAATCGATACCAGGCCAATATGTGGGGTCGTCGCAGGGGCGGAGGTGCTTCCTTGCTGTGCCTTGCCGGCAAGCGGCAGCGACAACATGGCGACAAAAGCGAAAAACAGATACCGCATGCGCAAAGATTTGGGCTGAAAGGGATACATTATACTGGATAGAAGCAATATAGGCCCCCTTTATGGATAAAAAAACCGTGAAAACACCCATTTTCGCCGAATACCGTGGAAAATGCCAGCCCAGGCGAGGTCCTACGTGCGGCGCCATAGGAATGATTTTCGGTGGCACTCGCGCAGGTTTTACACAAACTGTTGACAGGTCAGAAAATAGGGGGTAATGTTCAAAAGGATGCAGTAATTTTGAAGGCTTTTGTAGGCGAAAGCCTGTACAAAAGGACGATGGTTTAACAACCGGGCCAACGCAATGGTTGCGATGAAAGCCCTCAACGTTGAGTTCTTTATCGCCAACCGCCCGCCCACCAGGGTGGATACGAAGGTGCCGAGTTCGTGGAACAAAGGTAACATCCTTAATCTGTTTTTCGGCGTTATGCTGCCGTAATCGGCCACGCAGCAAAAAGTCGGCTGGCCACCGATTGTGTGCGCCAAAGGTTCTCCTCTCTCCGGAGAGGCGATCACGCTAATCGACGGACCTTTGGCTTTACAGGCAAAACTAACTTATTATATGGCTGCTAAAACGCTGATCGAAACCTGGATAGCGAAAGAGCGAAGGGTTTTAGCAGCTGGAAAACGTAGGTATCCGCATTTCGACCCGTTCCTCAACGTCGAGCGGCACAAAGACCGACTTTTGTCCTTCCTGCAGAATCCTGCCAAGGTGGAAACGCATTCCTTCTATCCTTTTTTCAAGTCCTCTATATTAACACCCCGCTACAAAAAGAAGAAGAGTGAGGATGGGACGGGTGAAACGAATCGGGCCGTGGAGATAAAGGACAGGCCTGTTGTGTTTGCTGCTCACTTCGATTCCTACATCTACTCCTGGTATGCGACACTGCTGAATGAAAAGTACAAGCGGAAAGCGGAAAAATGGGGTATCTATGACAGTGTATTGGCCTATGTCGAGAAAGGGCAGAGTAACATTCACTTTGCGTTGGAAGCGTGCGCCTTCATCAAACAACAGACAAATGCGGTAGCATTGGCATTCGATATCGAAAGTTTTTTTGACCACCTCGATCACGCACACCTGGAGCGGATGTGGGGGACGGTGATCAACGTTCGCGGCCGTCTTCCCAGGCATCATTTTAAAGTCTTTCAGTCTTTAACGGCCTATTCCTATGTAGAGATGGCTGCCTTGGAGAGCCTTTTTCCGACCTTTTTCCGTAAACTGGAGCGGAACCGCCAGATCAAAGACCCGAAAAAGCGGCTCCGTGCCGACCGGATCTGCACGCCAGAGGCATTTAGAGAGGGGGTCCGAAAAAAAGGTCTGATCCAGACGAATCCTTTTGTGAATACCCTGTCCGGTAGTTCGCGTCATGGCGAAAGGTGTGGCGTTCCGCAGGGTTTACCGATCAGTGCTGTGCTGTCCAATATCTACATGATCGAGTTTGATATCCGGATGGCCAAATTGGTCAAAAGGATGGGCGGAAAGTATTACCGGTACTCCGATGACCTGCTGATCATCGTAGAACAGGGAAAGGAAGCGGAGATCCAGGTGGCCGTACAAAGGGAAATGGCGGCGTGCCACTTAACCATTAATGCCGGCAAAACCGAAGTTGTCTATTTTCAAATAGGTGAGGAAAAGATGGTCCGAGGGTATGATCGAGACGGAAGATATCAAAACCTTCAATACCTGGGCTTCGAATTTAGCGGGCAGAATTTTTACATCCGACCATCCAGCATGGCACGCTACCATCGCCGGATGGCTGCTAGAATACGGGAGAATCTGAAAGCGGGGTATGGAAAGAGCGCGATCGGAGAAAAAGTTTTCAAGAAAAAGCTCCTGAACCGCTATACTATGAAGGGTAAACGCAACTTTACCGCTTATGGTCACCGGGCCGCCGAGATGTTGAATTCGGGTACCATTCATCGCCAAATTCGCAACAGTATCCCCAAAGTCATGAAGGCTTTCGACGAGCGCAAGAAAAAGTTCGAAGAAAGAAAGGGATGGCACCCTTGAGCAAATGAAGACGCGCGGTATGTACTAGTTTATATCCACAAACAACCTCCCATGCGAATATACCTGGACAGCAATGTCATTCAAGACCTGAAAGAGGCCGAAAATAAAGAACTATTTGATCTGATCCTGTTGGATAAAGAACGAAACCTTTACTGCTATTCCGAAGCACATATTCAAGACTTGGTGAAAGATGGCACCGACCATAAATTATACGACATGGACTTCATGGAGACCATTGTTGGAAATAACTGATGGTATCACGACAATGGGTTGAGCGTTCAGTTCCGTACACCGAAGGAATATTATAACGACTATAAATGGAATGTCGGCACGGAATTAATGCCTAGCGACGATCCTGTGTATCAGGGTATTCGTGAGTCGTTTCGGGCGATACCTATTCCGTTTGCTAGTCTGATAAACCCGGATGATTTACCAGCCAATTTTCCGGAAGACATGCGGCCCTTGTTGTTGGAGTCCACTAATATGTTGGATTTCATGGAGGCCATGCTTAATCTGACAGCTGGCTTATCGGAGGAACAGCCAAAGTTCAAGCGGTTGTTGCAATACCTGCATGGTTCTTTAAGTCAGCAGGACGTCTATGAAAAGTTAGGGATCACAGGCTACGATGGCAAAGTGGTTAAGGACTGGGATGCTTTTGCCAAATCATTTAAGCAATTGATGTATGAGCGCAGCCATAAAAAGGATCTCTATAACCTGTTCACCGACATGCAATATGCCCTCGATATCTATGGCATTGTGAAAGGGAAGCCGAAGAAGCAAAGATTCATGAGCTTGATAAATGATGGGAAACACACCTACTATGCGGGACATGCCCACGTACTGGTCACCAGCGATGCCGATATGATCGCTAAGACAAAAATGCTTTATAAGATTTGGGGGATAGCGACAGCAGTTTTCACTCCCGAAGAGTTCAAACGATTCCTGGCATCAAGTGATTTCAAGAACGATTCGGTTAAAGAGCTATTCGAGCAATTCGACCGCGCAAACGAGCTCCCCATCATTTACGAAAAATATGGCTTAGACGAAATCTTTGTTAGAAAGGAATTGGATCAATGGTATTTGGGCGAGTTTAATGTACTCAACTGCGCTAGCGCTAGGGGGAATACATATTATTATTTCAGCCAGGACTTTCCCAAGATCATCTCACCTACATTAACAGTTGAGCTGGAACGGACCGTGAATTTGCTCTCAGATCACTTTGGCGTTGACGAATTGGGGCGGGCTAAATTCGATAGAAAGGAGATGGAAAATGGCGAGTGGAAAGGGCGGGAATGGCGAGTGGGTGAGATGGGGGTACTTTTTCATGCCAAACAAGGCTTGATGCTTTTTTTTTCAAGGCGGCTCCGACTGCGGAACAGCCCGGTGGTCAGTTACAAAAGAAAGGAGTAGAGGGAAATTAGTACAGCTGTCTTAATTGTTTTTTCTCCAGGTATCTGGGGTAACTTCAGAAGATCTTAAATTATCCCCTATAAGATATCGGCGGTTAATATTCAAGGTGCAATTATAGTGTATTCCTGCAACCATAGGAACTACCATTAAATTTTGGTAATATGCTTAGTATTTTTAATAAATCTTTAGAACGACTCGCCTTTTCTGGTAGTAACATCTTTATAAAGAATAAAGGGAAAAATGCGGGAATTGCTATCGAGGTAGAATATATTTTCCCGTTGCATGGAAAGGAACCTGAAATATTGGTACATGAGGACGGAAATCCGGTCAGGAGATATAGAATTCAAACAATTGCTGCGAATCCAGATTTGAACGGTCAATTCCTCCACAGCTCCATCAGAATTTTGGCGAACAGTGCCGTCATGATAGACGGAATAATTTCCAAAAGTAAAAGCGACCACTCGACTTGGACAGACAAAGAATATGAGGCAGTCCGGCTTTAGCCGTTTTACCTATCGGATAAGGAAGATGAGAATGAGAAAACCGTAGGATTGGGGCTATTTATGCGAGGATTGCATTTCGGCGGTACGGTTATTCCAGCTGGAGTAAGAATTGTATGCGTTTGTGATCGGTGCAATTTAAGCTTTACCTTACAACATTTTCATGCGGGATTCTCGGAGGTCCAATATTTCTATTCGGAAGACGGAAGTGAAACACTGATTGTTCCTTATGGGGCTATAGAGAATATGCCGCGTCAATTGCAACAAGTCATCGATCCCGACTTGTTGAGAGAGGTAGAGGCAGAGCTGCCTGCCCCGCTTCATGGAAAAGGGGAATTCGGGTACTATAACTCCTTTCCTTGCCCACATTGCCACGCGCCGTTCATAGATTTTGAGAAAAACAAGCAAATCAGACCGGGAGAATATTACGGCAATACCCTAATTGATGTGCTACCCACGCCTTGGAGGTGATGTTTCATTATTCATGGCTGGAAAATTTTCCGGTTTTCTTGATAGAGTTGGATATTAAGTTATTGAATTTGGCCGGCAAGAAATTGCTGGATATATTGGTCGGTTGCGACATGTTGCGGGTCGAGGGGTATCCAAGTAATATTAGTGAGGCAGTTTTGCGGCGTTGTGCAATTCAGAACGTTATTTAGGTACATTCGTTGACCATTTTTATGAAATCGCTGGACACTTAGAATATCGACGCGGAGATATTGGTCGACAATAGCTGGGGGAAATACAACATTCTGTCCGTAATAACTCGTTTGCACGCTTGGGAATGCGATACCCTGAATGTCCGGTGACTGCAGAGCTAATTCGGTGTAAGCGGTGGAAATTTTGTAGTCATGGTGAGTGGCTTTAGGGCGCGCAAATTGATCGCTGACGAAAACCAGAAACTCACTGTAGAGGTCTATGTCGGGCTCGCCGCTGGCAGCAGCGAATTGCTGCTGCCTTTCAAACGCCCTACGGATATCCGGGTTGACGATAATGGCGTCTTGTGAGAATACGATTTCAGCCAAGAACAAATCCTGGGTGTTTCGCCAGCGACTGACGGTGTATAGTTCGCCTTGGAAGTTGATTCCTGCGGGATCTTGGAAAAGTGAAGAGGTTTCCGCTAAGGCAGTTAGCCTGGGTGTGCCTACGATGGTCGAGTCGACTGAACCATAAAAGAGCGCCTGATGCGGCTTGTTTGCTCTGCCAAAGTCAGTCAAGATCGCTAAGACATTGGGGTCCTTGATATACGAGAGCTGATTGTGGACATCGGTAAAAAGGTCCGCGCCGTTATTCTTTCTAACTCGATCTATGGCGGTATGAGCTTGGAGTCGGGCGATGGGCAGCGGTATTCTTCTGATGGCGCGCATTACTCGTAGCACTTCTTCGTAATCCACGTTCACCAGGTCTTGGGACATTGCCTTCAGGGCGGCTAGAGCTTGTCTTTCAGGCATTGGTGGTTGTTTTACAGTATTTATGAATTCGGTGGAATTTTGCGATAAAGTGGCTCATTAAGTGGTACTTCGCAGATATTGTTATGGATTATGGGTTGATTTAATACATAATTATCGTAACCTACCCACTTCAGAATGAGCATGCTGATAAGTGTGTAGAGCCGGACGCCACAATAGTAGGCGTCCCGGGTCTTTCGGAAGCTAGGGCGATCTTCGCCTAAGTTTAAAACATCTGGAATTTCGCCGTGCAGGAATTTGTTCCTGCTCTCGATAACCTCTTCGTCCTGCGGCGAAAGATGGATGCCGAGCTGGGTAAAGGGGACCCGCAACTTTGCCTTATTCGTAACTTGGTTGAAATGCTGTAGTTTGCCGAGAAGGATAGCGTGTGCTTCAGTTCCAAGGGCAATCAGATTGTCGTCCAAAATAGCCTTGAACCCGCCCAAAATTTTCTCGCGGAGCTTTTTATCTTTTATCGGTTTGAGGTCGACTTTGAGGTCGCAAAGGATGATTGCTGGGAGCATCTCCAACGCGATGGATATGCCTCCTGGAAGTTGTTCCATGCTTGAGCCAAGGGATTGAGCTAACAGGAGTGCGACGATGCGCAATTCGTCGCTTTGGAGAGGTTTGAGGTAGAGATTCGAAAACTCGGCTATGCTAACCGGGCGTAGGCATTTGCTTTTGTACCATTTTTCTAGAACAGATCGCTTGAATCCAGAGAAGGCATAGGGGTTGGTGTAGACCGGTTGGTATAATGTCCTTATAGGCTTTCGGGTTTCAATCATGCGTAATTGATCATGGGCTTTCTTGTTGGCTTTTCGGTAAGCGAAAAAGAAGCTAACACCTCCGGGAAATTGACCACTGACAAAGGCTAAGGCGCATTGGATGGAAAATGATTTGTCGGAGAATGAGTCGAAGGATTGCTTCTGGCCGGATTCTATGGATAAGTAGTATTGTTTGATGTCATCGTGTAGAAAACAGATAGTAAAAGCTTCACTGCCAGCTATGACTTGGTGGCCGGTCCGAGACCGGTAGCCGAGGTCGGTTGAGAACGGCCGCTCTTCAAGAATATAATGGAGCGCCAGTTCTTTCTCTAAAGGAATGATTAGACGGTAATAATATGCTCGTTTTTTTGAGTAGCCTTTCGTGTGGAGCTCGTGAATTGACCCGGTCGATAACCTTGACTTTTGGGAGGACAAAAATATATCTTTTAGGACGATGGGCTTCGGGCGTATGTTCGCAATGTATGAATGTTTTTGATCGCCAATTTCAACCGCAAATGGGTGAGTTTTGGTGGCCACGATTCGGACAGAGAGGTTTTTCTTAGTGAGCTTTAGAGTAAAAGAGTTTTTGTGCAACGGGCTTTTTGGATTGATCGGGGTGATCTTGCGCCCTTTTTGAAGAGATTGGATAAAAGCAATAGGCTCTTTATGATAAAGTACCGGAGTTTTAGTAATAGGGTCTGTATTTTTAGGTATCGAATTCATCGGCGAAAGTTAAGCAATCTGTAATTGCTATGAAACCGTGTTTTAACTGGAAATTATGCTTGCCTTTGACCATCCGATTATTATTTGAAAAGTCGGGTAATTCATTGATTATTACTGGTGGTGGTGTTCAAGTCCAATCATAATTTCGCGATCTCACCTTGCATAATGTTCACCATGTGGAGCGAAAAAATACCTACAAGCGATGCAAGACGGCTATCGAATTGAACCAGGATTCTATCGCCA
>Ga0206921_10079_pt2 | contig 26032 bp, 32 predicted proteins | sample Alteio_BWOrgHeat_66_FD_152930 | JGI IMG/M metagenome (GOLD analysis project Ga0206921, IMG submission 152930) | Enriched cells from forest soil in Barre Woods Harvard Forest LTER site, Petersham, Massachusetts, United States -... | ecosystem: Environmental > Terrestrial > Soil > Temperate forest >...
TATAGCCGCAAGCGACGCGCCGGCGGCCGATATTTTTAAAAATTTACGGCGGTTAAACATAACCGCTAATATAGATATTCGGTTTTCAAAATAAGTTTATTGTCACTTTATTGATACAGTGTGATTGGGCGGTAGTCGATTAAGATTTAGTGTAATGAGTTTATAATCAGCACAAATTAATGGTCAATCTTCCAGGTTTTAACCCTATTCAAAATCCTGTCGGCAATTGTTGCAGTGCCAGTTTTTTTGGGTGTAAAAAGGATTCACCAGGTTGGCCAGGGAGTCAAGCAGATCCGGCCATTCCTCATTTTTCTTATTGGCGGAGATATTGCTCACGTTGGTTGAAGCGCAAAACGGACAAACAACATAAGTATCATTGTCGTCATCGACTTCGTGATGGTCCTGTTCGTGCAGGTCGCCTTCGCTTGCAAGAATTTCGCGGCATTTTTCCATGTCGCGTTCAAATATTTTAACCTTAACACCGCCAACAGCCTGGTTATAAAGCGGGTTGGCCCCAATGGTGTTTTCATCGGCAACGAAACATTGTATCCCGTTAGCCTCAAGCCGGGTGCGTACAATGTGCGCCAGCATCGGGTCATAGTAGGATTGAAATGTTACGATCTTATCGTCCATAATTATCTTAACAAATTAATGCAATTTAGGCATAAATCTTCATTTTTTTAGTAATTTGGGTGCAATGAATCGTATCGACCGGGTATCCGCCATTTTAATTCAGTTCCAATCGCGCAGGGTGGTTAAAGCCAGCGATATTGCCGAACGTTTCGGCATCAGCCTGCGTACCGTTTACCGCGATGTGAAAACACTTGAAGAAGCCGGCATCCCCATCATCGGCGAAGCTGGTGTGGGTTATTCGATTATGGATGGTTATCGTTTGCCCCCGGTAATGTTTACCCGCGAAGAGGCCACGGCATTTTTAACTGCCGAAAAATTTGTCGAAAAACTAACAGATACCTCTACCGCCGAACATCACCGGTCGGCCATGTATAAGATCAGGGCGATATTAAAAACGTCGGAAAAAAACCTGCTGGAGGATATTGACAGCAAAATAGCTGTTTTAAAATCCCATGCCCAGATGCGGGTGGATAATAAGGATCATATCCAAACGCTATTGAACAGCATCGCTCAAAAAAAGGTGATCACGATTGATTATTTTGCCAATCACAGCCAGGAACATACCAAACGGGATATTGAGCCCATCGGTATTTTTTATAAGGACAGCTACTGGCACCTGATCGCTTATTGCCGGATGCGTAATGATTACCGCGATTTCAGGATCGACAGGATCAACCAGGTTAAGGTTACCGAAAAATATTTTGACAGCAAACATCCAACGTTAAAAGACTATATCGCCCAAACAGCTAAAGAGCAGGACCTTGACATGGTGATCATGCGGGTGGATAAAGCGGTATATGCACACATCGACTATCAGAAGTATTACAGCGGTTTTGTTTCGGAGAAAAGAATAGGTGATCAAATTGAAATGACATTCCTCACCATGTCGTTAGAAGGCTTTGCCCGCTGGTTTATGATGTTTGGCGACCAGGGCGAGATCATCAGCCCGGATAGTTTAAGAGAAAGAGTTGGCCACATTGCTTCCGTTATAGCCCAAAAAAATCTTCAGCTCACCAATTCCTACTGACATAGGGTTGTCATTGCCGGGTTGTTAATTTGTTTAAAAATCAACAGATCATGGCAATTCAAATCATCTTTTGGGTATTGATAGCAGCTTATGTAATACCCGGCATTATCTTCGGGTTTAAGAAACTAACCGGCAACAAACAAAGTGTAGCACTTTTTAAAAAATGGGGTTACCCATTGTGGTTTATGCACTTACTTGGGTTAACCGAAATTACGGGCAGCATCCTGATGCTTTTTGACACCACCCGGATCTATGGCATTGCGATATTTCCGGTAATACTTGCAGGGGCCTTTTACACCCATGTAAAGTTCAAAGAATCCGCCGATGCAAAAAAGCCTGTTTTTGTTGGCTTACTTTTGCTTGCTATATTTTTGTTCACCCTTTTTATCTGATCAGCCATGCGTTACTGGATAACTGTTGTTTCAAAAGACCATATTGCCAATGGCGTTGCGGGCGGATTTATGCAGGCCAATCATGGCAAACAAGGGCCACTAAAACGGATGTCCGTTGATGATTGGGTGATCTTTTATTCGCCCAAAGTGACTTACGCAGGCAATGAAGCCCTGCAGGCCTTTACCGCCATCGGGCAGGTTGTAGATGATCAGGTCTACCAGCACAAAATGTCAGAAAATTTTATCCCTTACCGCCGGAATATTAAATTTTATTCCTGTAAAGAAACTTCAATTATACCGCTAATTGAAAACCTGGATTTTATCCCCAACAAAAAATCGTGGGGATACCCGTTCCGGTTTGGATTCTTTGAAATAAAAGAGCACGATTTTAAACTTATTTATTCGAGAATGGTTGATTAAGTTGGATGAAACGTCATTAAGTCATTGCGTCATTAAGTCATTGGTTTACAGCAAACAACTTTACAACATTTCAACTTTAAAACATTACAACACCTAAAAAATGGAAACACTAACATTAAAAACCACCATCAATTTCGACGAGCCGATTGAAAAAGTATGGAAGGGGCTCACTGATCCTGCAATTGTAAAGCAGTATTTTTTTGGCACCGATTTAAAGTCGGACTTTAAAAAGGGAAGCCGGATAACGTTTAGCGGCGAGTGGGAAGGCAAAACGTATGAGGACGGTGGCGAAATACTGGCCATCGACCCACCGAAATTGTTAAAATATACCTATTGGAGCAGCATGTCTGGAACCGAAGACAAACCGGAGAACTATAATAATATTACTTATGAACTGCATGAAAAAGAGGGCGTAACCGCCCTGGTAATTACGCAGGACGGCGTAAAAAATCAACAGGCATTGGAACATTCAGAGCAAAACTGGACGCGGGTTTTTGAAGGGATGAAGGAGATTTTAAAAAAGAATTGAATTGACACGAATTTCACGAATGAGGGCGAATTTTCACGAATAACTTTGAATATTCATTAATTCAGTTTGTTTTGTGTCCATACGTTTTATTTCGTGAAACTCGTATAAATCTATTAGTGTACATTCGATCTTATTCGTGAAATTCGTGTTAATATGATAGTTAAAACAGAAACAACTGAACAACCCTCGTTTTACCTGGTTGGCCTGGCGATACGGACAACCAACCAAAACGGTCAATCGCAGCAAGATATTGGCGGCCTATGGGGCCGGATAATGCAGCAAAATCTTTTGCAAAAAATTGAAGGTAAAGTATCTGATGATACCTACTGCGTGTATACGGATTATGAAACCGATTATACCGGGGCCTACACCTGCATAATAGGCTTTAAAGTAAGTTCACTTGATGATATTCCCGAAGGCTTCACCGGGATCACCATCGCAGCAGGCAAGTATGAGGTATATTACCTTGAAGGTAAATTTCCGGATAAAGTTCATTTGGCATGGCGTGAAATATGGGCCAGTGATGTAAGCCGCGCTTATACAGCTGATTTTGATTTATATAGCGCTAATGCCAAAAGCTTTGAAGAGACTGAGGTGAAGATATATCTTGCGGTAAAATGATGTTCCGTCGCATAGCGATGGGTTTCAAACCCATCGCTATGTGAAGGAGATCGTTACCGCTCAAACGCCAACCGTTTACCCGAGTTTCCCTCTACCAAATTGTCTTTATCCCAAACTACATTCCCCGACACAATCGTTGTAACTATTTTTGATTGAAAAGTCGTCCCTTCAAAAGGGCTCCATTTGCATTTGTAAAGGATGTTTTCTTTGTTTACCGACCACGGCGAATTCAAATTAACCAGTACCAGGTCGGCCCAATAGCCCTCGCGGATATAGCCCCGTTTTGCTACCTGGAAACAATCCGCCACGTTATGTGCCATTTTTTCAGCAATTTTTTCAAGACTTATTTTGCCCTGGTGGTAAAGCTCCAGCATGGCAGGCAGGGCATGCTGAACTAACGGACCGCCCGAGGGCGCCTGTAAATAGGGGAGGGATTTCTCTTCCCGCGTGTGTGGCGCGTGGTCCGTTGCAATTACATCGATTCGCCCATCAAGTACCGCTTTCAAAATACCTTCGCGGTCACGTGCTGTTTTTACTGCCGGGTTCCATTTGATCAGGTTGCCTTTGGTTTCATAGTCTTCATCGCTGAACCAAAGGTGATGGATACAGGCTTCGGCAGTTATTCTTTTGTCCTTAAGCGGGATAGAATTATCAAAAAGATGAGTTTCTTTTTCGGTTGAAATATGCAGGATATGCAGCCGGGTATTGTGTTTTTTTGCCAGCTCAACCGCCATCGACGATGATAGGTAACAAGCCTCTTCGCTGCGAATTTTTGGGTGTAGCTTTACCGGGATGTTTTCGCCAAGCAATTGTTTATAATGAGCCAGGTTGCTTTGGATAGTTGCTTCGTCTTCGCAATGGGTAGCTACCAGCATGGGCGATTGTGCGAAGATATTCTCAAGCGTTTTTGGATTATCCACCAGCATGTTGCCGGTTGACGAGCCCATAAAAACTTTTACCCCACAAACATTACTGGTATCGGTACGCAGCACTTCGTCGAGGTTGTCATTTGAAGCACCCATAAAAAACGAGTAGTTGGCCAGTGAACTTCGCGAGGCGATCTCGTATTTATCTTCCAGCAATTGTTGTGTAAGCGTATTCGGTACGGTATTGGGCATCTCCATAAAGGATGTGATGCCGCCGGCAACGGCCGCTCTCGATTCGGTGTAAATATTGGCTTTATGTGTTAACCCGGGTTCGCGGAAATGCACCTGGTCGTCTATACAGCCCGGGAAAAGGTATAAACCATCAGCATTGATCTCCCTGTCAGCCTTTACATCGATTTGCTTGTCGATCCGGTCAATTAAACCATCTTTCACCAAAATATCAGCAATAAATTGAATGTTTTCGTTTACGATAGTGGCCGATTTGATGAGGATGGAAGACATGCAGCAAAGATAAAGTACGAAACGGGATTACTAAAGCGATTTTTCCGATTTTTAACCTAGCCTTTTAATAAACCGCCAAAATAATATATAATTAAATAGCCCACGCCGGGGGGTAACTATGGTAGTATTGAAACGGCAGTTTAAAGTCAATTTTTGCGAATAAATTTGTTAAAACCTGGAGGAATAAAACAACAAAACAGGGGCGCTAAACGTATAAGCAAAGGGATAATTTTCACTTTACGCTCGCAGCCGGAATGAAACTAAGTATTCGTCAAAAACTTTTTCTTTTCTCCCTGGTAGTTCTGGCAGGCAATGGGATCACTGGATATGCAGTTTATGAAAGCAACCAAAAACTTCACAACTCTGAAGAATTGGTTCGGCATACTGAGCAGGTTATTTACCAATCGGGTAATGTGCTCTCAACCGCTAAAGATATTGAAACTGCATCCAGGGGATTTGCAATTACAAATGACAGTACCTTTCTCGAGCCTTTATTCCCTGCCGAAAAAACTGTTTTCGCTAACATCAGGCAATTAAAACAACTTACCGTTGACAATCCAACACAACAAGTTCGCATCGATTCACTTGAATTTTATATGCATAAGTTGTTGGATTTTTCTTTCAAAACTATTGAATTAAGAAGTAAGCAGGGTTTAGTTCCAGCCGTTGCTTATACGGCCGGCAAACAGGGCAAACGTTATGCCGACCACATTCGCAAAATTACTGCTGCTATCCAGCAAACCGAAAATACTTTACTTAACCTTCGCAAACAAACCAATGGGCGTAGTCAGCGGGCATTTAAATTAGTGTCGCGGGTTATCTTTATTTCGATGGTGGCGTTCACCATTATTTTTTTGGTATTAATCGACAAATATTTTCTTCAAATTAAAGAAAAAGCAGAACGTACGACGGAGTTGGCTATTGCCAACGAGGAACGAACCAAAATGGTTAGCGACCTGATGCTGCGGAATATGGACCTGGAACAGTTTGCCTACATCATTTCTCACAATCTCAGGGCGCCGGTTGCCAATATTATTGGTGCGTCAAGCGTATTGGATGACCCTGAATTAGGCATGGACGACAAAGAAGCACTTATCAAGGGAATCAATGTGTCTGTTATGCGGCTTGATGAGGTAGTGAAGGATCTTAATCGTATTTTGCAGGTAAAAGGCGATATTAACGACACTAAAGAAATTGTCCATTTTTCCACGTTGGTTGAGGAAATAAAGTTCAGTATTCAAAACCTGGTTGATAAATACAACATCGAAATCAAATACGACTTTTCCGAGGTCAACGAATTTTTAACCTTGCGGGGATATTTGTACAGTATCTTTTATAATATTATCTCGAATAGCATTAAATATCGAAGAAATGAGATTAAATGTATTATTGAGGTTAAGAGCAGATTAGCGAAAAATAAGGTCGAACTGGTTTTTACGGACAACGGAATCGGTATTGACCTTAAAAAAAGCGGCGACCTGGTTTTCGGCTTGTACAGGCGATTTCATAATAGCGCTGAAGGAAAAGGATTGGGCCTGTTTATGGTTAAGACACAGGTAGAAGCGCTTGGTGGAAGAATAAGCGTACAAAGCATAGTAAATGAGGGGACTGCGTTTAAGATTGAATTTAAAAAATAAATGATCCGGTGTTATGCGGGATCTCCGCTTTTAATCGCCGGCAAGTAAAATGTCCGAATAATTATACACTTTCTCCCTTCCGTGAGCGAAATCGTTAACAGGTGAAAACGCGAATTTTTAATTATAAATAATAGATTTGACCTAAAAATCAATTATTAATGATTTTTAAATGAATTTGGCATCAATTATGATTCGGGATAAACATGAGAATGACACATGAAGACAGGCGCTTCCAGGTTCCGGACAATCGTGTCTCGGATATCGGGATGAAGCAAATCATTTATTGGATTATAGTTTTCCTTGCCCTTATTTGCGTGGTATCAGTTGGCATCATTGCAATTCATTGGGCGGTGCAAACAACCAGAGCGTAGCAAATGACGGTAAAATGCTCGTTGCATTGACATCGGATTTGTGGATTTGCTATGGAGTAAATATCCAGGTATAATTATCCATTATGGCCTTGATCAGTAACGGATCGGCATGGCTTTTCTGCAGGCGTTTCACCAGCTTCTTAAAATAATCGGTACAACTAACATCGGGGACATAATAATATTTTCCGTCCCTGATGATTTTAAAGGTGCCGAATTCAAGTTTGCCGGCGCTCTTGCTTAAGCGAAATTTCGCATGATGTACGTAATCGCTTATCGTGTTGTACGAGACAGAGTCGGTTACAATCGAAACTACCCGTAAAGTATCATTGATTATTTCTACCGAGTCCCTGGGTACATCGTCATATCCAAAACTTATATTTAAGGTATGTACCGGTAAAATTCTTTCGCCAACATGTAAAAATTTGATATAGTGCTGATCGGCGTTTTGCCCCCGGGCAATCAGTGTTAAAAAAAGGATCGGAATTAATAAAAGCTTTTTAATCATATTAAGTAGCTGCCTGACCGGATGCAATAATTTATAAATCACCGGTCCTTCGCGGGTAAAAAACCCAGGATAAATTTTTACAAAGAAAGCAAATAATTAATAATCGTGCCAAACTTCAAAGGAATGCAGTTTTTCAAGTAAAATTTGTCATTTTAGACGCTTGCCATTTAACAAGTTTGCCGCTCAAATCTTTCTCCCCCGCCTGCCGGCAGGCAGGTTTCGCCTTTCACCTCATAAGAAAAAACTATCTTTGCGCCATGGCTGTAACTTTTGAAGACTTTAAATTTAACCGGCAGATCCTGAATGCGATTGCCGATGCCGGTTATACCGAGGCTACGCCGATACAGCAAAAAGCCATCCCGCCGATACTTAACGGGCAGGATGTAATGGGTATAGCACAAACGGGAACAGGTAAAACCGCAGCCTATGTTTTGCCCATCCTGATGAAGTTGAAATACGCACAGGGCGACCATGCCCGGGCACTTATAATAGCCCCAACGCGTGAACTGGCCATGCAGATAGAGGAGAATATAAAAACCTTTGCTGCCAATACCGACCTGCGGGTAGTGGTACTTTACGGCGGTCTCGGACCCAAAACACAAATTGAGCAAATCAATAAAGGAACGGATATTATTGTAGCCACTCCCGGCCGTTTTATGGACATTTACCTGGCCGGCCACATAGTTACTAAAACATTGCAGGTTTTAGTATTGGATGAAGCTGACAAAATGATGGATATGGGCTTTATGCCCCAGATTAACCGGATACTTGAAGTCGTGCCGGTAAAAAGGCAGAATCTGTTGTTTTCGGCAACCATGTCGGACAAGATCCATGAGCTTTCCAATAATTTTTTGGAGTTTCCGACCATTATTGAGGTTACCCCGCAGGCAACACCCGCGCAAACAGTGAACCAGCACTTGTACTTTGTGCCAAATGTGAAAACGAAGATCAACCTGCTCAAAAAACTGCTCGACCAGGAAGATGATATTAAAAAATTGATGATCTTCTGTAAAACACGTGCGGCGGCAGAAGATGTTTATAAATTTTTACTGCGGAAGTTTGGCGAAAAAGAAGTAAAGGTGCTACACGCAAATAAAGGGCAAAATACGAGGATCAACGCGATCAATGCTTTTAAAAATGATGAAGTAAAGATATTGGTAGCCACCGATGTTGCTTCGCGCGGTATTGACGTGAGCGACGTAAGCCATGTGATCAATTTCGACGTACCGGTAGTAATTGAGGATTATGTACACCGGATAGGACGTACGGGCAGGGCTTACCAATCGGGTGAAGCGATCACCTTTTGCAATCCTGCGGAAGAGTATTATATCCGCAAGATCGAAAAACTGATCAGGCAAACCATCCCGGTAACGGATATCCCGGCAGACGTATTTATTGAGGCTACCCCGTATGAGGAAAAACAGGACCAGGATAAGGAGAAGGACATGCAAAAGCGCCGGGATGATCCGGAGTTTAAAGGAGCGTTCCACGAAAAGAAGACTTTGAACCAACGCAAGAAATTTGATGCGGCAAAATCAAAAACGTCACATAATCCAAGGGAAAAAAGAACAAAGTCGCCAAAATCATACAGAAAAAAACATTAGGTAACATGAAGCTTAGGATAACCCCCCTAAATTTTGCAAGTGCATTCTTTTTATTTGTAGCCGTCTACAGCTGGATCTACGGTGTAAAAGTTTCGGGCGTAAAGTTGGCCAGCATGGGCAGCGCCATCGGCTGGATCTTCCTGCTGTTTGCTGTTGTAGTGTCATTTATGGACATAATGTTCCGTAATTTCTTCCCCGAGATCAAAAAGTTATGGATTGTAGAGCTAAGCTTTATAACTTTGGCGGCTATTATATTTTTACTTGTTAAATAACAAAATGAAGACAGCGGAGATAAAACTCACCATAGAACTCGACGATAATAACGTTCCTGAAAACATCATGTGGGAATCAACCGATGCGCAAAATAAAGAAGCGCTGCCGGTAAAATCCATCATGCTGGCCCTTTGGGATCAACATTATAAAAATACACTGCGCATTGACCTCTGGACCAAGGATATGCCGGTTGATGAAATGAAACGCTTCTTTTACGAAACCCTGCAAACCATGGGCGACAGCTTTTTACGCGCTACCGGCGAAACAAATATCGTTGAGGACCTGCGCGATTATTGTGCCCACTTTGCCGAAAAAATGGAATTAAGCCAAAAATAACATGCGCCTGAACAGCCTGCTTTCTTTTGCCGGTTTCATCATACTGATCGCTGGAACCTATTGCCCCATCATTAAACCGATATTGGGCAGCTGGGATGTTTACGACGGAAATAAACCCTATGGCATAGTAATTTTATTAGTTGCCGTGGTGGGGATATTGGGAACGGTCTTAAATCAAATGAGCATCACCCGGCTATCGGCCTGGCTATCTTTAGGATTGGTCACGCTTTTTTACATCCTGGCGATCTTAAAAGTCAAAATGTCGTTTGATTTTGTGCCACTTCACTTTGTGGCCAAGTACCTTACCTCCAAATTGAAATTTATGTGGGGGTGGTACCTGCTGTTTGGCGGGCCGCTGCTGCCTGTTTTGGGAGTGCTGATCGGAAAAAGACGGATGATAACACAATTAAGTTAAGCGGGGAGTCTGTTAAGTTAAAGGTTTAATATCGAATATCAAACTCCGAATGTTGAATGAGCAAATAATAGGTGTAAAAAAACATACGAAAAAAGTTTACAAAAGTTTACACAATTTAGAAATGCAATTTGTTTTATTTGCTGATAATCAATATATTATAGTCTTCATGGGTTTACAGAAAACGTCTTTTTTTTATTAAATAATTAATTGTTTTTCAAATCGATTTGAGAACATTCGGGAAGCGCTAAAGATTTAAAATACCAAGGCAGTTTGCCCGTTACCCATCACTCTCGCTTCGTGTTCCAACAGCCATTTTTTTCGCCAGATGCCGCAGCCAAAACCGGTTAGGCTGCCATCGGTGCCAATAACCCGGTGGCAGGGCACTACGATGACGAGATGGTTTTTTCCGTTAGCCGATGCGATGGCCCGTATACCCAAAGGATTGCTCATAAACTTGGCCTGCTGCATATAACTGATGGTTTTACCATAGCCTATTTTTGACAGCTGGTCCCAAACCTGCTGCTGAAAATCACTTCCCTTTTGTTTTAAAGGCAGATCAAAATCTGTTCGTTCACCCGCAAAGTATTCTTCCATTTGCCGGACAGCCATTTTCAACAAAGGCGTTTCGGCCGGCGTTTCTTCAAATTCACCGTCGAGTAAGTATATCGACGTGATAAAACCGTCGTCTTCTGTAATCCTGGCGAAACCAATCGGCGTTTTAAAGTGTGTGGAGGGCATCTGTACAAATCAATAAAACAATTATACCAATTTTCAACCCAATCAACAACTCTCTAATCAACCCAATCAACTATTCACTACCTTTGCGCCATGCAACTGGTCAACCAAACCTGGTTTTTGTTGAAAAAGGAGATCGTGCTTGAATGGCGGTCCAAATATGCCTTTAATGGCGTACTGCTTTATGTTGTTTCAACCGTTTTTATCTGCTATATCTCTTTCAATTTAAACCCGGGCCTGTCTGGCAGTACGGGCTATCCTATAATCTGGAATGTATTATTCTGGATCATTATGCTTTTTGCCGCGGTAAATGCCATAGCCAAAAGCTTTATGCAGGAAAACCGGGGCCGTTTGTTGTATTATTATTCCATTGCCAGTCCACAGGCCATTATCCTTTCCAAAACCATTTACAATAGTCTGCTGATGGGGCTGCTCAGCATGCTGGCATTGCCTATATATCTCATCTTTTTTAACAATACCATCAACGACCCCGTATTTTATTGTTTAGCCGTTCTTTTGGGTGCTATCAGTTTTTCCACCGTTTTTACCATGATATCGGCCATCGCTTCCAAAGCCGGCAACAACGGAACCCTGATGGCAATTTTAAGTTTTCCGGTTGTTATCCCTGTTATTCTCGTCCTTATCCGCTTAAGTAAAAATGCGATGGACGGCATTTCCCGGAGTGTTAGCTACAGCGGGATAGGTGTTCTGTGCGCCATCAACGCTATCGTAATCACCACTGCATTGTTGCTATTTCCTTTTTTGTGGCGTGATTAAGTAGTATTATTTTCTCATGCAAGTACACATCCCCCGCATCTGTTAAAAAGTGTAAAAATTACGTGTTTTCATCATTAATTCATTTTTTTTCCGTTTTTTCGCACCAAAGTTTTTTTTGTAAATTTATCCGATGCGATTCCCCTGGCTCATCCTCTTTTTACTGGTTTTCCCGTTTGCGGCAATAGCCCAATACGGGACTATAACCGGCGTAGTCACCAATTCCGAATCCAAAAAGCCGCTGGCGCGGGCAAGCGTTTTTTTAAGCAACTCCTCTGTCGGCACCATTACGGCCGATGACGGTTCTTTTGCGCTGTATAGTATACGGCCAGGACAATACACCATGATCGTAAGCATATTAGGGTACGAAAATTACTCGAAAGTGGTTATGGTTGGCAGTGATCCAATAAAACTGGATATAAAGTTGGCGCAAAAACCCCTGATGCTTAGAGAGGTTGTTATTTCATCAGCATCCGACTGGAAAAAAAATTACGAGCAGTTTCGGAAGCAGTTTATCGGTTCTGATGAAAATGCTAAATATTGCGAGATCATTAACCCGCACCTGCTCAATTTATCCTACAACCAAACCAAACAGATACTAAGCGCCAACACCGATCAATTTTTAATTATTGAAAATAAAGCCCTGGGGTATCGGGTTAAATTTTTGGTAGATAGTTTTTCGATCGATAAAATTAATGGATTGGTTTCGAGGGAAGGTTCCCAGGTTTTTGAGGAGCTACCGGGTAGTGATGCGCAGAAAAAGAAATGGCATGAAAAGAGGGAAGAGGCCTATCACGGTTCGTCGATGCATTTTTTCCGGTCGTTGATTTCCGATAAATTCAAAGACGAAGGCTTTATTATGTATCATTTTGACCGCGAGTTAAACCCCATACGGCCACCGGATAACGAAATCAGGCACCGGATAAAAGTGTACAAAGATCATGGGATGATCGATTCTGCCAATTATTATGTTGGCCTGGCAAATATGCCGAAATATTACCATGAAAGGTTGGAAAAACCGCCACTGTTTGGCTTTGAAGTGTTCACCGCCGGTGACGCGCCTGGATTATATGCAATTCATTTCCCGCATTTTTTGTACGTGGTTTATACCAAAAAAACGGACGACACTGAAAATAGGGACCTTTATCGCCCCCTGGACCAATCTAATTACGCAGTGAGTATCATTACATTACAAGGGCCGTATGCGCAGTTTGATAAGAATGGAATTGTGGTACAAGGCGGGCCTATATTTGAAGGCGCCTGGGCATCGCAACGCCTTTCGGACATGTTACCCGTTGATTACGTGCCCGACGACGCTAAATAATTGCCGATATGAACCCCACCAGGCCTTCTGCCTGCTTCTCTTCTTTGCTGATGTAAAAATGTCATTACAAAGTCTGATATTCAACACAATAGCCCCTTTTTCTTGTTAGCCCCAAACACAATTTAGCAATTTAACTTACGTTTGATTTTTGTTCGAAAATGCGTTCAAAAAATTGATCGTGTTTTTGAGTAGAATTGTTTTACAAATTACCCCTGCCCCTATATGCAAAACAGGACTTTGGTCATACTTGGTATGCATCGTTCAGGTACTTCGCTAATTACCCGATGGCTATATAACTGCGGCCTGCAGGTAGGGGAACATTTGCTTGGTCCCGGGCTGGGTAATGATGAAGGTCATTTTGAGGACACCGACTTTTATAATCTTCACCTGGAGATATTAAAAGACAACAATCTCCACGATTCAGGCATTATAATCGGGCCTGTTGATCACGTATTCGAATCGCGCAGGGAGCAATTAAAAAAACTTATCGCTAACAGGAATGCCTCGTTTGAGCAGTGGGGCTGGAAAGACCCGCGCACCTGTTTATTTCCTGATCTTTACCGCAATTTACTACCCAACGCATTTTACCTTGTGGTAGTAAGGGACTATCAATCGGTTGTTATTTCGTTGCTCAAAAGAACATTTGCCGAACAGGATGCGCTTTACGATGCCAATAAGGGATATCTTTCAAAATGGGCCTGGTCCAAATTCAGGCGTAAGCGCAGGTTCGAGAAATTTTGCAGATCAAAGGCAGAGTTCTTCCTGCAGGTATGGGTGCATTACAACGAAATAATCTTAAAAAACCTTCAATCAATTCGTCCGGAAAAATACCTGGTTATCAACTACGCCATGCTTATTAACGAGGATCTGGCGGTCATATCCCATCTAAACAACAAATGGCAATTCCAGCTCAGGGAATCAAGGTTTTCCGAGATCTATAACGAAAAGATGTTTAGCAAACATTTTAAAATAGGACACTACATAAACGACAAAGAATTAATAAAAAAGGCAACGGATCTATATGCGGTTTTAAACGCATATACACATACAAGGCGGGATGGGTTATGTAACAAACATATTGATAACGAAAGTGTTACAGAAATAGCTTAAACTATTTTACAATAATTGCAGTCAAATTATAAACCCCTGCGGAAAAACACCTGTCAGTCTGTTTACATTCCGTATATCAAATTGATGCATTATGATCTCAGTAATTATTTGCTCTGCCGACAATAATATGCTTATGGCTGTGAGCGAAAAAATTGCTGAAACAATTGGTGTTCCTTATGAGCTGATCACGTTCAGCAACAAAAACAGTACACTCGGTATTTGCGAGGTGTACAACCAGGGAATAAAAAAAGCAAAATATCCTATGCTGTGTTTTATGCACGAGGATATTATCATCCATACCGGCGGTTGGGGAAATACGGTGTTGAATACCTTTAATGACGATCCGGAGTTGGGTATACTGGGGGTAGCCGGAAGTTATTATAAGCCATTATCGCCATCTGGATGGTTGGGACAGGGTATTGATACCGAATGCAGCAATTTGATACAGAGTTATAAGTTTAAAGATGAAGCGCCCAACCTGAACTATAAAAATCCGCTTAACACCCCGGTTGCAGAAGTTGCCTGTATTGATGGCCTGTGGTTTTGCGTGCCAAAGGTAATTGCCGAAAAATATAAGTTTGACGATATCACATTTAAGGGTTTTCACTGTTACGATCAGGATTTCTCTCTGCTGGTTGGCACTGAGTATAAGGTAGCTGTAACCTATGGGGTGTTGCTAACTCATTTGTCGGAAGGGCGTTTTGATAAAGCCTGGCTGGCCGAAGTGATAAAACTGCACCAAAAGTGGGACAATATGCTTCCGGTTAACAAGGGGCATCTTGAGGAAAAGCAATCATTGCAAATTGAAAAAGTAACCTATAAATGTTTCCTTGATCAATTGGTGACTTTTAAAATACCCTTACATAACGCGTTTAAGTTGTTATGGCACAATTCTTTCAACAAAAAACTCAAATTGGGTATGTTTTTAAAGCTTAATTATTATACCCTGAAAAAATATATTCTGTAGTTTAATTCGGTTACCCATACTTGCTGACGATGTCCGGATTTAATTGGTCAATAGAATTTCATCCCGATCTTTCATTCCAAAAATCTGCTAAAAACAGCTACCTTTACGCCATAAATCGACATGAAAATTATTTATCAAACATGGTGGAAAGTATTAGCGGTGGCGATGATACTGTACACCTTAATAGCAGGCTTTTTATTTGGCGTACCTACGCTGCCTATATTGCACGAAACCATCAGAAATACCTACTTCCATGTACCCATGTGGATAGCTATGTTCACAGTCTTTACCATTTCGGTTATCTACAGCATTAAATACCTGAACAGCGGGAAGGAAGAATACGACCTGATAGCGGTTGAGTGTGTGAACGTAGGCACTTTTTTTTATGTTTTGGGATTGATAACCGGCATGCTTTGGGCCAAATATACCTGGGGTGCGTTTTGGAGCAATGATCCCAAGCAAAATAGCGCGGCCATTGCCTTTTTATTGTATTGCGCCTATGCAGTACTGCGTAATTCAATTGACGAAGAACAAAAACGGGCAAAAATATCGGCCATATACAACATCTTCGCCTTCCCGATAATGGTGGTGCTGATCATGATATTGCCGCGGATGACCGATTCGCTGCATCCGGGCAACGGTGGCAACCCGGCATTTGGCAAATTGGATATGGATAACCGCATGCGTGTGGTGCTTTATCCGGCTTTTATCGCATGGGGCCTGATTGCTGTCTGGATAGCTACTTTACGCTACCGCATCCGTTTAATTGAGTACAAAAGGAACGAAATAAGTTAACATGAAAAAAATATTGTTTTTAGCACTTTTGCTGTCGGCTTTCAGTACAGTATTTGCCCAGCAAAGTCAGCAGGTTGAAATGGCCGATGTAATGCGGAGCTCGGGCAAAATATACGTGGTAATAGCCATTGTAGTGATAATTTTTATTGGTTTAGCCATTTATTTATTCTCCATAGACAGGAGATTAAAAAAAATTGAAAAAGAAAAATAGGCCAAATACCTGCTTTAAACTGTTTAAACCTATTTCCTGACACAGCGATGAGCAAAGTGGTAGAAGATGTCAATAATATATTTGCGATATTGATAAAAAATGTGCCAAATTTGCACCGTTTTTTAACAAATTAATAATTTTATAAAAGATTTATGGCTACTTATAACCCGGCAGCGGATCACAGCACGAACTTTTTTGGCGACGTTTGTAATAATTTTGATTACGCAGCTCAATTTACCAAGCACGACGCTGGTTTGCTAGATCAGATAAAATCATGCAACAGCGTTTACCGTTTCCGTTTCCCGATACGCAGGGGAAATGGTTTTGAAGTGATAGATGCATGGCGTGTAGAACACTCGCAGCACCAATCGCCTACAAAAGGCGGTATCCGTTACAGCGAAATGGTTAATGAGGACGAAGTGATGGCGCTGGCAGCGCTGATGACCTACAAATGCGCTATTGTTAATGTTCCGTTTGGCGGAGCCAAGGGCGGCATTAAGATCAACCCAAAAAGTTATACCATCCAGGAACTTGAAAACATTACCCGGCGCTATACAGTTGAACTGATAAAGAAAAACTTTATCGGCCCAAGTATTGACGTGCCGGCCCCGGATTATGGATCAGGCGAACGGGAAATGAGCTGGATAGCTGATACTTACGCAACCATGAACCCCGGCCAACTGGATGCCATGGGCTGCGTAACCGGCAAGCCAATTGCCTTACAGGGGATAGCAGGCCGTAAGGAAGCAACCGGACGTGGCGTAGCTATTGCCATCCGCGAGTGTGTTAGCGTAGCGGAGGATATGCAGAAAATTGGTTTGACTACCGGTATTTCGGGAAAAAAGGTAATTGTGCAGGGCCTTGGTAACGTGGGTTATCATTCAGCTAAGTTTTTAGCAGAGTTTGGCGCCTTGATTGTTGGTTTGTGCGAATTTGAAGGCGCTATTTATAATGAAGATGGGCTGGATATCGAAGCAGTATTTCAGCACCGTAAGGCAAGCGGCTCTATTTTGGGGTATGCAGGAGCAAAAAAAGAATTCAAAAATTCAATGGAAGGCCTTGAACAGCCTTGCGATATTTTAGTGCCGGCAGCTTTGGAAAACCAGATCACTGCGGTAAATATCAAAAACATTAAGGCAAAAATAATCGCCGAAGGCGCAAACGGCCCTACATCTCCCGAAGCTGAAACCGTATTTTACCAAAATGGCGGCATCATTATTCCCGATATGTATGCAAATGCCGGCGGTGTTACGGTGTCGTATTTTGAGTGGCTGAAGAACCTGTCGCACGTTGCGTTTGGTCGTATGAACAGGCGTTTTGAAGAAAATACCAATATGAACCTGGTGAACATGGTTGAAGGCATTACGGGCGTTGCTTTGACCCCTATGCAACGTTCAACCATTGTAAAAGGAGCATCTGAACTGGAACTGGTAAATTCGGGTTTGGAAGATACCATGATCCGCTCGTACCACGAGATCAGGGAAACCTACAAGCACAACGAAAAAATTGATACCTTGCGCACAGCAGCGTTTGTGGGCGCAATTAATAAAATAGCCGTATCGTACCAAAACCTGGGCGTGTGGCCGTGATTTTTGTTGAAATGTTGTAAGGTTGAAATGTTGCAAAGTTATTTAATGGTTGGACGCGAAAGTTTGTCCAGCCATTTTTTATAAAACTACTAAAGCAACCTTACAACATTTAAACCTTACAACTTTCCAACATCAAGAATGATTCTAAATAATATTAATCCTTTGTAATAACCGTTATTACCTTTACGTTTCGTATTTTTGTATCCCGAACATTTAGCGTTCACCCACAATGAAAAAGAGTTCAATTTTTGGTTTGGTAATTATAGCGGTTGCTATCGCTGTTATTATCAGCATTTATTCAAGTTCAAGCTCTTACGGATCGTTTAACGATGCCAAACAAACCGAAAGTCAGCTGCGTGTAGTTGGCTATTTGGATAAACAAAAAGAATTGTACTATGATGCCGCAAAGGATGCCAATTACTTTTCTTTCTATGTAAAAGATAAAAAAGGCGAAGAATGCAAAGTAGTTTTCAGGGGCACTGAACCACAGGATTTTGGAAAATCAGAACAAATAGTGCTTACCGGGCAAATGAAAGGCAGTGAATTTCATGCTTCGGAGATCCTGATGAAATGTCCGTCAAAATACACCCAGGATAAAATAAATGTCACAGATGTTAAGGCAAAATCGGCCACTATATAAGTAATCATTTTAATGGATATAGCTTTCAAGGGCGAACACTTGTTTCCGGGCCATTTGGGCCAGTTTTTTGTCGTCCTTTCATTCGGTGCGGCACTTTTATCAACAGTAAGCTACTATTTCGCTACGACCAATACTAATCAGCTTGATAACTCCTGGCTTAAACTTGGGCGCTGGGGTTTCTACCTTAATTCGTTGTCCATTCTCGGTATTGCGACCTGTCTTTTCTACGTTATCTATAACCATTACTTCGAATATCATTATGCCTGGTCGTATACTTCAAGATCCCTGCCGGTTTATTACATCGTGTCAGGTTTTTGGAACGGGCAGGAAGGCGGCTTCTTATTATGGACCTTTTGGCAGGCTGTTTTAGGTAATATCCTAATCAGGAAAGCAAAATCGTGGGAAAAACCGGTAATGACCGTTGTGGCATTTTCGCAGGTTTGGCTCGCCACCATGCTGCTGGGCTATTACATATTTGGTGCTAGGATAGGCAGTTCTCCATTCCTTTTGTTGAGAAATGCCATACAGGCGCCCATATTTTCGAATCCCGATTATCTTTCCTTTATAAAAGACGGACAAGGGATGAACCCCTTGCTGCAAAACTATTGGATGGTGATCCACCCGCCAACATTATTCCTTGGCCTGGCCTCGGTAATCGTTCCTTTCGCTTACGCGATAGCTGGTCTTTGGCAAAAACGATATAAAGATTGGGTGGCCCCTGCGATTCCATACGCGCTGTTCTCGGCTATGATATTGGGCACAGGGGTTATAATGGGGTCGTTATGGGCCTATGAGTCCCTCAATTTCGGTGGCTTTTGGGCCTGGGACCCGGTTGAAAATGCTTCTATTTTTCCGTGGTTATTTATGGTAGGCGGCTTGCATGTCATGATCGTTTACAAAAATACGGGCCACTCTTACTTCACCGGTACTTTTTTAGTGCTGATGAGTTTCATCATGGTGCTGTATTCGTCGTTTTTGGCGAGGAGTGGTGTACTGGGCGACACTTCGGTACACTCCTTTGTTGATAACGGCATGTTCTGGCACCTGTTGGCTTTTGTGATCATGTTCCTGGCGTTGTCAGTAGTACTGCTCGTTTTGCGGCGTAAAGAACTGCCAGTTACCAAAAAAGATGAGGAGACCTATTCACGCGAGTTCTGGATGTTTGTTGGGGCCATTTTCCTGGCATTATCATGTTTTCACCTCATCCTGGTAACCTCTATCCCCGTTTGGAACCGGATGTTCAATTCAAAAGTAGCGCCGCCAACCGATCTTGTTGCACATTACAACATCATCCAGGCTTCATTTGCTATGGTGATCACGATATTAACCGGCTTTACGCAATTTTTAAAATATAAAAAGACAAATGTTACGCAGTTTTTTATTGTCACCGGCGTTTATTTGCTGGTAGCGATATTGATCACTGTTCCGGTTGTTTACTTTACCGGTTTATACAAACTGCATTTTGTATTCCTGCTGGTGATGCTGGGTTCTATCTACTCATTACTGGCCAACGGTAAAGTATTGGCCGATGCGTTGAAAGGTAAATTTAAACTCGCCGGGTCGGCAGTTGCGCATATTGGTTTTGCACTGATGCTGGTAGGGGCGTTAATTGCCGCCGGAACGAGAGCGGTGGTCTCTGTAAACGAGAACGGCGCCATAGCGGTTACCGGTTTTGATAAAGCCGCCGGCGACGTCCGCGAAAACATCATGATCTATAAAAATGAGCCGGTAAAAATGGGGCAATATACGGTTACTTATTTGGGCGATTCGACTTCTGAGCCAAATCACTATTATAAAGTAAACTATAAGCGGTATGATGCAGCCGGCAAGATTGTGGAAGACTTTGAACTGAAGCCGCATGCGCAGATCAGCGCGGAAATGGGTTTGACGTCCTCGCCCGATACCCGGCATTATTTGTTCCATGACCTTTATACCCACGTAACTGCGTTGCCTATCCCTAAGTCGGCGAACACCGGTGACGCTCAAACAGCAGCATCTCATGGCGATGCGGAGAATGATGATAAAAATTATGATGCGCCGGTAACCCACGAAATTGCCGTTGGCGATACTATCCGTTACCGCGAGGGGTACATGATCCTTAAGGGCATGAAAAAGGAAACAGCGATCCAAAATATACCTTTAACCGATAGTGACATAGCCATAGGCGCACAACTGGAAATTGTATCGAACAATAAAACATACACCGCCGAACCGGTTTACCTGATCCGTGGAAAAGGTGTGTATTATTTCGACCGGAAAGCCGAAGATGCAGGTTTAAAGCTGCGCCTATCCAAAATATTGCCGGATAAAAATAAAGTGGAGATCACGGTTTACCAGCAGCCCGAAAATAAAAAACCGTGGATAGTAATGCGCGCGCTTGATTTCCCATATATTAATTTCTTATGGTCGGGCACATTGATTATGATCATCGGGTTTTTACTGTCAATATTCCGAAGGAATAAGGAGTTGAAGACAGTATAATAGTTTCCCTCCCCGCAGTTTGTGTCCTCACAAACTGCTTTTTGCCTGGCTAAACAGGGAAATTGGAAAATGTGTTGTCTGTGGGGACACGGACAACGGGAATAAAGGTACTACGCTAATCTTTCTTTACCGTTCCATGCTGTATGCCCACGTCAATGAAGAATTGCTTGAATAAATCAAATTTCTGATTGCAATAACTCCCGATGAAAATTTTGTCGTATAGTGATCGAAACTGATTACACTCAAAACATATCTCTAAATAATCATATACTTTTCCGTTTTTATCGTAAAAGATCAGTGCATTCCGCGGTGCATAGCAAGTATAGCCCGTGTGTGGATAATTTGTTGTTTTTTTGGTTGTTGTATTGAATATTAAGTTAGTTAAATTTTCAATTTGCTTGGCGTCTAGTTGTTTGATTTCAATGAGGGACGAATGATTTAATTTTTGATTTTTAATATGAAGTCCCGATTCATATTTAGTTTCAGGTGGAAATGTCCGCCACAAACTATCAGGTGTTTTTGTACGAATACTATCATCATAAATTTTTATTGAATCGTTTATCGAGTTTTGCCGACGTGGATCCATATACCTGTACGAAACGGCTTCAATTTTTGCAGCTTTTGAAAATGGATATAGCTTGAGTCTTTGCGTAACCGTGTATTTCAGAGTGTATATGCAGTCTTCGTCTGTGTCCTTATGAGTTTTATGCTGCTTTATTTTTACGCGGTGCAAGGCTTTGTGCGTTAACGAATCAACCACGAAATGCCGAACTACGGGTTTACTCAACTTACTATTCGAAAACGACAATAGCGATAAGACTAAGGCAAATAAGAAGTTCATATTGTCAAGATAGGTTACTGGTTAAATTTAATCAAAAACAATAGACACTTATTACATTTTATTTTTAGCATTGTACATGCGCATCACCCTCATCGGTTCCGGAAATGTAGCTACCCACCTGGCGGCGGCCTTTAAAAATGCCGGGCACCGTATTGTACAGGTTTATAGCAGGGATATGCAAAATGCAGCATTGCTGGCTTACCATGTAAAAGCAGAAGCGATTGATGACCTGCAAAATATCGACACCGAAACTGATTTGTTTATTATTTCAGTTAAGGATGATGCTATCGTTTCAATCGCCGAATCGCTGGTTCGATATAAAAAACTAACAGTTCATACCTCCGGTGCAACTGATCTGCAAAGCTTATCAGCCATCATACCAACTGCCGGTGTTTTTTATCCACTGCAAACCTTGAGCAAGAACAAAGAGGTTGATTTTTTAACGGTGCCTTTATGTATTGAAGGGGCAAATGAACAAATAACCCTCGAACTGGAGCAATTGGCGCAAACCGTCAGCAATAAGGTTTACCGCATAGATTCCGCGCAGCGGAAAACACTGCACCTTGCGGCGGTATTTGCCTGTAATTTTCCTAATTATTTGTACGATGTGGCCCGGCAGCTTTTACAAGACCAACGTATTGATTTTGAGTTGATCAGGCCGCTGATATTGGAAACGGCCCAAAAAGTTCAGGGTCACCTGCCTGGGGAGGTACAAACCGGACCGGCAATCAGAAACGACGAAAATACGATGGCTATGCACACCCAAATGCTTGAAGATGAGCCGGGATTAAAAATGATTTACGAACTGTTAAGTCAGGGGATTATCAAAAACGATAAAGGCGGACACTGAGCCTGAGTAATTTTGTTACTTTTGCTGAAATGAACATTTTTAAAGTTAAGATAAATTTTGCGGCAAAAGGGATGGAAAGTGTTGAACTCCCGATTGCTGAAGGTGAGTCGGTTTTGGACGTATGCCTGGAGAACGGCATTGAATTACAGCATAATTGCGGCGGCGTGTGCGGCTGCAGTACCTGCCAGGTGTATGTGAACAAGGGTATGGATAATATCCAGGAAATATCAGATAAAGAAGAGGATTTTATCGACCGTGCAGTTAACCCCCGCATCAATTCGCGTTTGGGTTGCCAGTGCATTATATTGGATGGAGATATTGAAGTAACGCTGCCCGATCAGTCTAATTTCCTCGGCCATTAATTAATGATTACACCGATTTTATTTGGGGATTACACCGATTAAGGAAAATAGATTACACCGATTAACTATTGCTTTCAAATAATTGAAATGACAGAAAATAAGTTTACCCTGCCCATACACTGGAACGACCATGAAGATATAGCCATTGAACTTTACGAGAAGTTTGGCGATGACTTTGATGAGTCGAAAATATACCGCATCCGTTTTACCGACTTACTCGAGTGGGTGCTTTCGCTCCCCAATTTTAAGGGAACCCGTGACGAATCAAACGAAGGCCACCTGGAGCAGATCCAATCTGCCTGGGTTTATGAGTGGCGGGATAACCAGTAGCTTCAGTTGGCAGTTATTAGTGGGCAGTTTGCGGTTTAGAGCAAATAGTCAGTGAAATCACAAAATAGTTGCTTAAATTTGTTATATGGAAAGCATAGTAATCAACCCTAAAACAAAAGACGAAGCTAAACTTATTACCGATCTGCTCTCTAAGATGAATATTTCTTCAAAAATTATCACAGAAGAAGAAAAAGAAGATATAGGTTTACTTGCCATGATGAAGGAAGTCGACAGAAATGAAAAAGTGTCTTACGAAGAAGTAATGAAAAAACTTAATTCGTAAAATGGTAATTGAATTTAACAGGCGATTTTTAAAAGACCTGGATAAAATTACCAGGGCTTCGGTAAAAAAAGATATCTCGGGTATCATTGACGAAGTGAAAACAGCTGGCACACTCTCTGAAATAAAAAATCTCAAAAAACTTAAAGGTTATTCAACCGCTTACCGAATCAGAATTGGTGATTATAGGGTTGGACTTTTTTTTGAAAATAACATTGTCGAATTTGTCCGTGTTGTCGATCGGAAAGATATTTATAATGTATTTCCGTAATATCAGCAAGGTTCAATATAAAATGTAGTCGAGGTAAAAAATGGAATCATTCCTAAATAAATTAAAAGATATAACTACGTTCATTTTTGATGTGGACGGAGTACTTACTGATGGCTCTGTTTTCGTATCGGAAGAGGGGATCCAAAGCCGTGCTTTTAATATTAAAGATGGATATGCCTTACAGCTTGCTATAAAATGTGGCTATAATGTTTGTACGGTATCGGGCAGCCGGTCGAAAAGCGCTGCTTACCGTCTCAATAGCCTTGGTATAAAGGACGTTTATATGGGGATCCACACCAAGGTGGAAAAGGTTAAAATTTACTTTGAGGAAAAGCACATCCTGCCAGAGAAAGTGATCTACATGGGTGATGATATCCCCGACCTGGAAGCCATGAAACTGGCAGGACTTCCCGTTTGCCCCGCCGATGCCGTGGAAGAGATAAAAGCGATAAGCAAATACGTTTCGCCGTTTAAAGGCGGCGAAGGCTGCGCCCGCGACATTATTGAGAAAGTGCTAAAAATACAAGGCAACTGGATGACCGAACAGGCGTATAGCTGGTAGGGAATGGGGTTCATAGTTGATGGTTCATAGTTCATAGCAGCTGCGAAAACCCATCAGCTATAAACACTTCTTCTACCATGAACCATGAACTATGAACCATGAACCAAAAATAATCCTCGCATCCAAATCCCCCCGCCGGCAGGAGTTGCTTAGGCTGATGGATATTGAATTCCGGGTGGTGTTGAAGGAGGTGGATGAATCGTACCCCGATGGCCTTTTACCCGAAGAAATTGCCGTTTACATTGCCGAGAAAAAAGCCAAAGCATTTGACGAAACAGTTACTGACGAGATCGTTTTAACGGCTGATACCATTGTTTGTGTAAATAACCAAATATTGGGCAAGCCGGAAGATGCAGCACATGCCATAGAGATGTTGCAAATGTTATCAGGCCGGATGCATTATGTAATTACGGGTGTATGTTTGCTTTATAAACACCAATACCATAGCTTTTATGATGTCTCGGAAGTGTTTTTTGGTGAACTTTCCGACGAAGAGATCATCAGCTACGTAAACAAATACCAACCGTTCGATAAAGCCGGCTCATACGGCATACAGGAACGCATCGGGTTGGTCGGCATCGAGCGGATCAACGGCTCTTATACCAATGTGGTTGGACTGCCTACCGAGAAATTATACCGGGAATTGATGAAATTGTAAATAATAAACTTACGAAGTTTTCAAAACTTCGTAAGTTTTTCTCGGGTCGTTATTTTACCCCCATTGTATTATTCTTCCTGTTCACATCCGGCAACGCCGCATCCGGGTCAACCGTAACACTTTCGGCCTCTGTTGTGGTAGGGACAATAAAGGTTATCGCCTTGTCCTGCTGCCAGGTTTCTACCGGTAACTGCATGCGACGTTTTGTGCCATCCTTTAACTTAACCTCAACGGAAAACGGCATGGCCATCGCTTCTTTATTGGCTACGGTAACGCGTATTCCTTGCTTAGGGTCGTTGTTTACATATTTAGCATCGATAAGGACCAGATCGAGCGAATAGTTGTTGTAAAACCAGCCTTTCCAAAACCAGGCAAGGTCTTCGCCACCGCCGTTGTCCATCGATCTGAAAAAATCATCCGGCTGTGGGTGTTTATAGGCCCAGTTATGTATGTAATTTTTAAAAGCATAATCAAAACGATCCTTTCCTAAAATTTGCTCGCGCAGCAAAACCAAACCAAAGGCAGGTTTAAAATAAAGCAGCGGGTGGCGGTATTTTTCGGATACGGCATCGGCCGCGGTCATAATAGTAGGCGCTTTCGGATCCGCGATGATCCGTACGATCTCATCCGCAGGATTACCCTTGCCAGGTGCATATTCGCCATCACGCTTAGGAGCATATTCGCCACGATTAAATTCGTCGGCAGCATAAATATCAATAAAGGTGTTAAAGCCCTCATCCATCCAGCCAAAACGGCGCTCGTCGCTGCCTACGATCATCGGGAACCAGTTGTGGCCGATCTCGTGCGCGGTAACCCAGTATAATTCACCACCTTTATCGCCTATGCCATCAAATACAATCCCGGGGTATTCCATACCACCTGCTATGCCTGCTTCGTTCACCGCGACAGGATAAGGGTAAACAAACCATTTTGCCGAGAAATATTCAATTGATTTTTTAAGGTATTCGGTCGCTCGTCCCCATGCATTATTGCCCGCACTTTCAACCGGGTAGACCGACATTGCCAGCGACTTTTTGCCACCCGGCAAATTTACCTTCGCGGCATCCCACATATAAGCTTTCGACGCGCCAAAAGCTACGT
>Ga0206921_10102_pt1 | contig 25786 bp, 26 predicted proteins | sample Alteio_BWOrgHeat_66_FD_152930 | JGI IMG/M metagenome (GOLD analysis project Ga0206921, IMG submission 152930) | Enriched cells from forest soil in Barre Woods Harvard Forest LTER site, Petersham, Massachusetts, United States -... | ecosystem: Environmental > Terrestrial > Soil > Temperate forest >...
GGTTAAAGACCCCACTGTCGTCTCGAAGTGCGGAAGTTGTCACGCTCGGGATGAAGCCGGCAATCTGGAACGCATTTCGTGGGAGCGTACCACTCCCGAAGGCTGGCAGGATGTCGTCAAACGCATGGTCGTCGTTCAGGGCGCGCAGTTGACCCCGGACGATGCGCGATCCATCGTCCGCTATCTCGCCACATTCCACGGGCTTGCCCCGGAGGAAGCACAGCCGGTGATGTATGACGTGGAGCGCCGCTTCCACGAGGAAACGCTTCCTAATGACAGTCTGCGAAAAACCTGCACCGGATGCCATTCCAGTGCGCGTGCGCTTTCCTGGCGCCGGTCAGCGGATGAATGGAAGAAGTTCGCGATAGCCCACGCCGCAAGCCACAAGTTCCCGGTAGAAGACGATGTGGTGGAATACCTCGCCAAAGTAGCTCCGCTGTCCACGCCAGAGTGGACGGCATGGACCAATCGGAAGTCCATCCCCATTGATGGCCGTTGGCTGCTCACGGCATCGCTCCCAGGCCGGGGAAGATTCACCGGTGAGATGCGCGTTGAATCAGCCGGCGATGGCGAGTTCAACTACACGGTCCGCCTGGTATCGGTGCGCGACGGCTCTACTTTACTGCGCTCCGGGCACAGTGCGGTTTATGGGGATTACAGTTGGCGTGGCCGGTCTCGCGGACGCGGTCAAAACGCAACCGCCCCGGACGATCCGTTGAGTGAAACGCGAGAGGTGATGTGGTTTGCCCCCCGTCGCACGCGCGCTGAGGGCCGCTGGTTCTGGGGACAGTATCAGGAATTCGGGTTCGACGTGCAGATGACGCGCCCTTCGGCGGATGCAACGCTGCTGCTCGCGGACCCGGTGGCCCTGAAGACAGGCTCGAGGGGTGCTCATATTCGCGTGATTGGGGATGATCTGCCAGCCGAAGGCGATATAGCGTTTGGGCCCGGTGTTACGGTAACGCGAGTGGTTTCCCGAACGCCTGGCGAACTCATCGCCGAAGTGAATGTTGCGACGGATGCGCCGATGGGCAGGCGCGATGTCGCGATCGGACAGAATCGGCTAACTGACGGCCTCGCCGTTTATGACCGCGTGGATTACGTGAAAGTCATTCCGGATTCCGCCATGGCGGCGTTCAGCGACCCGAACAATCCGCGAGTTTACCGGCAGGGTTATCAACAGTTCGATGCCATTGGATTTCATCGGGGCGCGGATGGCAAAGCGCTGACCGATGACGATGTGGCGCTTGGGCCGGTGGATGTGACCTGGTCGATGGAAGTCTTTTATGCCTTGAAGGACAGCGATTCCGGGAAGGTCGGGCAAATCAGCCAGAGCGGCCTGTTTACGCCAGCCGATATGAATCCGGAAGCGAATTTCGATGTGTGGGCTGTGGCCACCGCTCGCAACGAAGTGGATAAGAGCGGCAAGCCACTCGTGGGGAAATCGTACCTTGTTGTTACGGTCCCGTGGTACACGTTTAACGGACGGCGCTTCGTGCGCAACCTGGATCGATGGGTAGATGACGGGCCGGCAACCGGCAAACAATAAGGACAAACCGAATGAGACAAGCGTTGTTCACGGCCGCGGTATTCTGCGGCGTCCTGCTGGCGCCCTTGACGGTAATGGGCCACCATGGCTACTCGGCCTTCGATAAGAACAATGAGGTCACATTCGAAGCCACGGTACTGGTGTTTCACTTTACTAATCCCCACTCGGTCATCGAATTCGAAGCGAAGACGGGCGCCGAGGTTCGAAAATGGGAGGCGGAACTGGGCAGCCGGATTCAGTTATCGCAGCACGGCTGGAAGGCCACTACCATCGAACCCGGCACCAAACTAGCCATCAGCGGCTACCCCGCAAAAAATGGCTCGTCCTCCATCTGGGCCACGAAAATTCTCGATTCCAGCGGTAAGGAAATCAAAATCACACGCGAAAACTGAAGGGCTGCGCTCAGAAAATAAGCTTAAGCGCAGCCTGGTTTTGACGCCCCGGAGTTCCCGTCGCAATGGTCGATGTGATGGTGCCGAAGGTAGAACCGTCGGCAGTCAGGTTGGGCAAACTGAAGATTGGATGATTCAGTGCGTCGAAGGATTCGAAGCGGACCTGCAGCTTGATCCTCTCTTTGAACGAGAACGCGCGGACCAATGAAATGTCCACCGTTACCAGTCCAGGTCCCTCAATCGAGCCCCGGCCTTCGTTGCCGAATTGATAGAGTGCGCCGGGCTTTCCGTTAGCGATCGGAATCTGGAAGGCAGCAGTGTTAAACCATTCGGAAGGAGTACGAGGAGCATTGTCGTTCGGATTGCTCAGGAGGTTGGGGCGATCGGCTCCGGAGGAGCCAATGTTGCTGTACGTTCCCGAGAGGACCGCAGTGAGCGGAGTACCGGTCTGCGCCTGGAACAGCGATGAGATCTGCCACCCGCCGGCTATCTTCTCCCCAATACCAGAGTTGAGCCAGCGCTTACCCTTACCGAAGGGCAGTTCGTAAACCGGGCTGATCACGAATCGATAGCGGACGTCAAAAGTGGATAACCCGCGGCCGGTCATGTTGTCGTACTGGTTGGAAGCGAGGTTCGCACCGGCTGCGCCGGCGACATCGTCGATCGACTTACCCCAGGTAAATGCAGCCAGATAGGATAGGCCATAGGCCAACCGTTTATTTAGCTTTGCCTGCAGCGACTGGTAATGCGAGTTACCGTTAAAACCATACCAGGTAATGGTGCCCCACTGCGGATAGGGGCGCCGGGCATTGACCTGCGCCGGAGTTCCCGGTCCCGGAGGCGCCTGGTTAATGTTCTGATTCAGTTGCAAATGATTTCCGGACGAGCCGAAGTATGCAATCTCCGCCGTCATATCCTTGCTGATTTGCCGCTGAACGCCAAAGCTCCATTCATAGACCCGCGGGTTGCGGTAATTCGGATCGATGCCGGTGATCGAAAGAGAAGTAACAGCACCGGAAGCAGGGTAGGGGTTGGAGAGCAACAGGGGCTGGGCGATGCTGGAAGTGTAGGTATTGGTAACAGTATAGGGATATCCTTTGAAAATGCCGCCGATACCGTTGTTGATGTTCAGGCCGTTGTAAAACGTGCCCGCGCCGACGCGGATTACAGTTTTGCCATCGCCAGTGGGCTGCCATGCCACACCAATACGGGGAGCGTAGTCGTGCCAGTCGAAATTAAAGACGTGTGAGCCGAAAGCTATGTTTAACGGTTTGGTGGCCCCGACGCCCGGATTGGATTGGGACACCGCAAGCCCTGTGGTCGGATTGAAGCTGGTGAGCCGATTGGCCTCGTCGATCGGCGGCGTATTCATTTCCCAGCGCAGGCCGAGATTCAGGGTGAGCTTATTGTTCACCTTAAAGTCGTCCATGATATAGGCTGCGATGTTCGCGTTGCGGCCGTAGTATTTCTGCTGCGCCGGCGTGTTGCCGGAAGCGGAGGGCAGCCCTTCCAGAGCGTCAGCCAAAGCATACCCTGTGGTGGGTCCCGTATTCGTATTGCTGAAAGTGAGTGTGCCGTTGTAGTTAGTACTGGAGAAATTATTGGTGCCGAAATGCGAAAGATTGCCGCCAATCTTGATGTTGTGCCGGCCATGCGTGATAGCGACGTTGTCGTTGTAGATCCAAATCAGGTCGGCGCGGCGCTGTGAACTGTAGTTGCCGAAGCCAGCGCCGGAATTTACGTAACCCGTAATGGTTGTGATGGGAGGACCTATTACCGGAAGGTTGATCGGAACCGGCGTGGGATTGATGCCGAACTGCGACCAGAAGTTGCTCACCACTTCAGGAGTGCGGGGCTGCACCAGCATACTCACGCCAATGCGAGCCTGATTGACGATGGACGCGGAGAAGATATGGGTTTCCGCAATACCGTAAACCTGCGATCGCTGGTTCACATAGCAGCCGAAGCCGGGAAGATTTTTTGGCTGGCAAAGGGAATTGGAAGGTTCAAAGGAAGGATCGTTAAAGTAGTTCGCCGTCGCATAGCCGGAATCTTTCGAACTGAAAACGTGATCGACTTTGAGGCTGTCCTGGTTCAGATTTTCAATGCGCGGTTGGCTATACGTAAAGTTGTTCGCAGGCGCCAGGCCTGCAGGCGTCGCAGTAGTCGGGGCCGGCAGGTAAGCCAGAAGGGCTTGGCCAATCGGGCTGATCAGGTTGGCCGGAATCTGGTTATTCGGGTAAGGCGCGCCCGTGGTTGGATCTTTCAGGTTTACAGGGATGCCGGCGAAATTTCCCTGCAGCTCTGCGGCAGTCGGAACGGTATTGAGAGAACTGAAGTTCGATGACTGACGGAGACCCTCGTAACTAAAGAAGAAGAACGTCTTGTCCTTGATGATTGGACCGCCGACAGTTCCGCCAAACTGGTTTTGTTTGAACGACGGCGTAGGACCTCTGAGGAAAAAGTTTCGGGCATCGAGCACCTGGTTGCGGAGAAACTCAAACGCAGATCCGTGGAAACCGTTCGTGCCTGACTTCGTGGTGACAATCACCTGTCCGCCCGAACCGTAGCCATACTGCGCCGAGTAAACGCCGGTCAGGATGTTGAACTCCTCAATGGCGTCAATCGACGGCCGGAAGTTGGGGGCGAACACGTCGGGGTCATTGTTGTCGAACCCATTCAGCAGAAAGTTGTTGGAAGTTTCGGCGTTACCGGCCACATTAAAGCCGCCGCGAAAGCTGAGCGAAGAGCCCTGTGTAGGCGGCATCACATTGGGCGTGAGTTGCGCCAGCGACCACATCTGGCGGCCGTTCAGCGGCATTTCGACAACTTTGGTGTTGTCGACCACCGTGCCAACTTCAGCGGTATCGGTATTGATACTTTCTGTATTAGCGGAAACGGTGATGTTTTCCGATACATTGCCGATCTCCAGAGTGACATTGACGGTCTGGCTTTGCGCAACACCAAGAATGATGTTGGTTTGCGTCGTCGTCTTGAAACCGGTTGCCGAAACTTCCAGATCGTAGCCGCCGGCAGCGAGGAATGAGAACGAGTAGAGACCCGACTGATTCGTTTGGGCAGTACGAACTGAACCCTGCCCTCGGCTGGTCAGTTTTACGTTCGCGTTGGAAAGGACCGCGCCGGTTGAATCCTGCACAGTTCCGGACAATGATGCTTCGTTCTGCGCCAGTGCAGGAACTGCAAGCGCTATGAAAAATAATACGAGCGAAAGGCCTTTAAATTTCATTTTCAGAACCCCTAAAATTATCCGATAAGGACTTGGTCGAGCGAATGGACCCCACTGGTGTAAGTTGGCGCAAATAACCACTGCGTGGTTACGGCAAATGGAGCCTGGATTTCAAATTTACAACAATCCTGCGAAAGCCCGGAAAACAATCCACAGTTTGGCGCTCGTCGGCAGCGACATGCGTTGCCTCAGCACCTCGGTTGGTGTCTCGGCGATGCGTTCGAGCAGACCTCGATAAATGGCAATCAGCGCCCACAGCGAATTTTTTGCTTCGGGATCGACCAATTCGAGCAGAGGCTGCGACTGATTGTAATAGCTGGCCGCGCGGTCGATCTGGAAATCCATGAACGCGGCGAACCGGTCGCTGCGTCCGCCACTCTTCAGGTCACCCTCACTGAGGCGGAAGCGTACAAGTTCGTCTTCCGGCAGATAGACGCGGCCCAGCGCGGCATCCTCTTTGATGTCGCGCAGGATGTTGGTGAGCTGGAACGCGATGCCGCACTTTTCGGCGAGCGGGAGAGCTTCCGGCGAGCGGAATCCAAAGATATGAACCGTTACCAGACCCACCACCGATGCCACGCGGTAGCAGTAGGCGTACAGTTCCTCGAAATTGCGAATCACCCGCGGCTCAAGGTCGGAGGCCACGCCATCAATCATGTCGCGAAAATATTCGTGTGGGATTTTGTAACGCGTGACCGTATCCAGAAACGCGGGCCAGATCGCGTTGTCCGCCGGTTTGCCGGCAAGCGCCGATTCCATGTCCCGCCGCCAGCCTTCGATCGCCGCCCGATTGGCGCCGGGCTCATCGCTGAGATCGTCGCAATAACGCATGAAGGCGTACATGGCGCACATCGCGTTGCGGCGGTCTTCGTCGAGAAGAACAAACGAGTAATAGAAATTCTTCGCGCGTTCTTTTGCCACTTTACGGCAATGCGCGTACGACTCGGAGAGCGAAATCATTTACGCGGCACGGCGGAACACGGCGCGGGCAGCAGCCTGGAACAACAGACCAACGCGTTCCACTTTCGAAATCGCCGGGCGCTGCGCGAGAACGTTGTAGTCCAGGCTTTCGATTTTCTCCAGCACGCGCATGCCGCCAAGGCTAAACAATTCCAGGTCGATGGAGAGACGAAGATCGACGGTTCGCGCGAGCGGCAGTCCAGTTCGAAAAAGCTCACCGGCGCGCGCCACAGCTTCGCGCATCACTTCGCGAAATCGATCGTCAAACTTGCGCGCGAAGAGTTCTTCCTGCGTATAACCGTTGCGGGCAAGAAGATCGAGCGGCAAATAGATTCGGTCTTTCTTCAAATCGACCGTAACGTCCTGCCAGAAGTTAGCGAGCTGCAACGCAGTGCACGTAGCATCGGAAAGGCGTTGGCGTTCGGCGTCGGAATAGCCGCACAAATAGAGCACCAGACGGCCCACCGGATTTGCGGAATAGACACAGTAATCCAGTACGCCAGCCCAATCGGCATAACGGGTAACTGTCTGGTCCTGAATAAAGGCGCGAATTAAATCGGCGAAGGGCTTCCTCGGGATGCCGTATTTTTGCGCGGTCCCGGCGAGTGCGACGAAGACCGGATGACTGGCTTCGCCGCTGTACATCCGGTCCAATTCTCCGCGCCACCAGTCCAGCAGGCGAAGACTTTCCTGGGTATCGCCGATTTCGTCGCCAAGATCGTCAGCCCAGCGGCAGAAGGAATAGACGTTATAGAAATCCTGGTGCAGCCGTTTCGGCAGCAGGAAGCTCACCACGTGAAAGTTTTCGTAATGATGCGTGGCGAGCCACCGCGTGTAGGACTCCGCTTCGGCAAGGCTCCACACGCGAATCAACGCCGCTGGCGTCGCGACAAAGTCTTTAGGCTGAAGCGCAAAGGGAACTACGGCCGTCGTCACCATAAAAACTTATAACGGTCAGGGAATAATCGCGGTCTTTAATGCGCTGGAGCCTTCCGCCAAACGGAAAAGCACCCGCGATAACTCACTGAGGTTTTCTTCAGCTTCCACAAAGTCGCGCGCGGTGATACCGCCTGAAGCGATGATGTCGAGCGCCTCCCGCATCGCGGCGGGCGTGTGATGGAAGCTGGCCTTGCAGGTGAGTTCCGAGTAGTGCAGCAGGTTCGTATCCAGCTCAACATTCGTGCCGCTGGGAGGGCCGCCGAAGAAATTGACAGTACCGCCGCGCCGCAGCATTTCCACGCCCCACTTCCAGGTCTCGGGCTTGCCAACGGCTTCGATCACAATATCGGCTCCGTGTCCGCCGGAAAGTTCGCGCACCGCGGCGACCGGATTGGCAACTTCCTCGGTGACGACAACCCGATCAGCGCCGAGCCGCATGGCTTTTTCCGCTCTTTCACGGCGCCGGGCAACCGCAATCACGCGAGCCCCGCGCAATTTCGCGAGGCGAATAAACATCGACCCAATGGGTCCGATGCCGATCACCGCAACCGTGTCACCGGCGCGCATATCGGTATCTTCAGCGCCTTTCACCACGCAGGAAAGCGGCTCAGCCAGCGCCGCATCGCGATAGTCGAGGTGTGGCGGTATCAGAAACGTGTTCAGCTTGACAATGCGTCCGGGAATTCTGATGTATTCGGCGTACGCGCCGTTGTTGAACAGCAGATCCTCACAGAGATTCAAACGGCCGCGGCGGCAGTAAAAACATTGCAGACAGGGGGCGGAGTTGGCGGCGACCACGCGATTGCCAATCTCAAAACCCTTCACCTTGTCGCCCACCATGACGACATCGCCCGCCATTTCATGCCCGAACAATGCCGGCGGCGAGATCATTTTGGCGTGATAACCACGCCGAAAAACCTTAATATCCGTACCGCAGGTGAGGGCGGTCCGGACGCGTACCAACAGGTCCTCGGGGCCGATTTCCGGCACCGGGACCCGCTCAACCTGCACATGCTCCTTGCCGTACAGGACGGCTGCGAGCATCGTCTCGTTCAAGCCTGAACTTGCTGATGGCACTCTGTTTACCGTTACTCCTGGGGACGGACAACTATCTTTAATGGCGATTCCATCGGAAAATCACCGGGATTTGTTGCCAATTTAAACGCAAGCTCAATCTTATCAAGAGGTACCGTGTGCGAAACGAGCAGATGAAGCGGCAGGTCCCCGCTAAAAACCAGGTGCGCCGATTCGGCCTGCAGATCCACCGAAGCGCTGTAGGACCCCAGCAGCAAGCGTTCGCCGACGCAGATCGCAGCGCCGGAAAGTTCGATGCGCTCCTTGTCGGACGTTTGCGCGAAAAGCATGATTTTCGCTCCAGGCCGCGTGCAGCGGATGGCCTCTTCCACCAGACCAGGGACGTTGGTTGCCACGAAGACCATGTCGGCGCCGCGGCCCGCAGTCAGGTCTTTTAGCTTCTCCGCAATATTGTTGCTGCGCGGATCGAGGGCGAAATGCGCCCCGCATTGCCGGGATAAATCGAGCCGGCGCTCCAGCGTATCGGTCGTGACGATGGTGCAGCCTCGCAGTTTTAACAGCATCGTAAAGATAAGTCCGATCGGTCCCTGGCCCTGCACGAGTACAACGTCACCGGGTTGGGGATCGCACTGGTGAATGGCTTTAACGCAGGTATTGACCGGCTCGACGAAAGCGGCAGTGTCGAAAGGCACGCCTTCGGGAATTTTTTCTACCCCGCGATCCACGATCCAGTCCATCACGCGGGCATACTGCGCAAACCCGCCGCCCGCCGGTTCGAATCCGGCTGTGACGCCGACTTTCTTGTACACCGGACACTGCGCGTAGAGCTTTCGCTCGCAGTAGAAGCAGTTGCCGCAGGGAATGTGATGGAAGACGATGACCCGATCGCCCGGGGCGAACTTCGAAACCTTCGCGCCAACCTTCGCGACCACACCCGCCGTCTCATGACCGTAAATGCGGGGCGGCGTGAGAAGGTTGTATTCGATTTTCTTCAGATCCGTATGGCAGACTCCGCATGCTTCCACGCGGATCAGAATCTCTCCGTCGCCGATAGCAGGAGTATCCACCTCATCGACGGATACAACGCTCGACCCGCGATACACGGCGGCGCGCATGCGCGCAGGCGTTTCAGAATTCACAGCAGGCAAGATATTCTCCAAGGTTTTTGGCGGCAATAGAAGCACGGCCCGCCAGCCGGATCAACTCTCCCATTCGGCTGGGGCTCAGCATGGCGCGACGGACCAGGCGGCCCGTGTTGAACCGGCCATCCGGCATCAGACACGCATTGACGTCATTCACAAAAGTTTCATTTGCCAGGTCGCTGACAGCACGAATGCAATAAAACGCAGCTCCTGCCTCGTCCGATGCCCGCGCAACGCCGGAAGCTTCCATATCGACGGCGAGGCTTCCCTGAGCGCGCAATTCGCTTTTCTCACGAGCAGTGGATACGATTCGGGCGGCAGTTTGCAACGGACCATTCCCAGTCCTGCGTGGGGCAGGCGCTTCCGCCTGCCATCTTCGACTCCCGTTCCGTACTTCTGAAGCCACGAAGATATCGCCGATCTGAAGGCCTGCATCCAACGCGCCGCAAAAGCCGATGCTGCACACCACCGGCGCGGGCGCCGCCGCCACCGCAATCCGGGCCCGTTCCACTCCGGCGCCATTGGCGATGACAACACACTTGCGCCCATTCCACTTCCCTGCCCGCGACCAATGAACCGGCAGATGTGCATCCGCCGCATCCGTCCAATGGCGCAGAAAGGGTTCGCACTCCCGAGGCTCGGCAGCGACAAACAACAGGTCGAAGTTCATGCGCGCCCTTCGAACCAGGTAACTGCGGCATCGAGCGCGAGGCGCGCTGGTCTTGGAGCAAAGCCAAGCTCCGCTGTAGCTTTTGCATGCGATACCCACATTTTCTTCTTCGCCATGCGCACCGCTTCCAAAGGTGCCCGCGGCGGCGTCCCGGTAATCTGAGCCAATGCGGTCGTGATCACACCCGCGGTCCACGCTACAAAATACGGCAGTTCCACGGTGGGGGCTTTGCGTCCCGTGATGGACGCCAGCGTCCCGAGAATGCCTTTCAACGTGAGGTTCTCCGAACCCAGTATGTAGCGTTCGCCGGCGCGCCCGCGCTCCCACGCCAGCAGATGGCCCTGAGCCACATCCCGCACATCCACCACGTTCAGGCCGGTGTCGATGAACGCTGGGATCTTCCCCTTGAGAAAATCGTCGACAATCTGCCCGGTCGGCGTTGGCTTGAAATCATGATCGCCCATCGGCGCCGTAGGGTTGGTGATAACAACCGGGAAACCGCTCGCCGCGAATTCCAGCGCCGCCTGTTCCGCGAGGAACTTGGAACGCTTGTACGCGCCCTGCATTTCTTCGAGCCCGGCGGGCGAGCGTTCATCGCCAATCGCGCCGTTATGCATGCCAATGCATCCTACTGTGCTGGTATAAACGAACCGCTCCACACCCGCCTCGCGCGCGGCTTCGAGCATGTTGCGCGTGCCCTGGACGTTGGACGCGTACAGATCGTCCGTATTCTTCGACCAAAGACGGTAATCGGCAGCAATGTGAAAAACTGAGCCGCAGCCGGTAACCGCAGCGCGCAACGATTCTTTGTCACGCAGATCACCGGCGGCGCGCTCAACATCCAGCTCCGGAATCCGGCTGGCGGGCCGACACAGCGCTCGCACAGGAATTCCCCGCTCCCGCAGGAGCCGCGCAACATGCCAGCCCACGAAACCGGACGCGCCGGTAACCAAAACCGGCTTCAAATCTGTTCGGCCTGCTTCTTCACGAAAGTGGCCAAAGCCAGCAGGGGGAAGTACAACCGGTAGTAGTGGTAATTCAGATAGAACACCTTGGGAAAACCGGTGCCGGTGGCCAGTTCCTCATCCCATGAGCCGTCCTCGTTCTGGGAGGAGAGCAGATAGTCGATGCCGTGCATCACGCTGCTGCTGTGCGAGTCGCCGCCGGCCATCAAACCCATCAGCGCCCACGCCGTTTGTGATGGTGTGCTGCGTGTCGGTGTGAAGCTCCCATTGTCATAGCTGGCGCAGCTCTCGCCCCAGCCGCCATCGGAATTCTGAACGGACCGAAGCCACTCGTTGGCGCGCTGAATGTAGTACTCGTGGTCATCTTCCTTCATCGCCGCCAGACCCCGCAGCGCGAAACAGGTGCCATAGATGTAAGCGACGCCCCAACGGCCGTACCAACTGCCATCCGTCTGCTGGGTCTCAATCAGGTAATCAATCGCGCGGCGACACGCGGGATAGTTGCGATCGAACCCGTTGGCCGCCAGCGCCTCCAGCGTGCGTCCGGTGATATCGGCGCAAGTGGGGTCCAGCATCGCGTTGTGGTCCGCGAACGGAACATGAGTGAGAATCTCCCAGTTGTTATCGACGTCGAAAGCAGCCCATCCGCCATCCTTCGACTGCATCGCCAGCAGCCACCGGATGGCACGGTCTGAGACTTCCTTCTGGCGGCGCTGGTCGGTCGCACGCAGATGCGGCATTGCCAGCATCACCATCGCCGTATCGTCGATATCGGGATACCAGTCGTTGCGGAATTCAAAGGCCCAGCCGGAAGGTTCGGTATCGGGCCGCTTCACGGACCAGTCGCCTTTACGACGGATTTCCAAATCGAGCAGCCAGTCCACAGCTTTTGTGAGCGCGGCGTTGCACGCTTTACTTTCGATACCGGCTTCGCCCAAAGCATAACCGCCGATCGCCGTGTCCCAAACCGGAGAGAAGCAGGGCTGGAAGAACATGGTCTCGCCGTCATCCACCATCAGATGTTCGAACTGGCGAATGGCTTCCACCATCACTGGATGGTCTTTGGCATAACCCAACACATCCAGCGCCATGATCGAATACTGCATGGGCGGGTAGATTGCGCCCAGGCCATCGGAGTGCTTCATGCGCTCCAGCATCCAGTGTTCGCACTTGCGTATTGCCGCTTTGCGGGTGCGGCCGTGGCCGAATTTTTCCCAGAGCTTCAGAATGCGGTCGGTTTGCAGAAACGTTTTGCGCCAGCTGAGGAACTCTTCGTTGCTCTCCATGGCACGTGCGCCCGGCACTTCCAGCTCATCCAGGTTAAAACCACGCGGGACGGGACGTTTGGGGTTACTGGAGTGGACGATCGCCAGCGAAATAACAATCGCGCGCGTCCAGGATGACATCTGGTAAAGCACCTTGCCCGGAAGCAGCATGATTTCCGGCGGAATGCTGGGCGTCAGTTCGCGCGGGTAGAGATCAAAGAGGCTGAGGTTGACTTTGGTGTAACTGTTCGCTGCATGGATTCCGCCAAGGGCAAGAATTCTGTTACGCAGCCGCGTTAAAGCGTCGCCGGCCGGATCGACGCCTGCAACCTTCAGAGCGAAATACGCTTTCACCGAAGCGCTGATTTCGCTGGGCCCATCCACATAGATGTTGAATCCACCATCCGGCAGCTGACGCGAAAGAATTCGTTCTACCGCGCGCTGTATCTGCGGCCGGTTCGGAGGATTCCAAACGCCGTTGATGGGCGCGTGCAGCCAGATCTGCAGCAGGATGTAATCCGATTCCAGCGTGGTGTCCGCCGTCAGCAGGGCGCACCAGTAGCCATCGGCATTCTGCAGCCCGAGCAAATGGTCCGCGGCACACCGGATTTTTTTGTGCGCGGCGGCGAGCAGGGTCTCGTTCGCTTGCAGCGTGGGGCTCATCCGTGTAGGGCAACCGCCGAGATATTGTGCAGTCGGCTTGCGTTAGCCAGTTCCGCAGGCAGCGAGAAGCGGACATCTTCCTCTACCATTTCCACTTCTTCCAGTTGGTTATACCCGTGCGCCCGAAGGGCCCCCACAATTTCTTCCACCAGATGATCGGGAGCCGACGCGCCGGCGGTCAGACCCACATTGTGTATTCCATCCAGCCATGTAAGATCCACCTCCGACCAGTCATTCACCAGATACGACTGCACCCCATAGTTGTGACCCACCTCCACCAACCGCTTGGAGTTCGAGCTATTAGCCGATCCGACCACCAGAATCATCTGGCAGAACTCTGCCACCCCTTTTACTGCCATCTGACGGTTTTCCGTCGCATAACAAATGTCCTGCGATTTCGGCCCCACAATTTCCGGGAAGCGTTCCTGCAACCGCGCCATGATGTCGCGCGTCTCGTCGAGGCTTAGCGTGGTCTGCGTCAGATAGGCAACGCGGCACGGATCTTCAACTTGCAGCGCGTCGACGTCTTCCACCGATTCCACCAAAATCATTTTCTCCGGCGCTTCTCCCAAAGTCCCGATCACTTCATCGTGGTTTTTGTGGCCAATCAACACGATTGTGTAGCCTTCGCGAGCAAACTTGACCGCCTCCAGGTGCACTTTGGTGACCAAAGGGCAAGTGGCGTCGATGATCGCCAAATCACGGTCCTTCCCCTCTTTCCGAACCGCGGGAGACACACCGTGAGCGCTGAAAATTGCCCTGGCCCCGGAGGGAACTTCGGCGAGTTCCTCCACAAAAATTGCTCCCATTTCGCGCAATTCATCCACCACATGCTTGTTATGGACGATTTCTTTGCGGACATAGACCGGAGGGCCGTATAAGTCCAGGGCTATCTTCACTACGTCAATGGCGCGCACCACCCCGGCACAGAAACCGCGGGGCTTGAGGAGATATATCTTTTTTTCACCGCCCGTATTGGCGGAAATCGGCTTAAGCGGCATGGGGACTGGAGGGAGTTTAATTGACAAGTATATCATCGGTAAGGACTAAGACCGCTGGCCGGGTTTGTCCGGCAAAGTACTGGAGACTACCTGTGAAGGCATGGCGTTTCACCGAATCCTTCGGGCTGGAAAACTTACAATTTGTTGATGTTCCGTATCCTGTACCGGGACCCGGCGAGGCAGTGGTTCATGTTCACGCCTGTTCCCTCAACTACCGCGATCTGGTGGTATCCAGAGGGGGATACGGACGCGCAGTGAAGCCACCCCTGGTTCCTCTGTCCGATGCCGCGGGCGAGGTGCTGGCGGTCGGCGAAGGAGTCACACGTGTGAAGCCGGGAGACCGTGTGGCCGGCGCCTTCATGCAGCGCTGGATCGAAGGCGAACCCAATGAGGAAAAAGGCAATTCCGCTCTGGGCGGAGCGATTCAGGGAGTTCTGGCTGAACAAATTTGCCTGAAGGCGGAAGGTCTGGTGCACCTGCCGTCCCACCTTTCGTACGAGGAGGGTGCGACCCTGCCCTGCGCGGGTGTTACCGCCTGGAATGCGCTGTTTGAGCAGGGTGGTCTGCGGTCTGGAGAATCGGTGCTGGTGCAGGGTTCGGGGGGCGTCTCGGTAATGGCACTCCAACTCGCGAAAATGGCTGGCGCGCGGGTGGTTGCCACATCCTCCAGCGACGCCAAACTGGAACGGTTAAAGGCGCTCGGAGCCGATGGGCTGATCAACTACAAAACCACCCCGGACTGGGATAAACCCGCGAAAGCGCTCGCTGGGGGCGAGGGTATCGATCACATCGTGGAAGTCGGGGGCACGGGCACTTTGCCGCTCTCCATCAAAGCCGCACGCCGCGGCGGCCATATCGCGTTAATCGGGGTGTTGTCCGGAGGCGCGGAGACCGATGCCCGGCTGCTCTTTATGAAGTCGTTGCGGATGACAGGTATTTATGTCGGCTCCCGCACGATGTTCGAAGCGTTGAACCGCGCCGTCGCGCAAAGCGGTTTGAAGCCCGTAGTGGATCGTATATTTCCGTTCGCCGAAGCTCCCGAGGCCATGCGCTACATGGAGAGCGGCGCGCATTTCGGTAAGGTTTGCATTGCCGGGATACAAGGGCAATAATGTCTCCTTTCCGGCATGAGATCCGAATTCGCTTCATTGACGTCGATATGACGGGGCGAATCCATTACACTTCCCTGCTTCGCTACTTCGAGGCCGCTGAGATCGAATTCTTCCGCTCGCTGAATCTAAGGATTGAAGATTCGCTGAAGTCCGGCGTGAGCCTGCCCAGAGTGCATGTGGAATGCGACTACCTCGGCGCAATTCACTATGACGATCTGCTGCAGTTCGAAGTCACTGTCGGCAAAGTAGGTCGTTCTGCTGTCCGGCTGGAATTCGACGTGAAGAAGGACGAGAAAACCGTCGCCCGCGGAAATTTTGTGATCGTCGCAATGGACCGTGCCTCCGGCCGGCCCGTGGAATTGCCGGCCCAGTTGTCAGAGCCATTGCGGCGGCATCTGACGCCATCTAAACCGGCGCAGGCGTGAAAAACTATCTCCGCTGGTAAGCGACCTTGCCGCCGATGATTGTGTAATCCACCTCGGCTTTAAGAATTTCATTGTCCGGGACGGTCATGATGTCTCTTGAAAAGACGGTCACGTCGCCCAGCATCCCGACTTTCAACTGACCTTTGATATTCTCCTCAAAAGCCGCGTAGGCGTTCTCCGTCGTGTAAGAGCGAAGGGCTTCCATACGTGACATCTTTTGCTCCGGATAAAATTCCTTGCCGTCTTTCATCCGGCGAGTAACCGCGGCATAAAAGTTTTCGATCGGATTGACGTCTTCCACTGGAGCATCCGTACCCTGGCTGACATGGGCTCCGCTCTTCATTAAGCTCTGCCAGACATATGCGCCTTCACGCGCGCGTTTTTCACCGAGGCGCGGAAGAACCATAGGCCCATCGGATGTAGCATGGACCGCCTGCATAGAGGCGATGACTCCGAGTTTTCCGAACCGCGGGATATCGGCGGGATCGAGGTGTTGCGCGTGTTCGATGCGCCAGCGCGGGTCTTTCACAGTCGGGTTGGCCTTAAACGTCTTTTCATAGAGATCCAGCACCATCCGGTTACCGCCGTCGCCGATCGCGTGGATACACATCTGATAGCCATTTGCGATTGCAATTTCGGCCTGCGCTTCGAGGTCTTTTGAGTCCGTAGTCGGAGTGCCACTGGTGCTCGGCAAATCCGAATACGGAGCCAGCAATAGAGCGCCACGCGTGCCCAGGGCGCCATCAACCTGTTGTTTAATGGCGCGGACGGTCAGGTGATCGTCGCCGAAGCCGATCATGTGGAGTCGGGGAGCGTCAACCGCCATTTCGCGGGTCGGCTCACGAAGCATCACCCACAGCCGGAGAGGAAGTGTGCCGGCTGCGGCGCGCTTTTTCAGGCGCTCAATTCCGGCGGCGTCGGTGCCGGCGTCCTGAAACGAAGTGATGCCTTTGGAAATTGCTTCCTGGGCGGCCAGATCAATTTCCTTTTGCAGGACCGCCTCGCGTTCTTCCGCCGTGCGCTGAGCGAGGTACTGATTCATCGCTCTGCGCGTCAGGCCCTGTGCCTGCTCATTCAACAGACCGATTGGACGGCCATTCGCGTCCTTCATGATGTCGCCGCCAGGCGGGTTGGGCGTCTCTTTCGTGATGCCGGCAGCCTTAAGGGCCGCTTCGTTTACAAACGACGCGTGCCCGCTGGCGTGCGTCAGCATGACCGGATTGTTCGGCGAGACTTTGCTCAATTCGTCGTGAATCGGGAATCCGTTCACGTTGGGCGTGGGCTTGTGGTCCCATTTCTCCTGATGCCAGCCGCGACCCACAATCCACTCGCCAGGCTTCACCTCCTTCGCCGCCGCCGCGACCATGGAGACGATGTCGTCCCAGTTCTTCACGTTTCGCAGGTTGAGCGCCATCTTCGCCTGACCAACACCTGTAAAGTGACCGTGACCTTCGATGAAGCCGGGAGTGGCAAGCCGTCCCCCGAGGTCAACCACCTTCGTAGCGGGCGTAATCTGCGATGTCATCTGCGCATTGGTGCCGCGAGCGACGACCTTGCCGCCGGCAATGGCGACAGCCTGAACTTCGAGCTGCGAGGGATCGAGCGTCAGAATCCTGCCGTTGCGAAGGACCAGATCGGCGGCAGACGCAGAAATAGCGGCGCAGACAAGCAAAACAGGGATTGTCTTTTTCATCAGGCTTTATGATAGCCAGCTTGAACCGAATTTCGTCTCGTTCACAGACGTAGAAGTCAGCGCCAACTCGCCCAGGCAGAGAACCACCAGGAACATGGTCAACACTTCGCTGTCACCCAGGTTTAGTTCGAATACACCGCTTACCATAACGGCGATAACGGAGGCAACGGAGAATTCCAAAAGAAACCTTTGATACGACCGGCCCGCCGGCAGTTTCAATATCGCGGCGTGGAACCGCCAAATCGCATAGAGAAGTGCCCCGGTCAACAACAGCGCGGCGGGAATTCCCCGCTCTGCCGCATAGTGCACATAGATGCTGTGCAGGTGCCCGTAGAATCCGGTCGGCAAGGGGCGTTGAATATCCACCGGAACATACGAGTCGAAAACCTCCGGCTTTGCAATCTCCTCCGGCCCCACGCCGAAAACCGGATGCGCCTTTATCATCTGCAGCCCGGTGCGCCACGCGGTGATGCGGTGAGCATTGGAGTCGGTTTCCTTTTCCGGCTTCACGATGGACACCGCGCGCTGTTTCACGGCAGATGGCGCGAACAACAGACCCAGTGCCACCAATACCGGCATTGCCAGCGCCGCCTTAACATTCCAGCGCCACAAAAGATAGAACCCGCCCGCCAGCGTTGCCAGCCATACGGATCGAGTGTCGCTCAGAACCAACGCAAGTCCGACAACTGCGCCGCACGGCAGCCAAAGCCACCAGCATTCGCGCCGCGGAGGCGCAAAGAGCAGCCAGGCGCCAACCAGCAGCAGAATAAATAACTGCTGCCCGGAAAACGTCATCCAGTGACTCATAAAACCGCTGATTCGCCCCGAGATGTAATAGTGGTAAAAATCCATGTTGGCTTCGCGGGCCAGGGTGATGTCGCGGATGTATTGGTAAAAGCCCCGCCCGGCGGTTACAGCTCCCAGGCCCGCCCACGCGTAAACCAACCACCGGGCGTCAGCCAGACTCCGAACCGAGGAATAGAACACCAGCAGAATCAGGAAAACGAACATCTTGCGTATCTGCGCCGTGCCATGCCCGGGATCGGGAGAAAACGCCAGAGACAACAGCGTCCACAGCAGAAACAGCCCCAGGCCTGCGGAAGTTTTCGGCCAGCGCAGAGGGAGTCCGGAAAGAAGCAGAACGCTCAGCGCAAGAGCCAGCAGGATCTGGGAAATCGCGATTGATACCAGAATCGACGCCGCGGATCCAACGGCGAGCCACAAACTGAGCCGGCGCAAAAATGGCGGGGGAACCAACCTGCCAGTATCGCGCAGAAGGGTGCTACAGGACGCACTCGGCGGAGTGGATTCCCACTGCCTGCAGCGACTGGCCCATCCGATCCAGCGCGGCGCGATGGATCTGCGAGATGCGGCTCTCGTTCACCCCCATTAACTCGCCGATCTCCTTCATGGTTTTTCCGTTGGCGTAATATTCGCGGATCACCCGCTGATATCGCTCCGGCAGTTCACGTATTGCCAGAGCCAGCACGGACTGCAACTGCCGCTGCCCGGCCAGCACGTCCGGGTTCAGCGCATCGGTCGCGGGAAACTCCGGCGCGCTCTGGTCCTCGCTCTCGGCGCCGCGCGTCGATGCGGACAGCAGCCCCACCATCCGCATATCGATTGACACCTGGCGCCATCGATCGAGATCCATCCCCATCTGCTCCGCCACTTCCGCCTCCGTCGGTGTGCGTTCCTGCGTGGCGACGAACTGCCGCGTAATCTCTTCCAGTTGCTTATGCCGGCGGCGCAGATCGCGCGACGCCCAGTCCAGTCCGCGCAGGCTGTCAAGTATCGATCCTTTGATCCGATGCTTGGCGAAAGTCTTGAAGCTGATCTGCTTGCCGGCGTCGAACTTCAGCGCGGCATCGAACAATCCCATTACGCCCGCGTGAACCAGATCGTCCAGATCCACATGCACAGGAAGATTTTCGTAGACCCGGACGGCGATGGCCCGCGCGAGCGGAAGATGTTCCAGAACAAGAGCGTCTCTGGTTTCCAATGAAGGGGCTGGTGTTACGGTCGGCTGCACTCTGGCGATACCTCTGCGCATGGGAATGCACGGGGTATACCGTGGGTTATAGGCCTTTAAATCAATGGCTTAGAAAAAGCCGGGGCCGATTTGGCGGACCGAATTGGAACCGGCGTTCCGCATCGGGATTACCAGCCCGCCTTCCACGCAATCAAGGTCTTTGCAACGAAAGCGATCATCATCAGCAGGAAGGCTTTCCGCACCAAACCATCAAGAATAAGCGCGCCAATGCCGATAAGAACCGCATATGCGATGAGCGCGGGGATGAACCGTTTGTTGACCGGGCTCTTTACGACGGGATCTTCTCTCATTGGGCTCCTCTCACTGAGCCGGAACCAACAGGAAGTAATCGTAAATCGTGCGCGAAACTTCGGCAATCGCCTTTTCCGCCGTCTCCTGCGGCTTCGACGCGCCTTTCGTAAAGACCGACAGCACCACGTGACCAGCCCCATTCGGAAGCGTGATCACGCCGGCGTCGTTCGCCACCCCACCCAAAGTTCCGGTCTTATGAGCCACCGCCGTGCCTTCGGGAAGCATGCCTTTAATGCGTGCCTTGCCGGTCTGGCAGCGCGCCAATATCCCATTTAGAAAGTTCGCGTTCGTGCGCGAGAACAATTCCCCGCGCCAAACCCTTGCGACCAGCCGCGTCATTTCGTCGGGAGTAGCAGTATCTTTCAAACTCTTTGTCTCCGCGCGCCGCGCCGCCATATGTTCGCGATTTGGAACCGCATTGAACAGTGGGTCCCATAAATCTCTGCTCCACTCATCTTCCGGCGGCACAGTTTTCACGCCGCTCCAGTCCGAGATCAACACTGCGGTATTCCGGTCCACACGAATGTTATTCAGCCCCAGTTGCCGCATGCGCTCAGTGACGGCACCCGCGCCACCCGCTTCACGCAGCATTAGATCTGCTGCGGAGTTATCGCTGATCACCAGCATCAGTTCCATCAGATTGGCGACGGAAAGCGACACTCCAGGGTGAAAGAAGAGTTCGCTGAGTGTACCGCTGCCGGGGTGCAGGTCCTGCGGCGAAAGCGTGACCATCTTGTTCAGGGAAAGCCGCCCGTCATCCACCATGGTCATGATCTGCACGGCAATGGGAAGTTTAAATGCGCTGGCCATGGGAAACGGCTCGCCGCCGCGAACAGAGACGGAGCGGCCGCTCTCGATATGCAGGGCGCTGACTCCAAGGGTTGCGTCGGTGACCTTTGCCAGGGCCTCGATTTGCTGCTCGAGACGACTGTCCGCTCCCACCAGGAGAGGTATTGCCACGAAAACAAGAAGAATGGCGCGCATGACAGCAGTTTACGCCTTTGCGATATGCATTTTTGGAGCACGCCGGAGAGGGCACTTACCCGTTTTTTGACCCCCGTTCTTACAGGGTGGGAATCAACCGGAAGCCATCAGGGGCAATCCACCGGCATAACCGGCAGGTACCAGCACACAGGCGACGCATAGCCAACTCCCTCATTCTTGAGTGTTGGATCAAAAATGAAAGGCAGCCGCCAACCCCGGCGTGCTCCAAAAGTGATTGTAGCGTGCCGGAGCCCGATTTATGCGAAGATTTTTCGGGCCTGCCGCGCTATACTGCAAAATTCCGGCAGCACAACAAACCACCGTTTTGAGGTTCACAGGATGTCATTGACGTCAGCCGCGATGCTTTTTCTGCAGGACACGCCCCCGGATGCCAACGCGTCCGGCTCGAATACGGTCAAACTGATATCCGGCGTCCTGGCCGTTATTCTCGTCGTGATCATCATCATGCGGCGCAAGGGTAAGAGCGGAAAAAAGGAAGAGGACGAGTTTTAAAGCCGAGCCTTTTCGCCGATTTCGGGCACTCCCAAAATCGCGACTTCATCCGGAGGGTTCTCCACAGCCCAGTACAGCGCCCTGGTCATTTGACGCAGGGTCACCAAACCCAGTCGGCTTGCGCCGGTCTGCGTGGCAGGAAACCGTGCCGCCATCCAGTAAAGCGGGAGCAGCGCATAAGGCCACCGATGGCCCGGACCCAGCACATACCAGGGCCGCACGATAGTGGCGTGCAATCCCGACTCCCGCAACGCCGCCTCACATTCCGTGCGCACGCCAATGTACGCCTTCATCATCGGCGCCGGATGGGCCACGCTCAAATAAATGAAATGCGCAATCCCGGCAACTTTGGCAACGCGAATCGCTTCCATCGCGGCTCGCCCGCGGCTCGCCGGTCGATTTCGATAAATTCTTTCGCCTTCGCGGGACTCGGATGAGGCACACCTACCAAATGAACCAACGTGTCACGGGCCGAGAGGCAACCGCGCCACGATTCGCCGTCCAGCACATTGCCGACGTGTACCGCGCAGCCAGGAGGCACGTTCGCAATGGATTGCGAACGCGCTACCGCCGTTACCTGATGACCCCGCGACAGCAGTATCGGTATCAGGCTCCGGCCCATATACCCGGTCCCCCCCGTTATCACGATGCGTTTGCGCTCCATCCCGTAAATCTCATACGGGACGCAGTGGGCATTTGGATGCCCACCGCTGCGCACCTAATTGCGCGCCGCTTGCCAGTGCACCAAATTGCGAATCTGCTCTTCGATACGCGCCCGGTCCGGCGCTTCCGGCATCAGTTCCAAATACTTCCGGAAACCCGCCAGCGATTCCGATGTTCGATGCTGAATCAACATCGCCACCGCGCGCTGCTTGTATTCTTCGGCGCAGTTGGGGTCGGCAGAAATCAGCAGATCCAGCAGTTGCACCGCCTTGGCAGCCTGACGCCGCGAAAAATACACCTGACGCAGATTGTTGATCATCCGCATCACCACGTAACGGCGATCCACCGCCGCCAGCAGATCGGGAGTCAGGTTATCCGTCTGCGCCAACTGCGCGCAGCCGCTTTCATCCAGTAACTTGCCGCCGTGGTAGGGGTCGATGAAGGCGGAATACTTCTCGTCCTCATACCGCACCACGAAATGCCCTGGTAAACCAATCCCACTCACTGGCTTGGCGAGTCTTCGCGCCACTTCCATATACACCACCGAAAGAGTCAGCGGAATGCCGGTGCGGTTTTCCAGCACTTTGTTCAGGCAACTGTTATCGGCGCGGTAATAGTCCGTCGTGTCGCCCCGAAAACCCAGTTCGCCAAACAAATAGCGGTTCGCAGTCTCCACGAAACATTCGCCGTCGGAAAGATCGGTCGCACGGTCTGCAATGGCGAACGCAATACGATCCAGTTCCCGCAGTGAAGCCAGCGGGTCCAATGCTGGATATTCGATGCTGGCCAGTTCCAGTGCGGCCTGATCCACTTCCAGGGTGGAAGGACGCCGTCCGATCAGGTCCAGCAGTTGCTGGTGTACATTCACGAAAGAGGCGTGGGAATCCAACAGCCGTCCCTTTTAGGCAGCCGGCTCTGCTGGAACCAGACGAATACTGGAGGCCGCAATCTTGCCGTTGCGGTCCATACCGAGATCGTAATACACTCGCGCACCGGGAACAACCAGCGTTGGGTCACCTTCCTGCAGCCGCGAAATGTGGAAGAAGATGTCCCGCCCGCCGGAGTCCGGACGGAGGAATCCAAAGCCCTTCTCTTCGAAGTACGTGGTGATGGAGCCAATTTGAATCACCGGCTCCGAGCTTTCACTTGCAGCGGACTCGCCGCTCGCGCTGGGCGCTCGTCCCGTCTTATCGCCGACTCCCTGCTTCAACAGCGCAAGATCGTCGTCCGTGAGATCCCCTGCCGGCTGATCTTCAGTCGGCATTTTGAGATTGGGGTTTTTCTTAAGTGCGTCTTCAAAAAGGCGCTTCTGCCTGGCGTTCAACTGTTATGTTCCTCGGTGGGGCTTGGGAGCGACGGCATCAGGTCAGGCTTGCACAGCGGCAGCAGCGGCTACCGTCTTGGTGCTCTTGCGTCGCGTCTTTTTTTCTGCGGGGGGTTGCCGGTCGCTCTTCTTCAGGGAAGCGCTAACCAGGCTCGTGAGAAATTTCTTTTCGCCGTGGTCGTCAAAGCGGATCGAGATGCGTTCTTCGCTGTAAGACAAAACGGTACCAAAGCCAAACTTCTGATGCTCAACTTGAGCGCCTTGATTATAACCAGCCATGGTGGTGGGGGATGACTCCTTTGAAAATGGATCTTCGCGGGACACGAGGGATACAGGGAAAATCCCGCAAAATCTAATACTTATAATACCATAAATTCAACAACCCCATGATTCTGGACAAGATACGCACCTGGCTGGAGGCCGAATCGGTGCCATATCGTGAAGCGCACCACGAACCCACGCGGACTTCCGAGGAATCCGCTCGGGCCCGCGGCGAAGAAATGAAGGTTGGCGGTAAAGCCCTGCTGATTAAGGTAGATGACACCTTCCGCCTCTTTATCCTGAGCGCCGACCGCAAACTCGATTCACCCGCCATCAAGCGGTATTTCGCCGCAAAAAAAACACGTTTCGCCACACCGGAAGAACTGATGGAACTCACCGGCCTGGTTCCCGGTTCGGTGCCCCCGTTTGGGGACCCCATCCTTCCCTTCCCCCTCTACATAGACCCCTCCGTCTACGAAAACGACCGTGTCGCCTTCAATGCCGGCTCGCTGACCGATTCCATCGTCATGCCGATTGAGGACTACAAACGCCTCGCGCGAGCCGAATCCTTCACCTTCGCGGCGCCGGCGTCGTGACGATAGGCGTCACTGGCACGACGATGCGGCCCGCACGTCAGCCGGCCCTCGATGCACTGCGCGGGCTCGTTATGGTCATCATGGCGCTCGACCACGTCCGCGATTTCTTTCATAGTGGTGCTCAGCTCTTTTCACCCGAGGATCTGACGCGCACCACCATCCCGATTTTTCTTACGCGCTGGATCACCCACTTCTGCGCCCCGGTGTTCATGCTGACCGCCGGCGCCTCAGCCTGGCTCTGGCAGAGCGCAAAGGCGGCGATGCCACGCGAACGATCTGCATTTCTCCTGTCGCGCGGACTTTGGCTGGTCCTGCTGGATTTCACTGCGCTGCACATCGGTATGGATTTCGTGCTGCGGATACCGCTTGTGATTCTGAACGTGCTGTGGGCACTGGGCTGGTCCATGATAATTTTGTCCGCGTTGTCTTACCTGCCGCCCCGCGTGCTCGCCCCGTTAAGCATCGCAGTCATCGCGCTGCATAACCTCGCGGAACCTTTGCGGGATGGCTGGATATGGACCGTCCTGCACCGGCCCGGTGCTATTGTGCTGGGGAAATATACAGTCGTCTTCGCCTATCCGCTCATACCGTGGTTCGCCGTAATGGCACTCGGTTACAGCATGGGCCCCCTGTTTAGGATGGACAACGTGCGCCGCGCGCAATGGTTTTATCGGACCGGCGCTGCGGCAACCGCGGCGTTTCTTTTGCTCCGTACACTGAACGTCTACGGTGATCCATTTCCGTGGCGGCATACCGTCCTTTCGTTCCTTCGGACCACGAAATATCCGCCATCGCTGGAATTCCTGCTGATGACGCTGGGGCCGGCCCTGATGCTGTGGGCCTGGCTGGAACGTCACGATGCCACCAGATTCAAACCACTCATTGTGATCGGCCGCGTGCCTCTGTTCTATTTCCTCGGCCACTTTTATCTGGCGCACATTCTGGCAGTCCTGATGGCATGGATCCGCTACGGGCACGCCGCGTTCGCCCTGGGACCTATGCCCTCAATGGGCGCGCCGCGTGAACTCTTCCCCCCCGGTTTCGGTTTCAGCCTCACGCAGGTCTACGTGCTCTGGTTCGCGGTTGTTTGCATAATGTACCCCGCTTGCCGCTGGTATGGCCGGTATAAACAGCAGCACTCGTACTGGTGGCTGCGCTACCTCTGAGTGCGGTCACGCCGCAAACGCTGCAGCATCGCCACTCCTGCACCCACCATCGCCGAAATCGGGCCGCACCCAGCCGTCGTCAGCTCATACGGCCCCGGCATTACCGCACCCCGTTGCCGCATCGCCAGAAACGCCGCCACGATCATTACAATACCCACCGCGGCGGCATGCGCAATTTCGAGCCTGCCCGCAACCCGGCCGGTGAAATACCCTGCCACCAGCGCCGCCAGCACCACCACTGAAAGATTCGCCATAAAGAAGCTCATCTCAAATGACGCCACTTCCGCAACGCCGAAAGCACGCATGGCGTAAGGCGTGACGAGCCCGGTAACAAGCGCAAAGAATGCAAAGCCCAGCAGAACAGCCAGCAGACTCCGAACCAACCTCAACGCGGCTTTACCTCAGATTGAATCGCGTCGAGTTCCTTCCCCGCGTCCGACCACTTACCCTCACTCGCAAGCTCTCGATAGCGATCCAGATGGCGGCGCACGCTGTCGATACGCGGATCTTCCTGCGCCGGGCGCGCTCCGGCCGCCGTCGCTGGAGCAGATGTCGGCACAGTGCTGTTCGATGAGGTATTATCCGGCAGAATCGGAACTCCCGCCCCGCCGCTGAGTTGCCCCAGCGCTTGCTCGTAGCTATCCGCATAGATCAATCGATTCCCCACCGCAAGCACAACTTTCTTCAGCTGCGGCATACGCGCCTGCGTGGCCTGCAGGTATATGGGCGAGACATATAGAAACGTTTCGCCCATCGGCAATACCAGGGTCTGCCCCTGCAAAACCTGCGAGCCCTGTTGATTCCACAGCGTCAGATCCTTGGAAATGTTCTGATCCTGATTGATGCGCGCGTTTACCTGCATCGGACCCAGAATCAA
>Ga0206921_10083_pt2 | contig 25780 bp, 17 predicted proteins | sample Alteio_BWOrgHeat_66_FD_152930 | JGI IMG/M metagenome (GOLD analysis project Ga0206921, IMG submission 152930) | Enriched cells from forest soil in Barre Woods Harvard Forest LTER site, Petersham, Massachusetts, United States -... | ecosystem: Environmental > Terrestrial > Soil > Temperate forest >...
CGGCCAATTGCCTTCTGGCGTACAACGGCCCGGTATGAAGTTCATGACAAAAGTGATGCCGGTGTTAGCCGGCGGTAAGCTTTCTTACGATCACGAAAGTCTCGTTATTAAAAACGCCACGAGCGTGACCTTGTATATTTCTGCTGCTACAGATTTTCGCGGGCCTGGTATTAGCGCGAGGGTAGACAGCTTGATAAAAAGTTCTTTACGAAAAGGTTATGATGAAGAGCGGCGGGAACATATCATGGGCTATTCGCGGCTTTTTAACAGGGTAAGCGTTCAAATCGGCAAAAGCGGGATAAGTACTGTGCCTACAGACGTGCGTTTGCATAATTTTCAGCAGAACCCGGATGCGGATACCGCATTGCCTGTCCTTTTTTACCAGTTTGGGCGCTATCTGAGTATCTGCAGTACGCGTGTAGGACTCTTGCCGCCTAATCTGCAGGGACTTTGGGCTAATCAAACCCAAACGCCCTGGAATGGTGATTACCATTTGGATGTAAATGTCGAAATGAATCATTGGCCGCTGGAGGTTTCAAATCTTTCTGAACTTAATTTACCGCTCACAAAACTGGTGGAAAGCATCGTCCCAAATGGGGAAAAAACGGCCAAAGCTTATTACAATGCCCGAGGCTGGGTTGCTCATGTGATTACTAATGTATGGGGTTTTACGGAACCCGGCGAAGCTGCGTCATGGGGTGTAACAAAGGTTGGCTCGGGTTGGTTGTGTAATAACCTGTGGCAGCATTATGACTTTACGGGCGACCAGCAATACCTGAAGGAAATATACCCGGTGTTGAAGGGTGCGGCATTGTTCTACAGTGATATGTTGATTCCGGATAAGCAAACCGGCTGGTTGCTTACTTCACCTTCCTCATCGCCCGAAAATAGTTTTTATCTGCCCAACGGTAAGTGGGCCAGTATCTGCGAAGGCCCGACCATCGATAACCAGATCATCAGGGAACTGTTTAGCAACGTCATAACGGCCGGCAGTCTCCTGCGGATCGACAGCGCATTTTGCGATTCACTCAGGCAAAAAATAAAGCAATTACCACCTGTCGGCCGTATCGGGAAAGATGGAAGACTGATGGAATGGCTAGAAGACTATAAAGAAACAGATCTCCAGCACCGTCATATTTCTCACTTGTATGCTTTGTATCCGGGTAAACTCATCACCACTGACGGAACACCTGAACTTGCTGCAGCCTGCAGAAAAACACTTGAAGCACGCGGTGACGATGGCCCGAGCTGGTCAATTGTATACAAGCAACTATTCTGGGCACGGCTCCACGACGGCAATCACGCCTACCTGCTGCTGAAACACCTGCTGCGTACAACAGATAGACAAGATATGAATTATGGCGCAGGCGGAGGGATCTATCCCGATCTGTTATCGGCCGGCCCACCGTTCCAGATCGACGGAAACTTTGGCGAAACTGCCGCAATAGCAGAAATGCTGCTGCAAAGCCATGCAGGGTATATCGAGTTATTGCCGGCTATTCCCGATGCATGGAAATCATCGGGCCAGGTAAGCGGCTTGAAAGCGCGTGGAAACATCACGGTTAATTTCAACTGGAAAAACGGACGTATAATCTCCTATCACTTATATTCGCCCGACAAAAAGACGGTCCGTTTAAAGGTAAATGGGGTATTTACCAATATTCAGGTCACTAAGGGTTAGGTACCGATCACCGATCTGTTTTCAACGTTGCGTTTACGATACGCCGAAGGTGAGATACCCATCAAACGGGTAAACATCCGCGAGAAATAATATTGGTCCTCAACGCCGATACAATATGCGAGTTCTTTGACAGTCATATTGGTAAATGCAAGGTACTGGCAGGCCTTTTGTATTTTAAGGTGATTGAAATATTCAATAGGCGAATGCCCCGTTTTTTTTCGGAATAGTGACGAAAAGTGCGTAACCGAAAGATTGGAGAAATCGGCCATTTGTTTGAGTGTGATCGTTTGCTGGATCTTATCCTGCATTAGTTTGATCACCTTGTCGACTATGTCGGTATTGATCGTTTTTTTAAGGCGGTTGAACTTGTCCTCGTAGATCATGGACGACAGGAAATGATAAAATATCATGTTTACATAACGCAGCGTATCATCACCGTAGCCGTTCTGCAGGTTATAATAGATATCGTCAAACAGCCCGATGCGGTCTTCACTGAAAGTTAACTGCGGCTTATAGTCATCTGAGTTTTTGACGATAAGGTCCGCAATAAATGCCGAGTTTTCCCCCTTAAAATGCGCCCAGTAGATCGACCAGGGATTCTGCACATCGGCGCCATACCGATGAGGTGTATTTGCGGGGATCGCAATAAATTGAGACGGCGAGATGATGACGCGTTTCTTATTGATCTCGATCCACCCGTAGCCTTCGATGCAATAAATAATAATGTGCTGGCTTATTCCGTGCAGCCGTTCGGCATAGTGAAACATTGCCTTCGGATAAAAACCAATGTCGGTAATATAGATCTGCCGTGTTACCGGATCCTTGACAAGAAATTCGGAAACAATCTTTTTAGGGATGACGATCAGGCGCTGACCTTCAAACCCCTCTCTTTTGCGCGGTAATTTTTCCTTTAACATCGATCTATCTCAAATGTGTTTAACAAAGTGTATAAAAATCCATCATTATCATAATATTAGGCATTTTAATTTGCTGATAATCATACTACGTTTGTTATTATAAACCAATTATAGTATTTTAATTTAACAGGATAGCGATTTAATTGAGAATTATTTTTCAGTGAAACAGAATGTTTCGTGTTTAATAAAAATGTCCATTTATTTACAATGGGTGTTTTATTGTCCATCCTGTCATTAAAGAGACAACTGATTTAAACCAAATAAATAATGAGAAAACTACTACTAATCATTGCGCTGTTTTCGGCTGGCCTCATCAACGCCCACGCTCAGCAGCGAAAAATCAACGGTGCGGTGAAGGATTCGCAAACGGGGCAATCGCTCCCATTTGCTACGGTCGCTGTGGAAACCGCGGGTAAGCCGGTTAATAAATTAGCCGCGGACCAAAATGGTAATTTTGTTGTGGATGCCGAAGTTGGCTCTACAATTAAAGTGACTTTTACCGGCTATGAGCCTAAAAAGGTAACTGTCGGTGACAGCACCAGTATTACTATCTTGCTAAAAAGCAGCGGCAATTTGTCCGAAGTGGTGGTAATTGCTTATGGTAAGGAAAAGCGCAAAGACCTGACAAGCGCCGTGACCTCTATATCGGCTCAGCAGATCAACGAAATGCCGTCAACCAACCTGGCTACGGCGCTGGCATCCCGCGCACCGGGCCTTGAAGTACATAGTACGAGTACCCAGCCAGGCGCAAGCGCCTCCGTAAACGTACGCGGATTAAACTCCATAACCCAGTTGGAAGGGCCATTATACATCGTCGACGGTGTGGCTTTGGTTGGTGATATACGCAATATCAACCCCGACGATATCGAATCGGTAGAGATATTGAAAGATGCGGCGGCGGCCGGTATCTACGGTTCGCGCGCTGCTGAAGGTGTGATACTCATCACCACTAAAAAACCTAAAGCAGGCGCTACAAGTGTGAATTTCGACATGTATACCGGGATCCAGGTAAACAATCCAGCATATAAAATGCTGGATGCCCGTAGTTATGCCACGTTAGAACGGACTGCATTTCAAGATGCTGACCCGGGCACCTTTGGCGCACCCGGGACCGATACTGCTGACAGGAAAATATTTAACAGTTATGAATTGCAAAGCATTGCCAATGGATATACCAACTACAACTGGCAAAATGCTATTTTGCGCAATAATGCGCCGACCCAAAACTATAACTTGTCGGTATCGAATGGCACAGGCTCAAACAGGGTTTATTTCAGCGGCCAATACCAGGACCAGGAGGGTATCCTGGTCAACACAGGCTATAAAAAGTATTCAGCTTATTTCAGCGACGAAACCCAAATCCGGCAGTTTCTGAAAATAGGTGCTACCGCAAGGTATACACATGATATCACCCATAATGCACTGCCCAACGAATATCAGCAGTCGCTTACCGAAAGTCCTTTGCAACAAATATACGATGCCAGCGGTCAGCCATTGATTGTGATTGATAGCTCAACAGGAACCCCAACTATTTTTAACCCTGTTACATTGGCATTGGACGCAATAGATCTTTATACAACCAACCGTACCAATGCGAATCTGTACATTGAACTTACCCCCATCAAAAACCTGGTATTGCGTTCGAGTATAGGTGCTGATATCTACCAGGCAGAAGAGGACAAATATTATCCGAGAACTACCGGGCCCGGTTACACACCCACAAACGGTTTTGGAGAGATCTACAACACCAGGGCGACAGACGTTTTGTGGGAAAATACGGTTACTTATAACTTCGTAGCAGGCGACCATGAGGTGAATTTGCTGGGCGGTTTCACTTTTGAGAAACATGAAGATTTTGCAACCGACATGCAGGGGGACCAATTCCCTACCGACCTGCTATCCTATAAAGCAATTGGCAGTGCCGGCCAAAAACTACAGGATAACAGCAATTATGACGGCTGGGCGGTGCGCTCGTTATTGGCAAGGGCCGTTTATAAGTACAAAGGCCGCTACATTTTAAATGCTACCATTCGCCAGGATGGGTCAAGCCGTTTCGGTCCCAACAACAAATATGGGGTGTTTCCTACAGTGAGTGGCGCATGGAGGGTAATTGATGAACCATGGATCGGGTTTAAAGTAAAAACCTGGTTAAATGATTTTAAACTGCGCCTTAGCTATGGACTGGTAGGCAATCAAAATGTTCCTTACGACGCCATTTATACACGTTACGACCCTGCAACTTATCCTTTCAACGGATCATCGGTAACCAGCGGTTACACTGTTGCAGGCACAAACGGAGTATTTGGCAATAACTCGCTGCAATGGGAAGTGCAACACCAGTTTAATGCCGGTACAGACATCGCTTTATTAAACAATCGCGTTCAGTTGTCGGTTGATGTTTATAACAAAAATATCAGCAGCCTCCTGATGCCATTGCCGATCGCGCCTTCGTCGGGTTTCCAAACCGAGTATGTAAACGTTGCCGCCATGAATACGAAGGGTATTGACGTTGCATTAAAGATAACACCCATACAAACCAAGAATTTTACATGGCAAACCTCGATCAATTGGTCGAAATATAAGAGCGTAGTAACCAAGCTGTTCCCTGGCAGGGATTCTGTGAGCCTGGCGCTGCGTGTTGGTTTGCCGCCAAGCGGAACTTATGTTAATTATGTTTATAACGGCCTGTACCAGCAGGGCGATAACTTTAGCCTTGACCCGAACGGCAAACCGGGCGACATCAAGATAAAGGATGTGAATGGCGATGGCAAGATAACACCTGAAGATGAAGTGGTTGTAGGCTCAAGCATCCCGAAAGGATGGGGTAGTTTCTGGAACTATTTCAGGTACAAGAGCATATCGCTAACTGTATACAGCACCTATGAATATGGCCAGCAGCTGAATAACCTTACTTTTACCGATCTTAGTTATTATAATGGATCATATGGTAGCAAAGGAAACGTAACAGTACAAGGCGGCAATTACTGGACACCTACCAATACCAATACAAATATCCCAAGGCCGGACGCTTTTGGTACCTCTTTGAAAACACTGCCGGGCGGCACAGGTCAGGGATCAAGCTATTCTATACAAAATGCGAGCTATTTCAAAATACAACATATTACACTTGGATATGATTTTCCATCCGCATTGTTGGACAAAATAAAGGTACATAGCCTGAACATATACGCACAGGTGCTCAATCCTTTCCTGTTCACCGGTTACAAAGGCGTTGATCCGGACATAGCCGGTGCTGACGCGGCAAATGAAATTTACCCGCGGTACCGTACATTCCTGCTGGGTGCAAAATTAGGGCTATAACATTAAAAACATTTTTGATATGAAAAGTATTAAGCAATATTTAAAGAAACTTTGGCCGGCTGGCCTGGCAGTAGTGTTACTGCAATGCTTCAGCAGTTGCCAAAAAGAATTGAACTATACACCTGAGGTATTCGTTTCGGCGCAGAGTGTTTATAAAGATGAGCAGGGAGCAATAGCGGGCGTAACAGGCATTTACCAGCAACTACAAACCCTTAAAAAATCCGACTACCAGTTGATAGGGGTAATTGGCACCGATGAGGCACGTTGCTGCTACCAGGCCCAGGGCTATGGCGCTTATTATGCAGGTATAGTTGGCATGGATGTTTACGATATTACGTTTAACAGTCAAAATGCCGATGTTACCGGCTTTTGGACAGTTTGCTACAACGGCATAGCCAACGCAAATGCGGCGATATTAAATATACCGCAGATTAAAAACTTTGGCGAACCTGCTGTCCAAACCCGTTTGGAGGGTGAAGCCCGTTTTATGCGTGCGCTGTACTATTTTTACCTGGTGCAGCTATACGGCGATGTGCCGATGCCGCTTGAAAATACATCATTTTCAAATGGCCTGCCCCGCGTTCCGCAGCAGCAGGTATACAACCAGATTGAAGCTGACCTGAAATTTGCAGCGGCTAATTGCTGGACAAAGAGCAAACTTTCAGGCAACGATGTGGGGCGTGCAAGTGTCGAAGCAGCTAAAGCGTTACTTGGCAAAGTATACCTTACCCTGCATGATTATACAGATGCAAAAAGCACGTTTGAAGACCTGATCAATAACTATAATATTAGCCTGTTGGCCAACTATGCCGACCTGTTTGACGGGAAGCACGAAAACAATGCGGAATCGCTGTTCGAGATACAATACTCCACAGATAATTCTAATGATACGCAAGGTCTCCAAAATCTATATGGCTCTTACGCAGGACCGCCAATACAAGGGGAAACATGGAATACACATACTCCTGGTTACGGCGGTACCGTTGTGTGCACTACTGCATTTTATGCAGATTCAGTTTTTGCGCGGCCTTATTCGTGGGAATATCAATATGATACCCGTTATAATGCATCCATCAATGGCTTTCGTTATGACCCCAGCTCTGGTTCCAGCGACTCGTGGTGGTGGGACCCGGGACAACCAACTGTCAAGAAATATGATATTTCTTCCAGCGATATTGATGTCTATCATTCAGGTAAAAATCTGTATTATCTCCGCTCGGCAGATGTGTTTTTGATGTATGCAGAAACATTGAATGAGCTGGGCCAGGGGCAAGATGCATTAGCGCCATTGAACAAAATACGTGAACGTGCTTTTGGCAACGGCAGTCTTGATTTTACAGCAACCGACCAGGCCACGTTGCGCAGTGAAATCATGGACGAACGCAGCCGGGAATTGGGAGCAGAAGGATGGCGTTGGTTCGACCTTAAGCGTACGGGTCTGCTGGTATCTCTTGTACAGCAACGTGATAATCCTTATGTGGAGAGAGGTGGCGGCAGCGATGCACATCCGAAGCAGAATGTATCTTCGAAAAATATGTTGTACCCCATCCCATTAACCGAGTTGCAAAACAACCAGGCGTTGGGATTGAAAGCCCAAAACCCGGGATATTAATTGCTAAATAAAATTTAAGATGAAGTTTCAAAAACGCCCCGTTATAAAATATTTGATACCGTGTTTACTGCTGCTATCAGGCACCGTTGCTGCACAAAAGATAACGAAAAATGATGATAGCCTGGTAGTCAGCACTGCTGAGTCATCGGTAGCTGTAAATTATAAAACGGGGCGTTTGAATTATCACTTCGGCAATGGTGTTGTACTTAACAACACCATTGCTTATGTTACCGAGCTTTCATCCGGTTATCTTCCTACCTCCGCTTGCCAAACACACCAGGCGTCAACCGATGAATTTAATAACGAAAGCGGTAAAGGTGTCCGGATCGTCATCAGGCATTCAGGTAATTCTGCCGGGATTACATTAACACAACAGGTGTTACTGTTTCAGGACCATCCTTACCTGCTTGTCAACCTCTCCGCCGAAAAAAATAATGGCGTAAATGCTCAAATAGAGACGAGGGATATCTGTGCACTGGCAGTTTTACCGCAGGAAAAAGCAGAACTGCTGCAACCCGGCGCGGAACCCCGTTTTTTGGATGTGCCCTTTGATAATGATAACTGGTCGCATATATTGGAACGCCGTTGGGATAATAGCAAACCAGGTTTTACTGGGATCAGTTATGAGTTCGCGTCAGCCTATAACAATGACGACTTCTCGGGTTTGGTAATGGGTAGTATTTCGCATGATTTTTGGAAAACGGGTATCGTTTATCGCGCAGCTGCACAAAAGGGGATTATAGACTCGCTAAAAATTTATGACGGCGCCGCTACTGAAGATAATTCGGCATTGCCGCCGGATTACGGGGGTAATGATGGTACGCATGACCATACTTTGCATGGAACAATGAAGGGCAAATCGCTCAATTCATCCATCATTTACCTGTGTGGCGGCGATACGCGAAAAGCATTTGTCGACTACGGAAATGTGAACGTGTTTTTTAACGGCAGGCTCAGCTGGCAGGGAGATGCGCCCGTTTACTGGAACAGCTTTGGCGTTGAAGGCGTATTGGGTTATGAGGGCAGAATGATGCCAAAGGACGTAACTAAAATATCCGACTTTATCCAGACACTTCCCAATTTTAACAAGTACGCAAAACCGGTAATCAGTATCGATTCTTACGATCAATCTATTTATACCACAAGCCTGTTAGCCTCATTTGGGCGGTATGTCGGAAAAAAGAATCAGCAGCTGGGTTTCTATTTTATTCCGTTTGCTAAATGGGCGTGGAAAAACAATACGGAAAACACAAAGCTTGAAGGAACAGATTATAATTTATCAGATGTCGTACTTCGTGATGACCATAATCAACCTATCTGGTTTAAAAATGGCGATTGGGGATGCCTTGCCCTGGACCCGACTCATCCGGCCGTTCGTCAATTTGTTATTTACAATTTAAAGGAGGCGAAGGCAATTGGCGCCAAATTTATTAAGATAGATTTTTTGACAGCCGGCGCATTGGAATCAACCAGGCGCTATGACCCGAATGTACGGACCGGCATTCAGGCTTATAATTATGGCATGAAAATGCTGAAGACACTGGCAGACTCGATCATGGGCAAGGACGTTTTCATAACGGAAGCCATTTCTCCTATGTTCCCCAGCCAGTATGCGCATACCCGTTTTGTATCAACTGATGTTTATTCGCACCTGAGGGATGATGAGCCTGGTTTTCCACACTATGGCAGTACTGAAGGCTCGCTGGCCAACGGCTCGCATTTATGGTGGGTGCAGGGCACACTTTGGCCCTACACTAACCTGGACGTGGCCATTATGAAGAACTTTGAAAAGAATCCCGACTTAACCGAAAACGAGATCAAGGCGCGATTATTTGCCTTGATGTCGATGGGAAGTATATTGGGCGACGGCTCCGATTATAGGGACAAACTCGCTGATGACAGGGCCGAAAAGTACCTGGATAACAAATATCTATGCGCTTACTTTAGTAACCCAAAGGCGTTTACCCCTTTAAAATTTGCCGATGGTGAGACATTTGATCAGCAAATGGCATTTTACCTGCCGGGAGCTGAAACGATGGTCTCGTTATTCAATTTCGATAATAAAAAACAATTCGACATCACCTGGCGCCGGGCAGACCTCGGGCTCGGGGCCGGTGAGTATATCATTAAAGATTTCCTGACCGACCAGCCCATCGGAAAAATAGCAAAAGGCCAGGATTCATTTTCTTTTAACGTGCCAACTGCCGATGCCATCATGGTAAAGCTGGTGCCATCTAACCAATAAAAAATATTAGTAGATTAGTATAATATATGGAAGTAAAAGCCTGGATCGAACAAGTTGTCATTCCTACTTACGGAACCGGAGAACCTGAAAAGAATCCGATGTTCCTCGAGAAAAGAGTGTATCAGGGCAGCAGCGGTGTAGTTTATCCTCACCCTGTAATTGAAAAGATAGAAGACGAAAAACATAACCGGGCTTATAACGCCGTATTTTTAGAAAACGAATACCTGAAAATTATGGTACTGCCGGAGCTCGGCGGTAGAATACAGCGTGCTTATGATAAAATAAAAAAGCGCGATTTTGTGTATTATAACCAGGTGATCAAACCTGCGCTGGTTGGGCTTGCCGGCCCCTGGATCTCCGGCGGTATTGAATTTAACTGGCCGCAGCATCATCGCCCAAGTACCTTTTCGCCCGTTGATTATAAAATACAGGAAAATGCCGATGGCAGTAAAACCGTTTGGGTTAACGAGCTGGAAGTAATGTTCCGCACCAAAGGCATGGCAGGGTTTACGTTGTACCCCGGCAAAGCTTACCTTGAAATAAGCGGCAAACTGTTTAATCCCACACCTTTCCCGCAAACATTTTTGTGGTGGGCAAACCCGGCCGTAAAAGTGAATGATGATTATCAATCAGTCTTCCCACCTGACGTTTATGCGGTTTTTGATCACGGTAAACGTGATGTATCCGATTTCCCGATAGCAACGGGCGCTTATTACAAGGTTGATTATGCGCCGGGCACCGACATTTCGCGCTATAAAAATATTCCTGTGCCTACATCGTATATGGCCATACAATCCAAATACGATTTTATGGGTTGCTATGAACATGATACGCAAGGTGGTATGCTGCACGTAGCCGATCATCATGTATCACCCGGCAAAAAACAATGGACCTGGGGCAATGGCGATTTCGGATTCGCGTGGGACCGCAACCTTACCGATGAGGACGGACCCTACATTGAACTGATGACGGGCGTATTCACCGATAACCAGCCTGATTTTTCATGGATTCAGCCAAATGAAGGCAAAACTTTTGAGCAGTATTTTATGCCTTACGCACAGATAGGCGTTGTGAAAAATGCGACCAAAGAGGCTATGATCAGCGCCGGAAAGCAGGGAAGCGATTATTTTGTAAAGGTTTATGCCACCGCTGTATATGAGCAAGCCACGATAAAGGTATTGCATAACGGGCAGGAAATAAAAAGCTTTACGGCGACTATAGCGCCAGATGCGATATTTGCCTCCACTTTTAGGATATCAGCTGATCTTGACGAAACAGAGCTGGAGATTGTGGTTGCGGCTAATGATGGTTCAATACTGGTTAGCTATCGGCCCGAAAAAAATACGGATCAGGAGATCCCTGCGGCTGCTGTAGCCGCAAAACAACCTGCGGAAATTGAACAAATTGAGGACCTGTTTTTAAACGGGTGGCATTTAGAGCAATACAGGCACGCTACTTATAATCCACTTGATTATTATGAGGAAGCCTTACGGAGAAGCCCTGGTGATGTCCGCTGCAATAATGCGATCGGTTTACTATTACTGAGAAGAGGCCAGTTCGCAAAGGCAGAACCCTATTTCAGAACAGCTATCAAAACCATTACCAAAAGAAATCCCAATCCGTATGATGGTGAGCCTTATTTCAATCTTGGCTTAAGCCTTAAATTGCAGGATAGTCTGGATGAAGCTTTTGATGCTTTTTATAAGGCAACCTGGAACGATGCGATGCAACACAGTGCTTACCTGGAGTTGGCGCGAATAGCAACCGCACAAGGAAAAATAACACAAGCACTGGCTTTGGTTGAAAAATCATTGATCCGCAATTATCACAGCTTACCGGCAAGGCATTTAAAAACATCATTGTTGCGCCTCAACGGCAGGCGGGATGAGGCGCTGGCGCTTATTGGAGAATCTACAGTGATAGACCCGTTCAATTATGGCTGTTTGTTTGAAGAATACCTGCTTACCAGTGAAAAGCATGATGCCGCTGCCAAACTGAAGAATCTCATTAACCTGATGCGCGATGAGCCTAATAATTACCTGGAACTGTCATTAAGCTATGCGCAAGCCGGTTTGTTTAGGGACGCGTTGCTGGTTTTGGACGCATATGAACAGGATCTCCCTGTGACAAGCCCGCTGGTATCGTATTATCAAAGCTGGTTTGCTGCAAAAGTGGGTAATGCCGAAATTGCGAAGCAGTATGCCGGCCACGGTGCGGCAAATACCGGGGGGATTTGTTTCCCGAATAAAGTAGAAGAAATACTCATCCTTCAAAATGCTGTCGTCATTAACCCTTCAGACGCCAGGGCATATTATTACCTGGGTAACCTGTGGTATGATAAGCGTCAATACTCCGAGGCTATCGGTTGCTGGGAAAGATCGGCAGTGCTGGATAAGTCATTTCCGACGGTTCACCGCAACCTTTCTCTGGCTTATTATAATAAGCTCAACCAAAAAGAAAAGTCGCTTACAGAAATGGAACTGGCTTTTGAGTTGGATACCACTGATGCACGCGTGCTGATGGAACTGGATCAATTATGCAAGATCAGCGGCCGGCCTTTTGAAGCGCGGCTTGAACTGCTTGATAAGTACCCGGAACTTGTAAATGAACGCGATGATCTTTACCTGGAACGGATTACCATTCTTAATAATACCGGGCAATACGAAGCCGTGATGGAGTTATTGGCTGCGCGCCAATTCCACCCGTGGGAAGGCGGAGAAGGTAAGGTGATAGGGCAATTTTTACTCTGCCATATCGAACTGGCCAAAAAAGCATTGCAGGACGGCGAATATCGTAAAGCTATTGAACTTTTATCCAAACTTGAAAAGTATCCGGACAACCTGGGGGAAGGGAAATTATATAACACACCGGAAAACGACATCAATTATTTACTCGGATGTGCTTTCGAAGGACTTCAGGAGAATGACCTGTCAAGTGCGAGGTTTGCTGCTGCGACGGCAGGTAATGCCGTACCTGTACAGGCCATTTATTATAACGACCCGCAGCCGGATAAGATACTGTACCAGGCCCTGGCATGGCAAAAACTTGGCGAGCCGAACAAGGCGGAAGAAATATTCCAGCGCTTTATTGATTTCGGAACCGAACATATGAATGATGAAATAAGGATAGATTATTTCGCTGTTTCGTTGCCGGATATGCTGGTGTTTGATATTGATATCAACCGCAGAAACCACATCTTCTGTAACTACCTGATCGGCCTGGGTAAAATGGGCCTCGGCGAAATAGAAGAGGGCAAGGCTTGTCTTGAAAAAGTTTTAAATATGGACATTAACCACCAGGGTGCTGCGGTCCATCTGAAAATGACTGATTTTTTTTACCAAATAAACAAGGCGCATGTTAGATAGTAATAATGCGCAACTGATGGTTTTAAGTGACCCCTGCGGGTTCCATAACGGGGAGCCGGTTTATATCATCACTATCAGTAACGATGATACCGTTGTAGAGCTGACAAACCTGGGAGCCGCAATAACCGCAATATTCACCACCGACCGTAATGGCGAAGGTCATAACATCGTGGCTGGATACGGGAATATTAGCCTGTACGAGGATAACCCGCACTATTTTGGCTGTATATTGGGGCGATATGCCGGTCGCATTGCAGGTTCAAAATTTGAATTGGATGGCAATGTTTTCTCCCTTTCAAAAAATGATGGGATAAATCACTTACACGGCGGTTTTGAAGGGCTCAACAAAAAGGTGTGGAAGATCAAATCCTTTATTCAGGAAGATACTGAAGCAGGGGTGATCATGGAGTACCTGAGTCCGGATGGTGATGAAGGATACCCCGGAAATTTATGGGTAACCGTGAAATACATTTTGGACCGGGACAATAAACTAAAGATCATCTATGATGCTGAGACGGACAAAAACACGCCTGTAAATCTCTCCAATCATTCCTATTTTAACCTGGGTGGATTTGCGTCGGGTGATGTTTTGAAACATAAATTGCAGATAAATGCCGCAGCTTATACTGAAAATGACGAGAATGATTTGCCTACTGGTAGAATTTTACCGGTTAAAGGCACCCCGACGGATTTTTTGAGTGCAAAAGAGATCGGCACCGACATTGCAAGTGTGACGGCATCGGGTGGTTATAACCATAACTTCGTATTAAACGATTGTTCTCCGGGCAAAGTGAGATTGGCGGCTACACTTTCGGAAGCGATATCGGGCAGGGTGTTGAAGGTTTATACCGACCGGCCCGGGTTGCAAGTTTATACCGCTAATGGCTGGCAGGGTGATATTATTGGACCCCAGGGGCTTGCTTACCATAAACATGGCGCGGTAGCATTAGAAACACAGTCTTTTCCCGATTCGCCAAATCACCCCGGATTTTCTGACACTATATTGAGGCCCGGCCAACACATGGTAAGTGAAACCATTTATGAATTCTCGGTTTGCAAATAGTAATTAACGATTATTTAAATCTTAAAAATGCAACAATCTAATACTAAAAACCGATACATATTAGGTATCTCATTTATCTCGGCGTTAGGAGGTTATTTATTCGGATTTGATTTCGCAGTAATATCAGGTGCTTTGCCATTTCTGAAACAGCAATTTGGCTTCGATTCTTATTGGGAAGGCTTCGCCACCGGCATATTAGCTATAGGCGCAATAGTGGGTTGCATACTTGCCGGGCAGGTGGCGGATAAATATGGCCGGAGGCCGGGCCTCATGCTTGCTGCGGCGTTGTTCGCCGGTTCGTCGCTTGCTATGGCAATGGCGCCGAACCGTGATTTCTTCCTGGTATCCAGGTTTGCAGCAGGTGCAGGGGTTGGTATGGCATCAATGCTGTCGCCCATGTATATTTCCGAGATTGCTCCCGCAGCTATACGGGGAAGGCTCGTAGCTATGAACCAACTCACAATTGTTTTGGGTATTCTCATCACCAATCTGGTCAATTATGCGTTGCGCAATACAGGCGTCGACGCGTGGCGCCTTATGTTTGGTCTGGGCGTGGTCCCATCGGGTTTGTTTTTAGCGGGCGCATATTTTTTACCAGAAAGCCCGCGATGGCTCATCCGTAACAATAAAGAGCAGGCCGCGAAGATGATTCTGGGTAAAATGGGAGATGACCTATACGTAAGCGAATCTTTGTCGGTGATCAAAAAATCAATGACCAGTGTCGTTGGTGTAAATTATGCTGCGGTATTTAAACGTGCGGTATTACCCGCTTTATTAACTGGGATCGGCCTGGCCATGTTCCAGCAATTCTGCGGGATAAATACCGTATTTAACTACGCACCGAAAATATTTCAAAGCATTGGCGCTTCAAAAGACGATCAATTGCTGCAAACCGTTTTCATTGGGGCGGTAAACCTGTTGTTCACAATTTTGGCAATGGCCCTTGTGGATAAATTGGGCCGAAAGCCGTTGATGCTGATAGGGGCCGGTGGTTTATGTTTGCTATATGTGCTTATTGTTAATGCGTTACACTCGGGATCAGGCATGTTGTCGGGCCTGCTGTTAGCGGCCATCGGCACCTACGCCATGACTTTAGCGCCGGTAATATGGGTGCTAATCTCCGAAATTTTCCCGGTAGGCGTGCGTGCTGCCGCTATTACCATCGCGGTAGTGAGCCTTTGGCTTGCCTATTTTGTATTAGTGTTTACTTTCCCCGTTTTATTTGAACATTTGAAGGAACGCACTTTTTATATTTACGCAGGGATTTGCGCAGCCGGTTTTTTATTTACTTTATTGCGGATAAAAGAGACCAAGGGAAAAAGCCTGGAAGAGGTGGAGCAAGCTATCTCAATGCATTAATAAAAAACAAATGAAGCGACATTTATCAATCCGGATCCTTTACCTGCTAATGCCCATTAGTTTACTAGCAATCGGGCAGGCGGCAAAAGCGCAGGCATCGCAGGATACGATCATTTCGATAGAAACAGAAAAAACTGCGCTTGTGCTGCAGCTTGATGCGGAAAAGCGCTTGCATTATACCTACCTGGGTGCAAAACTGGATAACGGGTCAGACTATGCTGCGCTCCCAGAGGCAGAACGATCAACATCCGATTACACCGGAATGTACAATTCAGTGTACACGCCTTCCGGATCAAGGAACTTGCTGGAACCGGCCATTACCGTTACGCATGCTGATGGCAATCAATCGCTCGATCTGCAATATGTCAACCAAACATCAACGCAGTTGTCGCCAAACGTACGATTGCTGAAAATAGAATTAAAAGATCGCGTTTATCCCATTGAAGTAACCCTGTACTATAAGGCTTATTATAAAGAGAATGTGATTGAACAATGGAGTGCCATTGTCCACCACGAAAAAGATGATATCATACTGCAAAAATTTGCTTCGGCTAATCTTTACCTAAGATCCGGCAGTTATTGGCTCAGGCAATATCACGGCGACTGGGCAAAGGAGATGCAGCCGGAAGAAGCCAAATTGACGCACGGCATAAAAACACTCGACAGTAAACTGGGTACGCGCGCAAATTTGTTTATGCCATCGGTTTTTATGGTTTCCCTTAATAAACCCGCTGATGAAGATAGCGGCGATGTTTTGTTCGGCGCATTGGAATGGAGCGGCAACTTTCGCGAGGATTTTGAAATAGACCCGGATAATAACCTGAGGATAATTTCGGGTATTAACAACTATGCTTCCGCATATCATTTAAAGCCCGGTAAAGTATTTGAAACGCCGCCATTTGTTTACAGCTTCTCTACAAGCGGTAAAGGCGGGGCGAGCCGGAACCTGCAATCCTGGGCGCGTAATTACAAATTGCTGGATGGTAAGGGCACTCGGCTTACACTGTTGAATAATTGGGAATCCACCTATTTTGATTTTAATGAAGAGAAATTGCGTGAACTGTTAAAAAACGCCAAACAACTGGGTGTAGATATGTTTTTGCTGGACGATGGGTGGTTTGGAAACAAATATCCACGAAACGACGATCATGCAGGTCTGGGCGACTGGCAGGAAAACCGAAAGAAACTACCGAACGGCATCTCGTCAATTGGCCGTGAGGCTGATGGTGAAGGTGTGAAATTTGGCATATGGGTCGAACCGGAAATGGTTAGCCCTAAAAGTGAATTGTATCACAAGCATCCGGATTGGGTGGTGAAACAACCAGGCAGAGAGGAATATTATTTCAGAAACCAGTTGGTATTGGATCTGGCCAATCCTGCAGTACAGGACTTTGTATTTCACGTGATCGATTCACTTTTCATCCGCGATCCTAAGTTGGCTTATATCAAATGGGATTGCAACGCTGTGATCTATAATGCTTATTCCGTTTACCTCAAGCACGATCAGTCGCAGTTTTATGTCGACTATGTGCAAGGCCTGTATGCGGTATTCAAACGTATCCGGGATAAATATCCAACCGTGCCAATGATGTTGTGCTCCGGCGGCGGCGGAAGGGTGGACTATAACGCCTTACAATACTTTACCGAATACTGGCCAAGTGATAATACCGACCCCATTGAACGCATATTCATTCAATGGGAGTATTCTTACTTCTATCCGGCGATTGCCAGTTCAAACCATGTAACGGATTGGGGTAAGGAGCCCTTGAAGTTTCGTGTAGACGTGGCGATGATGGGGAAACTGGGTTTTGATATTGTGTTAAGTAAACTTAGCTCCTCAGACCTTGAATTCTGCAAAAACGCCGTGCGGACTTATGATGACCTGAAGCCATTGATATGGCAGGGGCAACAATACCGCCTGTCAGATCCGCGGGAAAACAACACAGCGTCCATCATGTACGTCGATTCGGCCAAGGCATCCGCAGTGATGTTCAATTATCTGGTTAATTACCGGTATGACCAGGGAACGAAGCATCCGGTGCGGCTCAAAGGGCTTGATCCCGCAAAGCGATACAAATTAACAGAGGTTAACCTGTATCCGGGAAAATCGTCCGGTATCAGTTCGGAAAGTATCTATTCGGGCGATTTTTTGATGAAAGTTGGCTTTAATCCAAATGTTGACGCCGATCATTCGAGTGTTGTTGTGTCCGTTCGCGCCGTTCAGTAAGAAACCTATAGATCAAAAGAACCCTGCCACTACGTGGTCAGCCGTTTTCAGCGTCTCCGGCACTTGTAAAACGCTTTGGGCAGTTCAGTATTATTGTGCTTGCGGCCAGTGTCCTTAGTATTGTGTCCGGCTTTTCGTTCGCCAATTCGAGAAGTTTAAAGGAAAAGAAGAAGGGCAAGCGACTGTAAAAGGTGCTTGCCCTTTTTGCTCCTGATCCCGCACATGCGGACGAACTAGCGACCCTCTGATTAATCCCGTACGTACGGGACTCTAAACGGTTGAGCCAAAGCACCCGTCAAACTGTCCAATTTTGGTGATAACGACAATAAATATAACGATTTTAGCAAACAAAAAAAGCCCCGCGGACATGCGGGGCTTTGCTCCTGATCCCGTACGTACGGGACGAACCAGCGACCCTCTGATTAATCCCGCATATGCGGGACTCTAACCAGCAGAGCTAAAATGCCCGTAAACTCTCCACCTGTGATTAGTTTTTCAATGAATTTTCTGTTTTTTGGTTTTGGATGAATTTTTCAATTTTCATTGCATCCGATTGTTTCGTGCCGCAGGAATAAACAGCTTTAAGTATCCAGGGACGGTGTTTTGATGTGAAGGTTAACTTGTCAGCATGATTGTGCTGCTCAAATGTCCTTTTAAAATCGTCGGAATAGCCAACATAATAAATGTCGGAGGTTTCGGAATAGAGTATATAAATATAATATTCCATCAAACAAAAAGAATCCGCGGACATGTGGGGCTTTGCTCCTGATCCCGTACGTACGGGACTCTAAACGGTTGAGCCAAAGCACCCGTCAAACTGTCCAATTTTGGTGATAACGATAATAAATATAACGATTTTAGCAAACAAAAAAAGCCCCGCGGACATGCGGGGCTTTGCTCCTGATCCCGTACGTACGGGACTCTAAACGGTTGAGCCAAAGCACCCGTCAAACTGTCCAATTTTGGTGATAACGATAATAAATATAACGATTTTAGCAAACAAAAAAAGCCCCGCGGACATGCGGGGCTTTGCTCCTGAGGCTGGGCTCGAACCAGCGACCCTCTGATTAACAGTCAGATGCTCTAACCGGCTGAGCTACTCAGGAATCTCTTTCCCTTTCGACCCCTCTGATTAATCCCGCACGTGCGGGACTCTAATCGGCTGAGCTACTCAGGAATCATTTTCCGGTTTGGAGTGTGCAAAAGTATGATTTCTATGTTTATTTCGCAACTACTCTTTGAAAAAAAATTAAATCGTTGAAACAGAGGACGCAATTCGGGTAGAATTGCCAAATATTCAACCCGTCGGCTTGTAAACCCATGTTTTTCCGCTTAAAAATTGCCATATTTGCGCAAAAAAATTTAAAAAGATACCGGATGAGCCTTTTAGTTATTGGTACCGTAGCGTTCGACGCAATTGAGACGCCTTTTGGCAAAACAGATAAAATTGTTGGCGGCGCCGCAACTTATGCGAGTCTCGCCGCATCATATTTTTATGATAAAGTGAAAATAGTAGCCGTAGTGGGCGATGATTTCCCCCAAAGCGAAATAAAAGACTTTAACAGCCATAGTATTGATACCGAAGGTTTGCAGGTGAAGGCCGGCGAAAAATCATTCTTCTGGTCGGGTAAGTACCATAACGACATGAACAGCCGCGATACGCTGATCACTGAACTGAATGTATTGGCGGATTTCGACCCGATCATCCCCGCATCCTACCAGGACTGCGAATACCTGATGCTGGGTAACTTGCAGCCAACCGTGCAGCAAACGGTAATTAACCGCCTCACTAATCGCCCTAAACTCATTGTAATGGACACCATGAACTTCTGGATGGACATTGCGCTTGACAGCCTGTTGGATACCATTAAAATGGTGGATGTACTCACCATTAACGATGCCGAGGCCCGCCAGCTTTCAGGCGAATACTCTTTAGTAAAAGCAGCGCGCAAGATCTTAACCATGGGCCCGCAATACCTCATCATAAAAAAAGGTGAGCACGGCGCACTGTTGTTCCACGAAGATAAAATATTCTCGGCCCCGGCGTTGCCCCTCGCCGACGTATTCGACCCGACAGGTGCGGGCGATACCTTTGCCGGCGGCTTTATAGGCTACATGGCCAAAGTAGGTACGGTAAATTTCCATAATATGAAGAACGCCATCATATTCGGCTCGGCCCTGGCTTCGTTCTGCGTAGAAAAGTTCGGCACCGAAAAGATCCGTAACCTTAGCGCTGAAGAAGTTTCTGCACGCGTACAGGAATTTGTGAGTTTATCGAAATTCGAAATATAGTGGAGGATTTCGGATTTCGGAATTTCGATTTCGGAATTAAGAGCATGTTTGGATTTAGAATTTATCCTTTTAATAAATCCGAAATCGCACACCCGAAATCCGAAATCACCCCAAAATCCCTATCGCATCAAAATGATCAAACACCCATTCATCATGTGGCGCATCCTTTAGCTCGTCGGTGAGGTCCTGCCCGGCCCAGTGCTCGTAGTGGCGGCCCCGCATCCACAGCCTGCTACGCGAAACATCATAGATCATCCCTTTATAGGCTATCCATATTTCCGGCTTGTCGCTGCCGTTGCGCAGCGCCAGTTGCGATTTGGTATATACAGGCAATTCACTCATCTGCGCGCAAATTACCCAAATAAAACCGGCACAAAAAAATCTCCCCGCTAAAAAAGCGGGGAGACCTGGACTATATATATGTTGATTTGTTTTAGTTTTCGGCGTACACGGGTTTTGCTATGCCATTATCGTAAGCTTTAAGGCTCTTTTTAAGCAGCTTGCGGGCAACGTGTATGCGGGTTTTAACTGTACCGATCGGGATCGACAGGTCATCAGCAATTTCGTGGTATTTGTGGCCTTCAAAATACATGGTGAAGGGCACGTAATAGTCGGCGGGTAGCCTGCCTAAGGCTTTGTTCAAATCGTCCATTACAAACTTGGCTTCGCCCTGGTTTTTGGTCGAACTGAATACCAGGTTCGGTGAGCTGATCTCGTCGCTCTTGGTTACAAACGTGTTCATTTTTACAAACCGGCGGTAGTTATTAATGAAAGTATTTTTCATGATAGTGTATAACCACCCCTTTAAATTTGTGCCTTCTTTAAACTTGTTGTAGTAGGTTATCGCCTTCAACATTGTATCCTGGACAAGGTCGTTAGCATCGTCTGCGTCGCGGGTAAAGTGTAAGGCATATGACCTTAGCGAGGTTGCCTGACGTAGTACTAGGGTGTTAAACTCAATCTTTGTCATGTCTAAATGTTTTGTGAACACAGTAAGACAAACATAGTACCACTAAAAACCAAGCAGGGTAGTTAACAAGTTAATAGCCCCGGCGACGAAATATAAAAACAGAAAATGATAAGCCTACACTAAGGGCAGTTGTAACTTATTGGAAAACAATGGTTTGCTTGTAGAAAAAAATTTAGGAATCTTGCTTTTAGCTGCGCCAAAGTTTGTCCGGAGGTTGGTTTTCGAGTCAACCAAACTTTAGTTAAAATAAAATAATTTAACTAATAATATTTACCTCGCGCTGTAGTAGAACACCAAATTTGGCGTACACACTGTCTATAATTGTGGACGAAAAACTATACACTTCCTGTCCCGTTGCCCCGCCATGGTTCACTAAAACCAGCGACTGGTTTTTCCAGGTGCCGGTATTGCCCACTACTTTTCCCTTCCAGCCGCATTGCTCAATCAGCCAGCCGGCGGCCAGTTTTATCCTGCCTTCCGCGGCAGGATAGTGTACCACATCCGGAAACGCTGCCTCTAACATGTCAAATTCCGTCTGGCTGATCACCGGGTTTTTAAAGAAGCTGCCCGCGTTGCCGATGGTTGTGGGATCAGGGAGTTTGGAGACGCGGATGTGCGCCACCACCTGCGATACATCTTTTATAGTAGGCTCCGTAATGCCCCGGTGCTGCAGTTCCTGCTCAATGGCGCCGTATTTAAGGTTAAGATTAGGTATCGTACTTAAATGAAACTTTACCGACGTAATAATAACCTGTCCTTTCAGCTCACTTTTAAAAATGCTTTCGCGGTAGCCGAAGTGGCAGTCCGCTTTGGTAAACGTTGTAAAGGTGCCGGTAGCCAGTTCAAAAGCGCAGCAGCTATGGAAAACATCCTGCAGCTCCACCCCGTAGGCGCCGATGTTCTGGATCGGCGAGGCGCCTACCGAACCCGGTATCAGGCTCAGGTTCTCCAGCCCGGCATAGCCGCGCAGCACGCAAAAGTTCACCAGGTCGTTCCATACCTCGCCGGCGCCGGCTTCAATGTATACATCGGTATGGCTGATGCGGTGCTCGATGCCCCGGATATTCATCCTGATCACCAGTCCGCCGAAATCGCTTACCAGCAGCATATTACTGCCGCCGCCCAGCACCAGCAGTTCGGCCTGGCGCCATTGCGGATCAAGGAAAAGTTCCGTCAGATCCTCCTTGCGGTTGATCTCCACAAAATACCGCGCATTGGCCTCCACCCCAAAAGTGTTGAAATTCCCCAGCGAAACGTTTTCCTGTATCTGTAGCATGGTGGGCGAATTTCGGAAATAATATTGATTAATTGGTTCATAGTTCATGGTTCATAGTTCATAGAAGAAGTTGGGTGGTCGATGGTCGATAGTCCATGGTCCATGGAGGAAGTTTGGTGGGTCGATAGTCCATGGTCCAAGGACTATCGACTTCTCCCAACCAGCCGGGTGTTGCGTTGCGCAACACGTGCAACACCCTGCAACAGTGTGCAACACTGCTGATTATTAATAACTTAACTGCCGCAAGATTTTGTCAGTGACAAAATCCTGTCAGCACTTTTCGTTCATTTTATGGTAAATATGGGAAAGCAGGGGGTGTTCCACTTTTACATGCGGAACACCCGGAACATTGTGAAACATGTTGATTATCAGAATGTTCCATTTTATTTTAAATGACAAAGTTACGTAACTATCTGATTATCATCGTTTATAAAAAGTACTTTTTTATAGTACCGCTGTAATCGATTGATAATCAAATGTTCCATCTTTTCTAACCGGTCTGATTTTGGTCTTATACGGCTATAGGTTTACACTTTTACTGATTAATCCTGTTTCAAGTTTACACATTTTGGCCATTTCGAAAAAAATGCTGGGGGCTGAGAAGAAAATTCCACTGCCCACTGCAAACTAAAAACCTGCCTGCCGGCAGGCAGGCTGCCAACTGAATATGGGCGTTGCCTGCGGCCCGCGCTATCCATTCATACGCCTGCAGGCATTACGCGCTTCTCCACAACCTTGCGCTTTCCCCCGGGCTCTCAGCCGCCGTAGCTTCTATCAGCGTAGGAGGCCGGTATCCATTGCTATCGCTAACGCGGGCATGGTGGTCCGATTTGCTTTCGTACTGCGCGGTAAAACAACGCTTTCTATTTGTCTGAACCAGGATGCGTAGGATTCCAGGATTACCACGATTTTTTAAATTGGCTCAATCTCGTCAGGCATTGCCTCAAAAGCCGTGGCCCCGTGCGAATCCTTCCCACGGGGAAGGGAAGGTAGGGGTTTCTACGCCATACATATTTGCACAGTTCATTACTTACCAGCGGCGCGCGAGGACGCTTGCCAGCCTCGCCGATTAAAAACATTACCTCATTGCTTAAATTTATTTTTTTCGTAAATTTGAAGTATGACTACTTTAACCGTAGATATTGAAAACGAAAAGGACTTGCCGGTATTGAAGGAAATACTCAGCAGGTTTGGCTTAAGTTATAAAGTGACCGATGCCCCCGTTTTAAATAAAGACGGCGAAAAATTATATAAAAAACTTAAAAAATCATTCGCCGAAATAAAAGACTGGGAAGCAGGCAACAGTAAATTACAGGATGCCAGGGAAGCCGTTAAAGAAATAGAAGCCGAACTTATTTAAAATCTTTTTGGTGGCGACCTGGTAGCGGAGCACGAGTAAACCCACCTCTTTGGGCAGCCGCTTATACTCGTGCTTGAAGATGGGAACGGAAGATCGGAGTTTCTGCGCCATGCAAATTTGCACAGTTCATTACCTGGCAGCGGAGCACGAGTAAACCCACCGCTGCGGGCAGCCACTTATACTCGCGAATGGAAAAAAGCTTCCATTCAATTTAAATCAAATAAACTCAATCAATTGTTTATATAATTTAGATTGTCCAGATGTGCCTGGTATGTAATTTTCTTTTATGAATACATTATCATCTAAATTGATGTTATTCAAAATTTCCGCATAATCTAATCTTGTAAAGACGAAGCCGATTTCTCTGCCTTTTGAATTACACAAGTTTAAATAGGCGGGGTGTAAAAACTTCATAATGGCGATTACACCCGTAGATTTATTTAAAATCGAGGGCATTGACCAGGATTTAGGCCATTTATCTTCGACTGCTTCAAAAAGATTCCATATATTTTTTGCTATATCTTGATCTTTTTCTTCGATAAACAAATTCCTAAAGATGTAAGTTTTTAGCTCACGACCTTCTACCTTAGATAGATTTTTTCCTCTTATTAGAGTATCCCTATCCTTATATGGATTTGAAGAAATATACTTAATTATAAGTTCCACTAATGTGGCTTGAGTTATGGTTTCTCGGTCAGGATCATCTGCTCTTCCTAAAATTTTAATCTTATCTTTAAATGGGCTGTCTATCGTGTCGTTCAAAAGTTTGACGATATTATGTCCAGTCCTTTGCGGACTACGTGATTTAGCAAAAGAAAACAAGTCATAGACTAATGACTTGTTTACTTTGGTTTGAGCTTTATTAACGGTAGAAAAGATCATAGATTGATCATCCATGTCCAAATCAACAAAAATTGTAACATTAAGCTGGAATTTGTCGGAGTTTTCGTGATTGTTTTGAAATCCCTTCTTTAGGCCCTCTATCCGATGTTGTCCATCTAAAATACTGGCAATATCGTTCGACAATCTTATTTTCATTTCTGAATTTGCGGCGTCATAAATCAGGTTTCTCGCTTCTATTAGTTCAGTAAGTGGGGTGTACGACGGTATGTGGAGAATAATACTGGTGGGGAATGTTGCGTCAATATTTTGAACATAGTCAGCTATTTCGACGATACGCTTAGGCGAAAGGTCCCTTTGAATACCTAAGTAAGTGTCAACGGTATGATTTTCCTCGTTCTCTATTCTTCTAATATCGGAATGCGCTATTATCTTTAGTTCCTTCCAATTGATAACTCCAATATAGAACAACCCTATGGGCTGAGTTATTTGGATACACTTTATTGAAATATATTGATCTGCCATTATTTATTAGAGTTAAAGTTACTTTTAAGGTTTAAGTAAGAAGAGTTTCTTCCCTTTTGAGTGTCTGAATTATTCTCGATGTACTTCTCTCTAGCTAATATTATGTATAACAAGACGAGTGAAAAATAAAAGATAACATAAGATGAAATTAAAACATAACCATCATAATGCTCTTTGTAATCGGCGTTTTGTTTTAAGACGATTACTCTAATGTAAAATCCTAAATTTACAACGAGTAAGATAACGCTAACAGAATTAAAAAAGTTTATTTTAAGTCTTCTTGTAGACGCGTATAATGCCGTCGTAAGAAAGGAAAAACTGATTAACAAAATAGCACCATCTTTAATGAATGCTAGTAACCCCGGCCACCGTAAGCCGACAATCAAATGGTCTAGTATAAAAGAAATAATTAAATAACCCGCCCAGATACCTACTGTATTGCCTATTACAGAAAATAAGACATTGATCAAGGATGATACATAGATTTTGTAAAAATCTGTTTCTTTAAATTTTTCCAATTTTTAAACAATTAATAGCGTTCTGTAAGTATCATTTTTTATTGCTCAGTTTCAATAAGCCATTCGTGGATTTCACACAGAAATTCGAATTCATCTTTTTTAACACTATATGAATGCACGTTTTGATTTCTTATCCGTTCCAGTTTTTGCATCCATTTAGTCTTTTCATCTTTTCCACCAGGCATTCTTTCTTCGCCAGGTTTCGTATA
>Ga0206921_10104_pt1 | contig 25707 bp, 19 predicted proteins | sample Alteio_BWOrgHeat_66_FD_152930 | JGI IMG/M metagenome (GOLD analysis project Ga0206921, IMG submission 152930) | Enriched cells from forest soil in Barre Woods Harvard Forest LTER site, Petersham, Massachusetts, United States -... | ecosystem: Environmental > Terrestrial > Soil > Temperate forest >...
ATGGCAAGACCAAGAATGTCCTGGAAAGGATCTTGTCCGGGGAAAGATTGGGCACCTTTTTTTTCCCATCCGGAGACAGGATGGCCGGCCGAAAAAAATGGCTAGCCTGGAGCGTTAAACCCAAAGGTGAAATCATCGTCGATAGCGGGGCCAAAAACGCCATTTTAGACAAAAATAAGAGCCTTTTACCCACTGGAATCATCAAAGTCTCGGGGAATTGGATGAAAGGGGATATTGTGAAGATCATGGGACAGGGCGGGGAAGAGATCGCTCGTGGGGTGATCAATTACTCCTCCGCGGATCTGGACCTTATCAAAGGGTTGAAAACCACCGAAATCACCTCGAAGCTCGGGTATAAATCGGCCGATGAAGCCGTTCATAAGGACAACCTGGTCAAAACTGAGACCTGAAAGGGCCTTGATGGGAAAGTGGCTTTAAAGGTTTTTTTGCTAGCCATTGTCACTTAAAGCGGTTTAAAAGATTCCTGATAAAATGTAAAATAACGCCAGTTTTCCCTATGTTTCATTCCGTTCCATCTGTAAAGCAGGTCCACAAGGGGTCCCGGGTCTATGGCCAAGAAAAATTACTATGAGATCTTTAAGCTTTATCCCCCGATCAGTCCGGAACAGCTTCAAGACGCCTATAAACAGCTCATTTTCGAGCATCATCCCGATCGCAACCCCACCCAACAGGATTGGGCGATCGAAAAGACCATGGAGATCGTTGAAGCTTATTCGGTCTTGAGCGACCCGGAAAAACGAGAGATATATAATTTTCAGGTCCGGAACGACATCCGAAGGGAATTGGGCGAGCTAGTTGGGGTCAAAAGAGGTCTGCTCAAGATGATGAAATCGAAAGAAGAGACCGAAGCGGAGGAGTATTTCAAGAAGGGGAACGCCTTCTTTGAGGAACGCGATAATTGGAACCAGGCCCAGCATGAATGGGTGGCCGCCATAAAGCTTATCCCAGGATTCGCTAACGCCCACTATAATCTTGGTATCTTGTATGGGTATCAGGGTAACTTTAAGGATGCCGTCACCTGTTTTGAGCGGGTCATTAAATTCAACCCGAACGATTATGAGGTGAAAAAGACATTGAGTACCGCAATGGGATACATTTATGGGAAAAAGACCAAAGCAGTAGAGGATTAAATGCCTGACAAAAGCCTAGCTATCGGCATCGATCTTGGGACGAGCAATTCCTGCGTCGCCTATTTGAATGGCGGCGAGCCACAGGTCATCCCTAACTCCGATGGGTACCATACAACCCCATCGGTCGTCGCCTGGACCGCCCAAAAGAATTGGCTGGTCGGTTTGGATGCCAAACATCAAGCCATTACCAACCCTGTGGGGACCGTATCTTCGATCAAACGCTTCATTGGACGGAAGATCACCGACGAGGATGTCCAACGGGACAAGAATCTTGTTTCCTACGTGGTAGAGGGATCGGAGAACGGGGACATACGGGTCCATTTGGAAGAGCAGTTGAAATCCCCCGAAGAGATCTCGGCCATTATCCTCCAAAAGATCAAACAAGATGTTGAGGCTCGACTAGGGGAAAAGGTCACCAACGCGGTCATCACCGTGCCGGCCTATTTCAATGATTCCCAACGTCAAGCCACTAAGGACGCAGGCAAAATTGCGGGCTTCGAAGTCCTTCGGATCATCAATGAGCCAACGGCTGCGGCTTTAGCTTATGATTTTGATACTAAAAAGAACCAAAAAATAGCCGTCTATGATCTGGGGGGCGGAACCCTTGATGTGACCATCCTTGAGTTGTTGAATGGTTTGTACCGGGTCTTGGCCACTTGCGGCGACACTCACCTGGGTGGGGATGATTTCGACCAGGCCTTGATGCAATGGGTCCTTGAAAAATTCTCCTCAGAGACGGGGGTTGATCTTCGGAGCGAACCGGTGGCTTTACAACGGCTTAGGGAGGCCGCAGAAAAGGCTAAGTGTGACCTTTCCACTGCAACGACAGTGGACATCAATCTACCCTTCATCGCTAAAAAGGATGAAACCCCACTTAACCTCTCCTATGCCCTTAGCCGCGCCGAATTCGAGGCGATGGTTGTGTCGTTAGTGGAAAGATCCTTGGAACCCTGCAAAAAAGCCCTCAAAGACGCTAATCTGACGCCAAATGACCTGACGGAAGTTCTTTTAGTGGGAGGCATGACCCGGATGCCGAAGGTCCGGGAAGTGGTCAAACGCTTCTTTAATCGCGACCCAAATACCAAAGTCAATCCGGACGAAGCGGTGGCCATGGGTGCGTCCATTCAAGCCGGGATCATCAACGGGAATGTCCGCAATGCCTTGCTTTTGGACGTGACGCCTCTTTCCTTGGGCGTGGAAACACTGGGCGGGGCATTCAGCGTGATCATCCCACGTAACACGACCGTCCCCACTAAAATGAGCAAGCTTTATTCCACGGTGAAGGATATGCAGACCTCGGTGAACGTGAAGGTTCTTCAAGGGGAATCGAAAATTGCGGCTAACAACAAGACCCTAGGCTTTTTTTCCTTCATCGGAATTCCCGCAGCGCCCGCGGGGACTATGCAGATCGAGGTCACTTTTTCCATCGATTCGAACGGCATCGTGAACGTTACGGCGAAGAATGTCGCTACTGGCCAAATGCAACAAATGAAGGTTTCGGCCACCAGCGGCTTGTCGAGGGATGAACTTGATAACCTGGTCCAGGCAGCCAAAGGCAGGGTGATATCCTCGACGCCTAAAGAAGAAGGCGCAAAGAAAGAAAGCGATGAATCTTCCAAGAAAGCAAAAACGCCAGCCGCCTCACCCCTCGCATCCCTTTCTCCGGCAGCCTCTTCGGCGGGGGAACAAGGAGAGGGAGAGTTCCTGACGGGAGACATGATCGACTCTTTCCTTAAAGATCCGGACGAGCCATCTCGTTGATGAAATCAGTGGCCCTGTTCGGTGGCACATTTAACCCCATCCATTACGGCCATTTAGCCATTGCTGAAGAGGTCCGGGCGAAATTCAACCTGGATAAAGTCATCTTCGTTCCCACGTATTTGCCCCCTCATAAAGAACCCGAAGTCCTGGCGGATCCCCAACAGCGCCTGGTCATGACCTACCTGGCTACGGTCAGCAACCCTTGTTTTGAGGTCTCCATGTTCGAGGTGGAAAAGGGTGGAAAGTCTTACACCATCGACACGGTAAAGTATTTCCGGCAATTACTAGGTGAAAAAGTACAGCTTTACTTCATTGTGGGGGCGGACATGTTGATGGAGATCTCGACGTGGAAGAACATTGAGGAACTCTTGAAGCTTTGCCGTTTCATCGCGGTACCGCGCCCCGGGTATGACATCCAAAAGATATTCAACCAATATTTCCTGGCATCCGAGAATTACTCGGTGGCCAATGATCTTTTGGAGAATATTTTGATCGAGGATATCGCCATGCTGGACATCAGCGCCACCAATATTCGCCGCCGGGTCAAGGAATGGAAGAGCATCAAGTACCTACTTCCTGAACCCGTTGAGCAGTTCATCCATAACCAACAACTTTATCTTTGACCGGAGGCCCCTTTGCAACTGACCAATTTCATGGAGGCCGCGGTTAAGAACGTTCTGGAGGAGATGCTGAGGACCGACCCTTATCGGTCCTCGAACTTCGATGAGAAGGTGAAATTGGACATCATGGCCTACGCTTTGAACCGGCTACCGCCCAAATACGTCGTCACCGAAAAAGGACATCTTTTTACTCGGGTCAATGAACTGCGACATCAATTCAATACCGATATCGTTGTCGAGCTGTCAAAGGCTATCGAATATATCAGGGCCAATCCGCGCTAGGGGGGACGAGTGAAGACAGGGGACAATCCATTGCTAAAAAAAATTGTAAGAGCTCTAGAAGATAGAAAGAGCCTGGACATTCAGGTCCTGGATGTTCGGGAGATCATTTCCTATACGGATTTTTTGATCATTTGCTCTGGTACATCCACAACCCATGTGTCTTCCATTGTCTCGGGTCTGGAAGATTCTTTGCCTAAGGCTGAACGCCCGGTTTATGTTAATTCATCGAAGGATGACAGCTGGTGGATCTTGGATTTTGTCGACATGGTCGTCCACGTTTTCAAAGAAGACGCCAGGCTTTTTTATGATGTGGAAAGACTTTGGGGTGATGCGCAGAAGATAGTTGTGTGACAAATAGTCCCTTTAAGGCTCCTTTTTCACCTTTTCCCTATTGGCATTTTGTCGTAAATGGCTTGAGAGGTCCTCTATCCGAAGCGAAAAGGTGACCTTTCAAAACCCATTGTTTTATTGGGTTTTGGGCCACTTTCAATTGCGGGTTTGGTGAGTAAATTTTCACCAGAATGTGATAAAATCATTTCGGTAATTGTTTAACCAACGCTTTTTCAACGCCAACTGAGAGGTTAAGGGCTTTCGATTGAAATCGAGCCTCGCGACTGAGGTTTGGGCCCAGTTCTTAAATGATCGAACAAAAGATCCCCCCAAAAACTTCGCTTTGTCCTTTGGCCTTTCCTTTCAAACCCTGCAAGGATTTTAATGAATTCGGTGTACCACTGCAAAGCGGTACACTTTTACTGGCTTGGGTAAACCAAGTCCAAGATGTCTTTGTTATGTAATTGTTTGAAAAATAGGAATTTATGTCAGCTTTTGATTTAAAAGTTAATTTATTACCCAGGCCAAAAAAGCGTTTTCTATCGCAGAAACGTTTTGTGAAACTGCTTTGTGTTTTTTTGGCAGGTCTTTTAAGCGGGTCTTTTCCTGGAAATGCGTTCGCTGCTTGCGCCACACCAGGAAAGGATGGGGCGGGCGCCCTGGCTGGCGTCATTAACACTTATTTCCCGGGTACCACGGCTAATCTCGCTGCCGGTGCCACATCTGTCACCGTTGGAGCCGCGACCGGGTCCGGCACCGCCATTGCGGTCGGTGACTTGATCCTCATCATCCAGATGCAGTATGCCGACCTGAACGCCACCAATGACACCAATTATGGGAGTGCAGGCGCGCCTTTCGCCGGAACAGGTTCGGGTTACTCGAATATCAACAGCACCGGCGCTTATGAGTACGTCACGGCCACCAGCGCGGTCCCTGTGGCGGGTGGAACCTTGAACTTCACGGGAACCGGGGCGGGAAGCGGGCTCAATAACTCCTACGTCAACTCAGCTTCCACTGCCGCCCACGGTGTCAGGACCTACCAGATCATCCGGGTGCCTCAATATACCAGCGCCACCTTGAACTCAAGCCTTACCTGTAGCGCTTGGAATGGAACGACGGGAGGCGTCTTGGCTTTTGACGTCAGCTATGACATGAACTTGAACGGTGCTTTGGTGGCAGTTGATGGATTAGGGTTCCGGGGTGGAGGCGACCGGAATTGTAATTCGGCACTTGGGACGGAAGCATTCACGGATTACCGGGATGCGCTGGCAACAGCTAACCGGCTTGCCTGTAAAGGCGAAGGTATCGCGGGGATACCCCAATATCTTTTCCCAATGGGTGCGGGGACGATCACTAACACCGGGGCACAAGGTTACCCTAACGGGGACCTAGGCCGTGGCGCTCCTGGAAATGCCGGCGGTGGCGGCAATGACGACGATAACCGGACAAACAATGATAACAATGCGGGTGGTGGCGGTGGCAGTAATGGAAGCGCCGGGGGTTTGGGGGGGAATACTTGGACCACGAACACTGCCCTTGGAGGGAAAGGCGGATCTATCTTTACCGCCGCCCCGGCTTCCATTGTGATGGGCGGTGGCGGCGGCTCTGGCGATCGTTACAACGGTGACGGCGATCCGGCGACCGATTCTGCCGGCGGTCAAGGTGGCGGCATTGTTTTGATCCGGACCGGGACGGTGAGTGGCTCGGGAATCATTTCCGCCAACGGGACGACTGGACAGGTAGCCGGTGATGCGGGTAGTGGCGGTGGCGGAGGAGGTGGAAGCATCGTGATCGTCGCGGCCAACAGCACTGGGCTTACCGGTTTGAATGCCGAAGCCGATGGTGGGAGTGGTGGAAATAACAACGTTCTTGCCGCGGACTCCAACGGTCCTGGCGGCGGTGGTGGTGGTGGTTATATCTTCCTCTCGGGCACACCCGCTTCCATGTCCGTCGCTCCCGGTGCCAATGGGTTGACCGACAATGGGGCCATTTCCTATGGGGCTCAATCGGGTGGAGCGGCCTCCGCCAGTCAAACTATCACGACCACCACTTTCGCCCAAATCCAAGGTGTCTCCGGCGGTGCCCAGGGCGGTTGTGCCCCTACCTTGTCCCCTACGCCAACCGGCAGCGCAACGCCTACTCCAAGTCCTACCCCGGCGCCTTGCAGTCTGACTTTTGATTCGGCGACCACCTTTACGGGAACTGCCACCAGCGCGACCTTCGCCCACACGGTCGGTGTGGGATCGAATGCCATCTTGGTGGTTCAGGTTTCCATCCAGGCGAACGGAGCGACGGATTATGTCCAATCCCTGACCTTTGGTGGTGTTCCGTTGAACCAGATAGGGGCGTTCCATCAGGATGCGACCAACGGTGACACGTTGGAAACCTGGTATTTATATAATCCCCCGATCGGGACATTCAACGTTGTTCTCAAGATCGTTGATGCGACAGCACGTGTTCTTCATGTTGGAGCCACCAGTTTATTCGGGGCTTCTTCTACTCCGATCGGAAATACCAATTACGTTGTCGGGGCCTCCGGAACGGCCCAAAGCATTTCTTTGACAACTACCGCTTTTAAGAGCTTTATTTTGACGATGTGTAACTCATATGCCAACGGAACGAGCATAACCCCTGCCGTTGGCCAAACTACTCTTTGGGCCGAGACGGATAATCGCGAGACCGAAGGAGACTACTTGAAAGCCGCCGCTCCCGGGCCCTATACGGCGTCATATACCTTGGGTTCAGCCCAAGTTGCGGATATGCAGGCGGTCGAAATCGTTGGGGCCAGCTGTATTCCGACGAATACCCCGACGAATACCCCGACCAACACGCCCACCAAGACGCCGACCATTACCCCGACGAATTCTCCGACCAACTCGCCAACCATAACTCCGACCAATACGCCTACGAACACGCCGACAATTACTCCGACGAAGACCCCCACCAATACTCCTACAAACTCGGCTACCAATAGCCCAACCAATACGGCTACCAACACCCCGACTAACACCGCTACCAATACGCCAACCAATACTGCCACCAATACGCCCACGATCACTCCGACCAATACCCCTACCAACACGCCAACCAAAACTGCCACGAATACGCCAACGAATACCGCGACCAACTCACCCACGAATACGGCCACCAATACGCCGACCAATACGGCTACTAACACACCAACTAACACGGCTACCAATACTCCGACTAACACCGCAACCAACTCGCCAACCAACACTGCCACCAATACGCCCACGATCACTCCGACCAATACCCCTACCAACACGCCAACCAAAACTGCCACGAATACGCCAACCAATACGGCGACCAATACACCCACGAACACTGCCACTAACACCCCGACGAATACCGCCACCAACACGCCTACCAACACTCCCACTAACACCCCGACCAATACGGCCACTAATACACCAACCAACACCGCTACTAACACCCCGACGAATACCGCCACCAACACGCCGACTAACACTGCTACCAATACCCCTACGAACACAGCCACTACTACGCCAACCAATACAGCGACGAACACACCAACTAATACGGCTACCAATACTCCTACGAATACCGCCACCAACACACCGACGAAGACTGCTACGAATACCCCGACGAATACTGCCACTAACACTCCAACCAATACTCCGACTAATACACCTTCGAACACCCCGACGAATACCGCCACCAACACGCCCACTAATACGGCGACTAACACTCCAACGAATACCGCCACGAACACCCCAACCAATACAGCCACCAATACGCCCACGAATACCCCAACTAACACTCCGACTAACACACCTACCAAAACGCCCACAAACACCCCAACCAACACTCCGACCAATAGCCCAACCAATACGGCTACCAACACCCCGACTAACACCGCTACCAATACGCCTACTAACACACCCACTAATACTCCAACCAATACGGCTACTAACACTCCGACGAACACACCCACGAATACGCTAATTAATACGGCCACACCTACCAATACACCGACTAACACGCCAACCAACACCCCGACTAACACGCCGACTAATACTCCGACGAATACGCCTACCAACACGCCAACGAATACCCCGACTAATACCCCCACCAACACGCCGACCAATACGCCAACCAACACCCCGACTAACACGCCGACTAATACACCTACGAACACGCCAACCAACACGCCTACGAATACGCCAACAAACACACCGACCAATACTCCGACGAATACGCCTACTAACACCCCAACCAATACGCCAACCAACACACCCACTAATACCCCCACCAACACGCCGACCAATACGCCAACCAATACGCCAACCAACACCCCGACTAACACGCCGACTAATACTCCGACGAATACGCCTACCAACACGCCAACGAATACCCCGACTAATACACCCACAAACACACCCACGAATACGCCAACCAACACTCCTACGAATACGCCAACAAACACACCGACTAACACGCCTACGAACACGCCGACTAATACTCCGACGAATACGCCTACCAACACGCCAACGAATACCCCGACTAATACACCCACAAACACACCCACGAATACGCCAACCAACACGCCTACGAATACGCCAACAAACACACCGACTAATACTCCGACGAATACGCCTACCAACACGCCTACGAATACGCCAACAAACACACCGACTAATACTCCGACGAATACGCCTACCAACACGCCGACCAATACTCCTACCGACACTCCGACGAACACCCCAACCAATACTCCTACGAATACACCCACTAACACCCCGACGAATACTCCTACCGACACCCCAACGAACACTCCGACCAATACGCCTACGAATACGCCAACCAACACACCCACCAACACACCCACGAATACGCCAACCAATACTCCTACGAATACACCTACTAATACCCCGACGAATACTCCTACCGACACTCCGACGAACACCCCAACCAATACTCCTACGAATACACCCACTAACACCCCGACGAATACTCCTACCGACACCCCAACGAACACTCCGACCAACACGCCTACGAATACGCCAACCAACACACCTACGAATACACCCACCAACACGCCTACTAATACCCCTACCAACACCCCGACGAATACTCCTACCGACACCCCAACGAACACTCCGACCAACACGCCTACGAATACGCCAACCAACACGCCGACCGATACCGCGACGAACACCCCGACGAATACGCCTTCCAACACACCAACAGACACACCGACGAATACTCCTTCGGATACCCCTTCCAATACACCTACGAACACCGCGACTAATACTCCTACGAATACACCGACCAACACGCCAACGAATACGCCTTCCAACACCCCAACGGACACACCGACCAATACGTCTACGGACACACCCACTAACACGCCAACTAATACGGCAACTGTCACTCCGACAAATAGCGCCACGAATACCCCGACCGACACGCCGACGGATACGCCATCGGTTACCCCGACGAACACATCCTCCAATAGCCCCACCAATAGTCCGACGAATACACCTAGCGATACACCTACAAATACGGCGACAGTCACACCTACCAACACACCCACCAATACCGCCACGAACTCGCCGACGAACAGCCCGACAGACACACCCACGAATACAGCGACTGTGACTCCTACCAACACGCCCACAAGCACCGCCTCGAATTCCCCGACTGCTACGCCCACGGATACCGGAACACTCCCCCCAACCAATACGGCAACCAACTCTCCTACGGTCACTCCAACTAGTACACCGACGAATTCACCGACCGTTACGCCAACCGATACTCCGACCAATACGCCGACGAACACTGCCTCGAATAGTCCTACCAATACCGCGACTATGACGCCTACGGACACACCGACAGCAACCCCGACCAACACCGCGACCCTGACGCCAACCAACACCCCTACGAACACCGCTACTAATACACCCACGAATACGGCAACCAATACGCCTACGAATACAGCGACGAACACACCTACGAATACATCGACCAATACTGCGACCCTGACGCCGACGAATACGGCTTCGAACACCCCGACTTTGACGGCCACGAATACACCTACACCGACTCCTACGAATAGCGCCACGAACAGCCCGACCCGGACGCCGACCAACACGGCCACGAATAGCCCAACTTCGACCAGTTCCAGCACCCCGACCAACAGCCCTACTGTGACCCCAACAGCCACACCCAGCAATAGCCCTACTATGACCCCGACCGGCACCTTGACCATCGTGCTGCCTTGCGGTCAACAGGTCGTGAATGTGTATGACGCAAGGGGTGAGAAAGTGGCCTCTTTCTGCGGAACGGGCAACTTTTCATCCGGAACGAGCTTTTCTATGTCCCTTTCCAGCTTCGTTCCGAACCCTTCGGGCGCGGGTGGCTCGATCGCGGTGAATTTGAATGGGCTGGCCATTGCCACCTGGAACGCTACCGGTCTTAATGGCAAGCCGGTTCCCAATGGCTTCTACCATTTCGTGATCGAGGAGCATACGGCTGAAGGGAACACGATCTTCCTCGAGAGGGATGCCTTCCTCATGCCTTATCACGGTCAGGATGCTTCCTTGTCCGCTATGCCCAACATCGGACATTCCGGCGACACGATCCAATTCGTGGCTTCTTTTGCTGGTACGCTGGCGGATGGACAAAGTAAAATAAAGATCTATGCGGTCAGTGGGGAACTGGTCCAGACCTTGGCTGTCCAGAACGGGACGGCCGCTTGGGACTTGAGCAACACCGGGCAAAAGATGGTCGCTTCCGGTGTCTACTTGGCTGTTTTGGATGGGGTCGATCCCGCGAATGGGCAACAAGGGCGCAAGATCGTTAAGGTGATGGTAATCCATTGAAAGGAATAGGTGGAAAATTGACGCTTTTCACCTTCTTATGAAACTGAATAAAAAGAGCTCGAAATGGTTTGGGGTCTTGGCCGTCGTTCTCCTTGCGGGCCTGGAAACCTCCCCTAGTTTTGCCCTGTTCGATAGGGGTGGCATCATCGGGGTCGGTACCAGGGCCATGGGTTTGAGCGGGGCTTTTGTGGCGGTGGCGGACGACCCCAGTGCGGCTTATTGGAACCCAGCCGGTTTGGCCCAATTGGAGCAACCGGAGCTTTTGGGCATGTTCGGTTCCTATCTCAATGACAAGGACCGGAACCTTTATTTTTCATTCCATTATCCTTTGTCCAACGGTATCCACTTGGCCCTTAGCACGAACAACCTTTTTTATACCGACATTTCCGGGGCGCACGAGGACCAATACACGGGTTCGGTGGCCATTCCTCTTGACGTTATCAGCGGCAAAAGGCTTTTGTTGGGGGCTAATTTTCGCTATTTGTTGGCCGATCCCGGGAATGGAATAGGCATCATCCAGGGAGCGGGGGTGGACTTAGGTTTTCTTTTCCGCCAACCCTTTAAGGACAATACCGAATTCAAAGCGGGTCTCACTTTGACCGATCTTTCGACGGCCGTCCGTTACGATAATTCGGGTATTGAACAACCCGTGCCTTCGGTCCTGACCGCAGGAGTGGCGTATTTATTCGACCCTTACACCTTGGTGACCGTGGATGTGCCATGGACCCTGTCGGACGATAGTTTGTTCGGCGGGGAAGATGTGCGGTTCCGGGGTGGGATGGAACATTGGTTCTTCGATGGAAGGTTGGGCTTGCGGGCCGGGTTTATCAGTTTCCTGAGCTTGGCGGGGGAATTCAGCTTGGGGGCAAGTTATCGAATGGAGAGTTGGGCCATCGATTACGCTTATTCCAATCACCCCGACCTTGGGAATGGACACCGGTTATCAGCCAGCTATTTTTTTGGTTCCGAGACACCCGGAAAGGTAGAGCCAAAACCCTTTATTGTTCGGTCTTTCGTGGGTGATGAAAAGATATACCTGAAGTGGGAAATCCCAGAGGGGAGCCAGGCAGACGGTTATTTGGTTTATATCAAGAGCGATGAGGACAAAGACTTTTTCCGAGCCAAACAAGAGCTTTTGCAGACCAAGTACTGTCTTCTTCGCAAAGCCAAGAACGGTGTTCGGTACCACATCATCATCCGTTCGGTGGTCGGGGGGCAGGAAAAGTATTCCTGCAATGAGTGGGTGACCACACCTCAGCCCATGTCCGCAGAAGCAAAAAGGTATTATTCAGAGGCGGTAGGGTTTTTCAACCAAAAGAACCTTTCGACGGCCCTTTATTCCGCTCGCAAAGCAGAGGAACTTGACGCTAACAATTATGAGATCAAAGACTTGTTGGAAAAACTGGAGACTTCCCATCATGAAGGTTTGGTCCCGGAGGAGAATAACGGTGGCAATTGATCAGTCCAATATCAGCTGGAAGAGAATCATCGCCAGCTTTCTTTTTCCGAAGCTTGGGACGGTTAGGTTCGCGGTCCTTGTTTCGCTATTTTTTGTTTTATCCGGGGGGCTTTTGGCCCAAGTTTTGCCAAACCCGACGTCTGTTCCAGTCCTGACATCAGCTGCAGATGACCTTTATCATCGGGCCTTAGAGGCATATCTGGATGGGAACTATGACCAATCCATTCTTTATTGTGCCCAATCGCTCGAAAAGGATCCGTCCTACGGGAAATCAAAGAACCTCTTGGCGGTCTTGACCGCTGAGAAAGAAAAAGCCACCAAAACGGTTATTTGGCTGCCTAGCGCTACGGCCGAGCCAGCCCCTCCGGTCGTGGTCGCGCCACCGGCCCCTGCCCCAGATACGAGCGGGATCCAAAAAGACGTTCAGGTGCTCCAAATCAAGCTGGATCGTTTTGTGGGGACCCAGTCCCGGAAAAATCAGGAGGTCAACGGCCAACTTCAAGTGATCCAGGACCTGGTAAAGAACAATTCGGGTGCTCAATACGAGGAAGTGAAGAATTCCCAGGTTGAGATCGTCAACCGCCTCCAAAAGGTCGAATCGACCCGGGGGCAGGACCTCCGATTGCTTTATGTTCTTTGCGCCGCGAGCGTGTTCTTTTCCGCGGGGGCGGTTTGGCGGAACTCCAAAAAAGCAAAGCGCTCCTAATCCCCTCAAAGACCCCTTAATTCGCCGCTTGTGTTAGACCTAAAGTTATCTTAGAATGCGTTCTCGGTAAAAACGCAGGACTCCGCCGGCGCCGGCGGAGTTTTTTTTTGCCTAAAACGAAGGAACGGCCCAGACCATGAAAAAATATGCCATAACCGCCCAAAAAGAACGCTCCAAGAAGAACTTGGTCATCATCGGTGCCCAATGGGGCGACGAGGGCAAGGCCAAGATGGTTGACGTTCTCACCGAGCAAGTGGATATCGTGGCCCGTTACCAAGGCGGAAGCAATGCCGGTCACACCGTGGTCACGGGTGGCAAAAAGTTCGTTTTTCATCAAATTCCATCCGGGATCCTCCACAAGGGCAAGAAGTGTGTCATTGGGAACGGTGTCGTGCTCGACCCGGTTGCTCTTTTGGAAGAGATCGATTCACTCGTGAAGGCTGGGGTCAAGGTCCGCGACCGACTTATCATCAGCGATCGGGCTCATTTACTCATGCCCTACCATAAGTTGTTGGATGGGGCTTCGGAAGCCCGCAAGGGCGCGGGGAAGATCGGTACCACGAACCGGGGGATCGGCCCAGCTTATATGGATAAAATGTCCCGGGCTGGCCTGAGGGTCGGGGACCTTTTCGAACCACAATTTTTCCGTCAAAAAGTGGGTGAGATCGTAAAAGAGAAGAATTTTTGGCTCAAAAATTTCTATGGCCTGCCCTCTATTAACGCGGAAAAAGTCAGTTCGGAATATTTGAGAATGGCGACCCGGCTCAAACCACTCGTCATGGACACGACCCAATACTTGCAGTCACGGCTCTATGCGGGGGAGAATATTCTCGCCGAAGGAGCGCAGGGAACCTTATTGGATGTCGATTTTGGGACCTACCCTTATGTCACTTCTTCAAGTGCCAGCGTGGGGGGAGTCTGCACGGGTCTGGGTATTGGGCCCCAATGGCTGGATGATATTTTTGGGGTCGCCAAGGCTTATACCACTCGGGTAGGGGAGGGACCTTTTCCCTCCGAAATGGAACCGGCTTTCGGCGAAAAGATTCGACGTCGGGGTGGGGAATACGGGGCAACTACCGGAAGGCCCCGCCGTTGCGGATGGTTGGACTTGGTTGCCCTGCGTTACGCCTGCCGTATCAATGGGTTCACGGGCATCCTTTTAACAAAGATGGATGTTCTAAGTTATTTAACGACCATCAAACTTTGTGTTGGCTACGAAGCCAAAGGCAAAAAAGTAAATGAATTCCCGGCAAGTCTAAATCAGCTTTCCCGTTGTCGGCCGATCTATAAAGAAATGAAGGGTTGGGCCGGGGACTTGTCGAAGGCGAGGGCTTTAAAGGACCTTCCGTTGGAAGCCCGAAAGTACCTGGATGAGATCGAGAAAGCCATTCAAACCCCCATTTCCTGGGTTTCGGTAGGCCAGGACCGGTCGCAGATCTTCCAAAAGAAATAACCTTTTGCAATTTGACCCGAAAAAAGATATGGTTTTGGGCCTTGCGGGCCTTAGGTGAGTCGTTAGCTCAGTTGGTAGAGCACCACACTTTTAATGTGGGTGTCCCGGGTTCGAATCCCGGACGACTCACCAAGGGCCCAAGGATTTAAAAGGCTTTTGGAACTAGTTTTAGTAAACCCTTCCGGCTTACCCAATGGTTGCCCAACAAAATCATTTCCAAATTAGCAGAACATATCCCACAGATAGATCGGTAGTTGGGAATGTTGACAGCAAACTAGATAAGGTTCCAAGGGAAACTCAAGCCAAGCGTAAAAGATAGAGATTTCAAAAGTTTTGCCATGTCAATTTACAGACAGTTCCGAAGAACCGGTCAAGTATTGTGCGGAAACTATCATTTCACTAATCCCTTTAAGAAAAACGTTCTCCATGTTTTGGCTAAGTGCTAAAAACATCTACCGATATCAACTCCCATTATCCCTATCATTGAGGGTAACTATGAAGAAGACTATTTCCAGATCAATTCTTTTACTTTGCGTTCTTGCCTTTGCCAATGCCTGCAATCATCTAAGTGTACCTTCGAGTCCTACTCACGGTAGTACCTCAAACATTTCCACGATAAAGCACGCAAAAGATGCGGCGGGACCCTGCCCAGAATCCTCATATTTTTTTCCATATGTTGCATATGGACAGGGGGTTTCGGGCCCCACCGGATGGGCAACTAAATCTTTAGGTGGGTCCGATCACACAATTGGGGGAAGTGGTTGTTTATTAACTTGTCTGGCAATGATTGCGCCTGGCAGAGGAACAAATCCTCTACAGCTGAATAATGCGCTATTGGCAGCAGGACCAGACATATATTTTGATGATGATGGTGGTATTGATCCGGGTATGGTCTCAACGAATTATTTTAAGTATCCCTGTTATGGATTGGATTATTTGGATGATGACGAGGATATAAATAGCCAGGTTACAATGTATTTGAGTGAAAATGATATTGTTATTGCACACGTTGTATCTAAAACGGGAAATCCCTCCGGACATTATGTTTTAATAACCGGACAAGGTATTGATGAAATTGGTAATTGCCATTTTTCTGTTCTGGACCCCGGGGGGGCCTTTGCTAAAACCGGGCTACTTGATAATTACGATGTTATTGATTTGCGCGTCATCAACGCGGCCGGAGTAAATTTAATACCGACAATTACTCCGACGCCTTCACCCACATTTTTGCCAGGGGTGCCAACACCAACGCCGACGTCCCCGGTTTCAACATGAGAACAAAGGAGAATTATTTTATGCAGTTAAAGAATATTATTGCGGGGGCGATATTTATCCTTTTGTGTCCGATGGCTATAAAGGCGCAAAACATTGGGACCGAAGTTTTTACCCATGACATGTTATCCATTTCGACTTTTAGCCCGCCAGGACTGATGTGGATGGAAGATTCTAAGGGTCGCAGGGCTGGTGTAAATCCTTCTTATCAGTTGGATAAATATGGGATTTTGGAAGATAAAAAGGGAATGCTACATGAAATCCCAAATTGTAGTCCGGAATGGGACAACGAAGGCGACATAACAAAAAATGACCAGCCTAATCCAAGAACCTATTGGCTTATTACAACTAATGATGCGCAAGGACAAGCTTATACGGTTCACATCAAGGGCATTTTGAATGGAATTCAAGTCGTTAAAATTGCAGACAATAACGTGGACAAAAATGCCCCGCCTATCGCCAAACAGCCTTTCTCTTTTTTGGTTACACCGGACAGTATGAAAACAATAAAGGTTTCCGTAAATAGTGGCTTTAGTTTTGTGGTTACTAGGCTAGTTGGAAAAGATGATCTGTTGGATGATGTGAAAAGCGCATGTCACCAAGATTTAATAGATTCAAAAGTCTGTAAGCTCCTAGAGAAAAAGACCGAAGCAATCCAAGACGCTTTGGAAAAAGGACACAAAGAAGAAGCGGGGAAATTGGTTAGAAGCTTTCTTTGCAATCTTGGCGCTTTAAAGGGTGCTGGCGTTAACGACCAAGACGATCACGATGCAATCAGGGGGCCCGCTTTAAGTATCCTTATCGCAGATGCTAAGGCCCTTTTACAGACCTTGCCAAATAATGACCACCACTAAGACAAATCGTCCTGGGTGCGTTCGATCAACGAAACTGTCCTAAACACTCCCTTTGATTTTAGTGGGACACCAAGCCAATTCCTGGTTGCCCAAGTTGCCCAACATTGCATTACGATCAAGGATAATGCAGGATATTTTGGTACAAAGCCTCATATGGGCCAAAAGACCGCTCTTGCTCCAGATTGATTGATAATCAAGGTGTTTAGTTGAATTCGGGGGATTAACTGCTACACTTCGAATCCCGGACGACTCACCAAGGGCCCAAGGATTTAAAAGGCTTTTGGAACTAGTTTTAGTAAACCCTTCCGGCTTGCCCAATGGTTGCCCAACAAACTCATTTCCAAATTAGAAGAACATATCCCGTAGATAGATTAGAATTTAGGGGAATGTTGACGGCAACTTGATGATGTTCTAAACGAACTTCAAGACCGCAAAAGATAGAGATTTCCACTATTTTGCCCTGTCAAGTTACAGACAGTTCCCAAGAACCGGTCAAGTATTGTGTGGAAACCATCATTTCACTAATCCCTTAGAAAAACGTTGTCCTTATTTTGGCTAAGTGTTAAAAACATCTACCAATATCAACTCCCACTATCCCCCTATCCCCCTATCACCGAGGGTAACTAGGAAGAAGAATCTTTGCAGCTCAATTCTTTTCCTTTGTGTTCTTGCTTTTGCCAATGCCTGCAACCATCAAAATTCCCCATCCGCTCCAACAAATCAAAGTAGCTCAAAATCCAGATCAAAGCTAAGTGCTAAAGATGAACCTCAACCTTGTCCTGTACTGACTAGTTATTTTCCTTTTGAATATTATCGCCAAGGTGGACTTTCCACATGGCATTATCAGAAACTTGATGGTTCCTCCTATTACCATCGGTGGAAGTGGTTGTTTGTTGACTTGTCTTGCGATGATTGCCCCTGGTGGTGGTGTGACGCCGGGTCAATTGGACACCATTTTATCCGGTCCCGGCTATGAATTTATTGATGATAATGGAAACCTTGACGTTGAAGGTGTAGTGAAGGATTATTTTGGCTTTGTTTCTTATTTTGTATATAACCAGGATTTGCTTTCTGAAATAGACATAAATGAGACAATTATCGACTATATGAAAAGCGGATTCATAATGATTGCCCATGTGGAATCAAGAACAGGTAGCGCCGCTGGTCATTTTATTTTGATAACTGGTCAGGGTCTTGATGAACTTGGGTTTTGTCATATTTTAGTTGCAGACCCTGCTGGTTCCTCCTATCCAGTATTGGATCAATATGTTCTTAATGATTTAAGAATAATGTACCCAGGGGCCGCTATTACGACCCCAACTATAACACCGACGCCCGTTCCGACGGGCTTTACAGATTAAAGGAGGGGGAGCAAATGAAATTAAATATCTGTTTTTGGGGATTAGTTTTACTCTTTGTTCATCCCACCATCATTGTTGCTCAGAACAGTTCTACCGGACCAATTACGCATGATATATTTCATGTGTCAACAGGTACACCGCCGGGCTTAATGTGGTTGGAAGATACTCAACAACACAGATCAGGCGTCAATCCCTCCTACCAATTGGATAAGTATGGAATTTTGCGCGACGAAAAAGGTGAATTGTTTGAAATAACTAACAGCATTACGGAGCAACAAAATGAGGATGATCCTGATGCCAATCAGCCGAGGCCGGTTACGCCTTGGAGTGTTAGTATCAATAACGCACAGGGACAAACATATACTATCCATATAAAGGGTATTACGTATGGTGTTCAGAATATTAATATCAGCGATCACAAGGCCGCAAAGGGTATTCAACCATATTCTAAAAAGAAAGTCGTAATGCTCATTACGCCGAATAGTTTGAAACAAATAACTGTAATAGTAAGCGACCAATACACATTTTCTACAACAAGAGTTGTTGAGAAAGGTGATTTGTTGGATGATGTGAAAAGCGCGTGTCACCAAGATTTTATAGACTCAAAAGTCTGTAAGCGCCTCGAGAAAAAAACCGAAGCAATCCAAGACGCCTTGGAAAAACGCCATAAAGAGGAAACGGGGAAATTGGTCAGAAGCTTTCTCTGCAACCTCGGAGCCTTAAAGGGTGATGGTGATGATGACCGGGATGATCACGATTCGATCAAAGAGCCCGCTCTAAATATCCTTATTGCAGATGCAAAGGCACTTTTACAGACCTTGCCAAATAATGACCATCACTAAGAACTCTGACGTTAAAAACCTTTTAGTGTTCCACTAAGCAGATTCCAGGCTGCACAATTTTGCACTACGCTCCAGGATAATGCGGGATATTGCGGTAAGTTTGGCTTGATGTAGGAACCACCCCTGTTTGGTGTAGATTGACGGGAAAATAAAGGGAACTAGCTTGTTTTGGGAATTATCCTGGCCACTTCGAATCCCGGGCGACTCACCAAGGCCCGTTATTTACTGTATGGGTTTTCTTTTCTTGCCGCACATCTATCCAACCGTTGCATTTTGACCGGATTTTACCGAGAATCCTTTTTAAGCCTACGTCCTCGGGGGATATCGTGAAGCGAAGAGGTTTTGACTTCCTGTTGGTTTTGTTTTTCCTTTTGGCTCCAGTTCTCCTATGGGCCGACTCCGTTACCGTTCCTACCAACGACCCCAATGTCGGACCGAGCCCTCAAAAAACAACCAAAATCCATGTCCGTAAAAAACTTTCGAAAAGACGGCACAAAAAGTCATCAAAAATGGACCAGGGAACCAATGCCGCTCAAGAAGAAGTGACCGACCAGCGGGAAGTTTCTCAACAAGCAAATTCTTCGGATAAACATTCAAACAGTAAAAAATAAAGGAGCAATATCATGGCCGCTACCTCGTCCACGATGCTGGCTTTGGGAACCAAGGTCCCTGATTTCAAACTTCAGGATGTTGTTACTGGAGGGAATGTTTCGCCATCGACTTACGAAGATAAAAAGGCACTTTTGGTCATGTTCGTTAGTCGGCATTGTCCCTATGTAATGCATGTCAAAGGAGAATTGTCGCGCTTGGGAGTGGATTACGTTCCTAAGGGGGTTGGGATCATCGCCATCAGCTCAAATGACGTGGCGAACTACCCCGATGACTCGCCCGCCAACTTGAAAGCCATGGCTTTGGAATTGAAACTGAATTATCCCCTTTGTTTCGACGAGACCCAGGTGGTAGCCAAGGCCTATCAGGCGGCTTGTACTCCTGAGTTTTACCTTTTTGATGGTGATCAAAAACTGGTCTATCGAGGCCAATTGGACGATAGCCGGCCTAAAAGCGACATTCCCGTTACCGGTAAAGACTTGAGGGTGGCCTTGGACGCCCTTTTAAGTGGGGGGGCTATCCCTGTCGATCAAAAACCGGGCATCGGATGTAACATCAAATGGAAGCCGGGAAATGAGCCAGATTACTATTCGCGCTGACAATACTTGTTTGTAGGCCCCGCTTTTCGCTAATCCGGTTTCCTCTAAAATTCTTCCGTAGTATGATGATTATCCGGTGTTTACGCCCCGGATCCTATAACCTCCCGCCCAGGGGGCCTGTTTGAACGTACCGCATCAGCTCAAAACCTTCCTTGACGACGTTCTTCTCAATGCCATCAGTGATATCGGCGAGGGCGTCATCGTTCTCGAAGACTCCCGTATCATCTATGCCAATGAGGCTTTCAGCCGTATCAGCGGCTATACCGACGACGAATTGGCGGCTTTCCCCTCCTTCTTCGAACTGACCCCTCCGCCCGACCGCAGCGCCATCGAAGAAAAGATCATCGTCCATTTGAAGGAAAAGAAGCGGTCCGGCCGTTACGAGACCATCATCCGTCGCAAGAGCGGCATCGTTGCTTATCTCGAATTGACCATCCATCTGGTCAAGGCCGAGGCGGGCACCCGGATGGTGTCCATCGTGCGCGACATCACGGAAGAGAAGAAGCTTCGCGAGGCCCTCGAAGACCAGGACGTTCAGTACAAGCTGCTCTTCCAAAGCAACCCCAACCCCATGTTCATCTATGACACGGATAGGCTGGAAATATTGGCCGCCAACGATTCGGCGGTCCAGAAATACGGCTACTCCTCCGACGAGTTCACACACCTTTCCTTAAAGGACCTTCGAGACCCAAAGGAAATTCCTGATCTCTTGCAGAAGGTAACCGCCCTCAAGGAAGGGAAGAGCGTGGTCAAGGAGTCGGTCCGGCACCGCATAAAGGACGGGTCTTTTATGGAAGTGGAGATCATGTCCCACCCCATCCAGTTCAAGGGCCGCAAGGCGCGCGTCGTGATGGTCTATGACTTGACGGGGCACCACCGGGCCCAGACCGCCCTTCAAGAAAGCGAGAACCGCCTGCGCAAGGTGGTGACCAATGCCCCCATCGTGCTCATCGCCACCGATCGCAACGGCAATTTCACCTTGCTTGAAGGAAGTGGTCTAGGGTCCCTCGGGCTTAAACCCGGCCAACTCATCGGTAAGTCGGCTTTCGAGCTTTATCGCGACAACCCCAAGCTCATCCAGTGTCTGCGCAGGGCTTTGGCCGGGGAACAGGTGGTGGACACACTCGAACAGGGCGGTATCGTGTTCGAGTCCCATTTCTCGCCCGTTCTGGACGAGTCGGGCGCCGTGACAGGCCTCATTGGTACGGGTTTCGACGTCACTGAGCGCAAACGTATGGAGGAAGTACTGCGCCAGAGGGCCGACTTCGAGAAACTAATCACCACCCTCTCCTCCCATTTTATCAACCTGCCCCCGGACCAAATCGAGGCTGGGGTCAAGAACGCCATCCAGTCCATCGGGGAATTCATCAAGGTGGACCGTATTTTCATGTTCCAGCAGGCCCAGGGCCGTATCACCAACCCCTCCTTTGAGTGGCGCGTGGAAGGTTTGTCCGCGCCCGAGGATGGGGTCAGCGACTTTCTTTTGGCTGATTACCCATGGTTTGCTGAGCGCATCGGGAAGATGGACGTGGTGCATGTCTCCTCGCCCGACGACCTGCCAGCGGAAGCTTTGGCCGAAAAGAAGCTCCTACAACTTCGAGGCGTCAAGTCCATTGTGGCGGTACCCATGGTGTCTGCCGGTCAAATGATAGGCCTTATGACCTTCTCCACCATACGTTCCCACAAGACCTGGACCGATGAGGATATTTCCCTCTTCAAGATCACCGGTGAGATGTTCGCCGGCGCCTTGGAACGGAAGCGTAGCGCTTTGGCGGTGCGGGGGAGCGAGGATAAGTTCCGGGAACTTTTCAATAACGCCATCGACGCCATTTTCCTTTTCGGGATCTCCGAGGAGGGTGTTCCCGGCAGGTACCTAGAGGTCAACGACATCGCCTGTTCCAAGGTCGGTTACAGTCGTGAGGAATTCCTTCAAATGACGCCCTTGGATATCAGCACGCCTGAAGATCTCAATGAAATGGGCAAGATCTTCAAAAAGCTCATTCAACAAGGCCATACTACCTTTGAGAAGAGCCATGTCACTAAAAGCGGCCTCAAGGTCCCTGTGGAGGTCAACGCTCACGTTTTCACCTGGAATGGTCAAAGAGTAGTGCAGTCCATCGCCCGGGACATCACGGATCGCAAACGTGCCGAGGAAACCATTCGACGTCAGGCTTACTATGACGTTTTGACCAACCTGCCCAATCGGATGCTCTTCAAGGACCGCCTGGAACAGGCCATGAAGCACGCGCACCGTAATAAACAGATGTTGGGTGTCATTGTGCTGGACCTGGACCGGTTCAAGAACATCAATGAGACCCTCGGTCATTTATTGGGGGATAAATTATTGGTGGCGGTCGCGGAGCGCCTTCTGGGCATTCTGAGCGAAAGTGAGACCATTGCCAGGTTCGGCGGGGATGAGTTCACTCTCTTGTTGCCACAGGTCAACAGTATTGAAGAGGCAACCCAACACGCCCAAAAGATCATCGAGTTACTGGCCCAGCCCTTCAAGCTTAACAATCATGAACTACATGTCACCACCAGTATCGGGATGGCTTTTTACCCTGATGATGGCGAGAATTCTGAGATCCTCCTGAAGAACGCTGAAACAGCCATGTACCGCGCCAAAGAACAAGGAAGGAACAATTACCAGCTTTACGCCTCGGTGATGAACGTGAGCGCCTTCAAACAGCTCCTGATGGAGAACAGCTTAAGGCGGGCTTTGGAAAAGGAAGAGTTCGTCGTCTACTATCAACCTCAGATCGATATCAAAACCCACCGCATTGTAGGTGCCGAGGCACTGGTTCGCTGGCAGCATCCGGACCTGGGTCTTGTTTTTCCAACGGAGTTCATCGGACTTGCCGAGGAAACGGGTTTGATCGTCCCTATCGGGGAATGGGTCATTCGGAAAGTATGCATGGAAAGCAAAAAATGGCAGGACGCTGGGCATGAGAAGGTCTGTATCTCGGTCAACCTGTCGGCCAGGCAGTTCCAACAAAGGGACCTGGTCAACACCATCTCCCGCATTCTCAACGAGACAGGGCTGGACCCTCAATATCTAGGCCTTGAGATCACCGAAAGCATCGCCATGAAGAACGCTGATTTCACCATCGCGGCCTTGATAGAGTTGAAGAAAATGCGGATTCATCTGTCCTTGGACGACTTCGGGACGGGTTATTCCTCCCTAAGTTACTTGAAACGGTTCCCCTTAGAGACCCTCAAGATCGACCGCTCTTTCGTCCGGGATATCACTACCGATCCGAACGACGCGGCGATTGTCACCGCCGTAGTCGCGTTGGCCCATAGCTTGAAGTTGAGTGTGGTGGCCGAAGGAGTGGAAACGGAAGGTCAACTCTCATTCCTAAAGAGTCATGAGTGTGATTTTGTACAGGGGTACATCTTCAGCCATCCGCTCTCGAGCGAGAATTTCCTTAAGACCGTAAAGGAATATTCGAAGTAAGTTCCTTAAAGCTTGCTACGGTTCCGCAGGGCGCGATCGATGTCGCGGTTGGCCTCTTTTTCCTTCAACTTTTCCCGCTTGTCCTGGACATTTTTCCCTTTGGCCAAAGCCAGTTGGATCTTCACCTTCCCACTTTTGAAGTAAAGCTTGATAGGGACCAAGGTCAGGCCCTTTTCGTGGATACGAGCGGAAAGGCGGGTGATCTCGTTCCGGTTCAAAAGGAGTTTCCGGGTCCGGGTGGGATCCGGATTGTAGCGGTTGCCTTGTTCATAAGGGGATATGTGCATCCCATAAAGGAGGATCTCCTCCTTCTCCACCCGGGCGAAACTATCCTGTAGGTTTGCCTTGCCGTTGCGGATGGATTTGACTTCGCAGCCCGCCAGAACGATACCCGCCTCGAGGCTTTCCAGAACGAAATAATCATGGAATGCCTTGCGATTTTGAAGGGAGGGAGCCCGTTCAGCCATATATCCTCGTCAAGATGAGTTTATGTAGCACCATGTCCACGGTTTGGACTTGGACCTTTAAGGTATCACCCAATTGGATCTTGGAACCCTTGCGGCCTTGAAGAAGGAAAGAGGCCTGATTCAACTGATAATCATCGTCTTTGAGGTTTTCCAATGGCACGAAACCCTCGATGCCATAGGGGTTCAACTCCACAAAGGCGCCATAGGGAGTCAGGTGTTTCACCGGTCCCTCAAATTGCTGACCGACCTTGTTCTCCATGAATCGCAGTTGCAAGACCTTTTGGCTTTCCCGTTCGGCCTTCTCGGCCTGTCTTTCCTGGAGGCTGCAATGTAGGGCCATTTTTTCGTATTGGTGCAAGATGCCTGTGATCTTTTCCTGTTCGATGGCTTTCTTAAGGGACCGATGGACCATCAAGTCCGGATAGCGCCGGATGGGGGAAGTGAAATGACAGTAAGAATCCAAGGCCAACCCGAAATGGCCGGCGTTCCTTGTGGAGTAAACGGCCAGCTTCAAGGACCGCAGAACCAAATTGTTCACGATCGGGGCATAAGATTGTCCCGCCACCGTTTTTAACAAGGTTTGGAGGCCCTTAGGGCTGGTCAGGTCAAGGTTCTTATAGTTGATGCGATAGGCTTGGAGGAATTGGATAAGCTCCTCCAAATTGCTCGCATCAGGTGTTTCGTGGATACGGTAGATCGCGGGTATCTTGAGCCTGTCCAAATGGAAGGCTACGGCTTCATTGGCTGCCACCATGAAATCCTCGATGAGCTTATGGGTCGCCAGCCGATCTTTTTTGGCGACATTGACGACCTTGCCCGAAAGATCGAAAACCGCTCGGACCTCAGGGAAATCAAAGTCGAGGGAACCGTCATTTTCACGTTGACGGCGGATGAAGGTGGAGAGTTTCACCATGTCCCGTAGGACGGCTTCGAAACGGGAATATTTGTAATGGAGCTCGGGAGAGGCTTGGCCATCCAGTACCTTTTGGACTTCCTCATATACACCACGCCGGCCGCTTTGGATGACGGTCTGGGCAAAGTCGGTCCTTAACAATTGGCCGCCAGGGTTAAAGGTCAAAAAGGCGCTCAGGGTCAGGCGGGGAACCCCTTCTTTTAAGGAGCAAAGTCCGTCGGAAAGAGAATGGGGAAGCATGGGAAGCACGCGGTCGGCCAAGTAAAGGCTCGTGGCCCTTTGACGGGCCTCCTCGTCCAGGGGGGTGCCTTCCCGAACGTAATGGGAAACATCCGCGATGTGGACCCCGAGCCGCCAATTACCGTCGGGTTCCTTCTCGAGGGAGATGGCATCGTCAAAATCCTTCGCGTCCGCCCCGTCGATGGTCATCACGAGGAGATGCCGCAGGTCCATCCGGCCTTCCCAGTCCTTGGGCGTTGGATCCTCGGGAAAATCTTTGGCTTGGGACTCCACGGGCTGGGGGAAATGGTCGGGCCATTGGTATTTTCGGATGATGGTCTTGATGTCGACCCCGGGGTCGTCCGCGAAACCGAGGACCTCCTCCACTTGGCCTTCCTCCCTCCCCACCAGATGAAGGACATCCTGAACGGCGATACCATCAAGGCCCGGGTCTCCAAGGATAGCTATAAGGTCGGCAAATTCATC